>WNFU01001022.1_pt1 | contig 40729 bp, 42 predicted proteins | sample 5400121 | NCBI WGS metagenome assembly WNFU01 (sample SAMN13153360, study PRJNA577476) | soil metagenome | isolation source: 100 cm soil or saprolite under grassland replicate 1 | place: USA:California | collected 2016-06-15
CGAAGTCGGCCCGGCCGCAGGCTGCTTTGGCTCTGGGAGATAGGGTCGCGTGGAGCTGGCCGACTCTCCCAGCCACCGCAAGCTTGATCTGGCGATCGATCAGTCGGCGGATCTGTTGCTGAGGTGAGGATCGCGCGATGACCAGCAGCACCAGCCCGCCGATGATCGCAAGCAGGACGAGAAGTGGGATCACCGGGGCTCTCCTACGCACCCCAGGCGATCTTCCTGCGTCCGTGCCCGCACCAGGTTCCCCGTCGACCACTTGTCCTCCTGGCTGCTTCTACACCCTGCTTCCAGCATGCACAAGCCCAGCTCCGGGCTGGTCAAGTATGACTATTCCATCTCCTCCATTTGTACTGTTGACCTCCCATCTCTATCCGATGGACAATAGCCCGTCTCACCTAAGCAGCATGTCCGCAGCCTCCGCGACTCGTCCGGCCGAAGGCTCGGGGAGTCTTTTCGGTCGTCTAGAGGGGGGCTGATAATGGAAAGCAGCAAGGGTCGTCGTTGGTTGATCGGCTTGGTCACGGTCCTGATGGTGGCCGGCGGTACCATGTGGATCGCTGCCGGGACGGGCCTCGCGGACGCGTGCAACTCACCGGATCGTGAGGCGGATCTTTCCCTGTCCGGGTCTGCCGCGCCGGCCGGCTCCAACTTCAATTACACGTTCGTAGTCACCAACAATGGCCCGGACTGCACGGCCGGCGTCACTTTGACGGTAAATCTGGCCCCCGGATCCACGTTCCTGGGCTTGGTGAGCTCGGACCGGACGAGCTGGTTGTGCTCGGGCAACAATACCAATACGGGGACGTGCGCCCTACAGTCCACGCTTCCATCGCCGCCGGGCAACAACGTCACTTTCCTAACCATCGCCGCCACAGCACCTTCGTCGCCAAGCGACGCGACCGTGGTCGGAGAGGTGTCCTCGAGCGACCCACTTGTAGATGGGGACCAAACCAACAACGTTGCCTGGGTTGCCTTCGGCAAGAACCTCAACGCGGGGGAGGTTTCGGGCAATCACCCGGCCGCTGCCATCCTCCGCACCGACAATCAGTCCATCTCGGCGAATCTGTACGACGTCCTCAACTTCGGGTCTCCGCCCACCGGGTACACCTTCCAGACCGACCGGGCGATCCTTGTCAACACGCCGGCTGCCTCGGGAGGGTCCAAGAAGGGCGCCCTCACTCTGCTCATCACGTTCAACGCCCCGTCGAAGCCGGGCGCGTTCGTATTTCACCTCAACGACGCGACCGGCGAATGGAGCGTGGTGAACCAGAAATGCGGTGGAAACGGCCCCTTCCCGTGCGTCGACGGCGTCTCGTTCAACACGCAGACGGGGATCGCCACGATCACCGTCCTGACCCTGCACTTCAGCCATTACGCCAAATAACGGGCGGGCTTCCGGCTGTGCGGGTTCTGCGGTACGCAACTTGCGGTCGAGTTGCCCCCCCAGGAGACGCGCAAGACGGTCACCGTCGTCTTCTGTGACCTCAAGGGCTCGACCAGCTTGGGGGAGCGCCTCGACACGGAGTCGCTTCGGGAGGTCCTGGCTCACTACTTCGCTCGAATGAAGCAGGTCTTGGAGCGCCACGGCGGGACCGTCGAGAAGTACATCGGTGACGCCATCATGGCCGTCTTCGGGCTGCCTCGGGCGCATGAGGACGATGCCCTGCGGGCGGTCAGAGCCGCCGACGAGATGCGCGAGACGTTGGCCCAGGTCAACGAGGAGCTTCAGGGGCGCTGGGGGGTGAGGCTGGCCAACCGGACCGGAGTGAACACGGGGGAAGTGGTCGCGGGCGATGTCACCCGCGGGCAACGGCTGGTCACCGGCGACACCGTGAACGTTGCCGCCCGTCTGGAGCAGGCCGCGCCCGAGTGTGAGGTCCTGATCGGAGAACCCACCTATCGCCTGGTCAGGGATGCCGTGGAGGTGGAGCCGGTTGAGCCGCTCGAGCTGAAGGGCAAGGCCGAGCGCGTCCCAGCGTATCGGCTGCTGTCTGCGGGAGGAGCTGAAGCCTTCGCCCGGCGACTGGACACGCCCATGGTCGGCCGTGATCCGGAGCTCGCAACCATCCGAGGACGGTTCCAGCAAGCGGTACGGGAGCGGCGAGCCCAGCTCGTCACAGTGCTGGGCCATGCAGGGGCGGGGAAGTCCCGCCTCATCTACGAGTTCCTGTCGGAAACGGTGGGACCGGCGGTGGCGCTACGCGGCCGATGCCTTCCTTATGGCGAGGGGATCACCTTCTGGCCCCTGGGCGAGGTGGTGCGGCAGGCCGCCGGGATCGCGGGAGAGGATTCTCCTGATGCCGCCCGGGCCAAGCTGGAATCACTCCTCGAGCCCGATGTCTACACCCGGATCGCGGCGGCGATTGGCCTTGCCTCCGAGACCTTCCCACTGCAAGAGACCTTCTGGGGTGCCAGGAAGTTCGTGGAAGTACTCGCCAGGGAGTGGCCGCTGGTTCTGGTCATCGACGACATCCATTGGGCGGAGCCGACGTTTCTCGACCTGATCGAGCACCTTCTGGATACCGTCCAGGACGCCCCCCTTCTCCTGTTGTGCTCGGCCCGCCATGAATTGCTGGAAGAACGCTCAACTTGGACTGCGGACAAGGACAACGCCGAGCGGGTCGTGCTCCAGCCCCTCTCAGAAGATGAGAGTTCGCAGATAGTCGATCATCTCATCGGCGACGCGCCGCTTCCTCGGGAGGTCAGGGGCAGGATCGTCAAGGCCTCCGAGGGCAATCCCTTATTCGTGGAGCAGATGCTCTCGATGCTCGTGGACGACGGGCTGATCGCCAAGGACGAGAGGGGACGCTGGGTGGTGAAGGGGGAGCTCCAGCAGCTTTCGGTGCCGCCGACCATCTCGGCGCTCCTCAGCGCTCGGTTGGACAGGCTGGGTAGTGAGGAGAAGGCCGTACTGGAACGCGGCTCGGTGGTGGGACCCGTGTTCTACGGTGGTGCCGTCCGATGGCTATCTCCGGAGCCGCTCCGACCAAGGGTCCCGGGATCGCTTGCCTCTCTCGAGAGAAAGCAGATGATCCGACCGGATACTTCGGACGTTTCGGGCGAGGACGCATACAGGTTCCACCACATACTGATCCGGGATGCGGCCTACAACGGGCTGTTGAAACGGGCTCGGGTCGAGCTCCACGAGACGCTCGCTGAATGGCTGGAGCAGGTGGCAGCGAGCCTCTTGGAGTTCGAGGAGGTCATTGGATATCACCTGGAGCAGGCCTATCGCTACCGGGTTGAGCTCGGGACTCGGGACGATGCCGCCCGCGAGGTGGGCCGCCGTGGAGCGCACCGGCTGTCCGCTGCGGGCCGCAGAGCGTTTGCGCGGGGGGACATGCCCGCCGCAGCGAATCTCCTGGAACGAGGCGCCTCTCTGCTCGATGCAAACGATCCGTTGCGCCTGGCTCTGGTTCCTGACCTGGGGGAGGCCTTGGACGCGATGGGGGAGTTCGACAGGGCCCTCGGGCTTCTTGCGGAGGCCGAGGAAGCTGCGAGGCTCGCGGGAGATCCAAGTCTTGAGGCGGAGCTGGCGGTGGTCGGCGCCCTCGTCCGGACCTCAACCGTGGCCGAGGGGAAGACCGAGGTGCTCCTTCGAGAGGCAGAGCGGGCCATCCCGATCCTCGAGGAATTCCGAAACTACGCGGGCTTGGCCAGGGCATGGCGATTGGTTGCGTTCATCCACGGCACTGCGGGCCGATACGGCAAGGTAGAGGAAGCCCTCCAGCGCGTCATCGACAACGCCCGGCTGGCTGGAGACCGGCGGCAGGAGCGCCGGAGCCTGCCGAACTCCGCGTTCAACGCGCTCTACGGGCCGACTCCTATCGCCGAAGCGATCGCTCGATGCGAATCGCTCCTGGCCAAGTCTACCGACGATCGACGGGCCGAAGCGCTGGTTCGCGGCGCTCTTGCCCAACTCCGGGCGATGCGGGGAGAGTTCGACGAGGCCAGGGAGTTGTGCTTACAAAGCCGGACCATACTCGAGGATCTTGGAGAACGCGTCCTCGCTGCATCGCGATCCGTGGATTCAGCGCGGGTCGAGATGCTGGCCGAGGATGCGGAGGCAGCCGAGCGCCAACTTCGGCGCGACTATGAGGCTTTGGATGCTATTGGCGAGAGGTACTACCTCTCCGGGGTGTCGGGGCTGCTGGCGCACGCGCTGTTTCTACGAGGCTACGACGACGAGGCCCTGGAGTTCACGCGCATCAGCGAGACCTGGGGCGAGGAAGACGCGGAGGACCAGGCGTTGTGGCGGCGGGCGCGGGCGAGGGTGTTGGCGAAGAGGGGGCAGCTTGTCGAGGCGGAGGCCATCATCCGGGAGGCGCTGAAGCTGGTGGAGCAGACCGATTCGCCTGTGCTGCAGGCCAATACCATGATGGATCTGGCCGAGGTGCTCCGGATCGGGGGCAGCAGAGGAGACGTCGTTGCGTATGTACGGAAGGCCCACCGGCTCTTCGAGGGCAAGGGGAACGTGGTGTCGGCGGCCAGGGCCGCGAGGGTGCTCGATGAGCTCACTGCCCAGGGGATGACAATACCGGCCTCATAGCGCCCGCACTCTTCGACCGGGTTTCACTCCTCGATCAGGTCTTCAGCCAGGAGGCCCATCACGATCACGTCGACGTAGCGCCCGCCCATGAACTGGCCCCGTCGCAGACGACCTTCCTCCTTGAACCCCACTTTCTCGTAGGCCCTGATCCCTCGCGGATTGGTGTCGAAGACGTGAAGGTAGAGGCGCTGGAGGTTCATCTCGCGGAATCCGAACCGGCTGGCGACGCGGACGGCGTCGGTGCCGTATCCATTGTCCCAGTGAGCGCGGGCGATCCAGATTCCGAGCTCTGCCTGACGGCTGCGCGGGTCGATCCCGTGCAGACCGACGCTGCCGACGAATTCGCCGGCCATCGTCTCGATCGCGAGCAGCAGGTTCGAATCGCTGGCCCGGATCCTCTCCCAGAACTGCCGCGTCTGAGCGACAGCCTCAGGCCAGGCGATCGACATGTGTTCGGTGACGTCGGGATCCCAGATTCCCTCGTTGATCCTGGCGAGGTCGTCCTCCTCAACGGCCCGCAGCCGTACCAGCGATCCCTCGAAAGGAGATCTGGTGCGGCTGAAGTCGTCTCTTTCCTTGCCGGCCATGATCCGGAGCATAGCGCCGGCGAAGGACCTGATCGGCCGGTCGTACGGCCTTCTAGCCCGTGCGCAGTACGCCGCTTCCTCACGAAAAACTCGTACGAACGCCCGGGGTTTGGCACGCGGGGTCCGGGGAAGAACCAAGCTGCTGATCAGAACAACCAAAGGGGGTGCAGTCATGGCCTACGAGCCAGCGCACACGCACGAGCCCGCTCCCAGTGATCCCGACCGGGGAAGCATGACCGGGTTCGCAGCGATCAAGTACACCTCGATCGTCATCATCGTGCTGGCCATCCTGGCCTTCCTGGCCTGGGTACTCATCCGCTTCCTCGGTTAGCTCGCGAGCCATCGGTAGCGGCGCATCACCTCGACCAGACGCTCGGGGTCGAGGTGGTGCGCCGTGTGCCCATCTCGACCGGTCATCGTCTCCGCTGAGAGAAGCGCATTGACGATGGCCTCCTCGGTAGCTTCGATCACCGCGTAGAACAGCTCGTTGATGAGCTCGTCGGCTAGAGCCTCGAGCTGCTGAACCTTGGGGGTCGGCGCGCCGGCCTCCCGCTCACCTCGATCGGCGTTGCCCGTCGAGAAGGCCAGGAACAGGTCCCCGCTGGAGTGCTCTCCTGCTCCACCAACCCGAGCCACACCCAGCCCAGCGCGCTGGGCCAGCCGCTCGCACTGATGGGGGAGAAGGGGGGCGTCCGTCCCGATGACGACGATGATCGAACCGGCCCCGGACGGGATGGGCGGACGAGGCAGCGGCACCTCCGAAGCTGGGATCTCGCGTCCCACCGGCACCCCGTTCACGCAGAGGCGGGGCCGGCGACCGTGGTTCGCCTGGACCAGGACCCCGACCGTGTAGTCCCCGATCGAGGACACCGTGCGGGAGGACGTCCCGACCCCTCCCTTGAATCCATGGCAGATCATGCCGGTGCCTCCCCCCACGTTGCCCTCGTCCACCGGCCCCTCCGAAGCGCTTTCCAAAGCGTGCCACACGTGCTCGGGCTTGACGTGCTGGCCGTCCACATCGTTCAGGACGCCGTCCCAGGTCTCGCCGACAACGGGAAGGCTCCACCACGTCTCGTGACGAGGCCGGCTCCTCACCTGAGAAGCGATCAGGGCGTCCCGGACCACCCCAACGCTGTGGGTGTTGGTGATGGCGACGGGCGAGCTCAGCACCCCTGATTCCCGAACCCACTCGAGCCCCGTGAGCTCGCCGTTGCCGTTCAGTCGGTGGGCCCCGGCGAACAGGAGGGCAGTCCCCACCCGTTCGTGAGGGATGATCACCGTGACACCAGTGCGGACAGGGCCCCTGCCCACCTCGAGCGGACCCTGCCCCTGCACGAGGGTCGTGTGGCCGACTCGAACCCCAGGCACGTCGGTTATGGCGTTGTTCGGACCAGGCTCCATCTCACCGATGACGATCCCCATCCCTCGAGCTCGCACGTGTCACCCTCCTTGGGACATGGCCAACCGGGCAAAAGAACATAGCCCGTCCCGTTGCGCGCGCGCCCGCGGCCGGCTGCCAATGGAGTGAGCTTGAACTGCTGTTCGCTCGGGTTGTTGACTCACCCGATGTGGCCTTGGTAGCTTCCGGCGGAACTTTGCCTCGGCCCCCGACCCCCGCAGGCCGGCGCCGGTCAGCGCGGAGGAGGACGGTTGACCGTACGCAGAGCGCATATCGTCACGAGCGTCGCGGCATCGATCCTTCTCGCAATTCTCGTCTCCCTCCCCGTCTTCGCGGACACGGCCACCGAGTTGAACGCCGCCCGCCAGAGGCTGGCCTCGGTTCAGTCCCAGCTCGACCGTCTGGCGGAGCACTACGCGGCGGCGCAGACCCGTTATGCGGAGACGCAGGATCGCATCGACCAGGTGCAGGTTCAGATCCAGCGGGTCCGCGCCCGCATGGCCAGGATCCAGGCGGCGCTGGGAGCCCGAGCAAGAGACGCATATGAGTCTGGCGGGATCAGCACGCTCGAGCTGCTGCTCTCCTCGACGTCCTTCTCCCAGTTCTCCGATCGGGTCGAGTACCTTGGCAGCCTGGCCCAGGGCGACTCGAACCTCCTGATCCAGGCGTCGGTGGGCGGCGAGCAACTGCGACGGGCGCAAAGCGACCTGAACGACCTTTCGAAGAAGCAAGCGGCCACGGTTGCATCCTTGTCGAGGCAGAAGGCAGACATCGCTCGGAAGCTGGAAGAGGCCCGAGCGTTGGAGGCGAAGCTTGCGGGCAGGCTGGCCAGGGAGCGGGCCGCGGCCGCGGCGGCAGCCCGAGCGAGGGCGGAGGCGGCCCGCCGAGCCATTGGCGGCGCCGGACTCCAGGCGTGCCCGGTGGGGCAGCCCAGGACCTATTCCGACGACTTCGGCGTTCCCCGACCGGGCGGCCGACGCCACCAGGGAATCGACATCTACGCCCCGCTGGGGACCCCGATCTATGCCGCGCAGCCCGGACGGTTCGAGCAGAACTACAACGACCTCGGAGGGACCAGTGGGCTGGTGTACGGTGACAGCGGCGATTACACCTACTACGCGCACATGTCGAGCTACGCGGGCGTTCCGAACGGGGCCCACGTCACGGCGGGGACCATGATCGGACACGTGGGCAACAGCGGCGATGCACGAGGCGGTCCCTACCACCTCCACTTCGAGTACCACCCGGGTGGGGGTGCCGCGGTCGATCCGTACAGGTTGCTGAAGGCGGTCTGCGGCTGACCTTCGCTGCCGGACCTCTCCTCGTTGGTGTAACGTCGGCGCATGGCTGAGACATCCGGAACCACCAGGTCGGGCCGTACAGCCGCCGTCCTCGACCCCGGATTCCTGGGCGGGTTGGAAGGCCTGTCGACTGAGGAAGTTCGGCGCAGGCGCGATCAGGCCTTCGCCGAGCGAGAGTTCCAGTCCTATCTGAGGCGTCTGGTCCAGGTCCGCCAGGACATCCTGACGGCCGAGCGAGAGCGCAGGCGGTCGGGCGGGGGCCCCCAGTCAGCCGTGGAGCGGGTCACCGCGGCGCTGTCGGGTGGACCCAAGCCGAAGCAGAGCCGTGGGGAGGCACTGCGTACCGGGTTGAACGCCGAGGACATTGGGGTGGCCGAGCGCCAAGCCGACGCCGTCCTGGATCAGACTGCGGCGAACAGTCCGGAGGAGCTCGGTGACGAGGAGCTCGAGCGATCGCTTGCGGCCCTCACCGAGGGGGAACGAAGTATCTCCACCGACCGCTTGGCCGTCATGCGAGTGCACGACCGCTTGCAGGAGGAGCTGAAGCGCCGGTACCGCGAGGATCCCTCGCAGATCCCCCAGACCGTGTAGTGGACCTGCGCCTGGCGGGCGGACTCACGTCTCCAGGACGACCCGATACGACGCCAGCACCAATACGTTGGCGAGGAACAACCATACGGCCAGCAGCACCAGCGCTGCCAGGCCGCTCGTGGCGTAGTGCTTCTCGAAGTTCGCCCCGAGGCTCACGTACAGGACGAGTAGGAACGACAGGACCGAGATCCCAGTGGCTGCGGTAATGGTTGCTCGAAAGGCCTCTCTCCAGGAGAGGCGGGTCGGAGGGAAGATCCGGTAGATCAGGATCAAGGCGACGGCCGTTCCGAGGAACCCCGTGGCCAGGGCCACGGCATAGCCGATGACTCTGGCCAACCCGCTGGTGCCGAGGGCCTCGCTTCCGGCGAACGAACCCACCAGGCTCCCCAGGACGAAGACCGGGAGCAGGACCAGGAAGAAGAGCCCCCGTCCTCGAAGCCCCTCGAGCTTCTCGTCCCGCCTGGGCCCCAGCCGGTCGAACGCCCGCTCCAGCCCGGAGCCGTACGCGGTGGCCGGCCACAGCGCAGTGATGGTGGCGACAACCCCCAGCCGGCTCCCGAGCTGGGCCACCCGCTGAACGATCCGGTCCGCCCCGAGATTCTTCGGCGCCACTCGGCCGACCTCACCGGCAAGTTGCCGAACCCGATCGTCTCCGAGGACCACGCTCACCAGCCACAGCACGAGGATCGTCAGGGGCACCACGGAAACGATGGCGTAGAAGGCAAGGGCTGCTGCATACGTGAACACATCGTTCGTGTGAGCCCGCTCTATGACGTTCCGCATGGGCGGGGGGAGCCATGCCTCGATCCGCTCCACGGTCGACGTTGCCTTCTTCGTCGCTTTCGTCGTTCTGGCCATGCACGGGAAATGTTCCACCGATAGGCTCAGTCGATGCCTCCCGTACCTCTCGCCAGGGTCATCCGTTCCGGATTGGAAGAATCGGTCCATGAGGGCGACGTGGCCGTGGTCGACGCCGACGGCGCCGTCGTGGCGTGTGCCGGCGACCCCGAGCGGCAGGTCTTCGCCCGATCCTCCATGAAGCCGTTGCAGGCAACGGTCTCCCTGTCCCGAGCGCCCTTCGATTTCCCCGACCGGGAGATCGCGGTCATGTGCGCCTCCCACAATGCCGAGCCGGTCCACATCGAGGCTGTCCGGTCGCTGCTCGATCGGGCCGACGTGGACGAGGAGGCGCTGCTGTGTCCGATGATGCGGCCATGGGACGATGAATCGCTGGCGGCCGACCCGGCACGGCGCCGCATCAACTCCGACTGCTCGGGCAAGCACGGCGGCATGCTGGCCGCGTGCCGGTCTCAGGGCTGGCCCCTGGAGACGTACAGGGATCCCGATCATCCGCTCCAGCAGGAAATCCTGCGCGCCGTTCTTCTGGCATGCGGGGAGGAGACCGTTCACGTTGGGGTGGACGGTTGCGGGGTTCCGGTTCACGGGATGCCGCTTCGGGCAATGGCCACGATCTACGCGCGCTTGGCTCGTCCCGAGCGCCTCAGGAAGCTCGAGAAGGATGCGCGACGAGCCGTCGGGGCCATGCGGGCCGAGCCGTACATGGTGGCAGGCCGGAACCGGCCGGACACGGCCGTCATGCAAAGGGCTTCTCAGGTCATCGCCAAGGGTGGAGCGGAAGGCCTGATGTGTGCCGCCGTCCTGGACAGGGGACTGGGGCTGGCGGTCAAGGTTCGGGACGGGGCATCGCGGGCCACCGGGCCGGTCCTCATCATGGCCTTGCGTTCGCTGGGGGTGCTCGACGATGAGGGCCTCACCCGGCTCGCCTCTTTCGCCAGGCCCCCTGTCCTGGGCGGAGGGGAACCGGTCGGGGAGATCGGCGCAGGGTTCGATCTCACCCGGGCCTGACCCTCAGCACCTCGATCGCGATTTTTGCAGATGTTGTCCGGGAAATTTGCAAGTGTTTAACAACCCTGGTAGGTTGGATGTCATGAACGTTCGAGAGGTCGGTAGTTTCATCAGAAATCAGCGGCTGGGAGCCCGCCTGTCCCTCAAGAAGATGTCGGGCCTCGCGGGGGTCTCGATCCCGTATCTGTCTCAGATCGAGCGCGGCCTGCGCAAACCGAGCGCGGACATCCTTCAGGCCATAGCCAGGGGCCTGCGGATCTCGGCCGAGACGCTGTACGTGCAGGCGGGGATCCTGGATGAGCGCCCCGCGCCAGACGTGGCAGCCGCCATCATGGGGGACCCCACGATCACCGAACGCCAGAAGCAGGCCCTCATCCAGATTTACCAGGCTTTCAGGGAGGAGGCCGGCCACATTCTCCCGCCGGCGGCGGATCCCGCTCACGAGAGCGGAACCTCCAGGTCGCGGACGACGAAAGGTGGGACCACCCGCAAGCACGTCCCGAAGCGTGGCGGGAGGGTGGAGTCTCAGGCTGTTCGCAGCCCTCACCCGGCTCCCCTCCGCTCTCCCGCCACCAAGCCTCGAAAGGAGGTGTGATCCAGATGCCTACCGTCAAGACCAAGCACGGCACGAAGAAGGCGCTGCTCGACTATTACGTGTACGCGCCACTGGGGGCCGGCCAGCTCGCGGTCGAGAAGGCCAAGAAGCTTGCGGGCAAGGCCGCGGAAGCGGCCACCACCCAGCGTCGGGCCTTCGCCAAGGCGTACGTAGGACTGGCCGGACGCGGCGAGAAGCTCGTGTCGAGCGTCCGCAGGTCTGCGTACACCAGGCAAGCCGCGGACCAGATCAAGTCGGCACGTACCCAGGTGAAGGGTGCAGCGACGAGCGTCCGTAAGGCCGCGGACAGTACGGCCACGGCCACAAAGGCCGCTGCCAAAAAGGTCAGCTGACAAAGCAGACACGAAAGGGGGGCCTCTGGCTTTTGTCGGGGGCCTCTCTTTTTTGAACGGCGCCGACTGAACCGGCCGGGCTTCTCCAATGGCCGTTTGGACCGTGTGGTGACGGGAACAGATGCCCCGGCTCGCTGGTTCAAATCGTTACAGGGGGTAGTGTCTTCTACGATGGAGTGACCCATGACGGAGCACAACGGCCGCCCCTGGGCGGTCGGAGAGCCTGATCCCGCTCCGGAGGAAAAGGGGTCAGCAGGGCGCGCCGAAGCGGGCAGCGGCGACGGTCCGGACGGTGTCGGTCCGGCTCGAGTCGCCGTCATCAGCCTGCATACGTCGCCGCTGGACCAGCCGGGGATCGGCGACTCCGGTGGGATGAACGTCTACGTCCTGTCTGTCGCCGAGCGGTTGGCGAAACAGGGGATCGCGGTCGACATCTACACCAGGTGTCACGGCGAGAATGCCCCCCAGGTGGAACAGCTTGGCACCGGTACCAGGCTCATGCACGTGCAAGCGGGGCCCTGCGCGCCTGTGCCCAAGGAGAGGCTCCCGGGCATCCTTCCACGGTTCCTGGACGGCGTGCTCGAGCTTGCCACGGCCGACGAGGGCCATCGGCATTCTCCCTACGACGTGGTGCACAGCCATTACTGGCTCTCGGGGTGGGTCGGGGCTCGGGCCAAGGAGATCTGGGGTGTGCCCCACGTCGCGTCGTTCCACACCCTGGGCAAGGTGAAGAACTCGGCGCTCCCGGAGGGCGACGATCCCGAGCCCCCGGAACGCCTGGCCGGCGAGCGCAGGGTCATCGTGGGGGCAGATCGCATCCTGGCCCCTACCCCTTCCGAGGCGAGTCTGCTGATCGATCTGTACGGCGCGGACCCCGGCCGGATACGGATCGTGCCGCCCGGCGTCGATCGGAGCGTGTTCCATCCCCGCCGAAAGGAGGAGGCCAAAGCTCGCTTGCATACGGCAAATACGAGGCTCCTCCTCTTCGTTGGCAGACTGCAGCCGTTCAAGGGGCCCGATGTGGCCATCCGGGCCGTGGCCGAGGCCGCGGCCCGGGCTCCCGATGTGATGCGCGATGTCGTCCTGGCAGTGGTCGGAGGTTCCACGGGACGGGATGCCGATCACGACGAGGTGACCCGCTTGATGGAGCTGGCATCGGCCCTGGGTATGGCAGATCGCGTCGTGTTCTACCCGCCGCAGCCCCACGGCCGCCTGGCTGAGTTCTACTCCGCAGCCGATGCGGTCCTCGTTCCCTCGCGCTCGGAGTCGTTCGGACTGGTCGCCCTGGAGGCGCAGTCCTGCGGGGCGCCGGTGATCGGAGCGGCGGCGGGCGGCCTTCGGTACGTCATCCGAGACGGAGAGAGCGGATTCCTCGTCGACGGGCACGATCCGGCCCAATATTCGGACCGGATCATTCGACTGTTGTCCGATCCCGACCTGGCGGCACGGCTGTCAGCAGGGGCGATCCGGCACGCCGCCATCTTCTCCTGGGACGCCACCGCGGCCGATATCCGCAGCGTCTATCGCGAAGTGTTGCATCGGCCAGAGCCATGATCAGGGGCCGCAGGGTTCAACTCAGGCCGGTCGAAGAGGGCGACTACCCCCTCATCCATCGCTGGATGAACCATCCCGAGGTCTGGCGGTACATGGACTACGAGGGGCCTTACTCGCTGGCCGATGTGAAGGAAGACATCGAGCGCAGCCGGGAGCAAGGACACCCGTTCACCGTCCTGGTAGATGACCGTCCCATCGGTCGGATCGGGCTCAACCAGTTCCGGCGCCGGGACCGGATCTGTTCCCTCTACATGTACATCGGGGAGCCGGACTACTGGGGACGGGGCCACGCGCAGGATGCCACCATGACGCTCCTCGCGTATGCCTTCGATCGCTGGGACCTCAACCAGGTCGAGCTCTGGACGCTGGCCGACAACAATCGAGCGCTCCGGATGTACCGGCGGTGCGGGTTCGTCGACGAGGGGCGGCTGCGGGAGCGGTCGTTCAAGGAAGGGACATGGGTCGACCACGTCGTCATGAGCGTGAACCGGGAAGAATTCAATCGAGCCCACCACATCTGGGAAAGGTGAATGACGAGTCTCTGATTTTGTCACACAGGATTCTGGCGGGCATTGACCTGCGGAAACGACTCACGACCAGGGGTTTTGTCACCTTGACGCCCGGGAGGCCATCCGTAAGATACGCGTTGCTCCGAGCAGCCGGAGCGGCTGAGTCAGGGTACCGAATGGGACCCCCTGGGAAAGCCGTAAGGTCAACTGGGCGCACCTGTTCGTACGGTTGGGACAGCTAACTAGCTGTGCGAGCGGGGAGGCTCGGAAGGCCCCAAAGCCCAACGAAAGGGCGTCATCATAAGGAAACCGAGACAGCTGCGGCAGGTTGCTCGGGGCACTAGGCCCGAGGGGCCAACGGTGGTCGCCGGCTACGGCCGACGACGAGCCGGCGGTCCCTCGGGTCTTTAGTTTCCCTTTGGACCTGCGCAAACGTACGAACCAGCTCTCGCGGCCACTCCTATACTGCGGATCGTGACCGGTCGGACGGGTTCGGGATGACTGGGGTGCTCAGAGGGCCCTCTCTCTGGGTCACCGAGCGGCGGGTGGTCAGACGGCTCATCACCGAGCACCGACTCGGGCGGCAGTTCGCCCTCCGCTTCGTTGCGGGGGACAACCTCGAAGCCGGGTTGCGCGCGGCCCGCGCCCTCCACGAGCAGGGCATCCGGTCGATGCTCGACCACCTGGGGGAGAACGTGGCGTCGCCGTCGCAGGCCTCGAACGCCGCCGACTCGTACATCCACGCCCTCAAGGGCATTCGGGGGGTCTCAGAAATCGACTGCGACATCTCGGTGAAGCTCACCCAGCTCGGGCTGGACAGCTCCATGGACACATGCCAGGAGAACATGGAGCGAGTGCTCGAGGCGGCCAATGGGGTGGGCAGCTCCATCCAGGTCATGATCGACATGGAGGCCCACGAGTACGTAGACCGGACGCTGGACGTCTATCTGGCTCTCCGAAAGCGATACTCGAACGTCGGTGTGTGCGTGCAAGCGTATCTGTACCGGACGGCCGCCGACGTGCACCGGATCGCTGGCCCCGAGGCCATCGTGCGAGTCGCAAAGGGCTCCTACCTCGAGTTGCCGGAGATCGCCATGCGGTCGCGCCGTGAGGTCCGGCGCAACTTCGCCCGCCTGAGCGCCACCCTGCTGGCGCGCGGGTCTCTGGTGCATCTCGCGACGCACGACGAGCGGCTCATCCAGGAAGCCCGCAGGTTCATCCGAGCCCGCAACATCCCGATGGGCGCCTACGAGTTCCAGATGCTGTACGGCATCCGCCGGGATCTCCAATCCCAGCTCGTCCGAGAGGGGGAGCCGGTCCGGGTGTACATCCCCTATGGGACCCAGTGGTATCCCTACCTGACGAGACGGATGGCCGAGCGCCCGGCCAACGTGTGGTTCTTCCTGTCCAACGCGCTGAGAGGGTTGGGGGGACAAGGGAGGCAGCCATGAACGATCGGAATGTGGCGTTCCTGGGAGGAGGCCGGATGGGAGAGGCCCTGGTGTCGGGGCTGATCCGCTCGAGCGGCCGCGACAAGGACGAGATCATGATCACCGCCAGGCGCGAGGAGCGGGCCAAGGAGCTCGGCGAGCGGCTGGGTGTGATGGCCACGCTCTCCAACCCCGAGGCCGTGAAGTGGGCCGCCACGCTGATCCTCACCGTCAAGCCCCAGGACATGGAGGCTCTGCTCGAGCAGATCAGAGAGTCGCTGACCCCGGACAAGCTGGTGATCTCGTTCGCGGCCGGGATTCGGACGTCGTTCATCGAGCGCTTCGCGCCCAAAGGGACGCCGGTCGTTCGGGTGATGTCGAACGTGCCGGTCCTGGTGGACGAGGCCATGTCGGTGATTTCGCCGGGCGCCCATGCCGAGGACAAGCATCTGAGCTTGGCGGAGGGACTGCTCGGCTCAGTGGGGAGGGTGATCCGCCTTCCGGAGAAGCATCAGGACGCAGTCACGGCGACGAGCGGCTCAGGGCCCGCTTACTTCTTCCTCCTGGCCGAGGCCATGATCGAGGCTTGCATCCTGCTGGGGCTGTCCCGCGACGTGGCGACCGAGCTGATCATCCAGACGATGCTGGGCTCGGCCAAGATGCTCAGGGATACCGGCAAGCACCCTGTGGAGCTTCGGGAGATGGTGACGTCGCCGGGCGGAACCACGATCATGGCCATCCGGCACCTCGAGCAGGCGGGGGTCCGGGCGGCGTTCCTGAACGCCATCGACGCCGCGTGCAAGCGAAGCGCAGAGCTTGCGATTGGCCATGAGCCCGAAGAGGAGGGACTTCACTGATGGGAAGAGGAGATCGGCACAAGGTGAGGTGGGCGCACGTTCGCGAGCGGAAGAAGAAGCAGCGCGACAAGCGGCAAGCGGCCGAGCGACCCGCTGGCAAGAAGAAGGCATAGAGCCACCGAAGGTGAATCTCGGAGGAGGAAGACTGGCGATGTTCCCGCTTTCGAAGGGCAAGGTCACGAAGCAGGCGCACGTGGGACTGCCTGAGGGGACGTTCGAGGAGGAGCACGGCAGAGAGGCCTTCGACGGCCGGGCTTCGCACCTGTACCGCAGCCATCCGCCGACTGCGTGGATCAGGATCGAGGGCCCACTTCGGCCGAGGGCGTACGACCTGAACGGGCTCAAGCCCGCCGACATGTCCGAAGCAACCGGTGACTGGCTGCGGATCCTGCACAACGAGGACGTCTCGATCTATATCTCGCGGCGGGCGGAGGCGATGCCCTACTTCCTGCGGGACTCCGATGGCGACGTCTGTTACTTCCTCCACAGGGGTAGAGGGCTCCTGGAAACGGACTATGGTCCCCTGCGGTATCAGGAGGGGGATTTCCTTGTGCTCCCGAAGGGAACCGCCCACCGGATCGTCCCGGACGAAGGCGAGACGTTCCTGTACATCGTGGAGAGTCGCGGCGAATACCGTCTTCCGGACAAGGGTGTGCTCGGCCGCCACGCCCTGTTCGACCCCGGAGTGCTGGAGACGCCGGAACCGGAGCCCCACGACGAGAAGGGCGAGTTCGAGGTGCGGGTGAAGCGAGACGAGGAGTACACCACGCTGGTATATCCCTTCCATCCGCTGGACGTCGTCGGCTGGCAGGGAGACCTCTGTCCCATCCGCCTGAACAAGAAGGACTTCCGGCCTGTGGTGAGCCCTCGGTACCACCTGCCGCCATCGGTTCACGCCGTGTGGAAGTCCGATGGATTCGAGATCGGACTGTTCGCTCCTCGGCCGACCGAGACGGGCGACCCCACGGCCCTTCGTGTTCCGTTCTTCCATTCGAACATCGACAAGGACGAGGTGCTCTTCTACCACGAGGGGCAGTTCTTCTCTCGAGTGGGGATCGGCGAGGCCTTCATCACCCACCACCCGCAGGGGCTGCAGCACGGGCCGCAAGCCGCGGCCATCGAGGCCTCCAAGACGAAGGAGTTCGCCGACGAGTACGCCGTGATGGTCGAGTCGGACAAGTCCTTCGAGCGGGACGAGGCGCTTGCGGCTGTGGAGGTGGACGGATACGCGACCTCCTGGGCCAGGGGGATGGGCCTCATCGACTGATCGGTAAGCTCGCTTGACCATTCCTGGTTTCGACCTGGAGACGTGGGAACAGTCCGTGGTCTTCGGGGTCGATCGGGTCCACGAGCTCGGTGCCGAACTGGAGCGCTTGGGCCGCAGGCGGCCGTTGGTCCTGTGTTCATGGCGCCGTCGCCGCAGCGAAGAGTTCCGGCACGTGGCCGGCGGGCTCGGCATGACGCCGAATGTCTTCCAGGGGGCCGAGGAGCACCTCCCCAGGCCCGTGGTCGACGCCGCATGGCGCGCCGCCCGCGAACACCAAGCCGATGCGCTCGTCTCGTTCGGGGGCGGTTCGACCATCGACCTGGGGAAGGCCGCCCAGTTCGTCGCCGAGCACGGAGATGAGGCGCTCGGCGACGAGAACATTTCTCCGCTCCTCTCGGACGGTACCCCGGTGACGGAATCTCAGGCGCTCGTCCACGTGGCGGTGCCGACCACCTACTCGGGGGCCGAGGCAACCAGATGCTTCTTCGTCAGTGAACGGCAGGAGAAACGCCGCGCGGCCGGCCCCCACGTGCGGCCCGACCTGGTCCTGGCCGACCCGTCGCTCACGCTCAGCCTTCCGTGGAAGCCGACCGGCGGCACCGGCATGACGGCGCTGGCCCACTGTGTCGAGGCTTTGTACTCGCCGTTTCGGACGGACTGGACCGACTCGCTGGCCACCCGAGCGGCGCGATCCATCTTCAGGCTGCTTCCCGTTGTCTCGAAGCACCCGAAGCGCGTGCGGGAACGAGGGGAGTTGCTCGGCGCCGCCTATATCGGCGGCGTGATCTCGGATGTGACGCACATGTCGTTGCACCACGCTCTGTGCAACGGCCTTGGCGCCCGGACGGGCATCCCCCATGGCCTGGCCAACGCCATCCTGCTCCCGCACGTCATGCGGTTCAATCTCGAGGCCGCCCAGGATGGCCTCGCTCACCTTGCCGAGGCGATCGGCGTGGAGGGATCGGCGGAGACCGCGGACGCGATCGAGGCTCTGGTCGCCGATCTCGGGCTTCCCCAGAAACTCCGGGAAGTCGGGGTATTCGAGCAGGATCTGGAGTCGGTGGCCACCTGGACGGCTGAACGAAGTCCCGAGGCGCCGCACAGCCCGAAGCCAGTGTCGGTAATCGAGACGCTGGCGGTGCTTCGTGCCGCGTGGTGAGGGACCACGATGGCAGCCGGGTGATCGAGGGCAACGGGCACCGGCCCCTCGGCTCCGAGCCGACCCCGCCGGCCACCGGTCCTGTCCGCACGCCCTCGAGACGACGGAGATACGCCGTCATCGCGGTTCTCCTGGTGTGGGTAGCTGCCGCCCTGGTGACCGGCTACATCCGAGACCGAGGGTGGGTCCGGGTCAGCAGCGTCGAGACGCTGGACGCGCACGCGGTCGTGTACGTCCCGGCCTATCAGGTCTTTGTGGTCGCCAATCGGAACAGTCCGGTGGCCCTCCTCGGCGTCAGCCCACACGCAGGGGAGCGTGTCCTGTTCTGCCAGCGGGCTGGGGCGTTCCAGGACGAACACGGCGACGTGTTCGACACGTTCGGTCGTTATCTGGCGGGCCCGTCCCCGCGAGGGCTGGACAGAGTCGCCGTGCGGATCAAGGGAGACGACGTGAACGTGAAGCCCGCGCGGGTAGATCCGGGCCCGGCCCGGTCGATCCGTGCCTCGAAGCCCAGGGCGGGCTTCTGCGATCCGGATGGCCTGGAGGGTGCGCCGGGATTCTTTGCCGAGGGTGGGTAAGAAGCCCAGAACCCGGGTCGGGTCGGGGTCAGCTCTCTGCGGCCGGCCGCAGGCTCTCCTCGGGGTAGCCGACGCGATTGCGCAGCGCCCCGATCCCTTCGGCCTCCAGTTCGACCATTGCGCCCGGACGCAGGTTCAGGCCGAGGTCCATCGCGCACCCCCCCGGGAAGGTGCCGGAGCCGAGCACGTCGCCGGGGTACATGTCCTGCTGAGCCGAGAACTGCACCAGCAGCTGGGGAAATGTCCCTTGAGCCGCACCGAGATCGCCCTCTGACCACACTTCGCCGTCCACCCGGGCGACGAGCTGCCCTCGAGCCGGATCGAACTCGTCGGCGGTGACGACGCAGGGCCCGAGCGAGGTGGCGAACCGGTCGACTTGAGGCAGGCGACCGCGTCCGCGGGTTACCGCCTGCTCCGTCCGGGCGGCCCAGTCGTTCATCAGCGTGTACCCGAAGATGAGGTCGGGAGCCTGGTCCAAGACGACATCGCGACAGAACTGCCCGACGATACAGGCCACCTCCACCTGGTAGTCCACCTCGTCCGCTCCAGGAGGCCAGGGCAGGCGATCCTCGGGCCCCAGGATCCACCGGCGTTCGAGCAGCGAGATGGGGACGATGGGAGGCAGCAGGCGGGCGCGGGGGACGCGAAACTCCTTCACGTTTGGAGGATGGGACAGCGCCTCCCGGGCGGCGTCGAGCGTGGTGCCGCCGTGCAGGGCGATCAGGGCTTCCATGGTGGTGGGGAAGGCAGGGTGGCCCACCACATCCGGCAGGTCGACCACCAGTCCGCCCACCCACGCACCGAGGCGCCGCGCGCCCCCTCGGTCGTAGGTGACGAGCCGCATGACAGGGAGCCGGATGATACAGCCGGGAGCGTCGGTTTCCTCGGAAGGGCGGAGAGGAATCTGCTCGAGCTGCCATGGAATCTGCGATGCTCGAGGACAGCGTGCCGACCTTGACCCACCGATCCAACACACCAGCCTGAGGATGGCTCGGCCGATCCCTCCGCGGCCCGACGTTCCTTTCGAGCGACACCCTGAGGCGCTTCCTGGGGCCACGTGGCGGCCCCTCGAAAGCCTCTGGCTGTTCGGCATCGCGCTTGTCGTCGCCTCGCTGCTCAGCGCCCCGATCTCGCTCATGGGGTCATGCAGTGCCCAGTACGATCTGGCGGTTCTGGTGGGGGAGGTTGCGCTCGGAGCCACGGTCCTGTGGTGGGTGGCGGTCATCCGCAAGACTCCGGTTCGCGCCCTGGGGACTCCCCGGCGCCCGTTGGGCGACCTGGTAACGGGCCTGGCGGTGGGCCTGCTGCTGGTGGTCGTGGCCGCCGTCGTGCTGGCGATCGTCCAGGCGATCGCCACGAACATCCTGGGCCACAGCCCGAAGGAGCCGGAGCAGGTCGTGGCGTGCGTCCGTGGGGTCGGGCTGGCCTTCCTGGCGCCGATCGTCATCGTGGCCGCTCCTCTTGGCGAGGAGCTGTTCTTCCGAGGCTTCCTCTATCAGGGCCTCAGGCGGAGGTTCTCGGTCTGGCCGGCGGCGATCCTGTCCGGAGTCTTCTTCGGGATAGTGCATCTGGGCGGAGTCGCCTTCTTCCTCATCGTTCCCTCGCTCGCCGCGGTGGGCGTCGGCCTGGCGCTGGTGTTCGAGCGGCGGCAGAGCCTCCTCGCCTCCATGGCTGCCCACGCGGCCTTCAACGTCGTGGGCTATCTGACGATCGCCCTCCGGCGCTGAGCGCGAAGCGCTAGGGGGACTTCCGCCTTCTGGCTCGCCGAAGCCCGCTTCCAGCCAGGCGACGGCGAACTGGACGAGAGTCACCGCCTCGAACAGGTGGCAAGACGCGTCCGCCACTCGCCCCCGCCTGGTGCATGTTCCTCGGCTGGATCGGCGGCGCGAGCGCATGATTTACTGACGACAAGTCGATGCGACGAGGAGGGGCCGCCTTCCGCCGGGTCCCGAAGGGAGGATCCAATGCCTCTGTTCCCGAGCAAGGAATGGCTGGACATCTACGTGGAACGGATCAACCAGAGCCCTGAATACAAGGAGGCGGCGGCGACGTGGGAGGGTGACGTCAGCTACGTCTTCGAGCCGGAACCCGACAAGGGCGTGGGCGACGAGATATGGGCGTGGCTGGACCTGTGGCACGGGCAGTGCCGGGACTCCAAGTACGGGATCGGGGCGGATGAAGGCGAGAAGGCAAAATTCATCATCAGGGCGCCGTACACCAGGTGGAAGGAAGTGATCAAGAAGGAGCTCGACCCTGTGAAGGGGATGATGCAGGGGAAGCTCAAGCTGAAGGGCGACCTCCCCACGATCGTGCGATACGTCAAGGCCGCCAACGAGCTGGTCAACCTGGCAGCCAGCGTCCCCACCGAGTTCGTGGACGAGAAGGGCTGAGACGCTCACCCGAGGAGGGAGTCACCGGTGAAGGCGGTGGTCTTCAAGGACGTCGACAGGATCGCCGTGGAGGACGTACCCGCGCCGGCGATCGAGGAGCCCGGCGACGCCCTCGTGCGGATCGCCGCCGCGGGCATCTGCGGCTCCGACCTTCACTTCTTCCATGGGAAGGCTCCACTCTCCCCAGGTGACACGATCGGACACGAGGGCGTGGGCGTGATCGAGGAAGTCGGCCCGGACGTCCGCCGGTTCCGCCCGGGAGACCGGGTGGTCATCGCCTTCGACATCGTGTGTGGCGACTGCTGGTTCTGCCGTCGCGGACAGACGGCGCTGTGCGAGGACTTCCGGATGCTCGGCGGAGGAGCCTTCGGTGGGAACCTGGTGGGGGCGCAGGCAGAGAGGGTGCGGGTCCCATCTGCCGATGTCAACCTGCTTTCCATCCCCGAAGGCATGGATGACGAGCGTGCCCTGTTCGTGGGCGACATCCTGACGACGGGCTACTACGGGACGGCCATAGCCGGCATCGGCCCCGAGGATACGGTGGCCGTCATCGGGGCGGGACCGGTGGGGTTCTTCTGCGTTCAGGCGGCGCACGTTCACGGCGCAGGTCGGGTCCTCGCTCTGGACAGGCTCGAGGACCGCCTGGCCCTGGCAGAGAAGTTCGGGGCCATCCCGATCAACGTGGACCAGAGCAACCCGCACATGGCCGTCTCCGAGCTGACCGAGGGCCGAGGCGCCGACGTGGTCATCGAAGCGGTTGGCCATCAGGCCGCGTACGCGACTGCCGTCGATGTCGTTCGTCGAGGAGGGACGATCTCGGTGGTGGGCGTATTCGTGAGCGAGCAGGTCCAGGTGCCGCTGGGCATCTACTGGGCGCGAGCACTGCGCCTCGTGTTCGCTGGGATCTGCCCGGTGCACGCGTGGTGGGAGCGGGCGATGGAGGCCGTCCGCACCGGAGCGATCGATCCCCTGCCGATCATCTCCCACGTCCTGCCCCTGGAGGATGCGGTGCGCGGCTACGAGCTGTTCGACTCGCGGCAAGCGACGAAGGTGGTTCTGAAACCATGACCGTCACCGTCGAGTATCCGGATCCCGAGCCGAACGGGCTGGCCTCGATGTTGGGGGGCCTCCTGGAGGGAAACCTGACGGCGCACCCCGATCGCGAGCGCCTCCTCTCGAACGTGGCCACGTATGGCATAAGGGCTCCGGATGTCGGTGTCGAGGTCTCCATCCGGCTCGCCCCAGGGAAGATCACCGTACGCAACGGGATCATCGGCAAGCCCGAGGTCGTCGTGGAGACCGACGCCGAGACCCTGGTCGGGCTATCCTCGGTGCCGCTCAAGTTGGGGCTGCCGGACATCGCGACGAAGGAAGGCCGCGAGGTCAACCGGAAGCTCCTGAAAGGGCAGCTCCGGGTGAAGGGTTTGTTCCTGCATCCGGGCAAGCTGGCGCGGCTCAACAAACTGCTCACCGTGATCTAGCACCGCGACCTGGAGGGACAGGGACATGGCCCGGGCGATTCCAAAAGAGGTCATCGAGCACTTCCAGGGCATCCCTCTGTTCGGCTCGGTGTCGAAGAAAGGGATCCGGGCAATCATCCAGGCGGCTATGGAGCTGGATGTCAGCGCGGGGAAGGTCCTGGTGAGGGAAGGGGAGTGGGGGCGCGAGATGTACGTGATCCTGCGAGGGACCGCGGAGGTCACCAGAAACGGTCGCAAGCTCAGAGAGCTGGTGCCTGGTGACTTCTTCGGCGAGATGGCCTTCCTCGCCCCGGCTCCCCGCATTGCCACGGTGACCGCACGGTCGGACATGCGCCTGATGGTGCTCGACTCGCGGGCGATGGGCGTGGTGGTGGAGAAGGAGCCGGCCGTGGCCAGGCGCCTGCTGGCCGCCATGGCCGAGCGGGTCCGCGCGACCGAGCGATCCGCCAGCCACTAGGGAACAGGCTGTCGGTCAGGCTGGTTCGATGCCCGAGACGCGATGCGGGTCGCCTGAGCTTTCCGCAGGGGTACCCTTGCCGACAGTGGACGCCTCGGCGCTCGCCCAGAAGGTTCTGGCCGGTGATCGCCGGGCCGTGGCCAGGGCCATCTCCCTGGTCGAGGACGGCTCCAAGGAACTGGCTCGGCTGTCCGATGCCCTGTATCCGCAGACCGGGCGGGCCTACACGGTCGGGTTGACCGGTTCCCCCGGAGTCGGGAAGTCGAGCTTGGCTGAGCAGCTCGTTCGGGCGGCTCGTCTCCGGGACCGGTCGGTGGCCGTGCTGGCCATCGACCCCACGTCGCCGTTCTCCGGCGGCGCGCTCCTGGGCGACCGGCTCCGCATGCAGGCGCACGCCACGGATCCTGAGGTGTTCATCCGGTCCATGGCCACGCGAGGCCACCTGGGCGGGATGGCACTAGCGGCTCCCGAGGCACTGCGGGTTCTCGATGCCTCCGGCAAGGATCTGATCATCGTGGAGACTGTCGGCGTGGGCCAGGCCGAAGTCGAGGTCGCTACCGCCACGGACACCACGCTCGTGATCGTGGCGCCCGGCTGGGGCGACTACGTGCAGGTCGCCAAGGCTGGGATCCTGGAGATCGCCCACGTGTTCGTGGTGAACAAGTCCGATCGCGAAGGGGCCGAGGAGGCCGTCAGAGACCTGAGGAACATGCTTCGGATGGGACCGAACACAGAGTGGGTGCCCCCCATCGTGAAGACCTCGGCCGTGTCCGGGGAGGGCGTCGACGAGCTGTGGGACGCGATCGAAATGCACCGAAAACACCAGGAAGAATCGGGCAGGCTCGAGGAAAGGCGCAGCCAGCGCATCGTCGAGGAGGTCAAGAGCATGGTGGCGTTCAGGCTCCGAGAGCGGACGGCCGGGCTGCTGGAAGGCGACGGCCATGATCCGCTGGTCCGAGATCTGACCGAGCGGCGCATCGATCCCTATCGCGCGGCTGAGATACTGCTGGACAGGGTTGGTGGCTCGACCCCGGTCAGCTCGACGCAGTAGGAGAGGCCCATTGGACAGGCAAGAGTTCGAACGCTGGCAGGACCACTACCGCAATGCCGGCGAGAGGGATGCTGACTTCGAAACGCTCTCCGGCGAACCACTCGAGCCCCTGTACACACCGGAGGACGTCGAGGACCTCGAGTACGACCGCGACCTCGGGTACCCGGGGCACTATCCCTTCACCCGTGGCGTGTACCACACGATGTACCGCGGCCGCCTGTGGACCATGCGTCAGTTCGCCGGCTTCGGCTCAGCCCGGGAGACCAACGCCCGCTACAAGTTCCTCCTGAAGCAGGGCCAGGGCGGTCTGTCCGTGGCGTTCGACATGCCCACCCTCATGGGACGCGACTCGGATGACCCTCGGAGCGAGGGCGAGGTCGGCCGGTGCGGAGTGGCCACCGACTCGCTGGCCGACTTCGAAACGCTGTTCGACGGCATCCCCATGGGTGACATCACCACGTCGATGACCATCAGCGGACCGGCCGTCGTGGTGTTCGCCTTCTTCCTGGCTGCGGCCGAGCGGCAAGGCGTGCCGTGGGAGATGCTCGACGGCACCCTCCAGACCGACATCCTCAAGGAGTACATCGCCCAGAAGGAGTGGATCTTCCCGCCCCGCCCGCACCTGCGGCTGATCGGGGACCTCATCGAGTTCTGCGCCTCCGAGGTCCCGAACTTCCATCCGATCAGCGTCTCCGGGTACCACATCCGGGAAGCGGGCTCGACCGCCCAGCAGGAGCTGGCATTCACGCTGGCCGACGGGTTCTCGTACGTGGAACTGGGGCGTGATCGTGGCCTGGACATCGACGCGTTCGCCCAGGGGCTCTCGTTCTTCTTCAACTCCCACATCGACTTCTTCGAGGAGATCGCGAAGTTCCGCGCGGCCCGGCGCGTCTGGGCCAGGTGGTTGAAGGAGCACTACCGGGCCAGGGACGCGAAGTCCTGGCGGCTTCGATTCCACACGCAGACGGCAGGTTGCTCGCTCACCGCCCAGCAGCCCGAGAACAACATCGTGCGTACGGCGCTCGAGGCGCTGGCGGCCGTGCTGGGCGGGACGCAGTCCCTCCACACCAACGCCCTGGACGAGGTCCTTGCGCTCCCAACGGAGAAGGCTGCCCAGATCGCCCTGAGGACCCAGCAGATCATCGCCTACGAGACCGGCGCTGCCAACGTGATCGATCCCCTGGGCGGCTCCTATTTCATCGAGTCGCTCACCGATCGGATGGAGGAGGCGGCCGAGGAGTACTTCGCCAAGATCAAGGAGATGGGAAAGGGTTCGATGCTCGAGGGGATGCTGGTGGGGATCGAGCGAGGCTACTTCCAATCAGAGATCGCCGACGCCGCGTACCGCGAGCAGGAGCTGTACGAGAAGGGCCGGCTGGTGAAGGTTGGGGTCAACGAGTTCATCGACCCCGACGAGAAGCCCATCGACGTCTTGGTCATCCCCCCGGAGACGGAGGAGCGACAGATCGACCGGATCCGTCAACTCCGCGCCGATCGGGATGGGACCAGCGCACAGGCGGCGCTGGAGAAGCTGAAGGCCGCGGCGGAGACGGACGAGAACCTCATGGCGCTCCTCGTCGACTGCGCCAGGGCCTACTGCACGGAGGGAGAGATCATCGGCGCGCTCAAGGACGTCTTCGGCGAATACACCGAGACGCCCCGGTTCTAGCCTGCCGCCTCTGTGGGTCGCTGCGGCCGCGGTGGCCCTGATCGCCGCGGCGTGCGCGGGTTCGTCTCCCCGAAGCACCTCATCCGCCGGCTCCACTCCCACCACCTCCCTCACCCCGAGTGGGTTCGCTCGTGTCATCGTCGTCGTCATGGAGAACAAGGCGTTCGGGGACGTCATCGGGAATCCCGACGCCGCATACATCAACACCCTCGCCAGAAGTTATGGTCTGGCGAAAGGCTATTTCGCTGTTGCCCATCCCTCGCTGCCCAACTACATCGCTCTGTTGGGAGGCTCGACGTTCGACATTCGTTCCGATTGCACGGACTGTCACGTCGATGCACCCAACCTGGTGGATCGCCTGGAGGGGGCGGGCATCTCGTGGAAGGCCTACATGGAGGGCCTGCCTTCGCCGTGCTTCACCGGTGCTTCCGCCGGAAGCTATGCCAAGAAGCACAACCCGTTCTTCTACTTCGACGACATCGTCGGGGACCCCGCCCGATGCTCCAAGGTGGTCCCGCTCGATCGGCTCGATGGCGATCTGGGGAGCGATCGGCTGCCGCGGTTCGTGTGGATAACGCCCAACCAGTGCCACGACATGCACGACTGCGGCGTTGGACAGGGAGACCTGTTCCTGAAAGGCCTCATCCCTCGGCTGCTCCCCACGCTCGGGCCGAATGGGGTGCTGTTCCTGACGTGGGACGAGAGTTCCTCCTACGCGGAGAAGGACGGCGGGCGGGTCGCCACGATCGTGGCCGGGCCGAAGGTGCCGAAGGGATTCCGGTCGACGGTGGGGTACTCGCACTACTCAGTTCTTAGGACGATCGAGGGGAGTTGGGGCCTCGAGCCCCTCCGGAGTTCCGGATGCCCGTGCACGCTGCCGATGAGTGAATTCTTCCGCCGCCCCTGATCCATCCTTCGACCTCGCCTGAACCCGTCCCGCGCAATCGCCTGACCGGCCGACTTGCGTCGACGGACCACGCCTCTACTGTTGGTCCGTCGCGGAAAGGGAGTCATCGCATGAAGCAGTGGGAGCTGGCGGGCGTCACCATCGACGTCTCGGGTCGGGGTCGGGTCATCGAGGCTCCGGCGCGCCCTCCAGACAGCTTTCGTGTCCTCGTCGATCAGTGCCCCGCACTCATCTGGACGACCGACTCGTCCCTGGTCTTCACCTCCTCCCTGGGAGGAGGGCTCGCCGCCCTGGGAATCGGGCCGAATCAGCTCGTCGGGGTGTCGCTCCTCGAGTTGGTGAACGACGATGCGCCCGACCCCAAGCCACTCGCGGCCCACCAGCGGGCGCTGCACGGCGAGACGGTCACCTTTGAGATGCTGTGGGGGGATCGGATCTTCCAGGCCCGAGTCGGCCCGCTCCACGACGGGCGGGGCGTGCGCATCGGAACTGTCTGCGTGGCGCTGGACACGACCGAGGCCTCTCTGCACATGCGGGCCGGGAGGGTCCTGGGGCTGGCCACGACAGCCTGAGGCTCACATCCCACCGGCCCCTTGCCTCCCGGTGGGAAGCGAGGCAGTCGGAGACGGCGCCTCGGCGGCACGGAGGGCCCAGGCCCACACCAAGAGGTCGATCGGGTAGGCGATGTACCCGACGCGGGCTGCCGGCGCCACCAGCATGGCCAGGAAGAACACGAGGCCCGCGTCCTTCGCGGCTGCCCAGGCCGCGGCCGGGGGTCGCCTCGCCACCATGAACGCGAACACGGCGAGCACCAGACCTACCAGGGTAAGCGTGATGGGCACCCGCCATGAGGGGAGAAGTCGGATCAGTGCCGACCCCAGGGTGGGCGTCCCGGCCGCACTTCGTTGCCGTCCCAGGCCCAGGGGAAATCGGATCACGTCTTCCACGAAGTCCGCAGGGCCCCAAGCCAGGAAGGGGACGACTCCCAGCGCGACGACCGCCGCGGCGGTGAGCGAGAAACGCCAGCGGGCAGGCCGACCTTCTCTGTCCCGAGCGGCCAGGGCAAGGAGGGGGAGAAGGACCCACGCGGTTTGTTTCGTGACGGCGGCCAACCCCGCGACCGCACCTGACGCCGCGGGCCTTTCTTCGGCAAGGACGAGGGCCAGGAGCATGAGGGCGAGCACGGGGAGGTCGTCCCCGCCGGTGGCCATGAGCAGGGCGCCCGTTGGCAGGACGGCCAGGACCAGAAAGCTCATTCGCCGGCGCTGAGGGGAGGCGCGCCCCAACGTCGGACGGCTGAACGCCACGGCGACCACGGCGAGGGTGAATGCGGCGAAAGCGATCCGCGAATCGGCCAGGGCGCTCGAACCGTCGAAGGCACGGGGCAAGCCGAACGCGAGCATCGCCGGAAGGTAGGGGAAGTGGGTCTTCGTCCCGAGGGGACGAGCCTCGAGCGGCCCATGAAGGTATTCGGCCGCATAGGGATCTAGTCCCTTCCTCAGCGATCGGGCCGCCTCTTCCGTGACGATCGCTTCGGACTGCGCATGAGACCCCGGACCGATCCTCGCCCGCCATACCGCCTCGAGGCCCAGAGGCAAGGCGGCGGCTCCGACCAGCACAGCCAGGGCGAGCCAACCCAAGACCGGCCGCGCTCCCTCACGCCTCCGAACCGCCAACAAGAGAGCGACGATCGCCGCAGCCGCATACGCAGGAGCAGCCAGCCGCCCCCACTCACGGAACAATGGGATGCCTGCTCCGAGCGCGATGATGACCGCCAGGACGGCCGAGGCGGCATACAACGCGGGGTCGGCCAATGCCGAGCGGTCATGGAACACGAACCGCAGGATACGCGGGGTACGTCGACGTCTCAGCCGCCGAAGATGGCGGGAAGGACCGTTGTCTTTCCGAGCACGAAGATGGTCCCGATCAGCAGGCTGAACACTCCTGTGAGCACGGCCACCGTGGCGTAGACGGCGAAGTTCTTGGAGGCCTTGAGGAACCCGAGGGCCGAGCCCAGCGTGATCAGCGAGTTCGAGGTCAACAGCCCAGCGATGAACACCACCAGGACAAGAATGCCGGAGAAGACACCGCCTGCCCCAGCCACGGCCAGAAAGACGAGAACCTGCGTGGGGGTCTCGGCACCGATCCCGTGGATCATGCCCACGCTGAACGAGGTGAGCTTCCCGTAGTTCATGAATGTCTCGTCGGGCTCCGGACGGGCATGGTGATGGTGCCCGCGACGCCCGTGATGGCCGTGGTGCCACATCGAGGCGTCTTCGGCGTCGACGCCTTCGTGCGCCCCGACGAGAACAGTAGAGAGATGCCCGTCCGGATCCTCGCGCCCTGCTGTCGGTGGGAACTCAGCCCCTCGCTGTCCGCCGGACGTCCCCCTGGCCCGAATCCACCGCACGCCCTTGCGAACGCCCGTGAAGATCAGCATCCATCGGCTGCGGAGCCGGAAGTCCCGTCCATGTCGGATCAACGAGACGAACACGTAGACGCCGAGAAGCAGCAAGGTCACTCCAACCACCCGGGTCATGGCCACGTCCACGCCCTCCGGAAGCTTCTTGCCTACCAGGATGGCGATCAGCCCCAGCATGAAGACGACCAGAGCATGCCCAAGTGCGTATAGCGTCCCGAACACAACCGCCTGGCGACGTTCCTCCTGCGAGCTGGTGATGTCGGTGATTGCAGCTATGTGGTCCCAGTCGATCCCGTGGCGAAATCCGAACAGGGCGGCGGAGATCAGGACTCCGAACCGGAATCCCTTCTCGGCGACGTCGGCGAGGACCGCGATCATTCTGGCGTCGTTGCCCCTTTGCTTCGTTGAGTGGGTCAAATTCAAGCAGGTATCGCAACGAGTTGCAAAAGTCCGATCATGCAACAAGCCCGGAAGTGACGAGTCCCTCGACTACTCTGGGCGGTCCGTCAGCTCCTTCTGGCATTCGGAGCAGATACCCGAGATGGCGAAGTGGGTGAGGTCCGGGCGGAAGCCGTGATGGCGAGAGAGCAGCTTCTTCAGCCGATCGGCCTCCACGATCGAGAGGGACTCCTCGGACCCGCACCTGGAGCAGGTCAGGTGGACGTGCTGACGGTCGGACCAACGGTGATACTCGGGTCCGGCCTCGAGGTGGGCATGAGACAGAACGCCGAGCTCTTCGAGAAGATCAAGGGTCCGATATACCGTCGAGGGATTGACCCCGGGCACCCGCTCCCGAACCCGCCGGGCGACTGCCGCTGGATTGATGTGGCCCTCCGACGACATGATCTCGGAGACGATCGCTCGTCGTTGCGGAGTCATCCGAAGACCCCTGGACCGGAGCAGATCTAGGACGGCGTCGGCCTGATTCGCCATGCACCTGCAAGTCTAACCCCGGTTCTATTGCACATGCATTCAGTTGCGACAACGCCTCTCGCCGTCAGGTCTCCGGTCCTTCGCCACCGACCGTCCCATGATCGCCGTGGTCCATCGGCTGGTCCATCATCCGTAGCATCCGGGGCCCTCCCGTCCGCAGGAACCGAACCACGAGCACCGCGGCCAGAAACAGGAACAGGATGTTCAAGACCGTCGTGTAATTGAAGTGCACGGAGGCCTCGATCACCTTCGCCTCGCGCGCCTCCGGGATCAGGCCAAGGGCCTGGAACAGGAACTGGACGATCAGGCCGGCCCCCACCATCGTTGCGTAGAACGTTCCCAGCAGGAACAGACTGACCCGGGCCCCGTAGTACTTCCTGTAGATGTTCAGGATGGGGAGAATGATCAGATCGGCGAAGATGAAGGCGATCACGCCTCCGAAGCTGATCCCCCCGTTCCAGAGCACGGCGGCCAGCGGCACGTTCCCGATGGAGCACACGAAGGACACGATGGCAACCACAGGGCCGATCAGCGGCCCCCAGAACTTGGCCAACAGAGGATGGTGCACCAGGAAGAACTCCTCCCAGAATCGCTCCGGGACCCAGGCCGCCAGGGCCCCCGCGATGAGCAGGCCTCCGGCGATGTCCTTCCAGATGGCAGCCCAGTCCATCACGAAGGAGTGACTGATCGCGGTGAATCCCTGGGGCGATCTGATCCGCTGGATCAACGGGCCCTCGGTCACCGACATGTCCATCTCCGCGTGACCCTCCATCGATCCCGTCAGACCCCGTTCGGCCTGATGGCGTGCCGCCGTGACCAACCGGGGGGTGAGGAAGGCCCGGAACAGCAGGGCCAGCAGCAAGATCATGAGAGGGCCGCCGACGAACTCGGCCAGGGTGAACTGCCAGCCGATCAGCAGGGCCAGGATGATCCCCAGCTCGATGACGAGGTTGGTCGAGGCGAACTCGAAGGCCATCGCTGAGGTGAAGTCCGCCCCCTTGCGGAAGATCGATCGAGCCAGGGCCACCGCCGCGTACGAGCACGAGGACGACGCCGCTCCCAGCCCGCAGGCGATCCCAAGCGAACGCGGGGAGTCGTCTGGAAGGAGCCGGGTCATCTCCGACTTGGACACCACCGCCTGAACGGCAGCCGACAGCGCGAACCCCAGGACCAGAGCCCACAGGATCTCCCAGAGCATGCCGAATCCGAGGTTCAGGGCGTGGGCGATGGCTCCTGGGATCGACGCGATGGGCGCGGCGACCACCGCCGTCATCAGATATGTCCGCCGGCTCCCCCGGCCACATCGATCGATGCGCCAGTGATGTAGGAGGCCCGATCCGAGAGCAGGAACGTCACCACCCCAGCGACTTCGTCCGGCCGGCCGAAACGCCCGATCGGGATACCCTTGGCCGCCTGGCGGAAGAACTCCTCGGCCGGGAGGTCGGGGGCCCGCCGCTGATGGATGTTGTGCCATTGCGGCGTGATGACAGATCCGATGTTGACGCTGTTCACCAGGATGTTCTCGCCGGCCAGCTGGAGGGCGAGCGTCTTGGTGAGCGAGATGCAGGCGGCCCGATTGACGCTGGTGGCGAAGAGATTGGGGTCGGGAGAACGGCCCAGCACCGAGTTGATGTTCACGATGCGGCCTCGACCCCGGGCTCGCATGTGCGGCAGGACCTCGCGGGTGCATCGGATCATCGAGAGCAGCTTGACGTCGAGGTCCGCGTACCAGTCTTCGTCGGCCAGCGTCTCGAAGTCGCCGGGCCGGGCCCGCCCCGCGTTGTTCACGAGGAACTCGATGTCTCCCAAAGCTTCGACTGAGCGGGCAACGAAATCCTGGACCTGCTCCGGCTGGGTGACGTCGACCGCCTGGTCGTAGACGGTCCCGCCGGCCTCGGTGAGCTCCTTCGCCGTGCTGGCGATCTCCTCATGGTTGCGGGAGCAGATGGCCAGGTGGACGCCCTCCCGAACGAGCTCGTCCGCGATGGCCCGGCCCAGGCCCTTCGATGCCCCCGTCACGATGGCCGCCTTGCCGGCGATTCCGAGTTCCATTCGTCGAATCCTCGCACACCTTGGGAGTAGGCTGACGGGCACTGCCGAAGAAGACGCAGGCCCGGCCATGCTGGTCACAACGAAGGAGCCGCCTCTCTCAAGAGGCGGCTCCTAAGCGGACGGTCGTCGTTGCGAGGGGGGGTTCGGAGGTCCGGCGCCCGCCCGTGTGCATTAAGCTGCCCTTCCGCAGAGCCCTTCAAACACGGATATCCGAAAAAATCTGTCGCCCCCGGTCCCGGGCTCCGAACGTAGATCGCTCAAGGAGGTTCCCCATGGGAGAGTTCGTCCGCGTCGAGGTGGAGCAGGGGGTCGCCACGATTCGGCTCGATCGGCCCCCCATGAACGCCATCAACGAAGACCTGACCAAACAGCTGCAGGACGCAGCGACCGAGGCCGCCCAGCGCGACGAGGTTCGAGCGGTCGTCGTGTGGGGTGGAGAGAAGATCTTCGCCGCAGGGGCGGACGTGAAGATGATGCTCTCCATGAGCCCGCGTGACGTGAAGCCCATGATCACGGCGCTCCAGGAGGTCTTCAACCTCGTGGAGGACATCCCGAAGGTGACGATCGCCGCCATCAACGGCTACGCGCTCGGCGGAGGGTGCGAGCTGGCCATGTGTGCCGATCTGCGATTCGCGGCCGAGGACTCGCGGATCGGCCAACCCGAGATCCTCCTCGGGATCATCCCGGGCGCCGGAGGGACCCAGCGCCTTCCAAGGCTCATCGGACCGGCCCGGGCAAAGGAGCTGATCTACTCGGGCCGTCACGTGAAGGCCGACGAGGCGAAACAGATCGGGTTGGTCGACGCGGTCTTCCCCGCGGAGGAGGTCTATCCGAAGGCGGTAGAGGTGGCCCGGCGGTACGCGGGAGGGCCGCTGCAGGCCCTCAGGGCTGCCAAGATGGCCGTCAATTGGGGAGCCCGGGGTGATTTCCGGAGCGGGGTGGTGCTGGAGCGCGAATTGTTCGCCGATCTCTTCTCCACCGAGGATCAGAAGATCGGGATGCGCTCCTTCCTGGAGCAGGGGCCCGGCAAGGCGGAGTTCTCCGGGAAGTGAGCGCCGCCCGACCGGTGAATGACCTCCGGATCCGGCCCGCCGCGGAGGGTGATCTCCCCGCGGTGATGGATCTGTTCCACGCGCTCGCCGCCCTCCAGGCCCCCTGGCGCGTGTTTACCCCTCGCCCCAACCTGAGGGAGGAGATGCGCCGCCGCTACCAGGCGGACGTGGCCGACCCCGATGCGCTGCTGGTGGTGGCGGAGCAGGATGGTGGGATCGTGGGGATGGCCTCGGGACACCTGCACAAGCCTTCTTCGATGTCGGAGGAACTGGCCGTGGAGCTTGGAAGCGTGTACGTGAGGCCGGAGTACCGGGACCGGGGTGTGGCCGCCGCCCTCACGGCCGAGGTGGCCCAATTCGCCCGCGAACGCGGGGTGCGCCGCATCACCTTGAAGACGTTCGCCCAGAACGAGGAGGCGCTCGTCGCATGGCAGAGGATGGGATTCGAACCCCGGATGGTGCAGCTGACAGCTTCCGTCGACCGCATCCAGAAGCTGGATCGGGCCAGTCGACGCCGGGCCGGGCGCTAGCCGCGAATCGTTACAGAACGCCAAGAGTCGATTTCCCTCGCCTGGGAATCATCCATGGGCCGTCCGCGTTCGTATGAGTTGCTAGCGCTGCCAAGGGTGGGAGATGGCGAAACCAGGGAGGGCTCGGGACGCCGGGCGAGAGTTTGGGTTCGAGGCCAGGTGCATCTGGTGCGGGCCTGTCACGGTCGACCACGACAGCCTGCACGTGTTCGTGAGTCCACGAGGAACCGGCCTGTTCGAGTTCCTGTGTCCGGGGTGTGACCGCGACAACTTCCGATCCCTCAGCATCTCCGACCTCGAGGCGCTGGCTCTCGCCGGGGTGCGTCCAGTCGGTGGGCGAGCGCCCTTCGAGTTGCTCGAGGAGCGTTCGGGCCCTCCGATCGGCTGGGACGACCTGATCGACTTTCACCAGGCACTGACCCAGGCGGAGAACGGCTCACAGGTGACGTGGTTCGACGGGCGCCCCGGGCCCCGCGCCCTCGAAAGGGATGCTGCATGAGAGAGGAATCGCTGTCCTTCAAGGGAGCCCCAGTCCGGTCGCTCCCGCGGAGGAACCGGGTGTGGGGTGAGGGTCGCGTGTGCGCCGAGAGAGGATGCATCACGAAGCTCTCGATCTACAACCGGTCAACGTACTGCTGGACTCACGAGCCCCTGCACTACTACATCGCTCGAGGACGGAAGAAGCGCGCCGAGGCGGCCTGAGCCGGCTTCCAGACAGGATCAGATGGGCCTCGAGGACCCCCCTGCTCATGGGCAGTCACGCCGGGGCCGATGCCTTCCATCGAGGTGACCGGATCGTTACGCTTGGGTGAGGGTTGCGTTGCCGCGCTCCTCCAGGATCCCGCCACATGGGGATGGAGGAAAAGGGGCTCCGATGAAGCGCTCTGCCTTGGGGGTCGTCCTTATCGCTGTCGTGGCGACGGCGTGCAACGATGGCCGCGCAACCGCCAACGAGCCCGCATCCACCACCCCGGCGTCCATCACGGTCAAGACGCACGTTCCCGAAAACTCTCATCCCTCGTTGCCCCAGCGATCGCCGGGCGCGTCTCCCTCTCCGGCTCGATCATCCGAGGACGTTCACCCCATCGGCTGGTATGCCCACGTGGCCGTCATCGATCCCGTCGCGAGAGCGCGGATGAGGTACTCCTGGCACAAGGGGTGTCCGATCCCGATCAAGGATCTTCGACTGATCGCCATGTCCTATCTGGGGTTCGACCGCGAGGTCCACGTCGGGGAGATGGTCGTGCACAGGTCGGTCGCCGGAGATGTGGTGAAGGTGTTCCGCACCATGTTCAGGGCCAGGTATCCGATCCGCCGGATGAGGCTCGTCGATGACTACCGCGGTGACGACAACAGTTCCATGGCCGCGGACAACACCTCGGCGTTCAACTGCCGAAGGGTTACCGGCGGGACCGCGTGGTCGGAGCACGCCTACGGCCGGGCCATCGACGTCAACCCGGTGGAGAACCCTTACGTCTCTTCCAGCGGGAAGGTCCTCCCACCCGCTGGCCTCCGGTATGCTGATCGGTCGAGCAGGGCCAGAGGTGTCATCCATCACGGCGACGTGGTCTGGCGAGCCTTCAGATCCATCGGGTGGGGCTGGGGCGGCGACTGGCGGTCGTTCCAGGACTACCAGCACTTCTCTGCCACCGGGCGGTAAGGTCCCCGTCGCCAGGCGGGACGGCGGCAGCTCCGGCATTCCCAGACTTCTCTCTGCTGCGATATGGTCTCGCAGAGTGGTCGGGATCAGCGTGGTCGGAAGGAGGAGGGGGGACATGCGTGTGAGGCTCCGGTTCTTCGCCAGGTCGTGGGCGGTCACCATCGCGTAAGGGGGCAGGATGGGCAGCGATGTGACCAGAAGGTCGGGGGCCAACAGGCGAACGCATGGGAAGTCGGCCTTCTACCGGCTGGGTGCGCTGGCCGTTCGGCGGCGGTGGGTGGTCCTCGCCGTCTGGATCGTGGCGTTCCTGGCAGTGGGGCCGTTCCTCGGGAAGCTGAACGCGCGACTGTCCCAGGGCGGGTTCGAGGTCCCCGGCTCCCAGTCCGATCAGGTCAGGCGGGCCGTCGAGACCGAGTTCAAGGGACAGTTCGAGTTCAGCGACCTCTTGGTCATGCACTCGGACTCCGTGGCGGCCCAGGACCCCCCCTTCCGGCAGACCTTCGATGCTGTCAGGTCCGCTCTGCGGCGGGCGCCCGGCGTGGGAGCCGTGAGCGACGCCTACGCGTCACCTGAGCGCTCGATCTCCCGGGACGGGCACACGCTGTGGGCCACCGTCGGCCTCACTGACAACCAGGACGAGGCACTCCATCACGCCGATGATCTGAACGCCGCGGTGGCCAGGGCCTCGCGGGGGCGTCCCTTGCAGGCCCTCCTGACGGGTGCCGCTCCCTTCTACTCCGTCTTCTCCCAGACCACGACGCACGACCTGGAGCGGGCCGAGAAGGTCGCGCTCCCGATCAGCCTCCTGATCCTGATCCTGGCCTTCGGGTCGCTGGTGGCAGCGGGTATGCCACTCGCCCTGGCGCTCCTCAGCCTGGCCATCTCGTTCGGCGTGATCTCGGCGATCGCCGCCACCACAACCGTCAGCATCTTCGCCCAGAACGTGGCGTCGATGATCGGGATCGGAGTTGGCATCGACTACTCGTTGTTCATCCTCAACCGGTACCGGGAGGGGCTCCGCGCCGGACTCGAACCTACTGCCGCGGTGGGCGAAGCCATCGCCACCAGCGGCAAGGCGGTGTTCGTCTCCGGCCTGACGGTCGTGGTGGCGTTGTCCGGCACGCAGTTGGTGAATCTGGCGGCGTTCCGCTCGATGGGGTTCTCGGCGATGATCGCCGTCTTCTTCGCCATGGCCGCAGCCCTCACGCTTCTCCCAGCCCTCCTCGGATTCGTGGGACGCAAGGTCGACTCGTTGTCGCTGCATCGCCGAAAGAGCGAGGAGAGCCGCATGTGGCACCGGTGGGCTACGTGGGTCATGCGTCGCCCGTGGCCGGCGCTGTTGGTATCCCTGGCCATCGTGGCGCTCTTGGCGGCGCCCGCTCTGCACCTGCGACTCGGCTCGTCCGGCCCCTCGATCCTCCCGGCGGGCTCTGGCCCCCGAGTGGCCGCCGAGATCACGGCCAGGGCCTTCGGGGAAGGTCAGGTGGCGCCGGTCCAGGTGATGGTGACCGACCAGCGCGGAGTGACCGGGCCAGGCTTCGCCGACCTGTACCGGCTGGCCGGCGAGATCGCGAAGGATCCCGAGGTTGCGAGGGTCGACTCCATCGCCACTCTTATCCCGGGCGCGCCCGTGGAGCAGGCTCAGGCCGCGCTGGCCTCTCCCCAGGCGGCCCCGTTCGTGAAGTCGCTCGTGGCCTCGGGTGGCAAGAAGACACTCCTCTCGCTGATCAGCAAGCACGGCGCGCAGTCGGATGAGTCGAATGGTCTCGTCCTCAGGCTCCGCAGCCAGTTGCCTTCGATCGTGCCTACAGGCGTCATCGCGGCGGTGGGCGGCGATCCCGGCCTGAACGTCGACATCAACCACGAGATGGAGAGCAAGCTGATCCCGGTCGTGGCGCTGGTGCTGGTTCTGTCGTTCCTGGTCCTGCTGGTGTTCCTGCGGAGCCTCCTGCTGCCACTCAAGGCCATCCTGATGAACACGGCCTCCGTGCTGGCCGCCTATGGCCTGATGGTGTTCGTGTTCCAGGACGGGCACTTCACGGGGCTGCTGGACTTCGACGCCGCGCACCACGTGGACTCGTTCCTGCCGCTGTTCCTGTTCTGCATCCTTTTCGGGCTGTCGATGGACTACGAGGTGTTCCTCCTGGCCCGGATCCGCGAGGAGTACCTGCGGACGGGAGACAACACCGAAGCAGTCGGATGGGGGCTCGAGCACACCGCGCGGATCATCACCAGCGCGGCGGCCATCATGGTCACGGTGTTCGGAGCGTTCGCCTTCGCCCGGATGCTGCCGATCAAGGAGCTCGGGTTCGGCCTGGCGGCTGCCGTGCTCCTGGACGCCACGATCATCAGGGTGATCATGGTGCCCGCCACCATGAGATTGATGGGCAAGTGGAACTGGTGGCTGCCCCGATGGCTGGACCGCCTGTTGCCGAAGGTCTCCCTGGAAGCGGCCGAGGAAGTGCCGGGAGAGCGGGTCCCCACGCCCGTCTGAGCCGAAGGCCCCGGAGCGTTCGTCCGCGGCCTGACTCGTAGACTGCGGTCGGCATGCCTAGGCATGAGAGCGGCCTGCTATTCGAGCGGATCGTCGTTCCCACCCCGTACGCCGTGGGGCCAGCGAATGGTAACCTAGACGGGTTCGCACACTGAGGAGGCGACGTGAAGGGCAGGGCGGGGATCTACGTTCGGATCAGCCAGGACCGCGAGGGGCTTGCCCTCGGGGTCGGCCGTCAGGAGGAGGACTGTCGAGCGCTCGCCAAGCGCCGCGACTGGAAGGTGATCGAGATCTTCTCGGACAACGACCGGAGCGCGACGACGGGGAACCGCCCGGCATGGAGGCGGCTCCTGGCCGGTCTGGAGTCCGGGGCTATCGACCGGGTGGTGGCCTACTCGTCCTCGCGGATGTACCGGCGTCTGCTGGACCTCCTCCCGCTCCTGGAGCTGGTGAAGGAGAAGGGCATCGAGCTGGCCACCGTCGCATCGGGGAACATCAACCTCGACACGGCCGACGGGCGCATGATGGCGAACATCCTGGCCTCGATCGACCAAGGCGAGGCCGAGCGGACGGGCGAGCGGATCAAGAGGGCACAACGCGCCCGGCGAGAAGCCGGCCTCCCGCACACCGGAGGGAAGCCCCTGTACCCCAACCTGCGTACCGCGGCGGACATGATCCTGGCCGGCCACTCCCCGGCCGCGGCGTCGAAGGCCATCTCGAACGGCCGGGGCCGGATACTCACCACTCACCTTCGCCGCTCCCTGTTGTCCCGCCGGGCGGTCATGAACGGAGTCGTGACGCCCGAGGAGCAGGCCACCCTCGGAGCGCTGCTCGCCCAGACGTCCAACCGGAGGCCGGGCGCGATCAAGTTCGTGCTCTCCGGGATCGCCACGTGCGGGCGCTGCGGAGGCCCGATGGCGGGGAACCGCAACACCTACGCCTGCACGGCGGGCCACGGCTGCGGCAACACCTCCGTCCGAGCGGCTCGGCTGGAACAAGTGGTTGTCGATCGACTGCCCGCCAGCGTGACGGTGAAGCCCACGCAGACGGTGGAAGCACAGGAGGCGGTTGCGGAGCTCCGGTCGCTGGAGGCTCGCAAGGACGCGCTGGGAGAGGCGTTCGCCTCCGGAGATATGACGGCCGAACAGGTGCGCCGAGCCACCGATTCCCTCGATCAGAAGATCGACGTGCTGCGCCACATGGTGGCCGGTCAGGCGGAAGAGCTGTACGCGGTCGAGGCGGCGTCTCCCAAGGTGCTGCTTGCCGATCCCGCCTACCGCGCCCGGTGGGAGGCCCACGAATTGACGGCGGCGGAGATCGAGGAGGCCCGTGCCTACATCCGCCGGGCGTTCCGCTCGATCACCGTGAACCCCGGAACGCGCATGGCCTTCGATCCTGGCCGGGTGGCCCTGGAGGCCACAGGAGGCTCGTAGAGCCACGCAGAGAATCAGGGAGGGGTAACAGGCACCCTCCGCGGCCAGGGGGTTTACCAGAACTGAATGGTCTTCCCGGCCAGCTCCTTGGCGCGGAGCGGCAGAAAACCTTACGCTGGCTAATGTTTTCCCAGAGCTTTCTGAGGCCCCAGGAAGTTGACCTGTTGACAGGTGCTCCCCGGCCCAGGGTGCAGATGGGGAGCAGATACCGAGGAGGCGGTGAGCAATGGCTTCGGTTTGGTGGGATGAACCGGACTGGTTCGCACAGCGCGGGGTCGTCGAGGGCGGCCGGGTCCTTCCGAATCCCGTGGAGGGGGAGACAGTCCTGGAAGAGCAACATGGAGTGAAGGTGGTCATCGGAGACGACGTTGTGCTGATTCCCTGGGGGCGAGTGATCGCTGTTCGGGAGGAACGGGCGCAGGAGCCGCGTTTCATTCCCGGGTAGTCATCACCAGAACTGGACGGTCCTGCCCGCCAGCTCCTTCGCCCGGTCGAACGCCATGATCGCCGCCATCGCCAGGTCGATTCGGCGAGTGGACTTCTTCGACTCCTTGACGACCCGCGTCCCTCTCGCGTCCGTCTTCAACACGCAGTGAGAGATGTGGCGGGCGAGCTCGGCATGACCGTCGTGGGTCAGGGTCTTGTTCGCCACGGCCTCGTAGAACAGGGACGTGGCCGGCATGAGCCGGGCGGCGGACTGGGGGTACTCGAGCATGGGGAAGCCCTCTTGCAGGAGCACCTGGATAGACCGGGTCCAGCGGTAGGCGTCGGCCACGATGCTGACGACCTGACGATCCTTGCAAGTCAGCCTGATCGTCTCCTCGACGTCCAGGACCGGCACTGGCTCGTCCTTCGTCGGCTGCCAGTAGGCGATGACCTCGATCCGGGGCCTGTCTTCCACGCTACACGCGACGAGGGCGGTGACGTCGCCCGTCGACGATCCGTCCAGGCCCAGCACCCACGAGAGATTTTCGGATCGATCCGAAAATTGAGCACACGCCGCCCACATCGAAGCCCCGATCCACGTCGTCTCCGCGTCGGTCCACTGGTTCAGGTGCCACCGCCGGAACTCGGACTCGTGCAGGAACTTGCTGTTGTCCTTCAGGCCCTGGGGGCGAAGGAACGGCCGCGGACAGGACATGGCGGGGTTGGCCAGCTTCCAGGTGGCCGGATCGGTCCAGTCGGCCTCCGGAGGCGCGGAGTACCAGCGGAACAGAAACCCCTCCTCGCCCTCCCGGCTCTTCACCAACCCGCCGCGAAGCGCGTCCCACAGCATGGAGTCCTTCTGGAGCCACAGCTCGTCGAAGACCACGCAGGTCGGGCGGAGGCCGTGCTGGAGGCCGGCGTCGGCGCTGACGGCCTGGAGAAAGGCTTCGCCCTTCCTCGAGCGGATGATGCGGCCCGCGTTCCCGCGCAGCACCTTGAACCGGCGGTCCAGCTCCGGTGATCGGGTCACCATGCCGGCCGCCGCCCTCCAGGCGATCGAGGCCTGATCTCGTGAGCCACCGGCAAGGATGATCTCCGCGTTCGGATCGGTGTCCAGCAGATAGAGCGCTACCGCGGCTGCCAGCTCCGTCTTTCCGTTCCCTCTTGGCAT
>WNFU01000945.1_pt1 | contig 40624 bp, 31 predicted proteins | sample 5400121 | NCBI WGS metagenome assembly WNFU01 (sample SAMN13153360, study PRJNA577476) | soil metagenome | isolation source: 100 cm soil or saprolite under grassland replicate 1 | place: USA:California | collected 2016-06-15
CCCGATCGGCCGCCCGCACGCGACATCCTCCGGGGTGTCGCCGACAATCACGACGTCCGGCCCCGCGAACGACCGTGCGGTGAGCGCGGCCGCACGCCGGGCCGCCACGGCGGGGAGATCCGAGCGCCGGTGCGAGTCTGAGCCGTACGCGCCGACCCGGAACCGCGCCGGATCGAGCCCCGCCGAGCCAAGCTTCAGCGCCGCCCCCGGCGCGAGGTTCCCCGTGAGCAGGCCGACCAGGGCCCGCCCGGCGACTTCATGGGGGCCGAGCGCCGCAAGCAGGTCGGCGACCCCCGCCATCAGCCGCGTCGACTGCGCGGGCTGCGCGAGCTCCTCCCGTAACAGCTCGACGTAGCGCCGGCACACCGCCTGAATGCGCGCCTCGTTCTCCGCATCGGGGTGGCCCGCGAGCGCCAGCAGCTCACGCACGATCTGGGGATCGGTCTTGCCGTCGAACCGGTACGTCTCGATCGGCCCCGCGGTGCCCATTTCCGCGAGCAGCGCGCGATGGATCGCCCGCCGGCCCGCGCCGTCGGTCCACAGCAGGGTGCCGTCGATGTCGAAGAGGACGAGCTTCATTGAAACAGAAAATAGGCGGTCGGGCGGTCGGGCGGACAGGCGGTCAGAAGTGCACGACGTGCTTGTCGTTACCGACCGCCTGACCGGCCGACCGCCTGACCGCCCTCTTCCACCCGCCGCACCGCCACCAGGCAGTCCCGCAGCCGCTGTGCCGCGGGCGCGTCGCCGAACAGGTCGTCCGCGACGACGCCGCCGCGCGACAGCGCCGCGTGCACGATGCGGCCGGCGCCGGCCCACAGGGCCACGTGCGAGACGCGCGCGCCGTCGGCGAATAACAGGAGGTCTCCCGCCACGTACCCCGCGCCGGTCGGGTCGATCGGCACGTCCCGCCCCGCGCCCGCCTGCTGGTCTGAGTCCCGCGGCAGCGGCACGCCGCGCGCCGCGTACGTCGCCTGCACCAGCCCCGAGCAGTCGATGCCCCATTCCGTGCGGCCGCCCCACAGGTACGGCGCGCCCGAAAACCAGCGCAGCGCCCACTCGGGTGGCGCGACGAGGCCCGCGTCTGCGCGTGCTTCCGGGTCGGGCCGCAGCACGCCCGCGGCCAGCTCCCACACCCGGCCGTCCGCCGTCTCCACCTGCCCGCTGCGCCGCGCCGCCGCCCGGGCGCCGACGGCAAGCCGGAAACGGGCGCCGTCGCCCCGCAGCTCGGCACCGAGCGCGCGCGCGGTGGCCCGCTCGCTCCAGTCGTCGGCCCAATCGCTCGGGCCGAGGGCGATGTGGCCCGCATGGGTCCAGGCGTGGTATCCGTCGGCCGCGCGCACCCGCAGCCAGGCGTCGCGGCGCTCCAGCACAGCGAGCGTTTCCCCGTGCAGCGCCTCGCTGACCCGCTCGGCGCTGGGGCGCGGGTCGCGCAGCAGGGGCGCGAGCGCCGCGGTCACCACTGCCGCTGGCTTGTCGCCCACCGTGGCGTCCGGAAGCAGGCGGATGTCGTCGGCGACGCCGGCGTCTGCGGCGATGCGGCGCAATGCCGCCAGGGCATCCCGGCTCGTGGTGCAGCCCGCCAGCGCCCCCGGCTTTACGGTGACCTCGAATGCGCCGAGCCGCGGGTCGGGGACCCACTTGCGGGCGACGTCGGAGACGTCGCGCTCGAGACGATCTTTCATGCGCCGCGGGAGGTTGTGGAGGACCTCCGGTTCACCCGTCCGCCAATCCCGGAATGTCCCGCATGCCGCGCGCGCGGCGCACCGCCCGCTCCACGGCCTCCGGCACCGCCAGCGCCGCGAGCGCCTCGACCTGGAGCGGCGTCGCGGGCGCCGCGGCGCCGGCGCTCACCGCGAAGACGACGTCGCCGTCGAACATCGTACCATAGGGCACGATGCGGCGCGCGAGGGCGTCGCCCGCCGCGTGCGCGAGCCCCTCGAGCATCACGCGGTCGAACCTTGCGTTGGTCGCGACGACGGCGAGCGTCGTGTTGTGCCCCCCGTGCCCCTCGCCCCCCCCGCTGGCCGTCGCGCCGAACGGCGCGCCGCCCCCCGCCAGGTACTCGAGCGCGTCCACGAACTTGCCGTCCGCGCCGCGCGCGCCGGCGAGGACGCGGCCGCTCGCGTCGACGATGTTGCCGACCGCATTCAGGACGACCAGCGCGCCTACGATGACGCCCCCGTCCCCGTCCGGTCCGGCCCTCACCGCCCAGGTGCCGACGCCGCCCTTCATCGCGCCGCGCGGCCCGAGGGCCTTCCCCACGGTGGCGCCGGTCCCCGCGCCGACCGAGCCTTCGGCAACCTCCGCCGACGCGGCGCTGCAGGCGCCGTAGGCGTCCTCCGCGCTGGGCCAGCGGTCCGCCTTCGAGCCGGGCGCGAGATCAAAGTCGAAGATCACGGCGGTGGGCACGATCGGCACCACCCCCGCGGGCCCGACGGGAAATCCCCGGCCGCGCTCGCGCATCCAGCGCATCACCCCGTCGGCCGCGCCGAGCCCGTAGGCCGAGCCGCCCGTGAGGAGGATGGCGTCGATGCGCGGCACGACGTGCCGGGGGTTGAGCGCGTCGAGCTCCCGGGTGCCGGTGGCCCGGCCGCGCATCGCGCAGGCCCCGCGCATCCCGCCCTCGGGAGCGAGCACCACCGTGCAGCCGGTCGCCCGTGCGAGGTCGGTCCAGTGCCCGACGGTGATACCCGGCACGGCGGCGAGACTGGATGGGGCGGGCGCGGAGACAGCCATGGGAGCGCGAAGATAGCGATGCTTGCTCGGGTTGTGGAGGGCGCGTACGTTAGCCCCATGACCAAGACCGACCTGCCATCCGCCCCCACCACCGTCCTGGTGGTGGACGACGAAGACGGGATCCGCCAGGCCCTCGACCGCTTCCTCACCCGCCTCGGCTACCGCGTGCTCCAGGCCGCGAGCGGTGTCGAGGCGCTCGATCGCCAGGCGCGCGACCAGCCCCACGCCATGCTCTCCGACATCCGCATGCCCAACATGACGGGCCTCCAGCTGGTCCCCAAGGCGCTGGCCGCCGATTCCGATCTCGCCATCATCATGCTCACGGCGATCGACGAGCCCCGCACCGCCATCGAATGCCTGAAGCTCGGCGCCTACGACTACCTCATCAAGCCGGTGGACCTGGACGAGCTGGAGCTGTCGCTGCAGAGCGCGCTGCGCTTGCGGCAGCTGGAGGTCGACCGGCGCGGGCTCGAGCAGTGGCTGGCGCGCGAGGTGGCCGTGCGGACCCGCGACGTGGAGGAGCGGACGACCGTGGTCGAGGAAATCGCGCTCGATGCGCTGGCGCACGTGGCGGACAAATGGCCCGGCGCGGACGCGGCGGTCAAGAAGCTCGCGACCCAGCTCGGCACTACGCCCGAAGAAATCACGCGCGAAATCCGGAAGCGGCGCGGCTAGGCCCGGCGCGAGGCCTTGGCCTTCTCCTCACACGCCTTGCAGCGCGTGACGCCGCGGAACGAGCAGATCAGGCAGATGAACGTGCCGCAGTCCGCGCAGGGGTAGCCCTCCGAGGCGCGCTCCTCGTTGCCGCAGTAGCGGCAGGTCATGCCGTCGTGCTCCATCAGCTTCGGCTTCTCCGTCATATCCGCCTCAGAGGTCGAGCCCGTAGACTTTAATCTTATTGATCAGCGTCGCCCGCGAAATCCCGAGCTCCCGGGCGGCGCGCGTGCGGTTGCCGTCGTGGAACTTGAGGGCGCGCTCGATCTGCTGGCGTTCCACGTCGGCCAGGGTCACGGGCGCGTGGCGCCGCTCCGTGCCCCCGGTCCCCTTCCGGAGGTCGGCCGGCAGGTGCTCCACCCCGATGGCCGGCGCGCCCTGGGCCAGGATCATGGCGCGCTCGAGCACGTTGCGCATCTCGCGCACGTTGCCCGGCCAGGGGGCGGACAACAGCCGATCGAGGGCCTCGGACGTGCACACGCCGGGGCAACCGGGCAGCTCGCTCGTGAGGCCCGCGAGGATGCGGGTGAGCAGCGCCAGCCGGTCCTCGCGCGGGCGCTCCCGCAGAGCCGGTAGGTGGATGGGCAGCACGCCGAGCCGGTAGCGCAGGTCCTCGCGGAACCGCCCCGCCTGCACCTCCGCCTGCAGGTCGCGGTTCGTGGCCGTGATGAGCCGCACGTCGGCCGCCAGCTCGCGTGTTCCGCCCAGCCGCCGGAACGTGTTTTGGTCCAGGAGCTTGAGCAGCTTGGGCTGCAGCTCGGGCGCGAGCTCGGCGATCTCGTCGAGGAAGACGGTGCCGCCGTCGGCCAGCTCGAACAGGCCTTGCTTGCGCTCCCGCGCCTCGGTGAACGCGCCGGTTTCGTGGCCGAACAGCTCCGAGTCCACCGAGGTCGGCGACAGGCCGCCACAGTTCATCTCCGCGAGCGGCCCCGCCGCCCGGGGGCTGAGCCGGTGGATGCTGCGCGCCACCCATCCCTTGCCGGTGCCACGCTCGCCGGTGAGCAGCGCGACGGTCTTGTCGCTCTGCGCGAGCAGCTCGATCTGGCGGGTGAGCTCCCGCATCACGGGCGAGACGCCGAGCGACTCGAGCCCGTCGGCCAGGTGATGCCGGCCGCGCAGCAGCGCGTTCTCGCGCGCGAGGCGGACCTTCTCGGCGACGCGCGCCGTGGCCGCGGCGAGATGGGCCAGGTCGACCGGCTTGGTCAGGAAATGCTCGGCGCCGAGCTGCATCGCGCGCACCGCCGTCTCGATGTCGCCCTGGCCGGTGAGGAGGATCACCGAGGCGCTCCGCGCGCGCAGACGCTCGAGGATGTCCAGCCCACCGGCGTCGGGCAGGTGGAGGTCGAGGATGACCACCGTCGGCCGGAGGCGCTCGTAGGTCTCCGCGCCCGCCTCGCCCGTCGCCTCGCGCGCGACCTCGTAGCCGAGCCGCTCGAAGTAGTCACCGATCCCCCGCAGCACATCGGGATCGTCGTCGATGAGCAGGAGGGTGTCAGCCATGCCGCCGCGTGCGGCCAGCCGCCGTCAACGGGTCCACGATCACGGGGAGGGCCCCGGCCAGCACGCGCGCTTCAAACGGCGTATCGCCCCGCGGCTCGCCGTCCAGCTGCATCGGCCGCGGCGGGCCTTCGAGCACTTCGACCCGCACGGCGCGGCCGCGCCCGAACCACACACGCGGGGAGCCATCGCTGGGGCGGCGGCGGTGGCGCAGCAGAGCGGCGAACGCGGCCAGACTCTCCAGCGGTCCCTCGGCCGTGAGCGCCACCACATCGAGCCAGCCGTCGTCGGGCGCGACGTCGTCGGACAGCCGGAGGAACGGTGGGACGAGCTCGCCGCAGTTCGCGATCAGGACCATCGCCGCCGCCAGCTCGCGGGTCGCGCCGTCCACGGTGACCCGGTGGCGCGGGCTCGTCACGCCGGGCAGCGCGGCCAGGGCGCGCCCCACGTAGGCGGCCATCTTCCAGCGCGATTTCTCGGCGGTTCCCGTGGCGGCCATGAGCCGGGCGTCGAAGCCCGTCCCGCAGCACACCGCGAAATAGTGCGTGCCGTCGCGGCGCTCCACCACGCCGAGGTCGATGGGCAGCGGCGTCCCCGTGAGGATCACCCGGGCCGCGGCCGTCGGCCTCCGGGGCAGCCGGAGGTTGCCGGCCAGCAGGTTCCCCGTCCCGCCGGGCACGAGCCCGAGCGGGATGCCGCTGCCCACGGCGCCCGCCGCGATCTGCATCGCGGTGCCGTCGCCGCCGTAACACACGAACACGTCGACGCCCTGGACCCGTCCCTGCTCGGCGAAGCGGCGCGCATCGCCCGACTGCGCGGTGGCAAGCACCTCGACCGACCACCCGCCGCCCCGCAACGTGTCCCGGATCGCGGTCACGGCGCGAGCGTGGGTGCGCGCCGCCGCCGGATTGGTGATCAGCAGGGCTCGGGTCATCTCCTAGTAGCGCTTTTCCCAGAAAACGTCGAACCCCACCTGCCGGGTCACGATGCCCGCGTCGGTGCCCAGATCGGTGCATGTCTGGACCGGCTCGACGCTCGCTTCGGTCCGCCACTCGGGGCTGATCCGGAACTGCAGCGACAGCCCCAGCGTGTTGCGCACGCCCACCTGCCGCCCCTCGCAAAAGCCCGCGTTCAGCACCACGAACGTCTTCGGCCCGAGCTGCCGGCCCACCGCGAACTGCCACCCGAGCAGGGGATCGCCCTGCACGCCGCCGCCCGCGATCGTCGGGCGGATCTCCAGGTAGTCCACCGGCACGCCGCCGGACACGATGGTCTGCTCGATCTCGCCCGAGAGCACCGAGGCGAAGCTCTGGAGCAGCGCGGTTCGGTCGGCGATGCCGCCCTGGTCACCCGCCCCCCCCAGGTCCACGCTGCTCTTGCCGAACAGCACGTACGAGATCACCTCGGTCTGCGACAGGTCGAGCTTCTCCGCCTGCAGCGTCACATGGGGCACGAGCAGGGTCCCGGTGATGTGCGCCACGACCGTGATGTCAGGGGAGCTGGGCTGGCTCCGCGTCGGCACGGGATGGACGACGTGCGTCGCCTCGATGTCGAGCGTCGCATCCTGGTCGGGCGTGCCGAAGTATCTCACCGTCCCCTGCCGCACCACGAACTCGCGGGTAACCGGCCCCACCTTCAGCCGGTAGGTGCCGCGCACCGCCTGCAGGGTGCCGCTCACGAGATACAGGTTCCGCCGCTTGCTCAGGCGCGCCGTCCCGCTGAGCTGAATGTTCGCCTCGTTGGAGCGCAGCCACACGTCGCTTCCCATTTCGAGCTCGAGCTCCTCGACCGTGAGGCTGTCGAGGAACACGTTCTGGAACTCGGGCCCGAGGCGCTGCTGCGCGATGATCGACGCCAGCGACGTGTCGACCAGCTCGTCGAGATTGACGATCCGCTTCTGGACGAGGTCGGCGAAATAGAGCACGCCCGACGTCACCTTCGCGCGGCCCGTGAGCGTCGCCCCGAGCACCGGTCCCGAGAGCGCCAGCCGCCCGCTCGCCGTGATGGTGACGTTGTTGCGGAGGTCCAGCGCCTTGAACTGGTCGGCGGCGATCTGCACGTCGAGCACCGGGCGAGTGAGCTGCGCCAGCCGCACCACGCCGGTCACGTCGGCGCGCCCCTTGTCGCTCTGCGCCGAGAGCGAGCGGATCGCGATGGTGTCCCCCGAGAGCGCGAGGCTGCCGGTGATGTGCTCGTAGCGGACGTTCAGCGCGGGGATGGTCGCCGCCGCGTCCGCGATCGCGAGCGTCCCGCGCAACCGCGGCGTGTCCCACGTCCCGGCGATCCCCAGGTCCGCCGAGAAAACGCCCCCCACCCGCCGCAGCGCGGGAGTCGCCGCTTCGAGCACCGAAAGATCCACGCTGTCCGCCGTCACCCGCACCCACAGCGTGTCCGGGAGCTGCCGCCGCTTCACCGGGACGAGCGAGAGGTCGAGCGGTAGATGGCCCTGCACGTACAGGATCGGCTGGCCGGAGCGCCACACGTGGAGCTCCGCGTCCAGCCGCTGCGCCCCGTACTCGAAGGTGCCGTCCAGGAACGGCGCCCGGAAGTCGCGGAACGATCCGTTCGTAAGGGAGAACGCCCCGCGCGACACGGGATCCGCGCGAGTTCCCGCGAGGATCGCCGTGGCGGTGAGCGTGCCGCCCACGCCCGCCGTGTCGCGCTCGAGCAAGGCGTAGACGCCCGCGAGCGGAAAGCCTTCGACCTGGAGATGGGCGTCGGCCCGTCCCAGCGTCGGGAGGTCGCCCTCGAGCGCGAGCCGGCCGGAGCCGTACACGCTCCGCAGCTCGAGGCGGCTCACGCGCGCCGCCGAGTCGGTGATCGTGAGCTCGGCCGGGCGCTCGAGCACCCACGCGTCCCCGGGCAGGTGCAGCGCGAGGGAGTCGATGCCCACGGTCACGACGCCGCTCGTGTCGGAGCGCGCATCCCGCTGGCGGCTGAAGCGGCCTCCCGCGAGCAGCGCGCCGCCTTCGCCCATGCGGGAGCGCGCGAACCACGTGAGCGAATCGCGCGTCCCCCCAACCGCCACCATCGCCGCCCCGAACCCGAAGCGACCCTGGCTCAGGGAATCGAGCGTCGCCTCGACCGCGAACGCGGGGACCGGCCCCGGCCGGTAGGCGACGCGCCCGCGCCCACCCAGCACGTCCCAGCCGCGCCACTGCAGGCGCGACACGTTGGCGCGTGCCTCGAACCCCAGAGAATCGAGCGACCCCTCGAGCGTGACGAGCACCCGGGCGGCGCCGGCGAGGGCCCTCTGGTGCGCCGTGCCGTCCGCCCCGAACTCACTTCCGGCGAGCCAGCTCACGAGCGAATCGAGCGAGGTCAGGCTGTCGGCGTCGAAATCGAGCGCCAGCGCGCCGCGCGTGCCGCGGGACCAGCCGAGCGAGCCCGACCCGGTGGTGATCAGACCCGGCTGGGCCAGGCGCAGCGAGTCCACGTACAAGCGGCGATCCGCGAACCGCACCCACGCGGCGCCCGAATCGAGCGCCGTACCCGCGAACAGCGACGGTGCGAGCGCGGCCGCGAGCGCGCCCGTGGGCGGCGTGACGCTGTCCCCACCCACGCTGCCGCGCACGGTGAGCGCCAGCCGCGACGCGGGGCCGCCGTCGAGCCAGCGCGCGAGGTCCAGGTCCCGTGCCCGCAGCGTAAAGTCCCGCACGCCGTAGCGAGGCAGCCCCAGCAACAGCACCCCGTCGCCGGCCAGCGCGCCGCCCCCGCTCACCGAGTGCAGCTCCGCATGGGTCCGGAGCGCGGCAGGCGTCCCGGCGAGCGTCACGGGCCCTGCGACCGCCCCGTGGAGCCGCAGCGCCGGGAAGCTTCCCTTGAGCCCCTCAAACGACAGCGAGTCGGCCGTCACGTCGGCGTACACCCCCAGCGTGTCGGCGCGACTGTCGAGCCGCACCGTGCCCGCGATCCGGCTGGGTGGCCGGGTGCCGTCGCGGTGCACGAGCGTCCCGGCAAATTGCGCGTTGTGGAGCGGCCCCGTGAGCGTGCCGGCCGCCACCAGCCGGCCGCGCAGCGTGACCGGCGGAACGAGCCGCCGCACGGTGCCGAGATCCACGGCCGCCGATTCGACCGCAAACGGCTGGAATCGGATGCCGTCCGGCGCGAGCAGATCGACCTCCCCCCGGCCTCGGATGAGCGTCTCCGGCCACTCCGGGACGAGCGAATCCCGGAACGCCCAATCCACGTCGAGCGCCAGCGCGCGCAGCGGCCCGGTCGCCGCCGTCCGCCCACTCAAGCGCCCCGCAAACGGGAGCGTGTCGAGGAAGGGGCGCGCGAAGTCGAGATCGAAGTCCCGCGCGTCGAGATCGAGGTCGCGGAGCGCGACGAGCCCCGAGTCCGCAACCGTGAGCGCCGTGAGGTGACCCGTGACTGTGCCCTCGCCGTACGCCAGCTGGAGCGGGGTGAGCGCCACCTCCAGCACGCGCCCGCCGTGGGAGCGCAGCCGCACCCCGCCCGCGAGTACGCCGCTCCCCACCGCTCCCGCGAACCGTGGATTAATGAAGCGGAAGTCCCGCAGCGTGGCCGAATCGGCGCGCAGCGTGAGGGCGTAGAGCAGGGTGTCGCGGGGCCAGCTGATCTGCCCCCGCGCCGCCCGGAGCGCGGACCCGGGAAGGCGCACCCGTCCCAGATCCACCTCGAGCGTGTCGCCGATCACGCGCAGGTGGCCGGCCAGGTCCTCGACCCGCACCGTAGGATCGCTGATCTCCACCGCCAGCCGGGTCACGTCGATCCGCATCCCCCGCTCGCGCGGCGAGGAGATCTGCAGCGCCGCGAGCCGCGTATCGAGGTGCGCGAAGCGGCGGACGCGCACCCGGCCGTCGGGCCCGTGGGCGATCTCCAGCGCCGTGTCTCCAGGCGCCGGCCTGGGCGCCTGGAGCCGCAGCGTGACGCTCCCGTCCCGGATGCGCACGTTTCGAAACAGGATGAGCGTCGCCGGCCCGTGGGGTACGGTGTCGGGGCGGCCCCCGCCCCCGAGCCGCAGCAGCTCCTCGATGTTGAGCCTGCCGCTCCGGTGCTGGACGAGGTTGATGACCGGCTGCCACAGGTCGAACTCGAACAGCACCACGCGGCCGGCCGCGAAATCGAACGGATTGTACGCGATGTCGGCGCGTGGCAGCCAGGCGACCAGCGTCGTGTCGGGGTCGAAGAGCCGCACTTGCGACAGGGTGAGCCCGGTGAGCAGCGACCCGCTTATGCCGCCGATTTCGACCGTTCCCGCGAACAGCCGGCCCAGCGAGCCTTCCGCGGCGCGGGCGAGCAGCCTGCGCCCCGCTCCCGTCCCGACCAGCGCCGACAGCGCGCCCAGGAAGCAGGCGAGCACCCCGACGAGCGTCCACAGCGCGACCCCGAGCGAGCGGCGCACCATCAGAACGCCTGCCCTACTGAGAGCTGCACCACCACGCGCGGCCAGAACCCCGGCTCCAGGCCGGGACGGAACGTCACGCCGGGCACGCGCGTCAGGCTCTTGTCTCCGGTGTTCTGCAGGTACACCGGACCCGACTCGGCCGGGTACCCGTTGTACGCGGCGTCGAGCCGCACCGGCCCGAGCGGCGTGGCGAACCGGACCCCCGCGCCCGGCGTCACGCGCAGGCCGCCGACGGTTGCGGGCTGGTCCGCCCCCCGCTCCCACACCTGTCCCGCGTCGACGAACAGCGCGACGCGCATCCGGTCGGGGAAGAGGAACGTCGCGAACCGCAACTCGGCGTTCGCCACGAACAGCGAGTTGCCCCCGGTGGGCGAGGCGCGCACCTCCTCGTGGTACGTCGTGTCCGTGTTCTGCACCTCGATGTCGCGGACGTAGACGCGGGGCCCGAGCTCGTTGCGGGCGTAGCCGCGGACCGAGTTGGGACCGCCGCCGTAGAAGCGCTGGTCGGGGGGGACGAAGCGCACGGGCTGTTGGGAGAGGGTGATCTCTCGGCCGGGGACGATCGCGCCACCCCGCACCCGCCAGGCGAATACGCCCCGGCGCCCGATCGGATGGTAGCGCGCCAACTCAAGCTGGGCCCGATTGAAGTCGTAAATCGTGTCCGAGCCCACGATCGGCGACGAATGCGTGAGTGCCGCCGTCACCAGGCTGCCCGCCGACGGATCGAGCACCGAGTTCGTCCGATCCCGGATCCCCGACACCGTCACCGCCCCCACTGGGTGGGAGCGCGCGAGCAGCTCACGATCCGCCGCGTCGCAGATCCGGAAGCGGATACAGTACACGGCCGCCTCCGCGGTGGTACGGCCGACCGAGTAGCCGTAGCCAAGCGTCACGGGGACGTCGCGGCGCGCGTTGAAGGTCACGGCGGCGTTCACGCCCACGGCCTGGCGCGTGTACGCCCTGAATTCGGAGCGTCGCTCGACGAAGACGCCCAGGCTCGCCGTGTGACGCGGCGACAGGAACGCCGGCTGGCGCAGCGTGAGCGCCACGCCGTAGTTGACCGTGTCCGAGGTTGCGTCCTCTTCGAGGAAGCGGCACACGTTGCGCCCAAACCCGGCGTCCGCCGGGATCCCCACGCCCAGCTTCGAGAGGCGGCCGGTCAGATCCAGGGCGCGGGCGCCCCCCAGGAAGTCGTACGCGGTCCACCCCGCCTGGAACCGGAAGCAATCGAGGGTCCCGTAGCCGCCCCCTAAACGGAGCCGGTGCCGGGGGGCCTCGCTGACGCGCACGAGGATGGCCACGGTGGAGTCGCCGTTGGCGGGCGGGCCCGAGTCGGCGAGCACCACGTTGACGGTGCGGAACGTCCCGAGGCCGTACAGATCGCGCTGCGTCTGATACAGTCGATCCTGGCGAAACAGGTCGCGCGGCCTGACGGACAGCATCTTGCGCACCGTGCCCGTATCCGTGTGCTCCGTGCCCGTGATCACGACCTCGCGGATGCGCATGCGCGGTCCGGGCGTGGCCTCGAGCGTCGCGCTCGCCCGGAGCGCCGCGGCGTCCAGGTCGAAGCTCCGGAGGACGTCGGCGTAGGGGTAGCCGCGGTTCCTCACCCGGCTCACGATCGTATCGGCGGACGCCTGGAACAGGATGCGGTTGAACGGCTCCCCTTCCTGCAGCGGCAGGTCCCGCCTGAGGGCCGCCACGTTGAGGATCGAGTCGAGGCCCGTGATCTCGAGCTTCGCGACGCGGACCGGCTCCCCTTCGTAGATCCGGAAGGTGATGTAGACGTTCCCGTCCTCCCGCTGCACCAGGGTATCCACGAGCGCGTTCACGTAGCCGCTCTGGCGGTACAACAGCATCAACCGCACCACGTCGCGCCGGAACTCGAGCTCGTCGAAGCGGCGCTTCTCGCCGAGCCCCATCCAGCGCAGCCACCACTTGCTCGCGAACCAGCTGGAGTTGGACGTGGCGATCGCCGTGGACAACGTGTAATCGTCGATGGCGTGATTGCCCTCGAAGGACAGACCGCGCACCACCCGCTGCTCTTGCTGCGCGGCGAGGGAAGCCGCCGCGAACACGGCGACGAGCAGGGGCGGAAGAAGCGCGCGCAATTGACGCGGTTGGGCTGCTCCCGTATGTTGCGTCCCTCCCCCTGCACTGTCAACCTTTTCGACACCTGACTGCATGCGCGCACTCCGGGTGACCGCCCTCGCTGCTCTCGTCGCGACCACCTCGTGCGGGAGCGGTCCGGGCGGGCGCGCGGACAGCGCACGGCTCACGTACTACGAGACCTACGACCCACGCTCGCTCGACCCCGCACTCTCGACCGACGTTCCGACCGGTGAGATGGTGACCCTCGCGTTCGACGGGCTGACGCAGTTCGATGCAGACGCCCGGCTGCTCCCCGCGCTCGCCGATCGCTGGACGGTGGAGGGGGGCGGCCGGCGGTACGTGTTTCACCTGCGAACGGACGTGAGGTTCCACGACGGCACCCGCCTCACGCCCGCCACGGTGCGCCGCAGCCTGCTGCGCGTCCTCTCCCCCGCGACGCGGGGTGGCCGCGCCTGGCCGCTCTACCCGATCGCCGGCGCGGAGGACTACGCCGCCGGCCGGGCGAGCGACGTGCCGGGCATCCAGGTCCTCGGGGACTCGTGCGTCGCCTTCGACCTCACCCAGCCGCTCGCCGTCTTCCCCAAGTTCCTCGCGATGCCCGTCACGGCGATCGCCCCCGCGCCCCCGCCACCCGACCTCGGCCAGCGTCCGGTCGGGACGGGCCCGTGGCGTTTCGTGGCCTGGCAGCACGACGACTACCTGCTGTTCGCGAAGCATGCCGGTTACTGGGGCGGCGCCCCCGCAGCCGATACGCTGCTCGTCCGCATCCTCCCGGAGCCGCTCACGCGGGCGGCCGAGTTCGAGGCGGGGCGCCTGAGCGTGCTGGAGGTGCCGTTCGGCGAGACCGCGCGCTGGCGCCAGCGGCACCCCGAGCTGCTCGTGGAGAAGCCTGCGCTGCGGGTCGTCTACGTGGCGCTCAATAACCGGCGCGGGCCGCTCCGGGACGTGCGGGTGCGCCAGGCGATCAACCACGCGGTGAACGTGCCGGAGATCCTGGCCACCGTGTACGGCGGGCGCGGCATTCTCGCGCGGGGCGCGATCCCCCCGGCGCTTCCGGGGAGCGACACGGCGCGCGCGGGCTACCGTTACGACCCGCCCGAGGCCAAGCGGCTGCTCGCGGCGGCGGGGTACGCGAGCGGCATCGACCTGCAGCTGTGGCGCAACGCGAGCAACATCGAGCTCGCGCGGGTGGCGCAGGCGGTTCAGGCCCAGCTCGGACCGGTGGGGATCCGTGTCGAGCTCGTCGAGCGGGACGCCTCGAGCCAGCGCGAGGCGGCGCGCGCGGGCCGCACCGACATGGTGATCCTCGACTGGTGGGCGGACTACCCCGACGCCGACAACTTCCTCTATCCGCTGTTCTACTCGGGGAGCTTCGGCCCGGGCGGCAATTACGCGTTCTACTCGGATCCCCTGACCGACTCGCTGATCCTGCGCGCGCGGCGCACCACCGACGACGCCGCGCGAGTCGCTCTGTACCGCCAGATCGACGAGCGCGTGTACCGGGCCGCGCCATGGCTCTACCTGTGGTTCCCGAAGGACCTCTGGGCGAGGCGCGCGGACGTCCGAGGGTGGGAGATCCCGGTGATCTTCAACGGGCAGCGGTGGACGGGAGCGCGGCGCGGCTCCGCCGGACACCCCCGCCTCCCCGGCCCGTGATCCGACTGATCGGGCGCCGCGTCCTGCTGACGGTCCCCACCCTGCTCGGCGTGCTCGTCGTCGCGTTTCTGCTCCTCCAGGTGGCGCCCGGCGACCCCGTGACGGCGATGGTGGGGGAACGCGCCGACTCGGCCACGATCGCCCGGCTGCGCGCGGAGCTCCACCTCGACGATCCCCTCCCCGTCCGGTTCGGCCACTACGTTTGGGGCGTGGTGCGCGGCAACCTCGGCCGCTCGTACATCACGCAGCGGCCCATCGCCCAGGACCTGCGGGAGCGCTTCCCCAAGACGGCACAGCTCGCGCTCGCCGCGATGGCGCTGGCGGCGGCCTGCGGCATCAGCCTCGGGGTGGTGTCGGCCGTGCGCCCCGGCGGCGCGTTCGACCGGCTGGCGATGCTGGCGTCGTACGTCGGGGTGTCGTTTCCGGTCTACTGGGTGGGCCTGCTCCTGATCCTGCTGTTCGCGGTGGCGCTCCGCTGGCTGCCGCCGGCGGGATCGGGCGGGCTCGCCTACCTCGTGCTGCCGGCCGTCACGCTCGGGATGCGCTCGATCGCGTTCCTCGCGCGCATGACCCGCGCGGCCATGCTCGACGTGCTGTCCAGCGACTTCATCCGCACGGCGCGTGCGAAGGGGCTCTCGGAGGGCCGCGTGGTGCTGCGCCACGGGTTCCGCAACGCCCTGATCCCGGTGATCACGGTGCTGGGACTCGATACGGGCAACTACCTGACCGGCAGCATCCTCACGGAAACCATCTTCGGCTGGCCCGGGCTGGGGCGCTACGTGCTCGCCGCGATCGAGAAACGGGACCTTCCGGCGGTTCAGGGAAGCATCCTCTTCATGTCCCTCGTCTTCGTGGCGGTGAATCTGGTCACCGATCTCTGCTATGCGAAAGCTGATCCTCGCATCGCTTACGATTAGCTCCGCGCTCGGGGCGCAGACGCCCCCGGCGAGCGCGCGCACCGCGCCGCGCCGCGGCTCGCTCGAGCGGCGGGTCGTGGCGCTGCTGGACCAGCCGCCGTTCAGCCGCGCCACGTGGGGCCTGTACGCCGTGGACGACCGGGGCCGCGTGCTGTTCGAGCGCAACGCGGACCGCTTCTTCGTTCCGGCGAGCAACACCAAACTGGTCGTGGCCGCGACGGCCACGGTGCTGCTGCCGGCCGATTACCGCGTGACGACGAGCCTGTTCGTGAACGGCCGCGTGGACGACGGCGTGCTGTACGGGGACCTGATCCTCTACGGGCGGGGCGATCCGACCTGGTCGGAGCGGTGCTATTCCGTGGACACGCTCGCCCCGGGCGTGTGCGACTCGGCGTTCACCGCGATCGCTGCGATCGCGGACTCGGTGCGGGCGCGCGGCATCCGCCGCATCACCGGGAAGCTCGTCGGCGACGGGTCGTACTTCGAGCCGACGCTCGTCCACCAGGGCTGGAACGCGTGGGATCTGAACTGGTGGTACGCGGCGCCGGTCTCGGGCCTGGGCTTCCACGACAACAGCGTAGACTTCCACATCACGCCCGGCGCGGCGGTGGACCAGCCGCCCACCATCACCTGGTCGCCTGATGTGAGCTTGTTCACGTTCGAGAACCACGCCCGCACCGTTCCCGCCGACGCGCGCTCGACCATCGGCGACAACTTCTTCCGCCGCCCGGGCACGTGGGACATCTGGGCCGAAGGCACCGTGGCGCTCGGCCGGAAGCCCTGGACCGAGAGCTTTGCGCTGCCGGATCCGAATCTGTACGCCGCCAGGGCGCTCGCGGTCTCGCTGCTCGGAAGAGGGATCCCGGTCGAAGGCGGCGCGGCGAGCACCACCGACTCGCTCACCTACCGCGCGGCCCGCAGCGCTGCGCCCCTCGCCGAGTACCGCGGCCGGCCGCTGCCCGACATCCTCTTCCCGATCCTCAACACGAGCCAAAACTGGTTCGCCGAGATGCTGCTCAAGATCCTGGGGCGCGAATTCCAGGGGGACGGCTCCTGGGAAGCCGGACTCGACGTCGAGCGGCGCTTCCTGATCGATTCCGCGAAGATCGACTCGACGGCGTTCGCGCTCGAGGACGCCTCGGGTCTCGCGGCGGGGAACCTCGTCACGCCGCGCGCCTTCGCCCAGCTGCTCGCCTACGTGCGCCGGCACCCCAAGAGCGCACCCTTCCTCGCCGCCCTGCCGCGCTCCACCCAGCCGGGCTCCCTGCTCAAGCGCTTCGCCGGCACGGAGCTCGAGGGCCGGGTGCTCGCGAAGACCGGGAGCATCGACCGCGTGAACAGCCTGTCGGGGTACGTCGAACGGCCGGATGGCCGGACGATCACCTTCAGCGTGCAGGCGAACGCGCATACGGTACCGTACTCGCAGATGCTGGCGCGGATTGATTCACTGGTGGTGGAGATCGGGAAGGTGAAATAGGGCGGCCTAGTCTTCAGTTTGCCCGAAGATCGCCATGTTGCTCGAGTGCCCGGGCTCGATCTTCGCGGCGGGATTGATGAAGTGCACCGCGTGGTTCACGGCGATCGCGGCCTCGGCGGCGCCGGTGGCGATCAGCTTGAGCTTGCCCGGATAGGTGGTGATGTCCCCGGCCGCGAAGATGCCGGGGATGTTGGTCTCCATCGTCTGCGACACCTTGATCTCGCCCTTCTCGATGTCGAGCCCCCAGTCCGCGATCGCGCCGAGCGCGGAGATGAACCCGAGCTGGGGGACGACGCAGTCGATGGCGACCCGCTCCTCCTGCTTCGTCTTGTTGTTGACGACGGTCACGCCCTCGATCGCGTCGCCCCCGTGGATTTCCTTGAGCTCCCAGAACGTGCGGAGCTCCATCTTGCCGGCGGCGCACAGCTCCCGGACCTGCCGCACCGTGGCGGCGTGGGCGCGGAAGCCGTCGCGGCGGTGGATCATGAGAATGTGCCGCGCGATCCCCTGGAGGTTCACGGCCCAATCGAACGCCGAGTCGCCGCCTCCGACGAGCAGCACGCGCTTGCCCGCGAACACTTTCGGGTCGAGGATCCGGTCGAACAACCCCCGGCCGTACCAGCGGTCCACGTCCCTGAGCGGGAGCTTGCGCGGCGTGAAGGCGCCGATCCCGCCGGCGATGAGCACGGTGCGCGACGGGTATTCCTCCGTGTCGGTGACGATCGCGAAGAGCGGCGTGCCGTTTTCCGACCCGCGCTTCAAGCCGATCACCTTTTGGCCCAGGTGGAGCGGCGCCTGCCACTGGAGCGCCTGCTCGGCCATCCCCTTCACGAGGTCTTTGGCGAGGATCTTCGGGAAGCCCGCGACGTCGAAGATGTATTTCTCCGGGTAGAGCGCCGTGAGCTGGCCCCCGACCTGATCGAGGTTGTCGATCAACCGGCACGACGCGCCGCGCATCCCGGCGTAAAACGCGCCGAACAGGCCCGTCGGGCCGGCGCCGATTATCGTGATATCTTTGACCTCCTGCATGGGGGCGAACGTAATGCAACGAGTGGGGAGAAGGGAGAGGGGAGGGGTGAAGATCTACACGAAGACCGGAGACAACGGTGACACCGGATTGCTCGGCGGCGGCCGGGTGCCCAAGGACCACCTCCGGGTGGATGCCTACGGGCAGGTGGACGAGCTCAACGCGGCGATCGGGCTCGCGCTCGCGCTCGAGCCACGGACCTATTGTCGCGAGCTCCTGGAGCAGGTGCAGCGGGAGTTGTTCAACATCGGGGCGGAATTGGCCGTCATCGACCCGACGAAGATGGAAAAGGTGCTGCGCGAGCCGCGGATCGGCCTCGAGCAGGTGGCGACCCTGGAGCGCGCCATCGACCGCCACGAGACCCAGGTCCCCCCGCTCAAGCAGTTCATCCTTCCGGGCGGCGTGCCCAAGGCCGCCGCGCTGCACCTGGCGCGGACGGTCTGCCGCCGCGCCGAGCGCGCGGTGGTGCGGCTGCATCGCGAGCACGAGACCGGCGGATTGTCCGACGTGGTCCCGTACTTGAACCGGCTGTCCGACCTGCTGTTCGTGCTGGCGCGCGTCGCCAACCACGCCGCCGGCGCCCCCGAAATCACGTGGTGAAGATCCGCGTCCCCATCACGGAGCAGCGCGACGCTTCCTACGACATCGTGATCGGCCGCGGACTCGTGGCCGAGCTGCCGGCGCTCGCGGCGGCCGCCTGCCCCGCCGCGCGCTATGCCGTGATTACCGACTCTCACGTGGCCGAGCTGTACGGGCATGCAGCCATTGCACGCTGCCACGACGCCACGTTGCCCGCTGAGCTCTTCGAGTTCCCGGCAGGAGAATGGAACAAGACGCGGCAGACCTGGGCCGAGCTGTCCGACCGCATGCTGGCGGCTCGGCTCGGGCGCGACTGCGCCGTCATCGCGCTCGGCGGAGGCGTCGTGGGCGACGTCGCCGGGTTCGTCGCCGCGACCTATCTGCGCGGCGTGCCCTACGTCCAGGTGCCGACGTCGCTGCTCGCCATGATCGACTCCTCGATCGGCGGCAAGACCGGGGTCGACGTCCCGGCGGGCAAGAACCTGTTGGGCGCGTTTCACCAGCCGCGCCTCGTCCTCGCCGACCTGGACACCCTGGGCTCGCTGCCGCCCGCGCAGCTCGCGGCGGGGATGGCCGAAGCCTTGAAGCACGGCGTCATTGCGGACGCGGCGTATTTCGCGTTCCTCGAGGAGGCGCGGCACACCGTCGCGGCGAAAGATCCCGGCGCGCTCGAGCGGGTCGTGCGGCGCTCCGTCGAGATCAAGGCGGCGGTCGTGGCGGCGGACGAGCGGGAGGCGGGCCGCCGGGTGATCCTCAATTTCGGTCACACGGTCGGTCATGCGATCGAGGCCACCGCGCAGTTCACCGTGCTGCACGGCGAGGCGGTCGCGATGGGGATGGCGTGCGAGGCGCGGCTCGCCGAAGCGCTCGGCATCGCCGAACGGGGGACGGCGGATCGCATCCGCGGTGCGCTCGAGCGCTACGGGCTCCCGCTGGACCCGCCCGACAGCACCGCGGGGGACGATCTCATCGCCGCCATGCAGCTCGACAAGAAGGCGCGCGGAGGGAAGGTGCGGTTCGCGCTGCCTCGGGCCGTCGGCGCGATGCACGGCGACGTGCAGTCGGGCTGGACGGTGGCGGCGCCGACCGAGTTGGTACGCCAAATCCTGTCCGGGCCGGGTTGAGTGGCCGGGGTCGCCTGGCCCCATCGATAATTACATATCCGTCAACAACTTCCCACACACTGTCCACCTATCCACACCGCCGCGAAGCGCGAATCAACAGCGGATCAACATTGACTTCTGCACAGCGCGTGTGGATAGTGGACAAACGACACACCACGCAGCGATCTAACAGTTTGTGATGTGGAAAAGTGCCGAGATTTGCACCATTCGAAAGTGACTCCTATATTGCCGCATTGCCCGTGCGGCATTCGCACGTCTCCAACCCCGTCGGAGCCCTAGCTATGGCGCGGTCGAATGGAGGGAAGGCGAAGGCATTTTTCCGTGCTAATCCTTCCGGCGCCTTCGACCAGTATCTGCAGGACATCCAAAAGCTGCCGCTGATCAAGGATCCCGCTGAAGAACGGCGTCTGGCTCGACGCGTTCAGCGAGGCGATGAAAAAGCCGCCGAGCGGCTCGTCACGGCCAACCTCCGATTCGTCATCTCCTACGTCAAGAAATATCAAGGTCACGGTCTCGACCTCTCCGAGCTGGTCGCCATCGGCAACGAAGGACTGCTCAAGGCGGTGAAGAAGTTCGATCCTGATCAGGGCGTGAAGTTCATCTCGTACGCGGTCTGGTGGGTCCGGCAAGCGGTGCTCAAGGCCCTCGCTGAGCAGACGCGCAGCGTGCGCATCCCGCTCAACCAGAACTCCCAGCTCATCCGCATGAGTCGGACCGAGACGTATCTCTCGCAGGAGCTGGGCCGGGAGCCGACCGACGAAGAGATCGCGCTCGCACTCGAAGACACCGTCGAAAACGTGCGCACCGCGCGTCGCATGACCGCGGCGGAGCTCTCGCTCGACGCTCCGGTGGACCGCAGCGACAAGGACGCGGCCACCCTGGGCGAGCGGTTCGCCGGCCAGGAAGGCGGCGAGATCGAAGACAAGACGGACGGCAAGCTGATGCGCGACTTCATCGACCGCATCTTCCAGAAGTACCTGACCCCCCGCGAGCGCAAGATCCTCTACCTCTATTACGGCCTCGAGGAGGGCAGCGAGGCGATGACGCTCGAAAAGATCGGGGCCCTGATGGGAGTGACGCGGGAGCGCATCAGGCAGATACGGGAACGGGCGTTCGAGAAGCTGCGCGAATCGCCGGATGGAAGAGCGCTCAAAGGCTTTTGGAGAGCCGCCTAAAGAACCGCCACTGCTAGAGGCACAGGGGCACGGAGGCACAGGGGCGCAGAGCCACTGTGCCTCTATGCCTCTGTGCCCCCATGCGTCTAGTATATAGTCATGCCTCGGGAACTGCCCATCTTCCCATTGCCGGTCGTCCTGTTTCCCGGGGCAGCCCAGCCGTTGCACATCTTCGAGCCCCGCTACCGCCAGCTCCTCGCCGACTGTCTCGCAGCCGACCGGCGATTCGGGATCGCGTACGTGCCGGCGCCGCGCCGCCCCGATGCCGATCCCGTTCCGAGCCCGGGCGACGTGGGCTGCGTCGCGCTCATCCGCTCCACCCAGCCCTTGCCGGACGGGCGCTGCAACATCGTGACGGCCGGCGAGCGCCGCTTCGTACTGCTCGCGTGGCTCGCCACGGACCGTCCCTACAGACTGGCGCGGGTGGAGGAGTTCGACGACGAACCGGCCGATCCCGGCGAGGCGGCGACGCTCGCGGCCGACGTGCGCGAGGGATTCCACCGGCTGGCACACGCGCTCGGCGTCCTCACCGAGCAGGAGGACGAGGAGATCGCGCTTCCCGCGGACCCACAGCTGCTCTCGTTCCAGGTCGCGGCCGCCCTGGAGCTCGAGCCGGAGGCGAAGCGGGCGCTCCAGGCGCTGCGCAGCACTGGGACGCGACTGCGCCGGCTCGGCGCCTTGCTCGGGCCGCTGGCCGCCGACGCCGAGCGGCGGGCCGCCGTGCGCCAGCGGGCGCACCGGAACGGGCGCGGCGGGCCGCGCCCGCAGATCGAGCAGGCCACATGATCGACCCGCACCTGAGCGAGGCGCTGGCGGGGGTCGTCGGCCCCGCACACGTGCGCGTCGCCGGAGCGGAGCGCCTCACCTACGCGCGCGATGGCCTGCCGACCCACCGCCGGGTGCCGGGCGTCGTGGTGCTGCCGGGCAGCCGCGACGAGGTGGTCGCCGTGGTGCGACTGCTCGCGGCGCACGGCGTGCCGTTCGTCCCGCGCGGCGCCGGCACCGGGTTGTCGGGCGGCGCCCTGGCGGACCCGGATGCGGTGCTGGTCGTGCTGACGCGGCTCAACCGGATCCTCAAGATCGATCCGAAGAACCGGCGAGCGGTGGTCGAGCCGGGTGTGGTGAACGTGCGGCTCTCCGCCGCGGCCGCCCCGCACGGCCTGTACTACGCCCCGGACCCGTCGAGCCAGACCGCGTGCACGGTCGGCGGCAACGTCGCCGAGAACGCCGGCGGTCCGCACTGTCTCAAGTACGGCGTCACGGCCACCCATGTGCTCGCGCTCGAGGTCGTGCTCGCCGACGGCCGCGTCGTGGACCTCGGGAGCTCCGGCCCCGAGCCGTGGGGACCGGACCTGGTCGGCCTGTTCGTGGGCTCGGAGGGGAACTTCGGGATCGCGACGCGGATCACCGTGCGGCTCCTGCCGCTGCCGCGCGCCGTGCGGACGCTGCTCGCGGACTTTGCCTCGCTCCGCACGGCGGGCGAGGCCGTGTCGGCCGTGATCGCGAGCGGCATCGTCCCTGCCGCGCTCGAGATGATGGACCAGTCATGCATCCGCGCCGTGGAGGACTCGGTGTACGCGGCGGGCTACCCGCGCGACGCGGCCGCCGTGCTGCTGGCCGAGCTCGACGGCGGCTCGGAGCCGGCGGTGGCCGCGGACGCCGAGACGGTCGAGGGGATCCTGCGCGAGCGCGGCGCGCGCTCCGTCCGCGCGGCGTCGGATGCGCGCGAGCGTGAGCGCTTGTGGCAGGGGCGCAAGAAGGCGTTCGGGGCGATGGGACGCCTGTCCCGCGATCTCGTGGTGCAGGACGCGGTCGTCCCCCGCTCCGCCCTGCCGGACGTGCTCGAGCGGATCGGGCTGATCGCCGCGCAGTACGGCCTCACGGTCAGCAATGTCTTCCACGCGGGCGACGGCAACCTGCACCCCAACATCTCGTTCGACGGCCGCGTGCCCGGCTTGAAGGCCCGCGTCGACGCCGCCAGCGGCGACATCATGGCGGCCTGCATCGCCGCGGGCGGCACGATCACCGGCGAGCATGGTGTCGGGCTCGACAAGCTGCGCTACATGAGCCTGATCTTCGACCCCGACTCCCTCGCCGCGATGCGCGCCGTGCGCCGGGTGTGGGACCCCGAGGAGCGCGTCAACCCGGGGAAGGTGGTCCCGGTGCATGCGTGCCGGGAGTGGTCAGGAGTGGTGCCCCGGGCCGCCGGCCCGGGAAACCCCGGGGCGACGCCCCGGGGTTCAGGGAGGGGTGTTCCGGTATGAGTTTGGTCGAGCGGGTGCGCGCGCTGCTCGGCAGCGACGCCGTGGAGGTGACGGGCGGCCCGGACGCCATCCCCCGCGTGGCGCCCGCGTCTCCGGACGCCGTCGCGCTGCTGCTCGGCACGGTCCGTGAGGAAGGGTGGCGCGTCCGCCTCGAGGGCGCGGGAACGTGGATGCCCGCCGACGCTCCGGCCGACCTCGCGCTCACCACGCGCCGGCTGGACCGCGTCCCCGCGATCGAGCCGCAGGACCTCTCGGCCACCGCCGAGGCCGGGATCGGCTGCGACCTCCTGCGCCAGCAGCTCGCCGATCGGGGCACCTGGCTCGCGCTCGACGCGCCGGGGCTCGCCGGCCGGACGCTCGGCTCGGTCGTCGCCACCGCGACCGCCGGGCCGCTGCGCCAGGGCTTCGGCGCGGTGCGGGATCACGTCCTCGGCCTCACCTTCGTCACGGGCGACGGGCGGCTGGTGCAGAGCGGCGGCCGCGTGATGAAGAATGTCGCTGGATACGACCTGACGAAGCTCGAGGCGGGCGGCTTCGGCGCGTTCGGCGTGATCGTGCTGGTGCACCTGCGGCTGCGCGCCCTCCCTCGCGCGGACCAGACGCTCGTGCTCGAGGGTACGCGCGAAGACCTGACGCAGGTTGCCGAGGACATCTGCGCGGCGGGGCTCCAGCCCGCCGCGCTCGAGTTGATGTCGCCGGCGCTCGCGCGCCGGGAGGGGTGGGCGCTGGCCGTGCGCCTCGCGGGATCGATCGCGCTGGTCACCGCGGAGGAGGCAGGGCTGCGCGCGGCGAGCGGCGGGCGGTTCACCGCGCTGCGCGCCGACGAGGCCCACGGCTTCTGGATGCGCGCCGCCGAAAGCTTCGCGACCCGGCCCGTCGCGTTCCGGATCGGCGGGCTCCCCGAGTCGAGCGACGAGCTGCTCGACCTGCTGCAGCACCAGGTGGGCGACGAGTGGGTGGCGGCGAGCCCGGGCGCCGGCGCGATCCGCTGGGCCGGGGACACGACGAGTGACCGGCTGCGCCGCCTGCGCCGCACCCTCGCCGGCCTCGAGGTGCCGCTCACCCTGGAGCGCGCCCCCTGGCCGATCCGCAGCGCGGTGGGCCACTTCGGGGCCTACCGCGAAGGCGTGGGCCCGCTCATCGCCGGCCTGCGCCGGACGTTCGATCCCGGCGAGGCGTTCGTGGTGGCGGTCGAGGGCGCTGCTTGAAGGCAGCGACGACCGAGCGGGGCGGGTTCGCAGCGCTGGATTCGTGCGTCCATTGCGGCTTCTGCCTGCAGGCGTGCCCCACCTTCCTCGCCACCGGCGACGAGGCCGACAGCCCGCGCGGCCGCATCGAGCTCATGCGCGCGCTCGAGGCCGGCGAGCTCGCCCCCGAAGACGAGACGGTGGCGGTCCACCTCGACCGCTGCCTGGGCTGTCGCGGTTGTGAGCCGGTCTGTCCGTCGGGCGTCGGCTACGGCCACGGCCTGGAGGCGGCCCGCGAGCTGCTCGCCGCAACGCGGGGGCTCGCACCCCCCGCGCGCGCCGCTCTGTGGGCGCTCACGACGCCCGGCGTCTCCCCCATCGTCTACCGGCTCGCGCGGCTGCTGCGCGCCACGGGGCTGCCGCGCTGGCTCGCGGGATCGGGAAGGCTCCGGTTCGCGATGGGCATGCTGGCGGCGACGCGACCGGCGGACGGACGGCCCGGCGGACGGGCGGACAGAGCAGCATCGCCACAACCGTCCGCCAGTCCGCCCGACCGCCGGACCGCCTTGTTGTTTCGCGGCTGCATCATGGACGGCCTCTTCTCGCACGTCCACGACGCGACGATCCGCACGCTCCAGGTCAACAGCTACGCGGTCCAGGAAGTGGCCGGCCAGGTCTGCTGCGGCGCGCTGCACACCCATGCGGGACTGCGTCGGGAGGCGCGCGCGCTCGCCCACCGGAACCTCGCGGCCTTCGGCGACGGTGACGAGCCGATCGTCGTCAATAGCGCGGGGTGCGGGGCGATGCTCAAGGAGTACGCCGGCCTGTTCGAGAGGTCCGGAGAACGGTTCGCCGCGCGAGTGAAGGACGTCACCGAGCTGCTCGCGGAGCGCGGGCCCCGCCCCGGCGCGCCGCTCGACGTGCAGGTCGCCTACGACCCGCCGTGCCACCTGCTGCACGCGCAGCGGATCGCCGAGCCCCCTTACCGGGTACTCGCCGCGATTCCCGTGCTGCGCGTCGTCTCGACCCCCGACGCGGCCCAGTGCTGCGGCAGTGCGGGCCTGTTCACGCTGGTCGAGCCCGCGATGTCGCGCGCGGTGCTCGCCCCCAAGCTCGCCTCGCTGCGCGCGGCGGCGCCGCAGGTTGTGGCCACCGGCAACCCCGGCTGCCTGATGCAGCTCGGCGCGGGGCTCGCGGCGGCGGGGATCGCCGCCACGGCGCGCCACCCCGTGGAGCTGCTGGACGAGTCGTATCGGGCCGCGGGCTACTATGCGTGAGATGACAGGCTCGACAGAAGAGCCAGCCTCCAGTGCAGTTGCCAGACGCCAAGCCGCAAGCGGTCTTATAGTTGGAAGTGTTCAGCCGTGGCAAGGCCGGCGACGTCCAACTGGGAACCGCTTGCGGCTTGGCGTCTGGGAACGTACCTGAACACTGTGGACCTGACGACGGTCGCCGGAGAATGACGAGCTTTCCGCCCCTCCCCCCCATCCTGCCCACTCCCGTGGCCCGGCTCGCCCCGGGGAGCGTATCGCCGGCGCTCGTCGCGGCCCTGCACACGGGAGTCGTGGTCGCCCGCGCCGACATCGGCGTGCTCGCGCTCACCGGCCCGGGCGCGCTCACCTGCCTCCAGGGCCTCCTCACCAGTGATCTCGAGAAGCCGGGGGACGGCGCGTTCGTGTACGGTGCGCTGCTCACCCCGAAGGGGATGATCGTCGTGGACGGGTGGGCGGCGCGGCTCGGCCCCACGGTGAGCTACACCGTCCCGGCCGGAGGGCGCGAGCAGGCGCGCGCGATCTTCACGCGCTCCGTCCCGCCGCGCCTCGCCCGCCTCGCCGACCACACCGCCGAGCTGGCCGTGTACCGGCTTGCCGGCCCGGCCACGCTCGGGGTCGCAGAGGCGGCGGGCCTGCCCCTTCCGCCAGGGCCGGGCCGGGTCGTGCCCGGCTCGCCCGCCACCGCCGAGGTGGCGCGGGCGAGCGAAGGCGCGCCGTTCACGCTGCAGGTCACGCTACCCGCCCCCGCGGCGGAGGCCCTCGCCGCGCGCCTCGCTGCGGCCGGGGCGGTGGCCGGTAACGCCGCGGTGCTCGAGCTGGCGCGCATCCTCGCCGGGTGGCCGCAGCTCGGCGCCGAAGTGGACGAGAAGACGATCCCCCAAGAGGTGCGCTACGACGAGATCGGCGGCGTGTCCTACACGAAAGGCTGCTACACCGGGCAGGAGACCGTGGCGCGCCTGCATTTCCGGGGTCACACCAACCGGCACCTCTGTGGGCTCATGTTCGACGCCGAGCCGCCCGCCGACGGCTGGAGCGCCGTGACCCACCTCGACCGCGACGTGGGCCGGGTGACGAGTCTCGCGTTCGTGCCGGAGAGCGGGGTCGCGGGCGGCGGGCGTTGGATCGGCCTGGCGGTCGTGCGCCGCGAGGTGGGGCCGGGGTCGGTGGTGCGCGCCGCGGGCCGCGACGCCCGCGTCGTGGATCTGCCGTTCGCCGTCCCCTTCGTCGCCCCCGCGTGACGCTGCTCGTCACAGGCGGGAGCGGCCTCGTCGGCAGTCACGTGATCGAAGCGCTGCGGGGGCGCGGCGAGCCGGTGCGCGCCCTCGCGCGCGGCGCGAGCCGCTCGGCGGTCGAGCGCCTGGGCGCGGAAGCGGTCGTGGGCGACGTGACGGACCCCGCGGCGTGGCGCGCCGCCGCGCGGGGCGTGCGCGCCATCGTGCACTCGGCCGCGCTCGTCCAGCGGCGCGAGACCTGGGAGCACTACGTGGCGGTGAACGTCGACGCGACGCGGCTCGCGGTCGAGGCCGCCCGGGCGACGGGCGCGCGGCTGGTCCACGTGTCCTCGGTCGCGGTGTACGGCGGGTCGGCCGCCTACCGGCCGGAGCCCGAGCGGCGCACGGAGGACGATCCGTTCCGGCCGATCGCGGAGCGCGACTTCTACGCCCGCACCAAGCGGATGGCGGAGCAGGTCGTGCGCGACGCGGCGGTGCGGGGCGCCCTCACCGCCGTGGCGCTGCGCCCCACGGTCGTCTACGGCGAGCGGGACCGCCTGTTCACGCCGCGCGCGATCCTGGCCGTTCGGCTGGGCCTGGTGCCGCGGATCGGCCCCGGGACGAACCACCTCGCCTGCGTGTACGCGGGCAACGTGGCCGGGGCCGCCGTCGCGGCGCTCGACGCGCCGATCTCCGGCTTCCGCGCCTACAACGTCGCGAGCGACGCGCCGCCTCGACTCACGCAGCGCGAGTTCATCACGGCGTTGGCCGAGGCGCTGGGGACGCGGGTCCGCACGATCCCGATCCCGGCCGGCCTCACGCGCATCGCGCTGGGGCTCGTGGCCGGCCCCCGGCTCGCGCGGGCCGCGGTCGCGTTCCTCGCCGGCGAGAACCCGCACGCCGACGACCGCGCCCGCGCCGAGCTCGGCTGGCAGCCGGCGTTCGCCGCCCGGGAGGCGGTGCGCCGCACCGTCTCCTGGTTCCTGGAAAACGAAAAGCCCGGGCACTAGTCCCGGGCATCGTCACCGCGCGTGGCGCGCCGCTTACGGCCGCTTCCTCGCTCGCGCGGGCGTCATCTTCTTCGACGTGTCCGCCATCATGTGCTTGGAGGTGTCGCTCATCATCATCATCTTGGACGTGTCGGCCATCATCATGTGGGAGGTGTCGGCCATCATCATGTGGGACGTGTCCTGCGTCGTTTGAGCCTGGGCGGGCCGCTGCTCCGCCCGCTGGCAGGCGCCCATGGCGACGATGACGAGGACCGGTGCGAGACGCTTCATGCGTGCTCCTGGATGGAAGTTGCGGGTTGAGGGGGCGTTCGGGCGGGGAAAACGTAGCACCGGGTCCCGCGCCGTCAAGGGCACGGCCTCGGCCGCGGTGTAAAAAGGCGGACGGGCGGTCCGCACAACCAAACGAGCCACGCAAGGGAGAGAGGGGAAATGACCGATCGCAGGACCTTCTTGCAGTGGCTGGCCGGGCTGCCCGCCGTCGGGCGGTCCTTCTCCCCGCTCGCTCCTGCGCCCGTCCTCGCCGCGACGCCCACCGCGCTGTACCGGCAGCCCGACGGCCGCCACAACCTCGTCCGCATCACCGTCACCGGCCTCGACGCCCCCGCCGCCCGCGCGCGTGTGACCGATCGCCGTGGCGCCCTGGTCGGGACGGCCGGGCTGCTCCCCACCGGCACGGGCGCCGCATTCGCGGGCGAAGTGTGGGTGCCGCTCGCCGAGCCTGCAGACTTCCGCATCGACCTGGAGGTGGGGAAGCAGCGCGTGGCGCGCCGCACGGTGCGCCTGGCGCCGCCGCGGCGCTGGACGCTCTACTGGCTCTCGAGCAACCACACGGACGTCGGCTACACGGACCTGCAAGAGCGCTGCCTCGAGATCCACCGCCAGAACCTCGATGCGGCGCTCGCGCGCCTCGCGACCCATCCGGACTACCGCTGGACCGCCGAGTGCGCCCTGCAGGTGCTCTCGTACGTCGAAAACCGCTCCCCCGCCGCCGGCGACGCGCTCGTGCAGGCGATCCGCGACGGGAAGGTCGGCGTCGGGGCGCTGTTCGCGAACATGTTGACGGGCCTCCTCGACCACGAGACGTTCGCGCGTCTGGTGTGGCCGGCGGGGCTGCTCGCGCGCGAGCGCGGGCTCGCCTACCTGAGCGCCCAGCTTACCGACGTGCCCGGCCAGACCCTCACCTTCCCGACCCTGCTCGCGGCGAGCGGGGTGCGCTACCTGGCCAGCGGCCCCAACCCGGAGCGGGCGGTGCCGCTCCTCCCCGAGGGGGAGGCGGCCCGGTACAAGGTGCCCGGCGAGTGGACCAGCTATCCGCAGCTCTACTGGTGGGAAGGGCCGGACGGCAGCCGGGTGCTGCACTGGCGCGCCTACCACTACGGGGACGCGCTGCGATTCGGGTTCGACGTCGGAGCCGAGGAGATGGCGCGCCGGCTGTCGGAGTGGCTGCTCACGAACCCGGTGCTGCGCTCGCCCGGCTACGCCTGGGACGTGGCTCTGCTGTACGGCGCGCAGTGGGACAACGCGCTGATGGACGAGCGGCTGGTCGAGCACCTGGAAGAGTTCCGGCGACGCTACGCGTTCCCGCGCATCGTGCCGGGCCGGGCCGAGGATTTCTTCCAGGAGGTGGAGCGACGCTTCGGGCCGAAGCTGCCCGTGCGGCGCGGGGACACGGGCCTCTACCGGGAGGATGGCGCGGCCTCGACCGCCGCCGAGCTCGCGCGCTACCGCGCCGCCCAGCTCGCGGCACGCGCGGCGGACTTGCTGGCGCTGTGGGACGAGAAGACGGAGCCGCGAACGCCCGAAGCCGCCGAGCGGATTCGCCGGCGAGCCGCGGAGCGCAGGCAGATCTGGCGCGACCTGCTGCTGTTCGGCGAGCACACCTGGGGCGCGGCGGAGAGCGTCTCGGAGCCGGAGAGCCGGCAGGCGCTCGCGCAGTGGCAGTACAAGCAGCGGTTCCTCGACGGGGCCGTGGCCGCGCTGCGCGCGCAGATCGCGGGCGCGCTGCTCCGCATCGGACGCGCCAGCGGCGCCGGTGGCGGCCGCGTGGTGTGCAACGCGTCGAGTTGGCCCCGGACCGACGTCGTGCGGGTGCCGGACGGGGCGGGCCGGCGCATGGTCTCCGACGGGCGCGAGTGGCCCTCCGTCGACCTTCCCGACGGATCGGCCTTCGTCGTCGCGCGGGATGTCCCCGCCCTCGGTTACCTCGCGGTCACGGAAGGCGAGCGGCCGCCGAACCCGTCCCGGGACGAGGGCCCGGCGCTCGAGGCGCAGGCTGGGCGCTTCCACGTCGTGCTCGACCCCGCGAGCGGCGCGATCCGCTCGCTCACGGGCGGGGACGGGAAAGAGCGGGCGAAACCGGGCACCTGGTCGGGGCTGAACGAGCTGGTGTACGCGACCGGGGGAGCGCGCAGCGCGCTCTGGACGGACTGGGCGCGCGAGTTCCTCGCGACGCCCGCGAGCTTGAGCATCGCCACCGCACGGCTCGACTCGGCCCGGCGCGAGCGACTCCCGGGCGTCGGCGTGCGGCTCGTGATCGCCCGCACGCTCGCCGGATGCTCCAGCGTGACGTCGACCGTGACACTGTACGACGAGCTCCCCTGGATCGACATCGAGAACCGCCTCACCAAGACCGCGACGCTCGAGAAGGAAGCGCTGTACGCCGCGTTCCCGTTCGCGTTTGTGAAGCCCACCGTGGAGATCGAAGTGCCGCTCGGCCGGATGACCGTCGAGCAGGACCAGCAGCCCGGGAGCTGCCGTGACTGGTACTGCCACGCGCACTGGGTGTGGCTGCACGAAGGGGCGGAGGGGGTGCTCTGGAGCGGGCCGGACACGCCGCTCGTCACGCTGAACGACATCTTGCGGGGACAGTGGCGCCGCAGCATCGCCCCGGACGGCACGCTGTGCGCCTGCGCGATGCACAACTACTGGCACACGAACTACGCGGCGCGCCAGGGCGGCGACTACGCGTGCCGCTTCCGGATCTCGCTGCTCGGTCCCGGGGACGCGGCGGAGCCGGTGCGGCGCGGCTGGGCGGCGTGCGACCCGCTCTACGTCAGCGCCGCGTACGCCAACCCGGGCGCGGGCCCGCTGATCGCCAAGGACGCCGCGCTGTCCGTCGCGGATCGTGGCGTGCTGGTGGTGGGCGCGAAGCCCGCCGACGACGGCGAGGGCGCGATCGTGAAGCTGCTCGACGTCGCGGGCACGACGCGCGGCGTGGCGGTCCGGCCCGCGGCCGTCGGATTTCGCGAGGCGCGCCGCACGAACCTCCTCGAGATGAACGCCGAGGCGATCCCCGTCGCGCAGGACGGGCGGGCGACGCTCGAGCTGCGCGCCTGGGGGGTCGCCGCGGCGCGACTCTTTACACCACGTGAGGAGGCCGGTTAACTATCGGACCATGAGCAAGCCGACCACCCTGAGCGATCTGAAACAGACCGAGTGGGCGAGTCCCGCCCGCGTCCGGCGCACCGTCAAGGACGAGATGCGGGAGAACCTCATCTGCCTGCTCGAGAACGGCACGCCGTTGTTCTCCGGGATCGTGGGCTATGAGGACACCGTGATCCCACAGCTCGTGAACGCCGTCCTCTCCCGCCACAACTTCATCCTGCTCGGGCTCCGCGGGCAGGCGAAGAGCCGCATCCTGCGCCAGCTGGTCACGCTGCTCGACGAGGAGATCCCGTTCATCGCCGGCAGCGAGGTGAACGACAGTCCGTTTGCCCCGATCTCCAAGTACGGCCGCGAGCTGGTGGCCGAGCAGGGCGAGCGGACGCCCATCGCCTGGCTGCCGCGCGACGCGCGCTACGTGGAAAAGCTCGCGACCCCCGACGTCACGATCGCCGACATCATCGGCGACGTGGACCCGATCAAGGCCGCGCGGGGCGGGCACCTCCTGTCCGACGAGCTGACGATGCACTTCGGGCTGCTGCCGCGCGCGAACCGCGCCATCTTCGCCCTCAACGAGCTGCCCGACCTCGCCGGGAAGATCCAGGTGGGGCTCTTCAACATCATGCAGGAGGGCGACGTCCAGATCAAAGGCTACCCGGTGCGCCTGAACCTCGACGTCGCGCTGGTGTTCACGGCGAACCCCGAGGATTACACGGCGCGCGGCAAGATCATCACGCCGCTCAAGGACCGGATCGGGTCGGAGATCCTCACCCACTACCCCCACACCGTCGATCTCGGCACGGCGATCACCCGCCAGGAGGCCTGGCTCGAGCGCACCGGGCGGCCGCTGCGCCTGCCGGACTTCGTCTCGGAGCTCATCGAGCGCGTCGCCTTCGAGGCGCGCGAGGACAAGCGCGTGGACCGCCGCAGCGGCGTTTCCCAGCGCCTGCCGATCAGCGTGCTCGAGAACGTGGTGTCGAACGCCGAGCGGCGCAGCATCGTCACGAAGGAAAAGGCCGTCGTGCCGCGCGTGTCCGACATCTACGCGGCGCTCCCCGCCATCACCGGGAAGCTGGAGCTGGAGTACGAGGGCGAGCTCCAGGGCCCCGAGCTGATCGCGAAGGACCTGATCCGTCGCGCCGCCGGGAAGACTTTCGAAGCGCGGGTCGGGGGCGCGAACGTGGACGACATCGTGCACTGGTTCGACGAAGGTGGAGCGCTCAAGATCTCGGCGGACGAGCGCTCGGAGCCGTGCCTCAAAGGCTTCAGCGTCGTGCCCGGCCTGCTCGACCTGGTGGACCAGGTCGGCCTCGCGGCGAAGAAGGACCCCCCCACCATGGTCTCGGCGTGTGAGCTGGTGCTCGAGGGTCTCGTCGCCGGGAAACGGATCTCGCGCTCGGAGGAGCTCGGCTACTCGCGCGCCCGCGCGGAGCAGAAAGGGCCGGGCTACGGGAAGACAGGCGGGGGGCCGGGGGGGCCGGGGCCGAACCTGTTCTCGTAAGGGCGGCAAGGGCGGTAAAGGACGGTAGGGGCACGGCATTGCCGTGCCCCTACCGTCCTTTACCGTCCTCTACCGTCGGGTATCTTCCCGCTCACCTCCCTCCGGAGCCCCCATGGGCAAGCTCGTCGCCGGCGGCGTGCTCGTCGCCATCGCCTTCTCCGTGCTGCTCGCCGCCGCAGCGCTCCGCTCGCAGCGCCCCGGCGGCGTCGTGAACCTGCTGCGCTTCATCGGCCTGGCGGTGGGGGCCGTCGGCGCGGTCGTCGCCATCGGCTCGGCGATGGTGGTGATCGACCCGGGCGAGGTCGGCGTGCGGCACGCCTTCGGGTACGTGGACCCCGCCCCGCTCTTGGCCGGGATCCGTTTCGTGCCGCCGTGGTCGTCGATGGAGCGGTACTCCACGCGCGAGGAGCAGTGGCCCACGCGCGGCGATCAGATCGAGGCGATCGAGGCGCTGTCGAGCGAGCAGATGGGCATGCACGTCGAGGTGTCGATCCGCTGGCAGATCGATCCCCAGCAGGCTCCCAAGATCTTCACGGAGATCGGCAAGGAGGACCAGATCCGCGGGGCCGTCCTGAACGCGATCCGCAAGGGGGTGCGTGACGGGATGGTGCAGTACTCGATCAACGACATCTCGAAGCGCACGCAGATCGCGACCACGATGGAAGCGCTGGTGGACTCGGCGCTCGTGACGACGCCGCGGGCGGGCGGGGGGAAGTTCCGCATCGCCGCCGTCACCGCGTTCTTCCTGCGCGACCTCCAGCCGCCCGCCCAGGTGGTGCAGGCCATCAACAACAAGATCGCCCAGGAGCAGCAGATCGAAACCGAGCGGCACCGCGTGGAGGTGGCCCGGCTGCAGACCGAGCAGCAGCGGCTGCTCAATCAGACGCTTTCCCCCGAAGCGTTGACCAAGCAGTGGATCGAGGTGCTGCACGACTTGAAGAGCTCGAACAACCTGATCATCTTCGTGCCGACCGAGGGCGGGCTGCCCCTCTTGAACATCGGCGACCTCCGCAAGAACCTGCGACAGCCGTGAGCCCCTGTGCCCCTTAGCCGCTTAGCCCCTTAGGCCCTTAGCCCCTTAGCAGCCATGGCCCCGCCCGTCATCACCATCACGCGCCAGTATGCGTCGGGCGGCTCCGACATCGCGCGTCTCGTGGCGAGCCAGCTCGAGTGGACGGTGATCGACAACGAGTTCGTGGACGAGGTCGCGCGGCGCGCGGGGCTGCCGGCCGAAGAGGTCGCGCAGCGCGAAGAGCGGGCGCCCGGTCTGCTGGAGCGGCTCGCCCGCACGCTCGCCGTCGCGTCCCCCGAGATGTTCATGGCGTCCACCGCCGTCCCCCGGGTGGAGCAGGACGAGGCGACCATCGTGCAGATGACCGAGCGGGTGATCGCCGAAGCGGCGGCCCACGGCCGGATCGTGCTGGTGGGCCGGGGGGCGCAGGCGGTGCTCGCCCGGCGGCCGGACGCGCTACACGTGTACGTCGTGGCCCCGAAGCCGTGGCGCATGACGCTCGCGGTCGAGCGGCTCGGCGTCGATCCGGCCGATGTCGAGCGGGTCGTGGATGAGACCGACCGCCGGCGCGACCACTACGTCACGGCGCACTACGGGCGCCACCGCCAGGACATGGTCAACTACGACCTGGTGGTGAACGCGGAGAAGCTCGGGTTGGATGGGGCGGCGGCGGTGATCGTGAGCGAGGCGAAGCGGCGGAGGTGGAGCTAATTGCGAATTGTGGATTTCGGATTGCGGATTGGACAGGGAGAGACACAATCCGCAATCCGCAATCAGGTGCTCCGCAGCTCCGGCGCCCGCCACGTCGCCAGTGCCACGGCGATGAAGCACACCAGCGCTCCCGCCGCCACCGCCCGCGGGGCCCCGACGTGCTCGGCCAGCGTGCCGGCCTCAAACGCGCCGAGCGGCGCCATCCCGACGAACACGAACGAGTAGAAGCCCATCACCCGGCCGCGCAGGTGGTCGGGCACGGCGGTCTGGAGAATCGTGTTCGTCAGGGCGGTGGTGACGATCATCGCCGCTCCGGTCAGCGCGAGCAGGACGATCGAGAGCGGGAACGTCTCGGACAGCGCGAACGCCGCGAGCAGCACGCTGAACGCCGCCCCGCCGCCGACCAGCAACGCGCCCTTGGGGATGCGTCGCGCGTACGCGGCCAGGGCGAGCGCCCCCACCATCGCGCCGATCCCGACCGCGGCCATGAGCGCGCCGTAGCCGCGCGCGCCGGCGCGCAGCACGTCGCGCGCGAAGACGGGCATCATCGCGAGGAACGGATAGCCGAAGATGCTGAGCAGGGCCGTCAGCACCACCAGGGTTGAGATCGGACGCGCGCCCCGGATGAACGCCACCGCCTCGCGGAACCCGGCCCACGCCGAGGCGGGCGTGGGCGGCCGCACGGGGGAAGGCAGCCGCATGGCGGCGAGGCCCGCGATCACGGCGAGGAAGCTGACGCCGTTCAGTAGGAAGCACGCCCCCACGCCCAGCGCGCCGATCAGCACGCCCGCCACCGCCGGCCCGACCACGCGGGCGGCGTTGAAGAGCGAGGAGTTGAGCGCGATCGCGTTCATGAGGTCGTCCTTCCCCACCAGCTCCACGACGAACGATTGGCGGGTCGGGATGTCGAAGGCGCTCACCACCCCGAGGAAGGCGGCGAGCGCCATCACCCAACCCACCGTGACGGTCCCGGTCCACACCAGGGCGGCGAGCGCGAACGCCTGCACCATCTGCAGCGCCTGGGTGACGAGCACCGTGCGGCGCTTGTCGACCCGGTCCGCGATCACGCCGGCGTAGAGCGTGAACAGCAGCACGCCGGCCGAGCCGAGCGCCGAGACGAGCCCGACGTAGAAAGGGGAATTCGTGAGCTCGAGAACGAGCCAGCCCTGGGCGACGGACTGCATCCACGTCCCCGTGAGGGACACCGCCTGCCCGAAGAAGAAGAGCCGGAAGTCGCGGTGGGCGAGCGCCCCGAGGCGCGCGTTGCGCGCCGCGTCGTCCCCCATGGGTCACGCTGCTCCGCCCGGGGCCCGGCGCCGCGTCGCCCAGAACACAGCCCCGAGCGCGCACCACCCTGCCAGCGCGGTCCACTCGGCCGCGCTGAAGCTCCCCGGTACGGCGGGGACCACCTTCATGGCGATGATCGCGAGACTGACGAGCACTCCGGCCCAGGCGGTCACCTCACCGGACCTCACCCCCTGACCCCCTCTCCGCGTGGCGGAGAGGGGGTACGACGGGTGAGGTCTGGTGAGCACAAACGCCAGGCACGCCGCACACCACCCCACCCCGGCCGCGAGCGACCCCACCTCGGTCACGGGCACGAGCAGCGCGTCGCCCAGCAGCGCCGCCGCGCCGCTCAAGCCTGCCAGCAGCAGAATCGCCGTCGCCGGCGTGCCGAAGCGGGGGTGCACGGCAGCGAGCCCGGGATGGACCAGCGCGCGGCGGCCGAGCGCGAGCATGAGACGCGTCGCTGCCACGAAATTCCCGTTGAACACCTTGAAGAGGGAGAGGAACGCCGCGAGCAGGACGAGCCGCGCGATGGCGGGCGACCGGAATGCCCGCGCGAACGCGGCCTCGGTTCCGAGCCGGTTCGCCACCAGGTCGCGCCACGGATACACGAGCGCGACGACGCCCACGACGATCACGTAGAACAGCGCCCCGGCCACCAGGGCGAGCGTGATGGCCCGGCCGAAGTCGCGGGGATCGAAGCCGGGCCGCGCCTCCTCCGACGTCTTGGCCACTCCCTCGAACCCCGTCATGAAGTAGGGGACGATCTGCGTCACGAGCACTACCGAGAGCAGCGCGCCGGTCGCTCCCGGCGCCGCGAACAGCGGTCGCAGCGTCGCCGGGGTGCCGCGCGCAAGGCCGAGCGCGGCGAACACGGCGAAGCAGGCCAACAGGCCGAGCGTCGTGACGTTCTGGAAGCGCCCGCTGGTGCGGATGCCCCGGTAGTTGACCACGCCGACCAGCGCGGTCAGCCCGAGTCCCGCCACGAGCCGCGGCGCGGTGATCGTCTTGCCCGCCACGTCGTACAGCGCGACGCCGTTCATTCCGGGAAAGATCCGCGCCAGCAGGTTGCCGATCGCCACCGCTTCCCAGGGGCACACGATCGCGTAGGCGAGCACCATGATCCACCCCGCCGCGAAGCTCAGGAACGGCGGAAACACGGGCTCGGCATAGGCGATCTCGGCGCCTGCATCCGGGACTTCGCGGACGAGCCGCCCGTAGGTGCGGGCGATCGGCAGGAGCGCGACCCCGCCCGCGAGGAACCCCACCATCGCGCCCCCGGGACCGCCCCGGCCGAGCCAGTCGTCCATCACCACGAGCCACCCCACCCCGACCATGCTGCCGAAGCCGAAGGTGAAGTACTCGAGGATGCTGAGGGTTTTGTGGAGCGCCGGCGGTGCGGTCACTTCCGCAGCTTTTCGAAATACGCTTTCCGCACCTTGGCGACCTTCGGCGCGATCACGACGCGGCAATAGCCCTGGTTCGGATTCCGCCGGTAGTAGTCCCGGTGATACTCCTCGGCCGGGTAGAACGCCTCGAAGGGCACGACTTCCGTCACGATCGGATCGTCCCACACGTGCGCCGCCTCGAGCTCGGCGATCACCCGCTCCGCTTCGCTCTTCTGCTCCGGGGAGTGGTAGAATACCGCGGAGCGGTACTGGGTCCCCACGTCGCCGCCCTGGCGGTTGAGCGTGGTCGGGTCGTGCACGACGAAGAAGATCTCGAGCAGGTCCCGGTACGTGATGACCGAGGGATCGAACGTGATCCGGACCACTTCCGCGTGGCCGGTGGTTCCGGTGCAGACGAGCTCATAGGAAGGATCGGGCACCCGGCCGCCCGCGTAGCCGGACTCCACCCGCTCGACACCCCGCAATTCCTGGAACCCGGCCTCGAGGCACCAGAAGCACCCGCCGGCGAGCGTGGCGGTTTCGCGTCGCTGTTCCATGCGCTTCAATGTGCATCAGCCGGCGCGGGTGCGCGACTCCAGGGGGCGAGGCCGCCGACGTTGCGCGCAGGCCCATGGGGACCCGATATTGCCGGTAGGGGCCCGATGAAATACACCACGTACAGCCGCTATCTCGCCGAGCTGGCCGACACGATCAACCTCCAGGCCCTGCTCGACCAGCTCGCCGATTTCCTGCTCCAATCGGGCTTCGCCGGCGGCGCGTACTCCCATCCGTTCTGGGGCGAGTTCGGCGAGGACGAGGCCGACCGCTCGCTCGACGCGCTGCGCCAGGCGATCCTGCAGGCGCTGATGGACTCGGGGCAGCTCACGCCCGACATGCTGAAAGTCCTGCGCGGCGACTCCACCGGCGACGCGGATCGCGACGCGGACCTGCAGCGCCAGCTCTCCGAGCTGCTCGACAAGATCGTCCAGAAGCTGATCGAGGATGGCTACTTGAACGTCACCGAGGCCCCGAAGCTGCCCTCCGGCCAGCAGCCGCTGTTCGGCCCCGGCGGCATGGCCAAGGAAGCCGCCCAGCAGGTGCAGTTCAACCTCACCGACAAGGCGATCGACTTCCTGGGCTACCGCACGCTCAAGCACCTGCTCGGAAGCATCGGGAAGTCGAGCTTCGGCGCGCACGACACCGAGCATCTCGCGACCGGCGTCGAGGCGGAAGCCGTGAGCAAGCAGTACGAGTTCGGCGACACCTTGAACCTCGACGTCAACCAGACGCTCCGAAACGCGCTGCAGCGGGAGGGCCTCGGCGTGCCCATCAACCTCGAGTACGAGGACCTGATGGTGCACCAGGCCGAGTACCGGTCGTCGTCGGCGACGGTGCTGATGCTCGACTGCTCGCACTCGATGATCCTGTACGGCGAGGACCGCTTCACGCCCGCGAAAAAAGTGGCCCTCGCGCTCACGCATCTGATCCGCACGCAGTTCCCCGGGGACACGCTGCGCGTGGTGCTGTTCCACGACACGGCGGAGGAGATCCCGCTCGCCCAGCTCGCGCGCGCCCAGGTCGGCCCGTACCACACGAACACGGCGGAAGGGCTCAAGCTGTCGCGCCGCATGCTCCTGTCGCAGCGCAAGGACATGCGCCAGATCATCATGATCACGGACGGCAAGCCGTCGGCGCTGACGCTGCCGGACGGCCGCATCTACGTGAACTCGATGGGGCTCGACCCGCAGATCCTGCAGGCCACCTACCGCGAAGTCGCGCTGTGCCGCCGCAGCGGAATCCTGATCAACACGTTCATGCTCGCCCGCGACCGCAGCCTGGTCGAGTTCGTCAAGAAGGTGAGCGCAATTTGCCGGGGCAAGGCGTACTTCACGAACACGATGACCCTCGGACAGTTCATCCTGATGGATTTCATGCGCCGCAAGACCAGGCGGGTGTCCTAGCGCGCGTCGAGCCATGCGGGACCTCCGACTGCTCGGCGCCCTGCTCCTCGCGAGCTGCAACGAATCGCTGACGCCCGTCCGTCCCGTGGTCGCCCGCGTCACCGTCCTGCCCGACACCGCCACCGTCACGACCGGCGGCGCACTCCAGCTTGCGGCCGCGTTGTTCGACGCGGAGGGCCACCCCCTCACCGGCCGCTCGGTCATCTGGTCGAGCTCCGACCCGCCCTTCGCCGCCGTCTCGGCCGCCGGCCTCGTCACGGGGCTCGCTCATGGCCGCAGCACGATCACGGCCGCTTCGGGCAGGGCGAGCGGGTCGGCGGAGATCAAGGTGTTCGCGCCGGTCAATTTCGTGACGGTCGATCAAGGCGACCAGACCATCGTGGTGGGCGGCGCGGTGCGGCTCTCCGCCACGGCGCGGGACTGGCGTGGGACGCGGCTGGCCGGCCGCCCCCTCACGTGGTCGAGCCTCGACCCGGGGACGGCGGCGGTCGCACCGGACGGATTCGTGTCGGGCCTCGCCCCGGGCTCGGCCACGATCACCGCGACGAGCGAGGGGCAAACCGGCGCCACCACGATCGACGTGACCCGCGTGTCGTTCGCCGCCCTGTCCGCCAGCCCTGCGGCGCACACCTGCGGGGTGACCGCCGCGGGCGCCGCCTTCTGCTGGGGGAGCGATGCGGTCGAGCAGCTCGGCGACGGGCCGGCGGCCGACAACGCGTCGCCGATCGGCGTCCGGGGTGGGCTCGGCTTCGCGGCGGTGGACGGTGGCGGCACGTTCACCTGCGGCCTCACGCCGGCCGGCGCGGCATACTGCTGGGGCAGCGGCCGGAGTGGCCGACTGGGGAACGGGATGATCGCCGTCAGCGCAGTGCCCGTTCCCGTGTCGGGCGGGCTACGCTTCACGTCGCTCACGACCGGGTGGGACCACGCCTGCGCCGTCACCAGCGTGGGCGCGGCGTATTGCTGGGGCGGAAACGGGACTGGACAGGTCGGCAGCCCGGGCGAGAAGCTCACCCTCACGCCGGCCCGGGTAGCCGGAGCGGAGGAGTTGACGTCGCTCGCCGCCGGCAGCGGCTTCACGTGCGGGCTCGCCCGAGGTGGGGCCGTCTCCTGTTGGGGCGACAACCAACTCGCCCAGCTCGGAAACCCGGGGGTCAGCATGAGCGGCACGCCTCGCCCGGTGGCAGGCGGACTGGCTTTCGCGGCGCTCGCCGCAGGCGTGCGCCACGCGTGCAGTCTCACCCCCGTGGGCGCGGCCTATTGCTGGGGCGACAACAGCTCCGGCCAGCTGGGCGACGGCTCGACGGCCGCAGCTCCGTCGCCGGTCGCGGTGGCGGGCGGGCTCAGGTTCGCGAGCATCGCCGCGGGATTGGACTTCACCTGCGGCGCGACCGTAGACGGGGAACCCTATTGCTGGGGCGCCGACGACTCCGGCCAGCTCGGCAACGCCGCCACGACCTCCTGCGACGGCCGGCCGTGCAGCGTGACGCCCGCGCGCGTCGCGGGCGGGCTCGCGCTCGCCGCCGTGACGGCCGGCGACACGCACGCCTGTGGGATCACCACGAGCGGCGTCGCGTACTGCTGGGGACGAAACGCGAGCGGCCAGCTGGGCGACGGCGCGACGACGGACCGCCCTGCGCCGGTCCGGGTGCTCGGTCAGCCGTGAGCGTCGCCGCCCAATAGGGGCTTGACTACCGCTCCACCCTTCCTCATAGTCGCCCTCCGGGACCGGCGAACGGCGACGCCGAGCCGCCGGTCAAGATCGACGACAGCCTGCGCGCGGACCCCGGGACACGATTCGACGTCGTGCTTACGAACCCTCCCTTCGGCAAGAAGTCGAGCATCCGCGTGATTAACGAGGAAGGGGTCGAGGAGCGAGAGGCGCTGACGGTCGTGCGAGAGGACTTCTGGGCCTCGACCTCCAACAAGCAACTCAACTTCGTGCAGCACGTGCGCACGCTGCTCAAGATCAACGGGCGCGCCGCCGTCGTCGTCCCAGACAACGTGCTCTTCGAGGGGGGTGGGGAGACGATCAGACGCAAGCTCCTGGCG
>WNFU01000997.1_pt1 | contig 40588 bp, 41 predicted proteins | sample 5400121 | NCBI WGS metagenome assembly WNFU01 (sample SAMN13153360, study PRJNA577476) | soil metagenome | isolation source: 100 cm soil or saprolite under grassland replicate 1 | place: USA:California | collected 2016-06-15
TTGTCGTTGCCGAACGGGGAGGTGACGAGGCCCTGCGCAGGCCATCCGAACACGAGCTGCAGTTCGCCGTCGGTGTGCGCCGCAGCGGGCGCGCACAGCCAGAGCGCGGTCGCAGCCGCAAGAAGCGCCGTCCTCCCCACGAAGCGTGGGAGCCTACCTCAGAAGATCTCGGGACACCACGGCTGGAGCCCGTGCCGGAAGATCCGGTCGGCCCGCGCCAGCGCGCCCGGCGCGACCTCCTCCACGAGACCGCTCTGGGCGAGCTGGACGAAGCCGACTCCGCCGAGATACGCCGAGCCGAGCTCGCGGACGTCGAGCCGCAGGTCGGGCTCGCGATCGGTGCGCTCGGCCGTTCCGCCCGCGAGGAGCCACCGTCCCTCGTTCCACGGACAGAACGCGTCGCGGAGGTCGAGCACGAGTTCGCCGTCGTCCGCGTACGTGCGCAATGACAGCGCAGCGCCGACGTCGACGAGACGCGCCCAGAGCGAATCGCCCATCCGGTAGCGCATTCGCCGCGGCTCGGCGAGGACGAAGAAGAGCGGATGATCCGGCGGCAGCAGGCTCGTTTCGATCGTCGCGACCCAGTCCACGTCGAGCAGGTAGCGCCAGATCTCCGCGATCGCCTGCGCGCTCTCGCCGATCGCTTCGACGACACCGACCTTGCCGCTCGAGCTGCCGGCGTCCCAGGACATCTGATGCCGGTAGATCGCGTACGCGGCCGGCGCGCCGTCGTTCTCGAGGACGACGAAGCGCTTCGGGCCGGCGCCGTGGCGGCGATCGGGCGGATCGTCGAGCGTTCGCGTCTCCCACCAATCCGGCGAGCGGATGAACATCCCCGGCCGCTCGCGCGCCAGCGACTCCCACAGCGGCGGAAAGATCGTGCGCGCTTCGTCGGACTCGACGAAGCGAATCGCGCCGCGCCGCTCGAAGCCCGACACGAACGCCGTTCGGTCGCGCGGCAGCGCGATCTCGCCGGCGAACCCGGCGCGCCCGTAGCCGAAGCGCCCGTAGATCGTCTCCTCGGACGCCCACAACGCGGCGAGCGGCTCGCCACGCTCGTGCGCATCGTCGAGATGCGCGCGCATCAGCGCGGTAAGGACGCCGCGTCGGCGGTGCGTCGGCGAGACGCCGACAACCGTCGTGCCCGCGCAGTCGACGAGCCCGCCCGGCACCGACATCGGGAACGGGAACCCACCGGCGCCGCCGACGATCGTCCCGTCGTCCCATGCGGCATGCATGCGGTCCAGCGGCAAGACGCGAGAGAGCTTCTTCGGGAAGTCGGAGGTCGGCTCCGCCCCGAAGTACTGGCCGATCTGCATGAATGCTCCGCCGAACTCGTCGAGATCGGCGCATGGCCGGACGTCGAAGCTCACGAGCCGATCTTCTCCAGCGGTGCGTACTCGAGCATCAGGCGGCGTTCGCTGCCGTCGGCAAACCGGACCGCGACGACGCCGCCCGCGTCGATCCCGATCACGACGCCCTCGCCGAGCGTCGAGTGACGGACGTTGTCGCCCGTGCGCAACGACGGCACGTCGGTACGCGGCGTGACCTCCTGCGGCGCCTTGCGCCCGTAGTCCCAGCGTGCCGGCGCGAGACGCTCGCGCACGACGCCGTGCTCCGGCAGCTCGTCGAGGAAGCGCGACGGCAGGTTGTACGCGCGGTTGCCGAAGAGCGACCGCGACGACGCATGCATCATCACGAGACGCTCCTGCGCGCGTGTCATGCCGACGTAGCAGAGGCGCCGCTCCTCCTCGATCCCCTGCTCCTCGATCGAGCGAGCGTGCGGAAAGATCATCTCCTCCATCCCGATCATGAACACGGCGCGGAACTCGAGCCCCTTCGCGTTGTGCAGCGTCATCAGCGTGACGAGCGAGCCTTCGCCGCGCAGCGCGTCCTGGTCCGAGTAGAGCGAGATCTCCTGCAGGAAGCCGGAGAGCGACGGCTCCTGCGCCTGCTCGAGGTACTCGCGCGCGACGCCGACGAGCTCCTGGAGGTTCTCGGCGCGGCCCTCCGCCTCGATCGTCCGTTCCGCCTCGAGCGCCTCGAGGTAACCGCTCTGCTCGAGCGTGCGCTCGATCAGCTCCGCGACGTTCAGCTCCTGCGCCTGCGACATCAGCGACGCGAGCAGCGTGTGCAGCTGCCTGACCGCTTTCTGCGGCGCGGCGCCGACGCCGGCTTCCTCGGCGCGCGGCAGCGCGTCCCAGAGCGAGATTCCCTGCGCGTCCGCGAACGTAACGAGGCGCGAGATCGTCGTGTCGCCGATCCCGCGACGCGGCCGGTTCGCGATCCGCATCAGCGAGACGGCGTCGAACGGGTTGTCGATCACCTGCAGGTACGCGATCAGGTCCTTGATCTCGGCGCGCTCGTAGAACTTCGGGCCGCCGATCACCTGGTACGCGACTCCCTGTCGCACGAGGACGTCCTCCAGCACGCGCGACTGCGCGTTCGTCCGGTAGAAGATCGCGATCTCGCGGCCGGCGAAGCCGTCCTCGACGAGCGCGGCGATGCGCGCGGCGACGAAGCGCGCCTCGGCGTGCTCGTCCTCGACCTCGATCGCCTCGACCGGCTCGCCGTCGCCGAGCTCGGAGAAGAGATTCTTCGGCTTGCGCTCGCGGTTGTTCTGGATCACCGCGTTCGCCGCGCGCAGGATCGCGTTCGTCGAGCGGTAGTTCTGCTCGAGCGCGATCGTCCTGGTACCGGGGAAGTCGCGCTCGAAGTCGAGGATGTTGTTGATGTCCGCGCCGCGGAACGCGTAGATCGAGTTGTGCGTGACGAGGCCGTTGGCGATGAAGTTATGCGTGCGCTCGATGTCGAGGTCGTAGACGGGCTTGTCGAGTGCGACGCGCTCGACCTTCGTCACTACCTCGAACTCGCCGCGCAGGTTGACCATGACCATCCCCGGACGCACCGAAGAGGCCGGCATAAACGGAAGGGAGTTGCGTTCCTTCCCACCGAACGGCGTTTGCGCTCCCAGCCTGGCTGTGAACCGAGCGCTCGCGGAGAGCTCGCGCTGCAATGTCTCGACCGTCGCGAGGAGCTTGCCCATGTCTGCAGTCGCGGTCTCATAACGCCACCCCGACGATCCTCTGTATGCGGGACGAACCGAGAAGCCGAGCTGCTCGAGTCTCTGCCGGCCTTCGTTGTCGTAACCGAAGAGGGCGATTCGGTGCATTGGCGCGGCACCGCGTGCGTCACCGCACAGCGAGACACTCACGCGTCGCCGAATCCTGCTGCCCTTCGTTGTCGTCGCGGCGCTGAAGTGCGGATGCTCGAAGCTCAAGCCGTGGTCGTCGAGCAAGTTGAAGCCGTCGATTTCGGTGTCGAGTGCGCCGAAGACGCTGTCGATCAGAGCCTGGTTGCCGACGAAGCTGTCGTCGGACTTGGCGGACGGCCGTGCAACGAACGGAATGGTCGGCAGGCCGTAACGTGCCGACAGGATCGCCTCCGCGGCACGCGCCTCCGCGTCGGATTCGTGGACAGAGACGACCCAGGTGGCATCCGCGTGCTCCTGGTTCATGCGAAATGCCGGACCCGCGACCGATCGATCGCGCATCGTGTATGTCCGCGACGTGCCAATGCGAAAGCCGTGTCCACGCTTCCACATCGCGTAGGTCATGTGTAACTGTGGCGTCTGCCCCACCTTGAACCCGGCGAAATGCACGTGCTCAGGCGTGGAGACGACCGTGCGGCCGGAATCGGTCGTGATCGCGATTCCCTCACGCTTGGCCGAGCGGTGCGTTCGCGTGACCTTCGCGCCGCGGAAGATCCCGCTTCCGTAGCACGACAGCACCTCGTCGCCAACACGCACGTGTTCGATCGGGCGCGTCGTTCCGTCGGCCATCGTGATCGGCGTCCCTTCGACCAAGCACTGGTCCGGGTCGCCGACGGCACAGACGTTCTTGTGCTCACTCGCCAGGAGCTGCAGGAGCCGGTACTGCGCGTGGTTCGTGTCCTGGTACTCGTCGACGAGCACGTAGCGGAACGCCTTGCGCCAGCGCTCGCGCGCCTCCGGGAAGCGCTCGAGCACGTCGACGGTGAGGTAGAGGAGATCGTCGAAGTCGACCGCGTTCGACGTGAACAGCTTCCGCTGGTAGAGCTCGTACACCTCGGCGACCGTCTGGTCGTAGAACGACGAGACGCGCGAGCGGTACTCCTCCGGCCCGACGAGCTCGTTCTTCGCGCGCGAGATGACGGAGTGGATGCCGCGCGGCGTGAAGCGCTTCGGGTCGCGCTCGAGCTCCTCGAGGCAGCGCTTCACGACGCGGTGCTGGTCGGCCTGGTCGTAGATCGTGAAGTTCGACTTGTAGCCGAGCCGCTGCGCCTCGCGGCGCAGGATGCGTCCGCACGCGGAGTGGAACGTGAGGATCCAGATCGCGCGCGCGACGCCGCCGAGCATCCGCTCGAGCCGCTCGCGCATCTCCCCCGCCGCCTTGTTGGTGAACGTGATCGCGAGGATCTCGTTCGGCTTCACTCCCTGCGTCGCGAGCAGGTGCGCGACGCGGTGCGTGAGCACACGCGTCTTGCCGGAGCCGGCGCCCGCGATCACGAGCAGCGGCCCTTCCGTGGTGAGGACCGCCTCTCGCTGGGCGGGATTCAGGTCCATGAGATAACGCTCGGGCGAGGCGACGGCCACCGCCCTAGGCTAGCGACGCTAGCGGTGGATCTGGATCTGTCCGCCTCCAAGCGGGCGAGGACCGCCGCTGTCGTAACGCGTGCTCCCAGTCGCCGTCGACCAGATGCGCATCCGCAGCGTGTCCGGCGAGGCGTCGGTCGCGTCGAGCCGGAACGAGTAGCCGGCGGCACCGTTGACGGTCCCCTGGCCCTCGAGGCCGATCGACGAGCCGGCGACGACGAGGAAGCGATACGAAGTCGAGCGGAACTTGACGCTCGACGTCTGGAACTCCGCCGCTCCGGTCGGCGTCGCGCCCACGTAGCGCGCGCTGAAGCTGAAGCTCGCGCGACCGCTCGGCGGGGCGATCCAGCCGGAGCCGGTCACGAAGCCGGCCGACGGATCGACGACGGTGAGGCTGACCGACGCGGAGCCGACGCCGCCGTCGTCGTCCGTGACCGTGAGCGTGACGGTCGGGAAGCCGGGCGACGTGAACGTGTACGACGCGGTCAGGGTCGTTGCGCCGAAGCTCCACGCGATCGTATGCGTGTCGAGTGAGCCTGGGTCGGTGAACGTTCCGGTGAACGTCACCGGCGTCCCGGCCACCACGATTGCGCCGTCGGCCGGCGACGTGATCGCCACGGTCGGCGCGACATTCGCGACGACGACCGTCGCGGTGTCGGTCGCGCATGCGTCGTGATCGTCGCAGACACGAACGACGGGATGAATCGTCGCGGGGCCGTCGGCGACGACGAGCGATGCCGAGGCTCCGGCCGTCTCGAACGTCCCGTCTCCGTCGAGATCCCAGCTGTAGGCGAGCGCGTCACCGTCGGCGTCGGACGCCGTCGCGTGCAGCGGAACCGGCGTCCCTTCGGTACCGCTGTACGTGCCGGCGGACGGAACCGGCGGCGCGTTGACGTAGAGATGCGCTCCTGCCGTGCGGGCGCCGCCGTCTCCGAGCACCGCGAACGAGGCGTCGCCGAGGGCCGCCGTGGCCGTCGCGGCGACGTTCAGCGTCGTCGTTCCGAGCGAGGGAAGGGTGAGCGCGCCTGCGAACGAGGACGAGACGCCGGACGGAAGGCCGACGACGTCGAGCGCGAGCGCCGCCGTCGACCCGCCGGTCGCGGAGCCGGGCGCGAGCGTCGCGGTGAGCGCGTAGTCGACGGTCCCTCCACGCTGTACCGTCGCGGTCGCTGGTGCGAGGGAGAGCGCGTAGTCGTAGACGTGAACGTCGATCGTCCCCTCGCTCGCCGTCAGGAGCGGCGTGCCGCCGAACACGGCCGTGAGCGTGTGCGTACCGAGCGACAGGCCGTGCACCGTGAACGTCACACTGCCGTCCGGCAACAGCGGCAAGGGTCCGGCGATGATGACGCCGCCGTCGAGCAGCGTGACGAATCCCGAGCTCGCGGGCGTGCCATTCGCGGAGACTGACGCACGCAGGACCTCGTCGCCTCCGAGCAACAGCGGCTCCGCGCCGGCAGCGACGGTTGTCGTGGTGGGACTGAGGAGCGCCTCGACACTCGTCTCGTCGTTGACGCCGACGTGCTCGACGTCGGCCACGTACGGCGCGAGGGAGACCGCGACGTCGTCCTGAACGTGGAGAGGCTCCGCGGCTACGACGATCGCGGGCGGGATGACGCTGACGTCGTCCGACACGTGCACGGGCTCGTCGCTCGCGACGGTCGCCGCCGGAAAGACACCGACCGCGTCGGCGACCCCGACCGACGTGCTGTCCTCCACCGCGACAGCCGGAAACACGCCGACGGCGTCGGCAACGCCGACGGGCGTGGCGTCGTCCACCACGACGGGCGGAAAAACACCGACGGCATCCGCAACGTGCGCGCTCTCGTCGGAGCCCACGGCCGCGGCAGGATAGACGGCGACGGCGTCCGCGACCGCGATCGGCTCGTCGACGTCCACCGGAGTCGTCACGTCGGCGCCTGCGACCTGCGCGAGCACGGCGAGCGCAACGCAGGCGAGCGCCGCCCACCGTGCGAGTGCGCGCACCTTGGAGCTCCGGTCGCGGCGTTCGCCGCGCATCCGCTTTCCTCGTGCCTCGTTTGCCTTACGAGAAGCTGTACTTGACGGTGATCAGGACCTGCTGGCCGCTGACGACATCGATCGGCGTCGGCAGCGTGCGCTGCGAGAAGCTGCCGAAGCCGTTGTCGTGACACGGGTCGGCCGCCGTCGACGTGGGCGGGCACTCGACGGTCGACGTCTGCACCTGGGTGATCGCCGCGTCCTTCGTCGGCGTGAAGTTCGCCTTCAGCACGAGCTTGCCGTCGTCCTCACCGCTCGTCGGCGTCGAGACGACAACCGTGTGCGTTTGCGCGACCGTTCCGGGAATCCCTTCGTCGATCCAACAGAAGTAGGTGCCGTCCGGGCCGCACATCGCGGGCAGGACGAGAATCATCCACTGTCCCATGCTCTTCTGACGCGAGAGCAGCTGCACGAGTTTCTGGGCGCCGCCCGCGAGCTCGTTGTGGAAGCGCACCGTCTTCACGAGCCGGCCGTGATCTTTCACCTGCACGATCCACGCGCCGTGGACCTTGATCGAGTCTGTGTTGCCGCTCGCACCGGCCACCGCTGCGTGCGACGAGCGAAATGCACCCGCGACCGCTGCGATCGCAACGGCGCCGATGGCGATGATGGCAAGCGTTGCGACGCCTGCCAGCGCCTTCGACCTCATAGCCCTCCCTTTCCCTGAGTGGTCCGTACGACCAGACACTGGCACGAGATGTCGCGCGATTCAAGCGGTCGCGCGCGCGAGCTCTGTTTCGAGCCACCCCGTGGCCCGTTCGAGGAGCGCAGCGTCGTGCGACTTCGCGACGACCTCGACGGTCGGCTCCCCTTCGAAGCTCGGGTACGAGCCGACGATCACATCGGGGAAGCGATCGCCTGCTTCGGCGAGCACTGGCGCGATCTCGCTCTCCCGTGTTCGGTACGTGCGCCGCCAGGAGCCGATCGGCGACGACCCTGCGAACTCGCCCTCGATCGAGTCGAACATCGCCTTCATCTCGACCGGCAGACCGGGGAACACGTAGACGTTCTCGATCGCAAAGCCGGGCGCGCCGCCGAGCGGGTTGTCGAGCGGCCGGCTGCCGGCGGGGAGCTCGGCCCAGCGCGCCGCGTAGTCGGGATCCCGCGTGAAGCGTTCGCGCAGCGTCCGCGCAAGGTCCGGTACGAGCACCTGCTCGACGCCGAACGCGGCCGCGAGCGCCTCGCGCGTGAGGTCGTCGGGTGTGCCGCCGAGACCGCCTGTGACGAGCACGAAGTCGGCCTCGGCGGCCTCGCGGCGAACGAAGCGCGCGATCGCGTCGATCTCGTCGGGAGCGGCGGCGAGCAGCATCACCTTCACGCCGAGACGTTCGAGCCGCTGACCGAGCCAGGGGCCGTTCGTGTCGACGACGTCGCCGGACGTCAATTCGTTGCCGATCGTGAGAATTGCGGCCGACGGCATCGCAGCGCGAGTATTGCAGCGTGGAGTCGCTCGACCAGCTTCGGGAACGGCGTGCGTACGAGTGCCGGCTGACGCCGGACCGCGCGCTGCAGACGCTCGACGAAGCCGAGGAGTTCCTCCGCGAGCGCGGGCTCTTGACGCGGACCGCGGACTCGGCGCTGCCGAGCCTCTACGAGGCCTGCCATGAAGCGCCGTACAAGGCGGGATCGCCGGGATTCGCGACGTGGCCCGCGACGAAGTGGCCGTGGTTCGGCGAGCTCGCCGAGCGCGGCTACCTCGTCACCGCCGTGCACCGCGGCAAGAACCTGATCGTCACCGAAGAGGTGGCGCGTCTGCTCGACCCGATCTGCCGGGCCGAGATCGACCGGATGCGCGCCGCCGACCCGCAGTGGGACTGGCTCCTCGACCACCTCGCCGTCGCCGGGCCATCGAACGTCGAGGACCTGCAGGTCGAGCTCGAGCTGAAGCCGAAGGAGCTGAAGTCGTTGCGGTCGCCGCTCGAGCGCTGCGGCGCGATCGTCTCGCGCTCGCTTCAGGTCACTGCAGGGCACGGGCACTCTCACTCCAGCGAGCTCGCACGCTGGGATCAAGTTTTCCCAGAGCCGAGCGGTGACGGCGACCTCGCCGACCTCGTCGTCGCCGCCGTGCGCGCGGCCGTCGTCGCGCCCGAGCGCGAGGTGAAGCGGTGGTTCTCGTGGCCGTGGTACTGGGACGATTCGCTACTCCACGACGCGCGGCTCGTCCATGTCGATGGACACCTAGCGGCGGCGACGTGATCCGACCGTTCGATCCGACGCGTGATGGTCCCGGCGTCGTCGAGGTGATCCACGAGGTGTTCCCATCCGGGGTGACGACGGTCGAAGATTTCTTGCAGTACCACGCGACCACGCCTGCGCGAGCTCGGCACGCGGCGTGGGTCGCAACGGTCGACGACCGGATCGTCGCGCACGCCAACGCGAGCCTGAACTGGTTCTCGTCGAACAACAGCGCGTCCGCACGTGTGAACGTGAGCGAGGCGTTTCGAGGCCGTGGCATAGGCACCCGCTTGTGGGAGCGAGTCGAAGGCCATCTTCGCGAGCTCGCACCGAGCCGCGTGCTCACCATGTTCGTCGAAAGCCCCGCCGCCGTGGCCTTCGCACGAGCGCGCGGGTTCGAGGAGGTCCGCGCGGAGGCGCTCTCGTGCGTCGACCCGCGGACCGTCGATACCTCTCGCGTCGATGTCGCTTCGTTCGAACTCGTGCCGTTGCGCGACGTCTCTCCTGAAGAAGTCTACGAGGTCGACATGATCACGACCCCTGACGTACCGATGACCGACGAGGTCGACGATCTTCCATACGACGAGTGGCTCGAGATGGCCTGGCGCCGGCCGACCATGAGCCTCGACGGGAGCTTCGCGGCGCGCGAGAGCGGTCGTGTCGTCTGCATCACGATGCTCGCGGCGAACCTCGAGCGCGGCCGAGCGTTCAACGAGTACACCGGCACGCTGCCTGCGCATCGCGGGCGCGGGCTTGCCTCGCTCGTCAAGCTCGCATCCTTGCGCTGGGCCGCTGAGAACGGCGTCACTGCGGTCTGGACAACGAACGACGAGACCAACGCGCCGATGCTTGCCGTCAACCGTCGCCTCGGCTACGAACCGAAGCTGCGGCGGGTCGAGTACCTGCGTGAGGCTACGTCAGCGGAAACGGCTTCCTGACGAGCGCCGGCAGGACCTGAGCTGTCACCCACACCGGCGTCGTCGCGTAGGCATGTGAGTAGCGGTAGCTGCCGTCGCTGCGGCGGAGCGATGCAAGGAAGCGGAACGCACTCCGCGGCGGTGTCGTATGCGCGGCGACGAATGCTTGGATCACGAACGCGGTCGACTGCGCGTCGGGCGCGCGGCCGGCGACGAGCCGGAACCCGCCGTCGGGCGCCTGCAGGCCGCGCAGGTAGGCGAGCGCGCGTGCGATCGGCTTCCCGTTCACACCCGCGGCCGCGAGCGCTTCGAGCGCAGCCGCGGTGTCGTTCGAGTCGGGCGCCGTTCCGCGTATCCACGGAAAGCCGCCGTTTCGCGCCTGGGACGCGCGGATGTAGGAGACGAGTGACGGCGGTGCCGGCCGTCCCGCCTGCCGCAGCGCGAGCACCTGCCAGACCGCGGCGTTGACGGCGGAGGGCTTCGCGGGCAGTCGTGCGAGCAGCGCCTGCGGATCGTGTCCGAGTGCGGCCTCCGCGAGCGCGACGAGCGCGAGCTCGGTCGGCTGGTGCAACTCGTTCTCGTGCGCCGCGAGGTAGTCGAGCGCGCCGCCAGTGTCGGCGCCGGCAGCCCGCAGGCCGAGCGCGGCCCACGCCGTCAGCCGCGGATCTCCCCAGCCGCCGTCGCGCTGCTGCGACTGCAGATAGGACGCGGGCGTCGCGAGCGCGAGCGCGCCGGCCGCGGTCGCGAGCAGCCTCACGCCCAGACGACCTCGGCGTGGAGACGCCGACCGTAGCGGTCGAGCAGGCGGCGCAGCTCGGGCCCCGCGACGAGCGCCAGCGCGACGTTCCCGACCGCGTGCGCAAGGTCGAACGGAACGCCGCGGCCCAGGACGAGCGCGAACGTCCGCCAGTCGTGCTGCCAGAACGTGAACCACTCCCAGACGTCCATGAACGCGCTGAACCCGAGTCCGAGCGCGAACGCGACGACGGCGAGCGCCCAGCGGCGGCGGAGGAGCGGCGCGAGCGCGGCGCCGGCCGCTCCGCAGGCCCCCCACGCGAGCATCTGGTACGGCGTCCACGGCCCCTGCACGAGCAGGAAGTTCGAGACGAACGCGGCGAGCATGCCGACGGCGACACCCGCGCGCAGTCCGAGCGCGGCGCCGGCGACGATCGTCAGCACCGTCACGGGTTGCACACCGGGAACGGCGGCGAACAGCACGCGTCCCGCGGCAGCGGCGCCCGCGAGTGTCGCGACGAGCGCGATCTCCTTCGCGGAGTCGGGCCCGCTTTCGAGCCAGACGACGGTCGCCGCGAGGAGTGCTGCCGCGACGAGCCACACCGACACGCGCGACTCGCCGTTCGCGGCGAGCAGGAGCGCCGCCGCAAACGAGACGGCCGCGCCCGCGAGCACGAGCCTAGACAAGGACCTCCTCCCGTCCGAGCGCGACGACGCGGTCGGCGACGGCGTGCGCGAAGACGCGGTCGTGCGTGATGACGAGCGTCGCGCGCGCGGGCGACTCCGTGCGCAGGAGCGCCGCGAGCTCCGCTTTGCGCTCCGGGTCGACGCCCCGCGTCGGCTCGTCGAGCAGCAGCACGTCCGGCTCGACCGCGAGCACCGTCGCGATCGCGACGCGCTCGCGCTCGCCGCTGGAGAGGTCGCGCGGGTGGCGCATCGCAAGCGCCGCGAGCCCGAGCCGCGCGAGCGTGCGCTCGGCGCGCGCGCGTCCGGCCGCGAGCGCGACCTCGTTGAGCACCGTCTCGGCGACGAGGTAGCGCCCCGGGTCCTGCGGCAGGTACGCCGCCGAGCCGAAGCGCAGCACGCGCCCGGCGCTCGGCGCGAGCAGACCCGCCGCCAGCTTCGCGAGCGTCGTCTTGCCCACGCCGTTCGGACCGACGAGCGCGACGACCTCGCCGCGATGCAACGCCAGCGACTCCTCGACGACGACCGGCGGCCCGCCGGGATACGCGAACGAGACGCCGTCGAGCGTCACGACCTCCTCCCCCACCGCGCGAGCAGTCGTGACGGGAGGAAGCTCGGACCACGACGGCGGCACGGTGTCCGCGGTCCGCCCGTCGCGGAGGAACACGACCCGGTCGGCGTACACGAGCGGCAGCTCGGGACGCTGCTCGGCGACGACGACGGCGCAGCCGTGCGCCCGGGCGTGCTCGAAGAGCGCCTCGGCCGCGTCGCGGTCGAGCTGCGATGTCGGCTCGTCGAGGAGCAGCAGCTGCGGCTCGAGCGCGAGCGCCGACGCGAGACAGACGCGCTGCAGCTCACCGCCCGACAGCTCGCGGACGTCACGCTCGGCAAGATGCTCGGCGCCGACCGCGGCGAGCGCTTCGCGCGCGCGACCCAGGATCTCGGACGGACCGATGCCGACGTTCTCGAGCCCGAACGCCACCTCGAGCTCGACGCGCGACAGCACGACCTGGTCCTCCGGCTCCTGGAAGAGCGTCGCGACGATTCCCGCGAGCTGCGCCGGACGAACGACGCGCGTGTCGAGGCCCGCGACCTCGACGCGGCCCGCGAAGCGCCCGCCGTGGAAGTGCGGCACGAGACCGGCGAGCGCGCGCAGCAGCGTCGACTTGCCCGAGCCCGACGCTCCGAGCAACGCGACGAACTCGCCCGGCTCGACGTCGAGCGAGACGCCGGCCAGCGCCGGCCGCGTCGCGCCGGGATAGGAGAAGGTGAGCTCGCGGACGCGTGCTAGAGCCATAGGGCTCCGATCGCGACGAGGGGCGCCGTAGCGAGCGCGAGGCGGTCGAGCGCCGACCAGCGCGGCGGCGGCACGCGCGTGCGGCCGGGACGACCGAAGCCGCGCGCCTCCATCGCCTCCGCGAGGTTCAGGCCGCGCTCGAGCGATCCGGCGAGCAGCGGCGAGAGCAGCCGCGCCCGTTCGCGCACTCCCTCGAGCTCGACGCCGCGGCCGCGCAGCGCCTCGACGAGGCCGACCGCGTCTCGCTCGAGCGTCGGCACGATTCGCGTCGCGAGCGCGACCGAGAGCGTCGAGCGCCGCGCCCACCCAGACGCGCCGAGCAACCGGTCGTGGTCGAGGCGCAGCGCGTAGACCGCGAACGCGAGCCCGACCGCCGCCAGCCGCAACGCGGCGATCGCGGCCGAGCCGAGCTCCTCGCGCGTCACGGTCAGCTCCCCGAGCACGGGAACGATCGGCCCGTGCCAGAAGGGGTGCGCGCCGTCGTTCTCCAGCCACGGCGTCAGCACGAACAGCGTCACGGCGGAGAACGCGATCCCTGCGATGTAGAGCTTCCACCGCGGCGCGCGCAGGCAGGGGACGAGCAGCACGAGCGCGACGGCCGCGACGACCCAGCCCGACGCCGCGACGAGCGCCGCAAAGGCGAGCGCGGCGAGCAAGGCAGCGGCCGGGACGGCGTTCACGGCGCCGCCTGAGGCTCGCTCGCGCTCGTCCACGCGCGGTAGTCCCACGACTCGACGTCTCCGTCGCGGAGGCGCACCTCCGCCGCGCTGCGATCGCCGAGCCGGCCGTTGATCCAGTAGAACCAGTCGCGGTGCGGCGCGCTCGCGACGCCGTTGATCGAGACGACGAAGCGCCCGCCGTACGCAGTCTCGACCTTCGCCTTACGCTCGAGCGCCTGCATCGCGGTCAGACCCGCGGGGACACGCGCGACCAGGAGCACGTGCTGCCCCCGGTCGCGCGTCACCTTCAACGTCGCGCTGCCGTGCTGCTCCGCCCCGCATGCCGTGCAGAGGAGAACGGCGAGAAGCGCGAGCTTCTTCACGCGAGCGCGTTCGAGCGCACCGCGCCCTCGAGCGTCGCGCGCACGAGCAACCCCTTGTGCGGGCCGACGCACGCTGCGCCCGCATTCGTCGCAACCACCCGCTTCGAGCCGACGTGCAGGACGGCGCCCGCGGCGGGCGTCTCGACGCCGTTGTCGTCCTGCGCGAACGCGGCGTAGCAGTTCGCCTTCGTCTTCTTCAGGTCGAGCGTCTTCGGCCCACCCGCGACGCCGAACTGCGCCCAGTACCAGAGGACGGTGTCGCCCTCCTGCAACTGCACCTGATCGGCGCCGACGGGCGGCGACTTCCCGTTCACCTTGAAGACCCAGCCCGTCTGCCCGAGCGCCGCGTAGCGCCCAACCTGGTCGACGTACGGACCGAACGACGTTTGCTGGACGTGGTAGTAGAACTCGCCGGCCAGCGAGGCGGCGTCGAGCGCTGTCAGCGCGTTCGCTGCGTCGAGCGACGGCGCGGTCGGACCGAAGATCGTCCGCGTCATGCCTTCGACGCGCACGTGCACACGCGCCGCGGCGGCCGACGGAACGAACACGAGAGCCGCCACGAGGACGGCGATCAGCCTGCGGTTCAACGAATCCTCCTTCCGCGAGGGGTTCGAGTTGGAGGCGGACGGCAGGTCTTCTGACTCGGGGCTCCCTCCCGCGCCGCCTTCCCAGCCGAGGCCAGTGGCGTCGTGGCGCGAGAGCGTCTCCCCTCACAGCGGCGGGACCGTCCCGGACTTGCACCGGGTTCCCCAACCGCTCGCCTTATGTGAGCGAGAATCTACCATCGAGGGGTGCGGTGGGTTCCGGTCGTGCTGTGGGCGGGCGTCATCTTCGCGCTCTCGTCGGTCCCGCACCTCGGGACCGGGCTCGGAACGTGGGATACCGTCCTGCGGAAGGGCGCGCACATGACCGAGTACGCGATCCTCGCTGTGCTGCTTGTGCGCGCGCTGGCGCGTGAGCTGCCCGCGTTCGCACTCGGTGTCCTCTACGCCGTCACCGACGAGCTGCACCAGGCGTTCGTGCGCGGCCGGCACGCATCACCGGTCGACGTCGCGATCGACTCGATCGGGCTCGCACTCGGCCTGCTCGCGTGGCGTCGCTACCGCGAGCTCGTGTAGATCCGGCGCACGACCTCCTCGATGTCCGGCTCCTCGAGCGCGAGGTCGACGAGCGGCGCCTGCGCCGCGACCGCCGCGGTCAGTCGCGCGGCGGAGACCTCGCCGCGGCGAAAGCGAAGCCACTGACGCGGCCCGTCGACGCGCACGACGCGCGCGCCGTCGACCTCGAGCGGCGGCGCGGGCTCTTCGAGGTCGACGACGAGCGTCCGCTCCGCGCCGTAGCGCTCGATCAGATCGTCGACCGTCCCGTCGTAGATGAGCTTGCCGTGGTCGATCATCAGGATCCGCGAGCAGAGGCGCTCGATGTCGGCGAGGTCGTGCGTCGTGAGCAGGACGGTCACGCCGCGCTCGCGGTTGACCGTCGTCAGGAACTCGCGCACGCGTTCCTTCGCGACGACGTCGAGCCCGATCGTCGGCTCGTCGAGGAAGAGGATCTCCGGGTCGTGCAGCATCACCGCGCTCAGCTCGCCGCGCACGCGCTGGCCGAGCGACAGCTGGCGCACGGGCGTCTGCAGGAACGGGTCGAGCTCGAGCACTTCCCGGTACGTCGCGAGGTTCTCGCGAAAGCGCTGCGCCGGCACCTTGTAGATGTGCCGCAACAGCTCGAAGGACTCGATCAGCGGCAGGTCCCACCACAGCTGGATGCGCTGCCCGAACATCGCGCCGATCCGCCGGGCGAGCTGGATGCGCTGCCGCGACGGCTCGAGACCGCCGACGGCGATCCGCCCGGAGCTCGGCACGAGAATCCCCGTCAGCATCTTCACCGTCGTCGACTTGCCGGCTCCGTTCGGGCCGATGTAGCCGACGACCGAGGCGCGCTCGATCGAGAAGCTGACGTCGTCGACCGCGCGCACCTCGCGCCGCTCGCGCCGCAGCCGGCCGGCCTTGCGCCACGCGACGAACCGCTTCGAGACGTGCTCGACCTCGATCACGAGCCGGTACTCCGGTAGCGGCGCACGGCGACGCGCCAGACGACGCCCGCGACGCTCGCGGCGACGAGGGCGACGAGCGGCGACGCGAATTCGATTGCACGCGGAAAGCCGAGCGAGTCCTGCTTCCTGAGCACGTAGAGCGCAGGGAAGTAACACACGAACGCGAGCGGCACGAGATACGCCAGGAACCGCCGCGCCCACGAGGAGAAGATGTCGATCGGATACTGCGTCAGGAAGTTGCCGCCGTAGGTGAACGCATTCGTGAACTCGCCGCCCTCGGTCGTCCAGAACGCGATACAGCTGCCGACCACCCAGACCGCCGAGAACACAACCGTGCCGGTGGGGATCATCAGCACGAGCATCGCGACGCGGCCGACGTTCCAGTCGATGCTCAGCGCGCTCAGCGCGTAAGCGAGCACGAGCAGTCCCTGGACCGCCTTGCCGAGCCGCCGCAGCTGGAAGTCGGACGCAACGATCTGGAACAGCGTCCCGCGCGGCCGGATCAGGACGATGTCGAAGGAGCCGTCGCGGATCTTCTGCGGGAAGAGATCGAGATGCCCGATCACGAGATCGGCGAGCGCGAACGAGATCGAGGACGCCGCGTAGAGGAACGCGACCTCGCGAATGCTCCATCCCGCCAGTTGCGGGACGTTGTGGAAGATGACGAGCACGGCGAGGAAGTCGAGGAACGAGATGAGGAACGCGCCGACGATGTCGAGCGCGAACGACAGCCGGTACTGCAGCTGCGAGCGCACCTGAGCCCCGATCAGGCGCCCCCAGAGCACCAGCGCGTCAGCCACCCTGGATCACGACCCTCCGCGTGCCGGCTGCGAGCGCGCCGTGCGCCAGTGCCAGCAGCGCCAGCGCCCACGCGAGCTGCACCGCGAGCACGCCGGCGAGAGCGGCGCCGGTGTGCTTGCCGAGAAAGACGTCGATCGGGATCTGGACGATCGCCTGGAAGGGCAGCGCGTGCGCGATCGCAGCGAGCCAGGCGGGGAAGAACCGGATCGGGAGGATCATCCCCGAGAAGAACAGCGAGACGACGAGCGACACCGTCAGGACGCCGCGATAGTCGATCAGCCAGAAGGCGGCCGCGTTGTAGAGAAAGCGGAAGCCGAGGCTGACGACGACGGCGAGCGCGACGCTGAGCAGGAAGGCGAGCGCGAGGCCCGGCGACGGGTAACGCAGGTCGAAGACGAGCGCACCGAGGATGAACGGCGGAATCCCGCGGAAGACGAAGTGATACGGCGCGCGGCCGAGGTCGAAGGCGAGCCAGTAACGCAGTGGGCTCAGCGGCCGCGAAAGGTCGGTCGCGATCGAGCCGTCCCTGATCCGCAGCGCGAGCTCCTGCCAGCCGAAGACGTGCACGGTCATGATCAGCGCCTGCGCGAGCCACACATACGTGACGGCGTCGGACGCGTCGTAGCCGCCGACGTCCGTGCGGTGGCGGTAGACCGCGAGCAGGATGTACGCCTGGATGAACCCGAAGATCGTGTTCGTGAACGCGCCCGCGAACGTCGCGGCCGGATACGCCGCGTAACGCCGGTAGCCGCGACGGGCCAGCTCCCAGTCGAGTCGCACGCGTAGAATCTCGCAGGTGGAACGGAAAGAAGTCGCCGACCGCCAGCTCGACGCGCTCCTCGAGCGGCTCGACAGGCTGACGGCGGAGGTGGCGCGGATCAACCGCCGCCTCGAGACGAACGAAGGCCTCGTGCTGATCGCGTCGCAGCTCGCGACGCTGAACGAGTCGCTGCAGACGCTCGCGTACGCGGCGATCGGCCGGCGCGGCCCCGACGTCCGCCGCCGCGCGGGCTAGCTCAGCGCTTCAGGAGGACCCGCCGGAGCTCGTCCTCCTTGCCGGGCTGAAGGATCGCGAGCACCTGGTCGCCCGGCTCGAGCTGCGTCGAGCCGACGGCGATCTCCGCCTCGCCGTTGCGCGTCACCGAGATGAGCCGCGCGCCGTCCGGCAGCTCGAGCCGCTCGACGCGCTTGCCCGCGGAGGGCGAATCCTCCGTGATCTGCACCTCCACGATCTCGAGGTTCTCGCGCCGCAACTCGAGCAGATGGACGAGATCCCGATGCTCAGGCACCTCGTGCTCGATCAGCGAGAGGATGTTGGACGTCGCGCAGATCGTCGGCGAGATGCCGAGCAGGTCGAAGTGCGGCTGGTTGCGCGGGTCGTTGACGCGCGCGATCACCTTCGGAACCGCGTACTTCTCCTTCGCGATCTGGCAGATGATCACGTTGTCCTCGTCGTCGCCGGTGACTGCGAGAACGAGGTCCGGGGGCCGGCGGATGCCCGCGCGCTCGAGCACGAACAGCTCGGTCGCGTCACCGCGTTGCGCGACATGCTCGAACTCCTCCTCGAGCGCCGCGAAGCGGTCGCCGCGCTGCTCGATCAGCGTCACCTCGTGGCCGGCGCGCAGCAGGAGGCGCGTGAGGTTCGCTCCGACCTTGCCGCCGCCTGCGATCAGGACGTACATCAGCCGGTCCTCACGGGGACTTCGCAGGAGCGAACCGCCTCGGTCAGCACTTCGATCGCGGTCGAGGTCGGAGAGACGGTGCGGAGGCCGCGGTCGGCGTAGAAGGCCGCGCGGGCCGGGTCGAGCACGCGCACGACAACGCACTGGTTCGCGAAGCGCTTCTGCGCCACCTGGCCGATGACCAGGTTCGTGTTGTCGCCGTCGGTCGAGACGACCACGGCGTCCGCGTCCTCGATTCCGGCCTGGCGCAGGACGTCGACGTCCATCCCGTGTCCGAGCACGAAGCCGCCGCGCCAGTCCTCGCCGAGCCGCATCAACGCGTCCTCACGCTCGTCGACGGCGGTGACCTCCCAGCCTTCCTGTAGGAGCTGCCGCGCGATCGAGGAGCCGACCCTGCCGCAGCCGATCACGATTGCCTTCACGCCTTCAGGTTAGCGAGTCGCCGTCTCCTCTTCGAGGACGCCCTGCGGGAAGGCGACGATCAGCACCTCGCACGGCGCCTTCTTGAGGACGTAATCGACGGTCGGCGAGAAGAACCGCGACTGCCTGCGCCAGCGGGGGCTCGAGCCGAGCACGATCAGGTCGGCGTTCGTCCGCGCGGCCTCCTCGACGATCGCCTCACCGATCGAGCGGGCGCGCACGGTGTTGCCGCGGACGACGACGCCGTGGTCCGCTCCGAGCAGCTTCGCTTCGGCGAGCGAGGCGGCGGCGCGCTCGTCCTCGTCGATGAGCTCCGCGTCGAGCGGCAGGTCGAGCGGGACCTTGATCACGTGCAGCGCCTCGACCGCTGCGCCGCGCTCCTGTGCGAGCCTCACGGCCGTCGCGACCATCTCCTCGCCGATGTCGCCGAGCTTCATCGGCACGAGGATGCTGTGGAACGTCGCCGCCGGGATCACCTGCTCGTCGGTCGAGGTGATGTGCTCGAGCAGACCGGCCCCGCGTCCGCGGCGCACGAGGAGATAGATCACCAGCCCGGCGGCGAGCCACGCCGGACCCGCGTAGCGCGCAGCCGGGTGCGTCGCCATCGCGACGATCCAGATCAAGAGGGTCAAGACCGCGCCAACGATCGACGGCAACGGCACGTCGCCGCCGCGCATATGCACCGCGAACGGCACCTTGAACGGCCGCCGCCGCGCCGGCTCCGAGATTCGGAGCTTGACGACCGCGAGTTGCGCGGCCGTGAACGCGAGCAGGACGCCGAAGCTGTAGAGGCTTGCGAGAAACGTCACCGGCTTGTTCAGCAGTGACGTCAGCAGGATGATCGCGATCGAGATCCCACAGGCGGCGAGAATCGCCTCCGGCGAGACAAGCGTCCGCCGGTGCAGGCGGCCGAACGCTCGCGGCAGCTGCCCGTGCTCCCCGAGCGAGTACGCGAGCCGGCCGAACCCGGAGATCGACGTCGCCGCGGCGAGCAGGAGGATGAAGGCGCCCGAGAGCCCGACGTAGATGCGAAGCGGCGTGTGGATGGCCGTCGGCAGGTGGGCGTCGAGCGCCGAGACGATTCCCATCAGCGGCGCGCGTCCCCACACCGACTCGATGTCGGTCGAGCCGCCGCGCGCGGGAAACGCCATCAGCGCGACGACCGCGATGCCGACGTAGACCGCGACGACGGCGCCGAGACCGCCGAAGAGGCTGCGCGGCACCTGCACGCCCGGCCGGCGCGTCTCCTCCGCGAGGTTCGCGACCGTCTCGAGCCCGGTGTACGCGAGCATCGCAAGCGGGAGCGAGAACGCGATCGCGTGCCACGACGGCGACGTGCCGAGCGTTACGCCGTGCGTGAGCGCACCCGGCGACCAGAGCAAGGCGAGGCCGAGCACGACGAGCAAGAGCTGGGTCAGCAGGTCGATCGCAGCGACGCCGAGCCCTGCGACGTACATCCGCTGCCGACGCGTCACACGCGCGAGGCCGACGCCCGCAATCGCCGCGATCGCGATCAGCTTGTCCCACGGCCCTCGCTGCAGCGCCGAGCTGTGGATCGCGCCGCCGACGTAGTGCGGCAGGAAGAGCGCCGCGAGCGCGGTGACGATCAGGTAGTCGAGGAAGAGCGCCCAGCCGGTGACGAAGCCGGCGAGGTCGTTGAAGGCGCGACGGACGAACGTCGCGGCGCCGCCGGTCTCGCGCAGCTCGGTCGTCCCCTCCGCGTACGAGAGCGCGACGATCAGGAAGACGACGCCGGTGAAGAGGAGAACGAGGGGCGTCAGGCCGAGCGCGCGGCCGGCGATGATCCCGAGCGCGAAGTAGATCGAGCTCGCGATCTCGCCGTACGCGACGGCGAAGAGGTCCTTCTCCCCCAGCCGCCGCTGGAGGCGCGGGAGCTTCCGTGCCACGCGAGGAGGTTACTCGCCGCCGAGTCGGCGTTCGCGACGCAGGAGCGTCAGCCGGCCGGCGCCGGCGGCCACGAACAGCGCGCCGAGCACGTAGCCGATGCCGCCGCCGTGGACGGCGGTCACGACGAGCAGCGCGACGCCGATTCCGACGAACGCGATGCTGAAGAGCGCGACGCCGATCCGGTACGCGCTCCTCACGCAGCCACCGCGCGCGGTGCCACGACCATCACGCGATTGATCTCCCGCTGCGCCGCGGGGCACCCGCGACGCAGCGCAAGGGGGAACCTCTCGGTTCCCCCGAGCCCCCCTCCCCGCCGCGTGATTCTCATCACGCCGCGACCGCCCGCGGTGCCACGACCATCACGCGGCAGGGCGCGTGCTTGAGCACGTAGTCCGTCGTGTGCCCGAAGACGGTGGCGCGCGCACGACGTCGCGACGAGCCCATAACGATGATCTCCGCCGCGCGCTGCTCGGCCTCGCGGACGATCGCGCGGCCCGCCCTGCGGTCGCGGACGATGCGCGCGACGACGTCGACGCCGTACGAGTCGCCGACGGTCCGCGCGTCGTCGAGCAGGTCGTTCGCCTCGGCTTCCGCCTCCGGCATCGCCGCGTCGAGCGGCAGCTCCAGCGGGATCTCGACGACCGCGACCGCGACGACCCGCGCACGCCGCTCCGTCGCGAGCCGGCACGCCACGTCCAGCGCCTCACCAGTCTCCCCGCCCGGCGCCAGCGGCACGACGATGTTCCGGTATTCGAGCGCCGCGGCCCGACCGATCAGAACCGGCGCCCGCACCGTCTCGCGCAGCGGCAGCTTCAACACGCGCGAGCGGTAGACGACGTAGATGACGAGCCCGAACACGAGCCAGCCGAGACCGGCGTAGCGCGTCCCCGCCTCCTTCACGACGACCACGAGCCACGCCAGCGCCGTCGCGGCGCCGCCGAAGACCGCGAACACCGGCCAGCTGACGCCGCGGATCGTCATGTTCGGACGCGCGCGGAAGACGAGCTCCTCGTGACGCTTCCGATGGCGCAGCGCGATCACCGACAGATGCGCGATCGTGAACGAGAGCATCGCGCCGAACGAGTACATCGTCCCGAGGAAGTCGACCTTGCCCGGCAGCAACACGATGATCGACGCGATCCCGGCGAAGACGACGAGCGAGAGCCACGGCGTCCGGAAGCGCGGGTGGAGCCGTCGGAAGACCTCCGGGAGCTGCCGGTAGCTCGCCATCGAGTACGTGATCCGCGAGGCGCCGATCACGCCCGCGTTCGTCGCGATGAAGAGAATCGTCGCGGCGAGCAGGCCGACGTACACCTTGAGGATCGAGAGCAGCACACCCGAGATCCCAAGGTTCTCGACAAGACCGAGCACCGGGTCGTTCTGGAAACCGCCTTGCTCCGGCGTCAGCGCGAGCGCCGTCGTCAGCTTGCCGTGCAGCTGCTCGACCGGCAGCGCGGAGAGCGCGACGAGCGGCAGCGTGAAGTAGATCGCGAAGACGGCAACCGCCACGAGTCCGATCGAGCGCGGGATGCTACGCGCCGGATCGCGCGCTTCCTCCGCGAGGTTCGAGACGGTCTCGATGCCGGTGTACGCGATCATTCCGACCGGGATCGCGAGGAAGAACTGCGACCACGTCGGCGCGACGCCGAAGTGGACGTTATGCACGAGCGTCGACGGGCTGAAGATCAGGAAGAAGCCGAGCAGCACGAGCAGCAGCTGCGTCGCGAAGTCGATCAGCGCGAGGAAGATGTTGAGCTTCGCCGACTCCCGGATGCCGACGATGTTCAAGAGCACCAGCACCACAATCACCGCCGCGCCGCCGATGATGTCCCACGGGTTCGTCTTCAGCGGCTCCCAGAAGATCGACAGGTAGTGCGGCACGAAGAACGCCGAGATGGCGATCGTGATGATGTAGTTGAGCATCTGCGCCCAGGCCGCGATGAAGGACACGAGCTCGTTGAACGCGTGGCGCGCAAACGACGACGAGCCTCCGGCCTCCGGATAGCGGACCGTCCCTTCCGCGTAGGTGAGCGCCGTCGCCGCGAAGAAGATCCCGGCGATCACGAAGACGAGCGGCGTTAGCCCGAGCGCGAAGACGGCGGTGACGCCGAGTGCGTAGTAGATCGACGAGCCGACGTTTCCGTACGCGGTCGCGAAGAGCGCCGGCGTCCCGAGGACCCGCTCCAGACCCTGCTGCGTGCGCCGCCGTGGCACGGCGCGATGCTAGTCCGTCGCCCGGAGCGGCTCGAGCCAGACCGCCGGGAAGCGCGCCTCGAACCGACCGGGGTAGTCCGGGACGAGCCGCAACGCCAACCCGCCGGCCGGGCGCCGCTCGACGAACGGACGCACCTGCTCGATCAGGGTCAGCAGCCGAACCGACGTCGCCACCTGATAATCGGCCACGTTCGGCTCGTCGCCGCCGATCACGCCCGCGCCGATCGCGGCGTCGACTCGGTCCAGGTGCGCGGGCAGCTCTGCGAGCCGTCTCCGCGCGTCGTCGTCGGTCACGCGGATCAGCGCCATGATCGCCGGGCCGAGCACCGGCATCGTCGCGCGCACCAGCGGCTTCGGCAGCACGATGCTCGACGCCTCGGCGATCTCGAGCAGCGACGAGCGGTCGTGCTTCGCCGCCCACTGTCCGAGCTTGCGCGCGTTGTCCTGCAGCACGTCGTCGGCCCATGCCTCGAGCTCGAGCGCACGCGGGTCGGACGGAACGAGCCGCGGCTGCGGGACGATCTCGTCGAGGTAGCGGGCGATCGCCGTCGTCCCCTGCACGCGCCGTTTGTCGGCGAACAGGACCGGCACGGTCTTCGCAGGCAGGCGCAGCAGCGGCAGCACGACGCGCTGCGACATGTTCGGCAGGTCGCGCCGCTCGTACGGAATTCCCTTTCGCCGCAGCATCAGCTCGGCGGCCAGCGTCGGATGCGACGCCGGCACGCCGAGCAGCTTCATGCGCACCTACGCGTGGATCGAGACGATCAGCGGGATGATCAGGATCGCGACGATGTTCGCGATCTTGATCATCGGGTTGATCGCGGGACCCGCGGTGTCCTTGTACGGGTCGCCGACGGTGTCGCCGGTGACCGCGGCTGCGTGCGCCTCCGATCCCTTGCCGCCGTAGGCGCCGTCCTCGATCAGCTTCTTCGCGTTGTCCCACGCGCCGCCGCCGGACGTCATCGCGATTGCGAGGAAGAGGCCGGTGACGATCGTTCCGATCAGCAGCCCTCCGAGCATGCGCGCGTTGATGATCCCGACCACGATCGGGAACCCGATCGGGATCAGCGCCGGCGCGAGCATGCTCTTGATCGCCGAGCCGGTGACGATGGAGATCGCGCGGCCGTACTCCGGCCGCTGCGTTCCCGCCATGATCCCGGGGTTCTCGCGGAACTGCCGCCGCACCTCCTGCACGACCTCGCCGCCGACGCGGCCGACCGCCTGCATCGCGAGCGACGCGAAGAGGAACGGCATCAGCCCGCCGATGAACAGGCCGGCGATCACCCAGGAGTCGTTGAGCTCGAAGCGCTGGGCGTAGCCGGCATCCGAGAGTCCCGTCGTGTAGCTGTCGAACAGCACGAGCGCCGCGAGTGCGGCCGAGCCGATCGCGTAGCCCTTCGTCACCGCCTTGGTCGTGTTCCCGACCGCGTCGAGCGGATCGGTGATCGCGCGCACCTCCGGCGGCAGGTCCGCCATCTCGGCGATGCCGCCCGCGTTGTCGGTCACGGGGCCGTACGCGTCGAGCGCGACGATCAAGCCCGTCATGGAAAGCTGCGCCATCACCGCGACGCCGATCCCGTAGAGGCCTGCGAAATGGTGCGCGACGAGGATGCCGGAGGCGATCACGATCACCGGCGCGGCCGTCGCCTGCATGCCGACGGCCAGCCCTTCGATGATGTTCGTCGCGTGGCCGGTCTGCGACGAGCGCGAGATCGATTTCACGGGACCCCAGCGCGTGCCGGTGTAGTACTCGGTGATCGCGACGAGCAGGAACGTCACGATCAGGCCGATGATCGACGCGATGTAGAGATCCCAGAAGCTGAACTTGCCGCCGTCGAACGCGGCCGTGACGGGGATGAAGCCGAGCGCCGACAGCACCGTCGCGACGAGCACCGCGCTGTAGAGCGCGTTCATGATGTTCCCGCGGCGCCCGACGCGCGCGAACCACGTCCCGATCACCGACGCGAGGATCGAGATGCCGCCGATCGCAAGCGGGTAGAGCGCGAGGTTCTCGCTCGGGAACTGCGTGCCGAGCAGCATCACCGCGACGGCGGTCACGGCATACGTCTCGAACAGGTCCGCGGCCATCCCCGCGCAGTCGCCGACGTTGTCGCCGACGTTGTCCGCGATCACCGCGGGGTTGCGCGGGTCGTCCTCCGGGATCCCCGCCTCGATCTTGCCGACCAGGTCGGCGCCGACGTCCGCGGCCTTCGTGTAGATGCCGCCGCCGAGCCGCGCGAAGACCGAGATGAGCGAGCCGCCGAAGGCCAGCCCGATGAGGTCGTCGATCGCCGAGTCCTGCGAGTGGTTCAGCCAGTCGGTGAGCGCCCAGTAGTAGCCGGCGACGCCGAGCAGCCCCAATCCGACGACGAGCAGGCCCGTCACCGACCCGGCGCGGAACGCGACGTTGAGCGCGGGCGCCAGGCCGTGGCGCGCGGCCTCCGCGGTCCGCGCGTTCGAGCGAACCGCGACGTTCATCCCGATGAAGCCGGCGGCGGCGGAGAGAATCGCGCCGACGAGGAAGCCGATCGCGGTCCCCCATCCGAGCTTGTTGTAGAAGCCGAGCAGGAGAAACGGCACGATCGCGACGATCGCGATCGTCGTGTACTGCCGGCGGAGGTACGCCGCGGCGCCCTCCTGGACGGCCCGCGAGATCTCGCGCATGCGCTCGTTGCCGTCGGGGCGGCCGAGCAGCCAGACGGTCAGCCCGATGCCGTACCCGATCGCGGCGCCGGCGCAGAGCAGGGCGAAGAGGACGGGATGGTCGGTGAAGAAGGTCATCGGTCTCCTGGTCTCACAAAGGTCGGGGCACTCCGGCTTGCCGGAGCGCTTCCCGCCCGCACAAGCCTGCGGGGCAGGAGGCTAACCGAAAGACGCGAGCCGGGGCGCGGTTAGGCGTCGCCAGAAACGGCGTCGGCGTACGCGAGCCGCAGGTTCGCGAGCAGCTGGTTGTAGTCGCGCAGGAGCTCGTCTTCGGCGTGCCCCTCGAGGACCGGCAGCAGCGCCGCGATCGTGTCGATTGCGAGTCGCGCCTGGTCGTGCTCCTCGCCTTCGAGCTTCGCGTAGGCGAGCTGACCGAGCGTCGAGACGGTCGAGACGACGAGGGTCTCGATCTTGAGCGCGCGCAGCTGCTGCGCGATCTGCTCCGCGCTGAGCTCGTCTTCAGCCACGCACCGGCTCCCCCGCCGCGACCTGCTCGGCGTAGATCTCCTGCAGGCTCGCACCCTGCTCGTGCCGCGCCCGCTGGCGCTCGGCCGCGTTCGCGGCCGGGACGGCGAGGAGCGCCGACGAGCCGAGCTCGTCGGCAATCGGCTGCACCCATTCGATCAGGCGCTCGATGTGCGCGCGCGCCGGACGAACGTCGCCCGTCGCGAGGTCGATCAGCTCGCCGGAGAGGCCGTGCCGGATCGCGCGCCAGAGGTTCTCCTCGAGCAGCCGGTGTGGAAGCAGCGCAATCGGCTCGCCCTCGTCGTGCGCGCGCGCGAGGCGCGCCGTCAGCGAGTAGATCAGTGCGGCAAGCGACTGCGCCTCGCCGAGGTCGGGCTGCGCGTCACAGATCCGGATCTCGACGGTGGGGAACGCGAGATGCGGTCGCACGCTCCACCAGATCTGCGTGTGCGCGTCGATCGAGCCCGTGTCGTAGAGGAGACGGACGTAGCGCTCGTAGCCGGCCCAACCGTCGTATGCGTCGGGAATGCCGCAGCGCGGGAACATGCGCGTGAAAATCTGCGTCCGCGCCGAGTGCAGCCCGCTGTTGACGCCCTCGACGAACGGCGAGCTCGCCGAGAGCGCGAGCAGCTCGGGCAGGAAGTTCCGCATCAGGTTGCACACTGCGACCGCGCGATCGGCGCCGCGGATCCCCACGTGCACGTGCAGACCGAACGTGTTGTTTCGCCACACGACGTACTGGAGGATCTCGTCGTTCCGCCGGTAGTGCGGCGTGTCGATGATGCGCTGGTCCTGCCAGCGGCTCCACGGATGCGTTCCCGTCGACGCGAGCGCGAGGTCGAACGACTGCACCAGCGTATGGAGTTGGCCGCGGCGCTCGGCCATGCGCGCGGAGCTCTCGGCGAACGACGTGCAGCGCCCCGTGCGAACCTCGACCTCCGACGCGATCAGCTCTCCGACGAGGTGCTCCTCGAGCGGCGTCCCCTTCGCCGCCGCCTGAACGTCTTCGAACCGGTTCGTCAGCTCGAGCGTCTCGGGCTCGAGGATCGCGAACTCCTCCTCGACCGCGACCGTGAAGTCGGTGCCGCTCTCGTACGCCTCGAACGCCCACTTGATCTGCTCGTCCGGTGTCAGCGTCTGCGTGTCGCCCATCGCGAGCTCAACTTACTGCAACGGATCGAGCAGCCGCTTCGCGACGCTCGACCAGCTCCAGCGGTCGACGACGGCGCGGCGCGCGGCCTCGCCCAGCCGCGCGCGTTCCTTCGGTTCGAGCGAGAGCAGCGTCCCGAGCTTCTCGCGCAACTCCGCCGCATCGCCGTTCGTGAAGCTCGCGAGCTCGGCGTGCTCCGGTGGGTATGACGCCGCGATTCCCTCGGCGACCTCTGCGAGCCCCGAGTGCCGCGCCAGGAGCGGCGGCACGCCGGCGGCGGCGGCCTCCGCCGCGACCATCCCGAACGCCTCCGGGAAGATCGACGGCACGACCGCGACGTCGCAGAGCGGCAGCAGGTGCACGAGATGCCGGTGCTCGAGCGGCCCGGTGAAGAGCGTGCGTTCCGGAGCGAGCGCTTCGAGCTCCGCGCGATAGTCGCCGAAGCCGACGATCACCGCCTTGGCGTCGAGTCCGCGCATCGCGTCCAGGAGGAGCTGCACGCCCTTGTTGAAGATCAGCTTGCCGAAGTAGACGACGGTCGGGCCCGGCTGCGCAAAGAAGTCGGCGAAGCGGTCCGCGTTGCGCTCGTCTGGAAGGCGCTCGTTCGCATTGCCCGGATTCGGCGGGTCGTCGCGCGCCTCCGCGAGCAGCTTCGCGAGCGCGAGGTCCCGTGACACGGGGACGAACTCGTCGGTGTCCACGCCCGGCGGCACCTCGTGGACGCGGTCGACGTGGCCCACGACGTCTTCCAGCACCTCGCGAATGTGAGCCGAGCCGACGAACACCGCGTCGGCGCGCGCGAGCGACTCGCGCCCCCACGCGGAGAGCTCGGCGTTGCCGCGCATCGAGTACTCCAGCTCCGACCCGTGGGCCTTCACCGCGTAGCGCGCGCCGGTCGCCGCCGCGACCGGACCGCCGAGCAGGACGTGATTCGCGAACACGAGATCGGCGGGCAGGTACTCGCGCACGGCGGCCGCGTTCAGCTCCACGTAGCGGTCGCGCTCCTCGCGCGTGAAGTCCTGGAGAAGGCGCGCCTGGAGACCCTCGTAGCGGTCGAGGACGAACACGGGCAGCAGACCGCCGATCTCGGGCCGGACGACCTGCGCACCGCCGACGTCGTACAGCTCCGGGTGGGGCTCCTGGCAGAAGAGCACGACCTCGTGTCCGGCGCGGCTCCACGCGCGGGCCAGCGCCCGGGTGTAGACGTTCGAGCCGGTGCCGCCGAGCAGGTACCCGTGCCACAGGAGGATTCTCAAAGTCCGCCGCAAGATAGTCGCCGGACCGGCATCTCAATCCTCACACCGCGTCGAGCGCATCGCCCAGTTTGGGGTCGGTGGTAGGAAGCCCGGGAGCCGCAGCCCGGGCTTCTGCCTTTTCAGGTGAGGTGGAAGTAGAGGGCGTACAGCAGCTCGACGGCCGGATTCGACGTGTGGACGGCGACGTCGGGGGGAACGTCGAGCAGCGCCTCGGAGTAGTTGAAGACGATCTTCACGCCGGCGCTGACGAGATCGTTGGCGGCCTGCTGCGCGCTCGTCGCCGGCACCGCGAGGACGCCGACGATGATGTTCTTCTCGCGGACCGTCTCGGCGAGGCGCTCGTACGGACTCACCTCGACGTTTCCCACCCGCCGGCCGACCTTCTCGGGATCGGTGTCGAACACCGCCGCGATGTTGATGCCGTGCTCGGCGAAGATCGGGCTGCTGGAGATCGCCTCGCCGAGACGGCCCGCACCGATCAGCGCGATGTTGTGCTGGCCCTGGGTGCGGAGGATCTTGCGGATCTCGCCGAGCAGCGAGTCGATGTTGTAACCGACTCCGCGCTTGCCGAACTTGCCGAAGCCGGACAGGTCGCGGCGGATCTGCGTCGCGTTGATGTTCGTGTAGTCGGCGATCTCCTGGGACGAGATCCGGTCCTTGCCCATCTTCTTCGCCTGGGTGAGGACCTGGAGGTAGCGCGAGAGCCGCGCCGCAACTCCGACCGTGAGCCTCTCCGTCATCCCGCTCCTCGTATCGCCGTTTGTAACAACCGCCCCATTCTGCCTGCCGCTCGGCGAGCGGTGCACGCAGAACTAGGACGTCAACTTTGTGCGCCGAGTTTGCGACGCAAGCCCTCCGGCTGGACGTGGTACACGAAGGCGCGCTCGCCGTCGATCTCGACGACGGGCAGCCACTCGCGGTAGGCCGCCTCGAGCTCGGGGATTCCGGTCACGTCCACTTCCTCGTGCTCGACGCCTTCGGCGGCGAGAACGGCGCGGGCCCGCTCGCACAGATGGCAGCCGCGGGCGGTGTAGAGGACGACGCGCGGCATGGGCCAGGGCGGGTTAGCTCAGCTAGCTGGGCTTAGCCCGGGTAACGGAACTGCAACGACTCAGGGATAGATCCCGCGCGTCGTGGTCGCTTCGGCGACCCGCTGGACGGCGAGCCCATACGCCGCCGTGCGCATCCCGACCTTGCGTTCCTCCATCGTCGCCCACGTCTGGTCGAAGGCCTTCGAGACGATGTCGTTCAGTTTCGCGTTCACCTCGGCCTCCTTCCAGAAGTACTCCTGGAGGCCCTGCACCCACTCGAAGTACGAGACGACGACCCCGCCGGCGTTCGCGAGGATGTCGGGCAGGACGAGCACGCCCATGTCTTCGAGGATCGCGTCCGCCGGGGGCGTGATCGGGCCGTTCGCTCCCTCGACGATCATCTTCGCCTTGATCTGGGACGCGTTGTCCTCCGTGATCACCTGCTCGAGCGCACAGGGAGCGAGGACGTCGCAGTCGACGACGAGCAACTCGTCGTTCGTGATCTCGTCGGCGCCCTTCAAGCCTACGAGCGTCCTGTTCTCGCGCTTGTGCGCGAACGCAGCCTGGACGTCGATGCCCTTCGCGTTGTAGAGCGCCGTCGTCGAGTCGGAGATCGCGACGACGCGAGCGCCGTCCTCGGCGACGAACTTCGCGAAATACGAACCGACGTTGCCGAAGCCCTGCACGGCGACACGCATGTCGGCGAGCGAACGGCCCTGCTTCGAGATCGCGTCGCGCGTGCAGTAGAGCGCGCCACGAGCCGTCGCCTCCTCGCGCCCGAGCGAGCCGCCGATCGTCAGCGGCTTGCCCGTCACGACGCCGAGCACCGAATGTCCCTTGTTCATCGAATACGTGTCGAAGATCCACGCCATTACGCGACCGTCGGTTCCGACGTCGGGGGCGGGGATGTCGACCTCGGGCCCGATCTGGTTGATGATCTCGCTCGTGAAGCGGCGCGTCATGCGTTCGAGCTCGCGCTCGGACATGCGCTTCGGGTTGCAGACGACGCCGCCCTTCGCGCCGCCGAACGGAATTCCCGCGAGCGCGCACTTCCACGTCATCCACATCGCGAGCGACTTCACCTCGTCGAGCGTCACATCGGGGTGGTAACGAATCCCGCCCTTCGAGGGACCGCGCGCGATGTTGTGCACGACGCGGTAACCGTTGAAAACTTGGGTCGATCCATCGTCCATCGAGACGGGGACCGCAACTTCGACCGCCTTCTTGCACTCCTGAAGGACGTTTACGAGGTTCTGGTCGATGCCGAAGACCTCCGCGACGTTCCGCAGTTGCTCGCGCGCGATCTGGAACGGGTTCTCGCGAAGGTGGGAAACCGGTGCTGCTGTCGTCGCCACAGGCGTCTCCTTCTCGCTGGCCGGGCGCGAGTATACGCGCCTCTACTTGATCGTGAACGTCACCTGCGCCCGGCTCGGCGGCCCGGGCGAGCTCGCGATCGCCGTCACACGCACGGTATACGTCCCCTTCGAGAGCTGATTCCCGACCGGACCGCGTCCGGTCAGGCCGAACGCGTACCGGCCCGGCAACAGGTCGCGGAGCGTGACGAGCGTGCCGAGGAATGAGCCGTCCCCGCGCAGCAGGTCGAGCCGCAGCAGCGCGACGGGCACCACGACGTCGAGCGCGCCGTCCGACAGCACGCGCCCCGCCTGGAAGCGCAGCAGCGCGGGCGCGGCGTCCGACGGAACGAACGATTTCGCCGACAGCGAGAGCGGTCCGAGCAGCGTGTCCGGTGCAGCTTCGAACGTGATCGTCCACGGAATGCGGAGCCGCGACCCGCCGACGGGGGCGACGACAACGGTGCCTTCCGCGGCCGCCGTTCCGACCGGCGAGCTCGCGACGAGCGCGGTGATGCGGACGCGGCGGCTGCCGCCGGGCCGAAGTGTGACGACGCGTGGCGAGCTCTTGAACAACACGGCGGCCGCGCCGGCGCTCGTGCGCTTCACGCTCATGGCCACACGGAGCGTCCGCGTCGACACGTTGCGGACGACGACCGACTGGACGCGCTCCGATCCCCCGCGTCGCGCGTTGCCAAAGGCGAGCGATGTCGGCTCCGTCGCGACTTCCGCCGCAGCCGCACGGGCGAGCGAGACGAGCCCCGCGCCCTGCGCGGTAACCGCCTCGCCGGCGAGCGGAATCGACGTTCCCGCGAGGACGCTGCGCAACGAGGCCGCGTCGAGCTCCGGCCGCGCCTGCGTCAGCACGGCGGCGGCGCCCGCGACGGCCGCCGCGGCGGCGCTCGTCCCGCTGACGGTCCCGAAGCGCGGCGAGCCGTCGTCGGCCGCGCCGGGCTCTGCCGTCGCGACGCCGACGCCCGGCGCGACGAGGTCGGGCTTGACGCGCCCGTCGAACGCGAGCCCGGTGGAGGAGAATCCTGCGACACGGTCCGCAACGTCGTTCTCCGCATCGGCTGCCGCGCCGATCGATGCGCTCGTCGAGGCGCCGCGCACGATCGCCGCCAACAGCTTCGCCGCCGCCGCCGGCGGAATCGACACGACCGGCACCGGCGTCCCCTCGTCGAGCGGTACGCCGCCGGCGGGCAGGCGCGAACCGTAGAGCACGACTGCCGACGCGCCGGCGCGCGCGGCGCTGCGCGCGACGCCGGCCGGATCGGAGCCGCCGGGCACGAGCGCGACACGGCCGGCGACGACGCTCAAGCCGTCGCGCGTGAAGTACGAGTCGAGCGACGTGAGGTCCGCGTCGGGATTGACGAGACCGGGAGCGGCGAGCGGGCCGCCGACGTGATGCGTCGGCGCGAGCGCGCTGCTCAGCGGCAGTGTGCGTGCGAGCACGACGTTGAGGCCGCTCCGAAGCGTCACCTGGACCTGCTGCACACGCGAGCGGACGTCCGCCGCTCCCACGGTGAGCGCGTCCGGCGAGCCGCCGGGCCCGGCGATGCTCCCGAACCCGGGCCCGGCCGGGCCGTCGTTTCCCGCCGGCGCGACGACGAGCGTGTCGAGCCGCAATGCCCCTGCGACAGCGCGCGCCTCCGGGTCGTCCGCGAATGCGGCAAAGGGCGCCACGACGCCGACCAGCGCGATGCGCGCGGCGTCGTGCGCGTCGCCGTCCGCGTTCGGATCGACCGCGCGCTCGAGCCCTTCGATGAGCTGGTCGGTGCGCGCGTAGAGCGACCAGCCGCCGCGCGCATCCGGCTGCCAGCCCGCGACACGGATCGGGAGGACGGTCGCGCCCGTCGCAACGCCGTTGGTTCCCACGGGTCCGCGATCGCCGACGAGCACTCCCGCCAGCTCTGTGCCGTGCTGCTCGAGCTCCGCCGGGCGACCCGGCGGCGCCTGCGGCGTCGCGTCTCCGTCGGGATCGACGATGTCGATCCCCTCCGTCACGCTGCCGAGCAGCGACGAGTGCACGCGGTCGACGCCCGTGTCGAGCAGCGCGATCGTGACGCCGCGACCGTCGTAGCCCGGCAGCGCGAGATCGGCGTTGCCGAGCGACGACGCGAGGTTCTTGCGCGAGAGCGCATCGGATGTGATCGAAGCCGGATAGGCGACGCGAACCGGATAGACACCTCGCACGGCGTCGTCACGCTCGAGCAGCGCGAGCGCCCGCGCGTCGAGCGGTGCGGAGAAGCCCGCGATGACGCGCGCAAAGCTGAACTCCGGCTGGATGTTCACGCCCTGGAGCGCAAGGCGCGTCAGCAGCAAGTGCTGCTGCGAGAGCACCGAAGCCGTCCACGCGCGCTCCTGGGCGGTCGTCGCGCGTCCTCCCGCGACCGCAACTCGGTCGGCGAGCGAATGCGCCTTGAGGACGACGATCATCCGCTGGCCCAACCCGACCGGAGTGTGCGGCGCGCCGACGAGGCCCTGCCAGCTCACCCCAGGCGACACCGCCGCCGCCCGCAGCGACTGCTCTCCCGACGCCGCGACGAGAAGCACGGTGACGAGCGCCCCGAAGAGCGCGAGCAGGCCGGCGTGACCGGACTCAACGCGACGAGGCATAGGCGTCGAGAGCAAGGTAACCAGGATAGGCCACGGGCTCGACGAATCTCGCCGCCGAGCCGATCATCGCCGCATTGTCCGTGCAAAGCGCGAGTGGAGCGGCCGTCGCCTCGGGCAGCGACGCGCGAAGCTCCGAGTTCGCGGCAACCCCGCCGACGACTGCGATCCGGCCCGCGCGAAGCTCGTCGGCCGCCTGGCGCGTCCGCTCGACGAGCGCCCGCACGATCGCGCGCTGGTACGAGGCAGCCAGGTCGGCGCGCCGCTCCGCGAGCTCGTCGCCGAGCTCGCGGACGGCGTACAGAAGTGCCGTTTTGACTCCGGAGAACGAGAAGTCGTGCCCATCGAGCCGTGCGACGGGGAAGTCGAAGGCGTCCGGATCTCCCTCGCGGGCGAGCCGATCGATCGCCGCACCTCCCGGGTAGCCGAGGCCGAGCAGCCGCGCGCCCTTGTCGAACGCCTCGCCCGCGGCGTCGTCGAGCGTCGAGCCGATCACCGTCCACTGCGATTGAGTGCGGACGTCGAGCAACATCGTGTGGCCGCCGCTCGCAAGCAGACACAGGAACGGCGGCTCGAGCGGCTCCGGCTGGAGGAAGAGGGAAGCGACGTGCCCGTGGAGGTGGTCGACGGGGACAAGCGGCAGCTTTCGCGACCAGGCGATCGCCTTCGCGGCCTGCAGGCCGACGAGAAGGGCGCCGATCAGACCGGGACCGCGCGTGACGGCGATCCGGTCGATGTCGTCGAGCGTCGCGTCCGCGAGCGCCTCGCGCACGACGGGAAGCACGAGCTCCAGATGTCGTCGCGACGCGACCTCGGGCACCACGCCGCCGTAGCGCGCGTGCAACTCGGCCTGCGACGCGACGACGTTCGCGACGAGCTCGCCGCCGTCGCCGACGACCGCGGCGGCGGTCTCGTCGCAGGACGTCTCGAGCGCGAGGATCACGGTTCGAGCAGCTTCGACGAGTAGACGCGCTCCCAGCTCCTGCCGGCGTCCTGCGTGCGATAGATCGCGGGCGGGCGCCGAAACGGTGTCAACAGTGCGAGGCCGTGCAGGCGATCGGCGAACGCGAGCGGGCCCGGGAAGACGCCGGCCAGCGTCGTCCGGATTCGCCCGTGCACGACCGTCACCGTGCCCGAGTCGCAGGCGCCGCAGCTTCCTTCGAGGACCGCGTCGCCGCCGCCGAGCACGCTGATCGGCCCGGAGTAGTTGCTGACGCGCGGCAGCTTCGTCTGGAAGGTTCCGAAGACGGCGCGCCAGCTCGCGCCGCCGTCGAGCGAGCGGTAGACGCGGTAACCCTCGGTGCCGGCGGCCGCGCCCTCGTGCAGCACGACCCATACGTCGCTGCCACGACAGTAGAGCTCCGGGATCGGGAATCCCTGCCGCGCGCGCATCAGCGTTCGCGCCTGCCAGTGCGCTCCGGCGTCCTGAGTCCTCCAGACGGTTCCGTTGCGCGCGATCCAGCCGGTGCGCGCGTCGGCGAAGCAGATCGACTGCAACCGCTGCGGCCCGCCCGTCGGCTTCCACGTCACGCCGCCGTCCGTCGTGCGCATGACGAAGTCGTCACGCTCGAGCGCGAAGCCGTTTCGTGCGTCCGCGAACGACAGCCGCATGAGGTGCTGGACGCCGAGCGATCGCCAATGCGTTCCGTCGATCGTGCGGATCGTGAGGCCGTTGATGCTCAACGCCCACGCGTGTGTCGCGTCGACCGCGACGAGGCCGACGCCCGCGAAGCGCGACTGCACGCGCCAGGTCCGGCCGCCGTCTGCCGTCGCGACGATCCCACCCCCGCCGCCCACCCAGGCGCGCCGAGCGTCACCCCAGGCGATCGCGGGCGCCGGCGGCGCGGGCCCGACGAAGAGCGCGAGCGCTGCGACGAGCTCAGCCAACCGACTCCTCCGCCGGCTCCGGGTCTCGCCACATGATCAGCGCGTCCTCGCGGTTGTCGGTGTAGTAGCCGCGGCGAATGCCCCGCGCCCGGAACCCCGCCCGCTCGTAGAGCCGGATCGCGCCTTCGTTCGAGACGCGAACCTCGAGCGTGTAGCCGCGGCGGGTGCCTTCGTCGGTCGTCTCGAAGAGGCGGTCGAGCAGCAAGGACGCGATGCCGCGGCGACGGTGCTCGGGATCGACCGCGAGGTTCATGACGTGCCACGCGTCGACGTAGCGCGAGATGATCATGTAGCCGACGAGCTCGTCGTCGACGAAAGCGCCGAGGCAGATGGATGCGGGCTTCGCGAGCTCGCCGGCGAACATCGAGCGAGACCACGGCGTCGGATAGGACCGCCGCTCGATCACGTCGACGGCATCGAGGTCCGACATCTTCAACGGGCGGATCAGCACATCGCTCACGCGAGCATCCGATCGGCGTCGGGTGCGCGCACGTAGACCGGCTCGACGAGCTCCGCCGGCCCGAAGTCGCGCGCGAGCTGCGCGTGAAAGCGCGCGCGCGGGAGGTGCAGCTCGCTTTCGTCCGGCGGCACGTGCGCGCCCGTGCGCTCGAGGTGCTCGCGGTAGCGCACGGCGCCGTCGCCGACGCACACGCGTCCCGGCGCCTCGAAAGCCGCCGCCGGCAGCGCGACGATCTCCCCGTTCTGCGCGACGAACAGCTCGCGACGCTTTGCGTCGACGAGTGCAACCGCGTCGGGTGCGCCCGCGGCTAGCGCGTCGAGCGTCGACACGCCCGCGACGTGAAGATCAAGTGCGAAGGAAAGACCGCGCGCCACCGCGAGGCCCATGCGGACGCCCGTGAAGCTGCCCGGACCGACGCCGACGACGAGCGCATCCAGGTCGCCCGGCTCGACGCCTGCGTCGCGCAGAAGCGCGTCGACGTCCTCGAGGACGGCGATCGCGACGGAGGTCCGCTCGCCGAGCACCTCGCCGTCACGAACGAGCGCGCTCGTCGCGACCGAGGTGGCGGTGTCAAACGCGAGTGTCAGCACGCTCGATCTCGATCGCCCGCTCGTCGCGTCCACTATGCCGCAACGTCACACGCACGCGTGCGGCCGGGAGGACGCCGGCGCCCGCCTCCGGCCACTCCACGAAGGCGACAGCGTCGTCGAAGTACGGCTCGAGGTCCCCCCACTCCGCGTGCGAGAGCTGCGCGAAGCGGTAGAGGTCGAGGTGCGACACCGGCACGCGCCCTTCGTAGCGGTGGCCGATCGTGAACGTCGGACTTGTGACGGGGTCGGTGACGCCGAGCGCCCGGCAGGCGCCGCGCACGAAGGTCGTCTTGCCGGAGCCGAGCTCGCCCGACACCGTGATGACGTCGCCGACGCGCAGCTCGCCGGCGAGCTCCGCGGCAAGCGTCTCGGTCTCCTCCGGTGAGGACGTGCTCTCGAAGAAGAGGACGGGCGCGTCCGCCAGCGCCCGTTCGACCAGCTCTTGCTTATCGTCGCCGCGGTACCACTCGCCGCGCTCGGCGAGGAGCGTCTTCTTCAGATCCGCGTACTCCTGCGCGAGGCGCGGGTCGTTGCGCAAGCGGTCACGGAACCGCAAAAGGTCGCTCCACTCCGAGCTTCCCCACCGGACGACGTGAACCAGGACTTCGCGCGGGAAGCTCGATCCCTTCCGAAAGATGTGCTGTCCCGGCTTGATGTCGGTGCCCGCGTCCTCGTAGCCGAACCTCTCCATTCGCGCCACGACCTCCCCCGTCAGCTCGCTCGTCGTCGCGCCGACAGCGATGTCTACCGTCGGCTTGGCGACGAGACCGGGCACGGCCGTGCTGCCGACGTGCTCGACCGCGATAACGAGATCGCCGAGCGCTTCGCGAATCGAGGCGGCCTCGCGCTCGAAACGCGTAGCCCAAGCAGCATCGTGCTCGACCACCATGGTGGAAAGGCTAGTGCGCTAGAAGAGGCCGAGCTGGACGGCTGCGGGCGGCTGCAGCGTGACCGGCTCCGGCTCCGGCACGGGCACCGCGGTCGGGCGGCCGAGCAGCTCCGGCAGGCGACGGAAGTCCGCCTCGAGCACCTCGAGCATCCGCGGCGTGTAGAGGGCGGCGGCCGGGTGGTAGAGCGGGTAGAGCAGGACGTGGTTGCCGCCGAGCTCGACCTCCTGCTCCATGCCGTGTACGCGGGTGATCCCGAGCGGCCGGCCCGAGAGCAGCTTCGTCGCGAAGTTGCCGAGCGTCGCGACGACGCGCGGCCGGATCAGCTCGATCTGTTGGAAGAGGTGCGACTCGCACGCTTCGATCTCGTCGGGCTGCGGGTCGCGGTTGCCCGGCGGGCGGCAGTTGTGGACGACGCCTCCGGCGGTGACAAAGTTGTGCGTCTCTTCGACATCGATGCAGAAGAAGGTCTTATCGCTTCGATCTTCGTGCGTGACGTCCTCGACGTCTGCCTCGTCGAAAAGAACTTTGACCTCGTCGCGCTGTAGCCGACCCGCATCGTAGGGAATACGTGCAGCCACGTCAGGCACGAGCTTATAGCGCATATTCGACGGCACGTAAGGCGCGATCTTCTCCGAAAGGGCGAACGTCGTAGAAGCATCAAAGTGAATGCGTCCTCGGAGTTCCTTTGCCGCGAGACCTAGACGCTTCAGACCGATGAGCAACGTCGCGATGTCCTCCGACGTGAAACCGCAGGTCGCGATCTCCGCGCGCGGCTGGCGATCTGTGCGCACCCGCAAATACCCGTCGTCCATAAACCAAATCGCGAGCATGCGTTCGTTGAGCTCGTCACCGAGCCACGATGGAACGCGCTTCTTCGATCCGTAGAAGTCCGACCGAAGAATCCGAAGCGCACGATGTGCACGCGTCCGGACGTGAGTAACGCCGTGTACCCGTTCGTCTCCCACCGCGGCGGCAACCTCGAGCGTTTCCAAGGTTGGTTTGAGCTCCCCGAGCAACGCGCCCTTGAAGAGTGCGTACTCATGCTGTCGGTACGAATGGCTGAACTGGAGGTACGAACTCCGGGCATTAAGCGAACCATCGCCAAGCAACGTGCCGCAGATGACATCACGCGCGAGCTTTGACAAGCCCTGGCCCGTCGCAATTCGCGCGCCTCCCTCAAGTTCGTCGACTCGGACAAAGCCCTCGTCTGTAAGCACTGGATGGTCACCCGTCAGTTGGATACTCACTCGGTGGTTCCCGGCATTCTTGGCTGAGCGATAAGTGAGTCGGAAGACACGCCGGTCAGCGACGGGAGACGCGTGCCAGCCGATTACCCGGCGGGGGACGAGACGACCCTGGCTGTCGACCGACATCACCGTGCCTGAGTAGTTGCTGCGCACGAGACGTCCGATCCGTTCCCATGAACCGTCTCCGAGCTGGACGAGTGCGTTGTATCTCAAGCACTTGAGCACGTTCGCGATGTAGACGTCCTCACGCGCGAGGCCGATCCCGGCGAGCAGCTTCTCGAGCAGCTTGCCGGCCTGGCCGACGAACGGGACGCCCTGCTTGTCCTCGTGGAAGCCGGGCGCCTCGCCGACGAACATCAGGTCCGCCTGCGGGTGACCGGAGCCGAAGACGACCTGCGTGCGTCCCTGCGAGAGGCGGCACTTCGTACAGCCTGAGACGGTGTCGGCCAGCACCGTGAGCTCGTGCATCGCAGAGATTTTAGGCGGCAGGCCGGATGGGTCTAGCAGCAGCCGCAGGAGCCGCCGCAGCAGCCACCGCCGAAGGAGGCCGAGCCGCTCTGGATGCCGTGCGCGGCAAAGACGGAGAACTGCTTGCGGACGTCCCTGGAGCCGCAGTCCGGGCAGTCCGCCTGCTCGCCCATCGGCACGAGCTCCTCGTAGTGGGACTCGCACTGCATGCAGACGAACTCGTAGATCGGCACGGCCCAAATGCTACGGGATACAGTCTCCCAGGTGGAACGGGTCGCACAGCTGCTGCTTTCGTGGGCCGTCAATGCGCTCGTTCTCGCGGGCGTGGCGTGGATCCTCAACGGCGTCACCTTCGACCGCGGGCGCGACCTCGTCATCGCCGCAGCCGTGTTCGGAATCCTCAACACGATCCTGAAGCCGATCGCGAAGGTGCTGACGCTGCCGCTCGCGATCCTGACGCTCGGGATCGCGTGGTTCTTCGTCGCGATGCTGATGCTCTGGATCACAGCGAGCCTCGTGAGCGGCTTCGACGTCGACGGGTTCTGGACCTACGTGTTCGCGACGATCATCATCTGGGCGCTCAACCTCGCGCTCGACGCGCTGCTCGAGCCGTGGCGTCGCGGCGTCAGGACGTAAGAAACAGCGCCTGCAGCGCCGACATCGCGACGAGCGACACGCCGAGCGCGGTGCAGAACGTCCGCCGGTCGAGCTCGGCCCGCGCGTCGGGCACGAGCTCGGCGAAGACGAGCCACGCCATCGCGCCGGCGGCGAACCCGAAGCCGACCGGGAGATAGCTCCGGAACGTCTCGACGAACAGATACGCGGGCGCCGCCATCAGCGGCTGCGGCAGGCTCGAGAAGACGCTCCAGAAGGCGGCGCTCGCGACGCGGGCGCCGCGCGGAATCAGCACGAGGCTGATCGCGAGTCCCTCCGGGATGTTGTGCACGGCGATCGCCGCCGTGATGAAGATGCCGAGCCTGTCGCCGCCGCCGTACGACACGCCGACGCCGATCCCCTCGCTGAACGAGTGCACGGTCATCACTCCTCCCGATGTCCGATCGCGCGGCGCGCAAGCGCGACGGTCAATCCGCCGAGGGCGGCGCCGGCGAGCACGCGCCCGATGCCCTTCAGCGCGCCCTCGATGAGGAGAGCGCCGGCCGCGGAGAGCATGAAACCCGCAGCGATCGCATTCGCGATCCCGAGCCAGGCGGTGCTCGGACGCCGGAACACGAGGAACGGCAACGCGCCGAGGCCCGTCGCGAGCGCGGTGACGAGCGCCGCGACCGATACCCAGGCGACCTTCACTCAGCGACGATAGGCCCGTGTAGCCGGAGCTCGCATCCGTACTTCGCAGAAGACTCGTCACGCTCCAGCAGCACCGCAGCGTACGAATCTTCACCGTTTTCTTAGATTCCTCCGGAGGGCTTCCGGGCATACCGGACCGCTTCCGGCATGCGAACGATCGGATTCGCACTCATCGGCTCCGCGGCGATCGCGCTCTTTCCGAGCAACGTCACCGCTGGGACGAAGCCGTGCGGGCGCGAGGTGATGCTCGACTGGCAGACCGGCGGAATCTCCAGGACATACGCGGTCGCCTGTTACATCAGCGCCCTCCACAACCTGCCGGACGACGTGCGCGTCTACTCGAACGCGGAGGACGCGATCCGGGGCGCACTCCTCGCGGCGATTCGCGAGAGTCCGGTCCGCGAGAACGCCGCGGCCACTGCCGGAGCGGGTTCGGCTGCGCGGTCGCTTCAGGCCGAAGGTCGACGCCGGGTCGCAGAGAGCATACGAACGGCCGCGAGAGGTGCGACTTCGCCGCCGGCGCCGATCCTGATCCTCGCGGCCGTCGCGTTGATCCTCCTGATCGGCGGCGCGGTCGGCAGACTCCGCTAGCTG
>WNFU01000950.1_pt1 | contig 40561 bp, 28 predicted proteins | sample 5400121 | NCBI WGS metagenome assembly WNFU01 (sample SAMN13153360, study PRJNA577476) | soil metagenome | isolation source: 100 cm soil or saprolite under grassland replicate 1 | place: USA:California | collected 2016-06-15
TGCGAGGTGCGACGTGAGGTCGCACGAGATGAGTGACTGCACCGAGAGGAGGATCGGATTGGAGATGGTGTGAGTCCGGGCCAGTGTCCAAAGGCCCGTCCCCGCCCTGGCGTGCGTCGCGGGTAACTGCGAGGTGCGAAGCCCAGGGAAGAAGCCCAAGGGTACCTGCCCATCCGGGTGTCACAGGCAAGGGGAAGGTCGGACGGGTGAACCAACGTGAACCCTCGCTGCATGCTCCGTTACCGGGGATCTCCGCATGGTGGGATGGTGCAGCGGAGCACAGGGCTGGCCGCTGGGAAGCGGCAGGTGCCGGCTGAAGATTCGCAGTCAGCCGGGAGGGCACCACCGCCCCGGAGTAAAGAGGGCACCCACCCCGACCGCATCTCACTCGTGCGGAACACGGAAACCCCGACAGGGTCCCGGGCCAGACGATGGCGTCGGGTAGGCCGGACGCAAGAAAGGCTGAAGTCCCTGGTGGGAACAGGATGTCCAAGAAGCCAATGCCGGTGGCCGAAAGGTGACAGGAACGCAAGACCGCGGGTCCGACCCCTCCGTCGGAGGTCCTTGTATAACTGGCCGGATACGGAGCTGGTGCTCCGATCCCGAAAGGGATGCTGACGTGGACAGGTGAGCCCGCGATGGATCAACTGATGCGAGACGCGCGAACGGAAGGGGAAGTTGGACGCGCAAGCGAACGGACCTGACGACGCCCCGCTGGACTGGGACGCCATTGACTGGCGCCGAGCCGAGCAGGACGTAGCGCGGCTCAGGCGAAGGATCTACGCGGCGGAGCAGGCCGGCGACCGCAAGCGGGTCGCCAACCTGCAACGGTTGCTGCTTCGGTCTCGTGCCAACACGCTGGTTAGCGTGCGGCAGGTGACCGAGTTGAACGCTGGCCGCAAAACGGCCGGGATCGACGGGAAGCTCGCGCTCGGGTCACGTGACAAGGCCGAGCTGGCCGACCGCCTGCAGCGGTCGACTGCCCCGTGGTGCGCCCGGCCGGTCAAGCGGGTGTACATCCCCAAGAGCAACGGGAAACTCAGGCCACTGGGGATTCCTACCATCGCCGACCGCGCCCAGCAGAACCGGGTGCGCAACGCGTTGGAGCCTCAGTGGGAGGCGCGATTCGAGCCGAGATCCTACGGGTTCAGGCCGGGGCGCGGCTGCCATGACGCGATCGAGGCGGTGTTCGTCGTCGCTCGCGGCAAGAACGCGAAGCGACTGTGGGTCCTCGATCTTGACCTGAGGGCGGCATTCGACCATATCGACCACGAGTTTCTGCTGAGCCAGCTTTGCGGCTTCCCTGCCAAGGGGATGGTGCGCAAATGGCTGAAGGCAGGCGTGGTCGAGCAGGGCAGCTACTCCCCGACTGAGGAGGGAACTCCACAGGGCGGGGGTATCAGCCCGTTGCTGCTCAACGTTGCCTTGCACGGGATGGAGGCGGCTGCGGGAGTCCGCCACCACCTCTCTGGCACCAAGGCCGGAGAGGTGCGAGCGGGGTCCCCGGCGCTGGTGCGGTACGCCGATGATGCTCTGGTGCTGTGTCATAGCAAGGAGCAGGCGGAACAGGTCAAGCTGGCTCTGGCCGAGTGGCTGGAATCCAGGGGCCTTGCCTTCAATGAGGACAAGACCCGGATCGTGCGCCTGGAGCAGGGGTGCGACTTCCTTGGCTTCACGATTCGCCGGTTCAACGGCAAGCTGCTGATCAAGCCCAGCGCCGAAGCCATCAGGCGGATACGCCGCCGACTGCGGGATACGGTGCGCTCGCTGTATGGAGCCAACGCCGCCGCAGTCGTGCGCGCTCTGGTCCCGATCATTCGGGGCTGGGCTGCGTATCAGCGGACCGTGGTGTCCAGCGAGGTGTTCGCTGCGCTGGATACATACTTGTGGGGGCTGTTGTTCAAGTGGGCGACACGCTGCCACCCTCACAAGCCGAAGCGCTGGGTGGTCAAGCGGTACTTCGGCAGGTTCAACAAGTCCAGGCAGGACCATTGGATCTTCGGCGATCGCAGGCCCGGTGGACAGGCGGCAACGCCTGAACACTCGGATGTGGGTCCCTATGTCCCCAAGTTCTCCTGGACCAAGATCGTCCGTCACATACAGGTGAAGGGCAGGGCATCTCCGGATGACCCTACGCTGATCCAGTACTGGGCCGATCGTGGCCGCAAGCAGGCACCTCCGGTGCTCAGCGCTGAACGTGTCAGGCTGCTGAGACAGCAGCAGGGCCGGTGCGCCGCGTGCGGAGATCTCCTACTTCACGCCGACCGTCAACCACAATCCCTGTGGCAGTGGGAGCAGTGGGCGACCACGGTCCGGATGGCGATCCGCCGCGGGTGGATCATCGAAGGAACCAGCGATCAGCCAGACGATCGATGCCTCATTCACGCCTCCTGTCGTTCCCGAACGATACGAGGCCCAGCCCGACCGCACACGCCTACAGGGCTTGCTTGAGCCGGCTGCTCGGAAACGGGCCCGGCCGGTTCTGAGGGGGGACCGCCGTAGCAATACGGCGGTCCTACCCGACTAGCGCGCCGTCAGACGGGATCACGGGATCACGGGATCACGGGCCGGCCGTCGATCCAGGCCGCCTCGACCCGGGAGCGCACGTCCAGCGGGTCGCCGGACCACATGCAGAGGGTGGCTGCCTTGCCCGGCTCCAGTTGACCCGGATTTGCCGTCCTTACGTAGGTCACTGATGGATTGTATGGTGACGGGGAAGGTCAGGGCCGGGCCCGCCGGCGGGCCGAAATGGGCCGGCGCGGCAACTCGACTCAGGCTCCGGTCGACCAGGGGCCCGGGAAGCGGGCCGAGCAGATCTGGTAGCCCAGGCTGGTGTCACCGGCCGCGAGGCCCGCGTACCACATGCGCAGCGATCCGTCGTTGCATCGGACCGCGCACGGCGTGTGCACCCCGCGCGCCTCGGGTCCTTCTCCGGCGGCCTCGAGCGTGGTCCCATGGCGGTTCCAGGAGAGGCCGTCGGTGGAGGTCGCCATCGCGATGCTGCTGCGGTGGCCGTCATCGCTGACGTAGAACATGTAGAACGTCCTCGCGATCACGATCACGCAGGGATGCGAGGTCGCCAGCTCGCCATCCACCGGCTCCAGGACCGTCCCGACGCGATCCCAGGAGGCGCCGGACGGGGAGACAGCCGCAAGGATCACCGCCCGCCGGCTGTCCTTCGAGCCGTCATAGCCGGAGAAGAACAGCCACCAGCCCGCCTCGGTGCTGACCAGGCATGGATGGCTGGCTCCGAGGGCGTCCTGCGGACCTCGCTGCATGATGGTTCCCTGTGGAGTCCAGGCCTGTCCGTCCGCCGAGGTGGCCATGTGCAGCTGGGTCGTCTCGCCGTCGAATCCCCCGTAGGCCATCAGGTAGCCACCCGGGGTGTGCACGACGCTGGGGGATTCGACACCGTACAGGTCGCTGTCACCGGCGAACCCGGCATCGATCGCGACCCCGAGCCGCTTCCACCCCGTGCCGGGTCGCTGGACCGCCTCCAGGATGCGCCCGGTGGTGCCGTCGTGCCCCGAGTACCACATGCGCCACGCGCCGTCCTCCTCGAGCAGCCAGGGCCGCGACACCCGCGCGCCGTCCAGTTCGCCGGGGCGCCCCGGCGCCAAGGCCGTTCCCTCGCGGACCCATTCCACTGGCCTACACCTTCCTGTGCTGGGCGGATGCGCCGGCTCCATCGACACCCTGCCTGGATCCCCAGATGAAAGGGCGACGCCTGCCCGCCCCGGTGCGCCGCTCCCGTGCACTCGGCAAGATGCCACGGACTGAACCCGTGTGGCAGGTGAGGGAGCGACCTGGAGAGTGTCGGTCCGGCACAGCACGGCGGCGCGCTCTCGGCCGCACCGGATCGGTGGCCCAGCTCCTGAATCGGCCCACCAGCCTGGTGAGTCTACGCCCCGTGAGCGGTCCTGGCATGTCCGGCGTGCGCCGGGCGAAGGCCGCGCGACGACCGGCGGTCGTGACCGCCGTACGTTCACAATCGGGCGGTACGGCGGCGGCACCATGCCTGGAGGGCAGCCATGCGCGTCGGCGAGTCAAGTTGAACGGCTGGATTGGGCCAGAGGATGAGGAGCCAAGCGATGACGCTCTCGAACGAGCTCACCTGGGATGAGGCGATGCGGCGCGCGTATCAGGCCGTCACCGTCTCCGAGCAGATCTACGAACACATCGACGCCTTGGAAGGTCGCCCGAGCGGCGACGTCGACAAGCACCTTCGCAGAGCCGAGGTGAAGGCCACCCAGGCCCAGGTCTGGGTGGCCATCGCCCAGGCGCTCGGGACCCAGGGCGACCGCTACTGAGCTGGACGTGACGGCGACGCCGGGTCCTTGCCAAGAATGGAGAGATCCCGCTCGGCCCGCCGGTAGTATTCGTACCGCCCGTGGAACAGCGGCCCAGACACCGCCAGCCCAGATGCCTCCGGGGCGCTGATGGTCGGCTTGGGCGGTTCGTGACGACATGATAGACTCCCGCGCCCGGCCACAAGGGGGCGAGACGAGAAAGGAGTGTTCATTGGGCAGGGTCCACGGGGGTGTGCTCTCGCTCTGGCTGAGCCGCAAGCGTCTCGAGATGGGGCGTCCCCACCTTCAGGGGCGCGTCCTCGACTACGGGTGCAACGACGGCCCGCTCACCGAGATGTGCCAGCCTGAGGCGTACATCGGGGTCGATATCAACGCGCGCTCCCTGGACTTGGCGCGCGAGGCGCACCCCGGGTTCCGCTTCGCCACAGCAGTCTCCGACCGGGAGCGCTTCGATACGGTGGCCGCGTTTGCGTTCATCGAGCACGTTCACGACCCGGCGACCTGGCTGGCCCGGTTCGCGAGTCTCCTGGAGCCCAATGGGCGGATCGTGCTGACCACCCCGCACCCGTCCCTGGAGTGGGCGCACACCCTGGGCGCCAGGCTCAACCTCTTCAGCAGCGACGCCCACGAGGAGCACGAGGAGCTGCTCGACCGCAAGCGCCTGCAGGAGCTGGCCGCCGGCGCCGGGCTGGTTGTCGAGGTGTACAAGCGCTTCCTGTTTGGAGCCAACCAACTCGTCGTGCTCCGCCGCGGCAACGGGTCCCGCGTCTCCGATGGGGGCGGCTCGGGCCAGCCGTGAGCTTCGTCGAACCGTGTGACGGCGGCCGCTTGGGGACGGCGGGTTCGTCATGGCCGTCCCGGGCACGGTAGCATCCCGGCCATGTCCCGCCCTCCACTGTCTCAGCCCGCTCCGTCGCCGCCGGCAGCGCCGGCAGCGCCGGAGCCCGCGTCGTCGCGGCCTCGCCCGCGCTGGCCCGGGAGCCTGCCGGGGGCCGCCCTGCTGGAGGCGCTGCCCCTGCTGGTGCCGGCGCTGCTGGCCGGCTTCTCGCTGGTTGCGATGGCCCTGCTCCAGCTCGGGCTCTACCGGCCGCTGATCGTGCTGCCGCTCGGCCTGCTCGGCGCGGCGGTCGCGGTGCGCGGTGTCGCGCTGGCCCGCCCGGAGCCCGTGACCGGACCGCCCTGGCTCGACGGCGCCGCCCTGCTCGCGGTGCTCGGCTTCGCCGTGCTCAATGCCCGCTACTCGGCGCAGAACATCGACGTCTTCCGCGACCCCGCCGTCTACGCGCTCACCGGGCAGTGGCTCGCGCACCATGCGTCGTTGCCCATCCCGGTGCACCCTGAGGTGTTCGGCTCGGTCACGGGCCTGTCGTTCTACTCCGCGGGCTTCGACGCAGGCACGATTGCGGGGTTCGTCCACCCGCAGTTCGGCAACCTGCTTCCCGGGCTGCTCGCGGTCGGCGGCTGGCTCGGGGGCGATCACCTGCTGCTGAAGGTCAACCCGCTGATCGGCGCCGCCGCCCTGCTCGCCTTCTACGGCCTGGTCCGGCAGTACACCGGGCGCGCGTGGGCGCTCGTCGCCGTGCTGGCGCTGGGCGTGTCCCTGCCGCAGCTCAGCTTCAGCCGCAACACCTACAGCGAGCCGGTCACCATGCTGTTCCTGGTCGGCGGGCTCGCGCTGCTGCGCGAGGCACAGCAACGCCGCAAGGTCTGGGGCTACGGCCTGGCCGGCCTGGTGCTCGCTGCGGCGGTGCTCGCCCGCGTCGACGGCTTCCTCTTCCTGCTCGCCCTCCCGATGCTCGCCGCCGCCGTCCTGGCCGCGGCGCCCGCCGGCCGCCGGCGTGAGGCCGCCGGTCAGGTTGGCGCGCTCCTGCTGGGCGCGGCCGTGCCCGCCGCGGTCGCCATGGCGAACCTCGCCAACCTGAGCCCGTCCTACTACCGCGACCGGGGCGGGGAGCTCGACACGACCGCGAAGGCGGCGGCGGCCATCGCGGTGGCCGGCGTTGCCGTCGTCATCCTGGCGTGGTCCACCAGGCTGCTCCACCGGATCGCGGCCGCCACCGCACGCTGGCTGCCGGTCGCCGGCGCCGCATTCGTGGTCGTTCTGGCCGCCGCCGCGGCCAGCCGGCCGCTCTGGTACGTCGCGCGCGACAACCGCGCCCTCGTGAGCACCTCCGACTACATCACCTTCCTGCAGAAGGCGGACCGGCTGCCGATCGACGGCACCCGCACCTATGCCGAGCAGTCGCTGGAGTGGTTCTCCTGGTACTGGGGACCGATCACCCTGGCGCTGGCGGTGCTCGGCATGGCGTTCGGCGTCCACCAGCTCCTGAAGCGACGCGACCTGCGGTTGGTCGCGCCGATCAGCATGCTCATGCTCGCCGGGCTCTACATCCTGAAGCCGAGCATCGTCCCCGACCAGATCTGGGCGATGCGGCGCTACCTGCCGGTGGTCATCCCCGGGCTGCTGCTCGCGGCCGCTGTGGCGCTCGGGCTGCTGGCGCGCCGGTCCCGTGGCGCCGGCGTGGTCGCCGCGCTGCTCGCCGGCGCCATGGTGCTGGTCCCGATGTACGTCAGCGCGCGCCTGGTCCCCGTGCGCGACGGCGTCCCGCAGCTCGTGGAGGTCCACAACCTCTGCGACAACCTGCCGGCCGACGGCGCCCTCGTGCTGACCGGCTCGCTCGCCAAGACCTACCAGCAGACCCCCCGCTCCTACTGCGACGACGTGCCCGTCGCCGGGTTCGCGCGGCAGCCCACCGCCGCCGCGCTCGGCCAGATCCAGGCGGCGGCGCAGGCGCACGGCCGGCGCCTCTACCTGCTCGTCACGTCGCCGCAGGCGCTGCCCGCGGACGTGATCCAGGCCGGCGCCCAGTGGCAGGCGATCAGCTGCGTCCGCGTGGCGCACTGGAACGCAGTGCTGGACCGCGCCGCCTACACCTGGGGTGCCGACAAGCGGACGATGTACCTCGGAGCGGTCACCCCCCAGGGGACGGTGACCCCCTCGGCGCCGGCGCGACCGTCGCTCGCCGCCTGCTGACCCGGTCGGCTCACGAGCCGAAAGGCTCCCGGTCGAGCACCTGGACGGCCCGGCGCCGTCGTTGGTCAACCAGCTCGCCGGTAGACCCGATGGAGTAGTAGAGCCCGCAGTGGGCTGGTCCCGGCCTGCTGGCCGTGGTCTGGAGGTGCCTGGATGCGCCCGTGGTTGCCGTGGTGGCGGCGGTTCCTTGGGCTGGGCGTTGCGCTCGGCGTGGTGTACTTCGCCGTGCCGAGCCCGGTCTCCAAGGTGATGACCTGGGGTGTCGCCGGGCTGGCCCCGGTGGTCGCGATCCTGGTCGGGGTGCGATGGCACCGGCCCGCACGCGCGGGTGCGTGGCTGCTGTTTGCCGCCGGGCAGGCTGCGTTCACCGTCGGGGACATGATCTTCTACGTCAACGACTACCTGCTGCACCACGAGCTGCCGCTGCCCTCGGCCGCCGACGGCTTCTACCTGGCCTCCTACCCGTTCCTGGTGGGCGGGCTGCTGCTGCTGGCCCGGGCGCGCACCGTGCGGCGGGACCGGGCGGGCCTGGTGGACGCGCTGATGTTCACCGTCGCGATGGGCGTGCTGGCGTGGGTGTTCCTGATCGACCCCTACACGGACGTGCGCGGGATCCCCATTTCCGAGCGGCTCACCTCGATGGCCTACCCGCTCGCCGACGTGCTGCTGCTGGGGATGGTCGCGCGGCTGTGGACCGACGGGGGCCGCCGGAACGGCGCCTTCTCCCTGCTCGGCTTCAGCCTGGTGCCGTTGCTGGTGGCCGACACGTTGTACGGGCTGCTCCAACTGGGCGGCGTCTGGCGGCTGTCCAGCCCGGTCGACGCGGGTTGGCTGGCGTTCTACACCTGCCTTGGCGCGGCCGCGCTGCACCCGTCCATGCGCGAGCTGGCCGCGCCCGCCCCGGCAGGGACCGGCAAGGTCACCCGGGCCCGCTTTGGCGTGCTGCTCGCGTTCGCGTCGCTGCTGGCCCCGACCATGTTCGTGGTCCAGGCCAACACCGGCGTGGAGGTCGACGTGCCGGCGGTGGTGGGCGGCTCGGTGGCCCTGTTCCTGCTGGCGATCTTCCGCATGGGCGGGCTGGTGGGCGCCCTCGAGGTGCTGCACCGTCAGCAGAGCGAGGGCCGGGTGCAGCGGCTGGTGCAGAACGCCTCCGACGTGATCACCGTCTGCGACCCTGACTCGACCATCCGCTACCAGACCCCGTCGGTGGAGCGCATGCTCGGCTGGCGGCGCGGCGAGCTGGTCGGCACCCGCCTGGTCGAGCTGGCCCACCCCGACGATGCCGGCCAGCTCGCGGCGTTGGTCGCCGGCACCGTGGGCCAGCGGCCAGGCGGCCCGGTCGAGTGCCGTGTGCGCCGCAAGGATGGCAGCTGGGTGATCGCCGAGACGATCGCCGCCCCGGTCGATGACGACGGCGTGCCCGGGCTGGTGCTCACCACCCGCGACGTGAGCGACCGCAGGGCGCTCGAGGACCAGCTCACCCACCAGGCCTTCCACGACGACCTCACCGGGCTGGCCAATCGTGCCCTGTTCATCGACCGGGCGCAGCATGCGCTCCAGCGCCGTGGGCAGCTCGACCACCCCATGGCGGTGCTCATGCTCGACCTGGACGACTTCAAGGACGTCAACGATTCCCTCGGCCACGGTGCAGGCGATGAGCTGCTGCGTGGCGTGGCCGCGCGGCTGCGCGGCTGCCTGCGCGGGGCCGACACCGCCGCGCGGCTCGGCGGCGACGAGTTCGCTGTGCTGGTGGAGGACCTCAGCGATGCGGCCGAGGCGACCGCCGTGGCCGAGCGGGTCCTCACCGCGCTGCAGACCCCGATCAGGCTGCAAGCCCGGGAGGTCCTCGCGGGTGCCAGCATTGGCATCGCCCTGGTCGACCCCGACCGCGCCGAGAGCGCCGAGGAGCTGCTCCGCAACGCCGACATGGCCATGTACACCGCCAAACGCCAGGGCAAGGGCCACGCCGAGTGCTTCGCCCCGAGCATGCACGCCAGCCTGATCCGCAAGCTGGAGCTCACCGCCGACCTGCGCGGCGCGCTGGAGCGCGGCGAGCTCGCCGTCCACTACCAGCCGATCATCGAGCTGGCGGACGGCCACATCGTCGGGGTGGAGGCGCTGGCGCGCTGGCAGCATCCGCAGCGCGGTCCGATCAGCCCGGCGGAGTTCATCCCGCTGGCGGAGGAGACCGGCCTGATCCTGCCCATCGGCCATCTGGTGCTGGAGCAGGCCTGCACCCAGGCGGCCCGCTGGCGCCACCGCTTCCCGGCCATACCGCTCACCATCAACGTCAACCTGTCGGTCCGCCAGGTGCAAGCCCCTGGCATCGTCGCCGAGGTCGCCGAGATCCTGGCCGCCACCGGGCTGCCGCCCTCGGCGCTGATCCTGGAGATCACCGAGTCGGTCCTGGCCGAGGACCAGGAGGTCGCCGCCGAGCGGCTGTGGGCGCTCAAGCGGCTTGGGGCGCGCCTGGCCGTGGACGACTTCGGCACCGGCTACTCGTCGCTGAGCCGGCTGCGCGGCTTTCCCATCGACTCGCTGAAGATCCCCAAGCCGTTCATCGACGGGCTCCTCGAGGGCCCGCGGGACTCCGCCCTGGCGCGGGCGATCATCGAGCTGTCCACCACGCTCCAGCTCTACGTGGTCGCCGAGGGCATCGAGCAGCGCGGCCAGTGGGACGAGCTGCGCCGGCTGGGCTGTAAGCTCGGCCAGGGCTTCTACTTCGCCAAGCCGCTGGACGCCGACGAGGTCAGCACGCTTCTCGAGCGCGACCAGCTGGCCGACCCGCTCGGCACCGACCCGCTCGGCACCGCTTCCTGATCGCCGCCACGCCTCGATGCCGGTCTGTCCCGGGCGACACGGACGTAGACGTCCAGATACGCTCATCTCGACTACAGAGGTTCTGATGGGCGTTGGAGGTAGAGGTGCTCGGAGTCCTTGTCATTCCCGTCATCGTTGTGGTGGTGCTGGCGGCGGCGGTGCTGGTCGTTGTGCGCTCGATCCACCGGATCGGCCCCAACGAGGTCGGGCTGGTCACCAAGCGCTTCGGATCGCGCAAGCTCACCGGCGACAACCCCATCGCGTTCCGCGGCGAGGCCGGGTATCAGGCCGACCTGCTCATGCCGGGATTGCGGTTCAAGCCGTGGCTGCGCTTCGGCGTGAAGAAGTTTCCCTGGGTCCAGGTGCCCGCCGGTGAGATCGGAGTGGTCATCTCCCAGGTCGGCCAGCCGCTGCCGATCGGTGCCAAGAGCGCCCGCTACCGGCCTGAGCTGGCCAACCTCTCGGACCTGCGCGCGTTCCTCGTCAATGGCGGCGAGAAGGGGGTGCAGCGTCCCGTGCTGCCACCGGGCACGCTCGTGCCGGTCCACCCGGTGGCGTTCCTCGTCATCACCGCCCGCGAGGTCTTCGGGCTGCCCGTGACGCCGGCAATCGCGCCGAAGACCACGAACGGGAAGCTGACCCCCGAGTCGTTCGGGCTCACGGCCGAGCAGCTGCGAGTCATGGTGATCGCCCCGCGCGGCGACCGTGACGTCGTGGGCGTCGTCACCGCGCTCGAGGGCGAGCCCCTGCCGGCCCGCGATATCGCCAGCCGGCTCGGCGCCTTCGCTGATGTCGCCGACATGGAGGCCGACCCCGCAAGGACCGATGCCGAGCTCATCGACGTGCTGCTCGGCTCCAAGAACGGATTGCACAACAACTATCAGGACTTCCAGGCGTTCCTGGATGCCGGCGGCCGCATCGGCCTGCAGCACGACCCGCTCCTGTACGGCGCCTATCTGCTCAACCCGTTCCTCGTACGTGTGGACCTGGTCCCGATGCTGGTGGTGAACCAGGGCGAGGTCGCGGTCGTCAAGAGCTTCGTCGGTCTGCCGACGCTGGATACCTCGGGGGTTGAGTTCAAGTTCGGCAGCATCGTGCGGCCTGGCCACCGAGGCATCTGGCAGGAGCCGCTGCGCACCGGGAAGTACGCCATCAACCCGCGTGTCTACGCGGTCGAGATCGTGCCGACGTCGATCCTCACCCTCAACTGGGCAACCGCCTCATCACAGGCGCACAGCCTGGACGCCCGGCTCGAGGCGATCGTGGGCAAGAGCCGCGAGGGCTTCGTGTTCACCATCGACCTGCAGGTGCAGATCCACGTCTCGGACACGCGCGCCCCAAAGGTCATCTCCATGGTCGGCACCATGCACAATCTGGTCAACGAGGTGCTGCAGTCCGCGGTCGGCAACCACTTCCGCAACACCCTGCAGAACTTGGAGGCCGTGCAGTTCATCGAGACCCGCCAGCAGGTCCAGCAGAGCGCGCTGGAGGCCATCACCCACTATCTGGGCGCGTACCAGGTCGAGACCAGAGGCGTCTACATCCAGGACGTGGTCTTCCCGCCCGACGTGGTCGAGGTCCTCACCCGGCGTGAGGTCGCAAAGCAGCAGCGCGCGACCTACGAGGAGCAGCAGCGGGCGGAGACGGCACGCATCGAGACGGAAAAGGCCCGTGGCACTGCCGACATGCAGGCCGAGCTGGCGGCCGCGCAGGTGTCGGTGGACATCAACGGCAACCAGGCCAGGGCGCTGGAGGCCAAGGCTGGCGGCGAGGCGGCGTACGTGCGGCTGACCGGCAAGGCCGAGGCCGACAAGGTCCAGGCGATCGGTCTGGCCGAGGCCAAGGCGTCCGAGGCGCTCGGCCTTGCCAAGGCGGTGGGCTTCGGTGCGCAGCGGGAGGCGATCGGCGAGCTGCCGACCGCGCTGGTCGCCATGGCCAACGCGGTCGCCGAGGGCAACATCAGCGTGGTCCCTGACGTCCTGGTGACCGGCGGTGGCTCCAGCATCGACGGGCTGGCAGCCGTCTTGATGCGGGCGCTCCGCGACAACAGGGCCATGCCGTCCACCGGTCGGGACAAGGCGGCGCCGCCCGCCACGACCGAGGACCGATGATCATGCGAGGACCCGCCGTGCGGGCAGCGCGCAGGCGGTAGGGTGATCGTTGATGGAGATTCGCTTGCTTGGGCCACTCGAGGTCCGGACGCGGGGCCGCGCCGTCGACGTGGCCGGGCGGCGGCTGCGGCTGCTGCTCGCCGTGCTCGCTCTGCAGCCGGGGCAGGTCGTGCCGGCCGAGCGGCTCATCGACCTGCTGTGGGAGGGGGCCAGCCCGCCGGCCGACCCGGCCAACGCCCTGCAGGCGCTGGTGTCGCGGCTGCGGCGGGCGCTGGAGGCCGCCGGGAGCGGCGAATGGCTCGTTTCCAGGCCATCCGGCTATCTCCTGGCGGTCGAGCCCGACCAGGTGGACGCGCTCCGCTTCGAGCGCCTCTGCCGTGATGGTCACGGGGCGCTCGCCGCCGGCCGCCATCTCCAGGCCGCCGCGACCCTGCGTGAGGCGCTCGACCTGTGGCGCGGCCCGCCGCTGGCGGACTTCGCCGCCGAGTTGTTCGCCGCCGCCAACGCCACCCGCCTGGAGGAGCTGCGCCTGGCCGCGCTGGAAGACCGCATCGAAGCGGAGCTGGGGCTTGGCGAGCACGCCCGGCTGGTCGGGGAGCTGGAGGCGCTCGCGGCGGAGCAGCCCCTGCGGGAGCGGCTGCACGCCCAGCTCATGCGGGCGCTCTACGCGGCCGGCCGGCAGGCCGACGCGCTCGCCGCCTACCAGCGGGTCCGCCGCGCGCTCGCCGAGCGGGCCGGCCTGGACCCCGGCCTGGAGCTGCGGCGGGTCGAGGAGGCCATCCTCGCCCAGGACCCCTCCCTCACCCTCAGCGCGGCGCCGGTGGCGTCCGAGCCCGCGTCCCCGGCCCGGCGTGGCCGCAGCAACCTGCGTGGGCCGCTCACCAGCTTCGTCGGGCGGGAGGAGGAGCTCGCGCGGATCCTGGAGCTGCTCGGCCGGCACCGGCTGCTCACCCTCACCGGGCCCGGCGGGGTGGGCAAGACCCGGCTCGCCGTCGAGGCCGCCCGCCGCCTCGGCCACGGCCTCGACGGCGGCCGCCAGGCCGATGGCGACGCGCCCGACACGGTCTGGCTGGTCGAGCTGGCCGGGCTGGTGGACGGACGCCTGGTCGCGCTCTCGGTGCTCGGCACCCTCGGCCTGGGCGACGAGCGGCCCCGGCTGGACAGTGACGGACCGCACCTGGCGCCCGGCGCCGCCGGCGCCGCCGGCCGCCTGGTCGCGGCGCTGGAGCGGCACAGGACGCTGCTCGTCCTCGACAACTGCGAGCATCTCGCGGGGCCGGTCGCGGCGCTCGCCGAGCGGCTGCTGGCGGCATGCCCCGGGGTGCGCGTGCTGGCGACCAGCCGCGAGCCCCTGCGGGTGCCCGGGGAGGTGCGCTGGCCCGTGCCCGCGCTGCCGGTCCCGCCATCCGGCCTGGTGCGCCCCGAGGAGCTCGCCAGCTTCGCCGCCGCCAGGCTGTTCATGGAGCGGGCCGCCGCGGCTGCCCCCGGGTTCGCGGTCGGTGACGGGGCCGACGCCACCGCGGTGGCGGAGGTCTGCCGCCGGCTCGACGGGCTGCCGCTGGCGATCGAGCTGGCCGCCGCGCGGGTCGGTGCGCTGCCGCCGCGCGAGCTGGCCGCGCGGCTGGACGACCGCTTCCGGCTGCTCACCGCGGGCGCGCGCACCGCGCTGCCGCGCCAGCAGACCCTGCGGGCGGTGGTGGACTGGAGCTGGGAGCTGCTGGATGCGTCCGAGCGGGCCGCGCTGCGGCGCCTCTCGGTGCTGGTGGGCGGCGGCACCCTCGACGCCGCCGAGACGGTCTGCGCCGGGCCTGACCTGCCCGCCGCGGCGGTCGCGGAGGCGATCGCCAGGCTGGTCGACAAGTCCCTGGTCATCGTGGGGCCCACCCCGGCGCCGCCGCCGCCGTGGTGGCCGGGGATCGAGACGCTCGGGCTGCCACCGCCGCCGGCGCCTGAGCCCGCCGGCGGCATGGTCCGCTACAGCCTGCTGGACACGGTGCGCGCCTACGCCGTGGAGCGGCTCGCCGGGGCGGGCGAGGCGGACCGGGTGGCGCGCGCCCACGCGGAGTGGTGCGTGCGGCTGGCGGAGACGGCCGAGGCGCTGCTCAACGGGAGCGAGCAGCTCGCCTGGTTCGCCCGCCTCAGCGCGGAGCTGGACAACCTGCGGGCCGCGTGGCACTGGCTGCTCGACCGCGGCGAGGCCGCGCTCGCCCTGCGGCTCCTGGGGTCGCTGGGCTTCTGGCTGCTCATGACCGGCGACCGTGAGGAGGTCGTCGGCGCGCTCAAGCGCGCGCTCGCCCTGCCGGGACCGGCACCGGACCGGGCACGCGGCCTGGCGCTCTACGTCCTCTGCCTCGCGGACGCGGACAGGGTCACCGACCGCGACGCCCTGCTGGGCATGGCCAAGGAGGCGCAGGCCGCCATGGAGCGCGGCGCGCGAACCCCTACCGAGGCCGCGTTCGCGCGGACGACGGCAGCGACCATCGGCTTCTTCTTCGTCGGCGGTGCCGTCGAGGCCGAGCGGACCCTCGGCGGGGCGCTTGCCGAGGTGGAACAGGCCGGGGGCTGGCCCGCCGCGATCATCCGCCAGCTGCGAGGGTTCGCCAGGGCCATGCTCGGGGACCTGATGGGTGCCGCCGAGGACGGCGAGGTGTGCCTGGCGCGCTTCCGCGAGCTGGGCGACCGCTGGGGCATGGTGCAGGCGCTGGAGCTGCTCGGCACGGTTGACCTCGTGTATGGCCGCTACGAGCAGGCCGAGGCGAGGCTCAGGGAGGCGCTGCGCTGCGCCTGGGAGCTGCGCGTGCCCGTGGAGATGGTGGTGCAGCTGTGCCGGCTGGCGTACCTGGCGGTGGCGCGGGACGACCTGGACCGCGCCGAGGCGTGGCTCGAGCAGGCGCTCGCCGCCGCCCAGGAGGTCGGGTTCTGGAACGCGACCGCCTTCGTGCATGCCGGCCTCGCCCTGCTGGCGCAGCGCCGCGGCGACGCCGAGCGCGCCAGGCGGGAACACCGGCAGGCCATGGCGTTGCGGCAACGCCATGGCACACGCAGCCCGGTCGGGCCGCTCCTGCTGGGTTGGCTCGGGACCGTGGCCACCCGGCAGGGCGACCTGGTGCACGCCGCCGCCAGCTACGACGAGATGCTGGAGTGGATCCGTCACACCGACAGCCCGTCGGCCGCCGCTGGGGTCCTGGAGGGGCTCGCCGGTCTGGCGGGTGCCAAGGGTGACCCGGAGCGGGCCGCGCTGATGCTGGGTGCGGCCGCGGCGGCGCGCCGGTCGGCGGGGGTGCCGCTGTCGCCTGGCGAGCGCGTGGACGTCGACCGTACCGTCGCCTCGGCACGTGAGGCGCTGGGGGAGAGGGGCTTCGCCCGGGCGCTGGCCCGCGGGGAGGCGCTGCCCCTCCGGGAGGCGGTCGCGCTCGCCGAGCAGTCACTCGCCGAGGACCACTGAGCGCCCGGCCCCAGGCACGGGCCGGGCGCCCAGGGGCGGGTTCGTCAGCTCAGCTTGCGGTAGCGACGCACGGTCAGGATGGAGAACACCACGGCGATCCCGGCGATCCAGCCGAGCGCCTGGAGGACGTGGCTGGTGGTGGGGCCGCCCAGGACCAGCGCGCGGATCGCGTCGGCGACGATCGTGACCGGGTTGACCTTCACGAACGCCTGGACCCAGCCGGGCATGGTGCTGGGCGAGGCGTACGCGGAGCTGGCGAAGACCAGCGGGAACATCCACACGAACGATGACGCCTGCACCGCCTCTGGGTCGCGCAGCGCGAGCCCGACGCTCATCCCGATCCACGACATCGCCCAGCCGAAGGCGACCGCCAGGAGCACCGCCGCGAGCGCCGGGACAAGCCCCGCCTGGAAGCGGAAGCCGATCGCCGCACCCACCGTCACCACGACCAGCGCGGTGAAGGCCATGCGGATGGCGTCGGTCATGATCCGCCCCACCACCATGGCCGACCGGGCGATCGGCAGCGACTTGAACCGGTCGAGTGCGCCGCTGGCGAGGTCCTGGGTGATGCCCATCCCCGAGAACGACGACGAGAAGGTGAGGGTCTGCACCATGACGCCGGGGATCAGGTACTCGATGTAGCGCACGCTGATCGCCCTGATCGCGCCGCCGAACACGTAGTTGAACAGCAGCACCAGCATGATCGGCTGGATGGCGATGAACACCAGCGCCATCGGGTTGCGGACCAGGTGCTTGAGGTTGCGGCCGGCGATCGCGACCGCGTGGCGCAGTGCCAGCCCGGCGCCGAACCGCTCGGGCACGGCGGGCGCGGGATGCCTGCGCTCCATGTCGAAGGTGATCGTGGTCATGCCGCCGGCTCCTTCTCCATCGCGGTAGTGGTCCCGGTGCCGGTCTCTTCGGTCAGGGTCCTGTGGCCGGTCAGGCGCAGGAACACGTCGTCGAGGCTGGGGCGGCGCAGGGCAAGGTCGGCGATGCGGACGCCGGCGCGGTCGAGGCGGCGTACCACCTCGGCGAGCAGCCCGGGGTCGTCCATGTGCACGCTCGCAAAGCGGGTGTCCGGATCCACCTCCGAGGTCCCGCCGGCGAGCTCCGCCAGCACCCGCGCGGTGGTCTCCAGGCCGTCCGGGCCGGCCGGGCGCACCTCGAGCACCTGCCCGCCGGCGTGGGTCTTCAGCTCGTCCGCAGTGCCGCGCGCGATCACCCGCCCGTGGTCGAGCACCACGATGGTATCGGCGAGGTGATCGGCTTCCTCCAGGTACTGGGTGGTGAGCAGCACGGTCGTGCCCTCGGCGACCAGCTCGCGGATGACCGCCCAGATGCCCATGCGGCTGCGGGGGTCAAGCCCGGTGGTGGGCTCGTCGAGGAACAGGACCCGCGGGTGCCCGATGAGGCACGCGGCGAGATCCAGGCGGCGGCGCATGCCACCCGAGTAGGTCTTCACGCGCCGGTCCGCGGCCTCGGTGAGGTCCACCCGCTCCAGCAGCCCCACGGCGCGGCGGCGCCGCTCCGCCCGCGCCAGCCCCAGCAGGTTGCCGAACAGGTCCAGGTTCTCCCGGCCGGTGAGCTGCTCGTCCACGGTCGCGGACTGGCCGGTCACCCCGACCAGCGCGCGCACCGCCATGGGCCGGCGGGTCACGTCGTAGCCGCCGACGGTCGCCCTCCCGGCGTCCGGCCGCAGCAGCGTCGCGAGGATCCGCACGGTGGTGGTCTTGCCGGAGCCGTTGGGGCCGAGCAGCCCGAGCACGCTCCCTGTGGGTGCCTCCAGGTCGATGCCGCGCAGCGCCCGGGTGGCGCCGAAGCGCTTGGCCAGCCCTTCGGCCTCGATCGCAAGGGTCATGATGCGAACGCCTCCTGCCAGTCGATTGCGGGTTCCGTTTCAAGGGTCAGTCCGCGATGCGCAGGGTGACCGCCGGCCGGATCCTGGACGCCTGGCGGGCCGGCCAGGCGGTGGCCAGGACCGAGGCGACCGCGGCGGCGAGCACGAGCACCGCGATGTTCAGCCACGGGACCGGGAAGCCGATGCCGGCGCCCTTCAGGTCCTTGTCGTTGCTGAACAGCAGGTAGCTGGTGACAAGGGACAGGACGGTGCCGAGCAGGATCCCCTCCAGGGCGACGAACGAGCTCTCGGTGAGGAACGCCCGCTGGACCGTGCCCGACTGGAAGCCGAGGGCGCGGAGCACCCCGATGTCGCGGCGGCGCTCCCGGACCGCGCGGACCATCACCACGCCCAGGCCGGCGATCCCGACGAGCAGGCCGAGCGCCAGGAACCCCTGCATGAGCTGGAAGAAGCTGCGGTTGGCGGCGGAGTCCCGCTCGACCTGGTGGCGGATGCGGGTGGCGACCAGGCTCTCGGGCAGGAACTGACCCTGCAGGTCGGCGGCGAGCGACGCTTCGGAGACGCCTGAGGCCGGCTTGACGAAGGCGCTGGACAGCTTGGCGTCGGTCCCGAACTGGGCGCGGGCCGCGGCCTGGCTGGTGACCACCGGGCTCACGAACGCCGCCGCGCCGCCGACGCCGTAGAAGCCCTGTGGTGACTTGAGGATGCCGGCGATGATCTTGCGCTCGGCCTTGCCGGTGGCCGGGTTGGTCAGGGTGAGGGTGTCGCCCGGCTTGAAGGCGACCGCGCCCGGGCCGCCGCCGTTCTGGCCGAGGAACGGGTCCACGATCACGTAGCCGGGATTGGACTGGACCGCCTGCCAGACCGCGCGGTCGTCGGCGAGCCGTTCGAGCCGCTTGCTCAGCGGGAACAGGCCCTCCCTGGAGATGCTGCGGTCGGTGCCGACCACGACGACGTCGAGCGGGTCGGTGAACTTCGGGTTGAGGTCGGTCACCTTGCCCTTGGCCGTCGTGAGGGGCGAGACCGCGCCGACCCGGCCGGCGAACCGGCCGGTGGTGAACGTCCGGGCCGGGTCGGCGACGGGTGCCGCCGGGTTGAAGTCGGTCCGGACCGCGTAGCCGCCCGAGGCGTTGGCCACCTCGCTGTCGGTGGTGGCGTTGATGAGGTTGCCGAGCACGGTGATGAGCACGAGGGTGAACACGACCAGGCCGTACATGATGAGGATGGCCCCGGTGCGGAACCGGCGCGCGATCGGGTAGGCGACCGCCAGCCGGGTCGCCAGCCCGGCCAGCGACGGGCGGGCGATCAGCGGTCGCAGCGGCCGGGTCAGCAGCTCCTGGTTCTGGCTGATCAGGAACACCGCCGAGAAGGTCAGCAAGCTGCCGAGCACGACGAAGGTGGCGGTCGAGCCGTCGTCGAACACCCTGGGCCGCAGCGTGTTGGCTGACAGCCCCCAGGCGAGCACGGCCAGCGACACGCCGGTGTAGGCCCAGCGCTTGGGCGCCAGGCGGACCAGCAGCGGGCAGAGCGCGAGCGCGGTGAGGGCCGGGTACAGGTAGACGCCGACCCCCTGGCTCTTGGAGACCGCGCCCACCGACAGCGCGCCGAACAGTGCCGCGGCGACGGTGGAGAGGACCACCCAGCGCCGCTTGAGCCGCCGGCCGCCCTCGCCTGGCAGGTCGCGGATGGCCGCGATGATGTTGACCCGGCTGATGCGGATGCTGGTCAGGGCCACGGTCAGGAAGGCGATGAGGAAGCCCATCGCGAAGCCGTTGACGATGCTGATCGAGGTGAACTTGAACGCCAGGGTGAGCCCGCCGTCGTCCCCGAAGCTGCTGAAGATCCGCGCGGCGACGACCACGACCGCCCGCCCGACGCCGAGGCCGATGAGGATGCCAGCGAGGGAGGCCACCAGCGCGTAGACGGTGCCCTCGATCAGGAAGCTGCGGACCAGCCGGCCGCGCTTCATGCCGACCGCGCGGAGCATGCCCAGCTCGGACTTCCGCTCCTCGGCGAGCATCACGAAGATGTTCACCAGCAGCAGCACCCCGGCGATGATCGAGAAGCTGCCGATGAACAGGAACAGCGAGCCGAGGCCGTTGCCGGCCTGCTCAGCGGCCTTGAGCACCTCCTGCTTCGGCTTCTCGACCGAGGTGCCATGGCCGGTCAGCGGACCGAGGGCGGTCTTCAGCCTGGCCGCGACCGCGTCGCTGTGCCGGTTGCCGGCCTCGACCCCGCCGGTGTTGGAGACGAAGGTGAACGTGCGCGGCTGCGCGGCCAGGGCTGGCGCCGCACCGGCCTCGGCGGGCCGGGCGGCCTCGGCCGCCTTCACGAGCGTCCCGGGCGCGAAGAAGGCGTTGCGGGAGACCGACCCGGTACCCGCCCCGGCCAGCCCCTTGGTCGCCACGACCCGGGTCACCCGGACGGCGGTGGGACGGCCGTAGAGGTAGAACGTGAGCACGTCCCCGGCGCGCGCCCCGAGCGAGTCGGCCAGGTCGTTGTTGATGACCGCCTCGCCGGCCCCCGGGGCCGGGCCGGACAGCCCGGAGCCGCCGTCGGCGCGGCCGCCGAAGGCGGCTGCCTGGGCGAAGTCGACCTCCCAGACGCTTGCCTTGGGCTCTGCCGTGCGGCCGCCGCCGCCGCCGCGGGTGACCGCGGCCTGGTCGCCGCGCAGGGTGAGGATCCCGTCGATGTCGGGGTCGCTCCGCAGCGTGCCGACCCGGCCTGCCGCCGTGTCGCCCTGGGCGATCGTGGGCGAGCCGACGATCTCGTCGATTGGCCCGAGGTTGGTGTAGGCGACCTGCTTGACCGAGAAGTTGATGGTGTCGCCGACGACGAGGCTCCCGATGATGATCGCGGTGCCGAGCACCGACCCGATGGTCACGAGCATCGCCTCGCCCCGGCGGCGGGCGATCTGCCGCAGGGCGAGCTTGCGGAGGAACGGCCGGCGCACCGCGATGAACGCGGCAACGGCCAGCGCTGCCCCGAGCAGGACGACGAGGGTGGGGGTGAGGTTCGGGTACACGCTTCAGCCCTCCATCCGCACGGCGCCGCGCCGGTGCGCGTCCGTCCGCGGGTCGCCGGCCGGGTGGAGCCGCTCGTCCTCGACGAGCCGGCCGTCGCGCATGCGGATCAGCCGGCCGGCCTGCTCGCCGATCGCGGCGTCGTGGGTGACGAGCACGATCGTCTGCCCGTCAACCCGGTTCAGCTCGTGGAGCAGGTCGACCACCTGGGTGGCCATCTGCGTGTCGAGGTTGCCGGTCGGCTCGTCGGCCCACACGATCGCCGGCCGCGACGCCAGCGCCCTGGCGACCGTGACCCGCTGCTGCTCCCCGCCCGACAGCTCGTTCGGCCGGTGCCCGGTGCGGTGGCCGAGCCCGACCCGCTCCAGCATCTCGACCGCGCGCCGGCGCGCGTCCCTGGCTCCGACTCCGGCCAGGAGCAGGGGCAGCTCGACGTTCTCGGCCGCGGTGAACACCGGGATGAGGTTGAACGCCTGGAAGATGAACCCCATCGAGGTCGCCCGGTGGGTCGTGCGGGCGGCGTCGGACATCGCGAACAGGTCCCGCCCGGCCACCAGCACGCGGCCGCCGTCGATGTCGTCGAGGCCGGACAGGCAGTTGAGCAGGGTCGTCTTCCCGGACCCGGACGGCCCCATCACGGCGACCATCTCACCCTGGTGCACGGTGAGGTCGAGGTCAGCCAGCGCCTCCACCTGGATCTCCCCGGTGCGGTAGACCTTGCGGACGCGCTCCGCCACGAGCAGCGCGGGACGGCCGTCCCCGTCCGCACCGGCCGCCGCGGCGGCCTCCGGCCCGTGGGCACGTCTTCGCTTCAACACCATCGAGCTTCATCCTTCCCATGCTTGGCGAGCCCTTCGACAGCGATGCTGTTTCGGGTAGGAGGATGCGCCGGGAGGCTGCCACGGCCCTGCCGGCACGCTGACACCGCTGACACGGCGCTGACATGCGGCCTGCGACGCCTGCCGCGGGGCATGGTGTGGGAGGAATCACCTATTGACAGTTACTAGCTCTTCCGAGATTCTCTGTCTTGGAAGCCACTTCCGAAAGCTGGTAACTACCATGAAGACTTCTGAAAGCCGCAGGTGGTGGGCGCTGGGTGCGCTTGCCTTGAGTGTGCTGGTGGTCGGCCTGGACCTGACCGTGCTCAACCTGGCCCTGCCCACCCTGGCGACCGCCCTGCACGCCCACACCGCCCAGCTGCAGTGGATCGTCGACGCCTACAGCCTGGTCCTGGCGGCGCTGCTGCTGCCGGCTGGCCTGCTCGGCGACCGCTACGGCCGCAAGCGGCTCCTGCTGGGCGCGCTCGCGGTGTTCGGGGGCGCCTCACTGGCGTGTGCGTACGCGTCCTCGGCGGGCGCGCTGATCGGCGCCCGCGCCGTGCTCGGGCTCGGCGCGGCCTTCATCATCCCGCTGTCGCTGTCGGTGCTGCCGGTGCTGTTCTCCGAGCAGGAACGGCCCAGGGCGGTCACGATCACAGTGGGCGCCACCTTCGTGGCGTTTCCGATCGGCCCGATCCTGGGCGGCTGGCTGCTGACCCACTACTGGTGGGGCTCGGTGTTTTTGATCAACGTGCCGGTGATCGTGCTGGCGCTGCTCGCCGTGACCGCGCTGATGCCCGAATCCCGCAGCCAGCAGCGTCCCCGGCTGGACCTGGTCGGCATCGTCGTCTCCAGCGCGGGCCTTGCCGCGCTGACCTACGGCGCCATCCAGGCCGGGCAGCAGGGCTGGGGTGACACCGGCGCGCTGGCGGCGATGCTCGCCGGGGCGCTGGTGCTGGCGGCGTTCGTGGGCTGGGAGCGCCGAATCGCCGGCCGCGGCGGCCAGCCGCTGGTCAACCTGTCGCTGTTCGCCTCGGCCAGCTTCACCTGGGGCACGCTGCTGGCCACCGTGGTCTCGTTCGCCATGTTCGGGTTGCTGTTTGCCGTGCCGCAGTACTTCCAGGCAGTCCGCGGCACCGACGCCATGGGTGCCGGCCTGCGGTTGCTGCCGCTGATCGGCGGGCTGATGGTGGGCGCGGCAATGGCCGACCGGCTCGCCCGCCGGGCCGGCGCCAAGGCAACCGTCGCGCTGGGGTTCGCGCTGATGGCCGCTGGGCTTGGCGCCGGGGCGACCACCAGCCTGCACACCAGCAACACCTTCACGCTCACCTGGGTCGCGGTGCTTGGGGGCGGGCTGGGGTTCGCGATGCCCACCGCGATGGACGCCGCCCTGGGCGCGCTGTCCAGGGAGCGCAGCGGCGCGGGCTCGGCACTGATCATGGCGGTGCGCCAGGTCGGCGCCACGATCGGCGTGGCGGTGCTCGGCTCGGTCCTCAACGCCGGCTACCACGCCCGGCTGGACCTCGGCGGCCTGCCCCCGCAGGTCGCCGGCGCGGTGCGCGACAGCGCCGCCGCCGGGGTCGCGGTCGCCCACCAGCTCGGCGCGGCCCCGCTGCTGGACTCGGTCCGCGCCGCGTTCGTGCACGGGATGGACCTGCTGCTGTGGACCTGCGGCGGCCTGGCGGTGGCTGGTGTGGTGCTGGCGCTGGTGTTCCTGCCCCGCAGGGCCGCCACGATCGCGGCGCCGGGCGCCGCAGCGGACGGATCGGAGGCGGAAGTTGTCGCCTGAGCAGGATGCTGGACCCGCGGTCGGGCTGCGCGAGCGCAAGAAGGCCAGGACCCGCTCCGCGATCCGCCGGCACGCCATGCGGCTGTTCCAGAAGCAGGGCTATCAGGCCACCACCGTGGAGCAGATCGCTGAGGCGGCCGAGGTCTCGCCAAGTACGTTCTTCCGCTACTTCCCGACCAAAGAAGACGTGATCATCACCGATGACTACGACCCGCTGATCGTCGCGGCGTTCAAGTCCCAGCCGGCCGAGCTGCATCCGGTCGCCGCCCTGCGCGGCGCGATGCGGTCGGTCTTCGCCGAGTTCACTGCCGAGCGGATGGCACAGGAGCGGGAACGCCAGGCGTTGATCCTGTCAGTGCCCGAGCTGCGCGCTGGCGCGCTGGACGGGCTCGCCACGACGGTCCAGCTGCTCGCCGAGGCGGTGGCCGAGCGGGTCGGGCGTCGCCCGGACGAGCTGGCCGTGCGCGCCCTCGCCGGCGCGGTGATCGGGGTGGGCCTGGCCGCGATGCTCGCCGCGGCCGAGGATCCGACCGCGGACCTGTTCGCGCTGCTGGATGGCGCCATGGCGCACCTGGAGGCCGGCCTGCCGCTGTGACCCGGCGGACAGCCCGCACCATGCCACGTGTCGGCGTCGGGGCACGACGTTCGGTGCTCAGTTGGTCGCCGCCGGGCGCATGGCGCTGCGGACGGTGCGGGCGAGCGGCAGGGCGCCCGCGATTGCCAGCAGGGTGAGGGCCGCGAGCCACAGGTCGACCGTTGAGAACGCGACCGCCGAGGCGTGCGGGCGTGGATGCGCGGCGAGGCTGAGGAACAGGCTGCCGAACACCGCCACCCCGATCACCTGGGAGAGCTGGATCGTGGTGGTGAGCAGGCCGCTTGCGTCGGCGGCCTCGGCGGGCGGCACGCGCACCAGCGCATGGGCCACCAGCGAGCTGTAGGCCGCACCAAATCCCATTCCGAAGATCACGAACAGCACGAACAGCAGCGGGCCACCACGGGTGCCCTCGTGGAGGTCGGCTGCCAGCCCGACGTAGGACAGCGCCCCGACCAGGAAGCCGGCAGGGGCGAGGGCGTGATGGACCCGGCTCGGCAGGCGCCGCCACCAGTAGCCCAGCGCACCGAACGCAGCCGCGCCCGGCGCGAACGTCAGGCCGGCGCGCAGTGGGCTGTCAGCCAGTCCGACCTGCAGGTGCAGCGACAGGCTGAAGAGGAACCCTCCGAAGGCGATCATCGCGGCGGCGAGCGCCGCCAACCCGGCGGCCAGGCCGGGGGCGCCGAACACCCGCAGGTTGAGCAGGGGGTCGCCGCCACGCGCGGCCAGCGACCGCTCGAGCAGCACGAACGCGCCCGCCAGCCCCAGCCCGAGGGCGAGGCTGGCCCAGGTCCATGCCGGCCACCCCTGCTCGTGGCCGAGGACCAGTGGCAGCACGACCAGCAGCACGGCCAAGGTCGCCGTCAGCAGGCCGGTCAGGTCCAGCCGGCGCCGGGCGGGGGTGCGGTCGGCGGGGACGAGCCGTGGCACCAGCACGGCCGCGACCGCGCCCACGGGCACGTTGACGAGGAACACCGGGCGCCAGGTGGTGCCGAGCAGGTTGGCGCTCACCAGCACCCCGCCGACCACCTGGCCGACCACGGCGCCGCTGGCAAGCGTGGCCGCGTACACGCCGAGCGCGCGCGTGCGGTCGGCGCCTGTGAACTGTCGCTGGATGACGCTGAGGATCTGGGGGATCATCATTGCGGCCCCCGCACCCTGCACGAAGCGCGCCACGACGAGCGTGGCGGTGTTGGGCGCGAGCCCGCAGACGAGCGAGGCGATCGTGAACGTACCGAGCCCGGTGAGGAAGAGGTTGCGGGGTCCTCGGAGGTCGCCGAGGCGCGCGCTGGTGATCAGCAGCATCGCGTAGGTGACGGTGTAGCCGGCGACGACCAGCTGCAGCGCCGCACCGGACGCGTGCAGCTTCTCCTGGATGGTGGGGATGGCGACGTTGACGATGGTGACGTCGAGCAGGGCCATGAACTGGCCGGTGATGAGGACCGCGAGCATGAGCCAGCGGCGCCGGGCGGCAGCGTCCCTCGCCTGAGCGGAGGCCGGGACGGGAGGGCCCGGTGCGGCCGGGCCGGGACCTGGGGTGGCTGTCGTGGTAGTCATGGTGCCAGTCTGCGGCGGTCCCAACCGTGGTACCAGGAGCCTTGTTATCCTGGTACTGCCACTACCTGGCACCAGGGACCGCGGCGGTGCACACTGGCGGCATGACCACGACCGGCGAGACGCCGCGGGCGCTGCAGGCGCCCATCAGCCCCAACGGTAACGGTAACCGCAACAGCGCCGAGCGTGTCGAACGGCGCATGGAGCTGGCCGAGTTCCTGCGCGCCAGGCGGGCGCGGATCAGGCCGGCCGACGTCGGCCTGCCGCCAGGGTTGCGGCGCCGCACGCCGGGGTTGCGGCGCGAGGAGGTGGCGCAGCTCGCCGGGGTCGGGGTGACCTGGTACACCTGGCTGGAGCAGGGCCGCCCGATCCGCGCCAGCGTGCAGGTGCTGGACGCGGTCGCCCGCACGCTCCGACTCGACCCGGCCGAGGTTGAGCACCTGTACCGGCTGGCGGATGTTCCGGTCGCGCCGGTCGACGCGGCGCCGTCGCCCTGTCCGCACGTGGTGCGGGAGATCCTCGACTCGATCGAGCCGCTGCCCGCGATGGTGCTCAACAGCCGCTACGACATCCTCGCGGCCAACCGGGCACACCAGGACCTGTTCTGGCGTGAGTGGCACACGGGGCTGTCCTGTGAGGGCCGCAATGTCCTGTGGTGCTGCTTCGTGCACCCGGAGGCCCGCCGGCACATGCTGAACTTCGACGAGGAGGCGCCGCGCATGGTCGCGACCCTGCGGGCGTCGTTCGCGCAGCACCTGCACGAGCCGGCGTGGACCGGGTTCATCCGAAAGCTCAGCGAGGCGAGCGCGGAGTTCGCGGAGCTGTGGGCCCGCCACGAGGTGGCCAGCGCAGGATCGCGCATCAAGCATTTCCTGCACTCCAAGGCAGGCCTGCTGCGGCTGCGGTCCACGAGCCTCGACATCTCGGACATGCCTGAGACGCGCATCGTGGTGTACACGCCCGTGGACGACGACTCGCGCGAGCGCCTGCCGCTGACCCGGTCGCGATAGGCGCTCAGCCGTGGCGTATTCGTACTAAGTATCGTATTTGTCGTGATGGAGGGCCTCCCCGACGTGGAACTGCCGGCCGAGCGGGGTCAGGTCGAGGTAGTTGTATGTGCCGAGAAGCAGATCGCCGCCACGCGCGTACGACGAGTAGGTGTGAAAGATGCCGTCGCCGTCGCGGAGGAAGACACTCGTGCCAGGCTGCTCGCCCTCCGTGAACCAGGGCTCGCCCGCCTGCTCGTGCTCCGCCTTGCTCCGGTAGTTGTACTCCACGGGGGCGACGGCTTCGTCCAGCGTGACGTGGAAATCGTAGTTGAAGTCGCTGCCGAACGAGGAGTAGAAGGGGACGGCCCAGCCCATGCGCGCCTGGAACCGCTCGAGCTACGATCAGCTGCCGGCGGCCCTCGAACAGGTCCAGCAGGCTCGCCTCGCCATCCGCACCCTCGAAGACGTAGTCCTTGTCGATCTCCCCTCGATTGTTCTGGGTGGGCCCTTGATGTCAGACCGCCCGGTGGCGCGAAACTCATCGGCGCCTGCCGTGCGGGCCTCGGCGGGGAGCTGGAGCGCGGTCTCCTGGAGAGTGCTGCTTTGCCGCGGCGGTGCAGCCTTGCCGCGGCCGTTGTCGCTGCAGCGCCCGATTTGGGCGATCTGTGGAGCGATCTGCGCGGCAGAGCTGCACGGGCGCGGCAAAGCACGACCACCGCCGCGGCAAAGCGGCATATCCCGCGCGGCAAGGCCTCGGAAGTCGCCAAACGGTGTCCGCTGCAAGCGGCGAACCTACCCGATACGGATACCCGTCCGGCTCTCTAGCGGAGCCAGCGGCGCAGCGCCCGGCGTGCCGTCCGCCGCGCCCCGGGACGGCCGTCGGGGCGGCGGCCGCGGCTCGCAGCGCGGGCGGTGAACAGGGCGCGGAGGAGGCTCCACAAGGAGCCACTGCGACGGTAGGTCATGGCTTGTCCCTCTCTTGCGGCGCGGTGAGCTCCGCCTGCTCGATCGTCGCACGGATCTCGGCGACGCGCTCGGGATCCCGCTGCTCACCGTGCCGCGGCCAAGCTTGCCGATCGGGAGCGCCGCCAGGGGGGCGGGTCGGGGTCAGGGCACCGGGAACTGGCGGCGCACGAACGCGTCGAATCCCCTTGCGGGCAGCCAGCGCCGCAGCAGGAACAGCCCGTGGGCCATGACACCGACGGGGTAGCGGGCGTGGGGTCGGCGGCTGGTGGCGGCCCGGGTGATCGCCCTGGCCACGTCGTCGGTGGAAACCGCGAGCCGCCCGGCCAGGTTGTAGGGCGGTCCCGCCCAGGTCTTGGCGCGGTAGCGGGCCATCTCCTGGTGGAACTCGGCGTATGGGCCGTCGGCGCGGGCGCCCGCCCACACCGCGTTGGTGGCCAGCTGGGTGCGGGCCGCGAACGGCTCGACCTGTACTACCCGGATACCGAAGCCGGCCAATTCCAGCCGCAGGGCTTCGCTGAAGGCCTCCAGGGCGTGTTTGGTCGCGGCGTAGTACGCCCAGCCGGGTACGGCGAACCGGCCGAAGATCGACGAGACGTTGACGATCCGGCCGTACCGTTGGGCGCGCATCCCGGGCAGGACAAGCTGGGTCAGCCGGGCCAGCCCGAACACGTTGGTGTCGAACTCGCGGCGTACCTCGCTCACCGGGATCTCCTCGACCGTACCCACCAGTTCGAAGCCAGCGTTGTTGACCAGCACGTCGACCTGACCGTCCCGGGTCGCGATCCGCTCGACCGCTGCGACCATCGACGCGTCGTCGGTGACGTCCAGCGCCAGCGTGTGGATCCCGGCGTCGGTCAGGTCGGCGAGCGTGTCCGGCTGTCGCGCGGTGGCGTACACGACCAGGCCGGCACGGTGCAGGTGCAGCGCGGTCGCCCGCCCGATGCCGGAGGAACAGCCGGTCACCAGCGCGGTCCGCGAGGCCGTACCCGGCATGACCACCTCCAGAAGTGAGCTTCACATCGGCGTCTGACACTCTCAAAAGGATACTATATTGACAATAGTATCCTGGCGACGCGAATGGTGAGATGTGGGGGCCGGTCGTAGCTACGGCCATTTCTGCGCGGCGGCCCGCGCCTTGGAGGCCGTCGGCGAGCGATGGACTCTCCTCGTCGTGCGTGACCTGTTGCTCGGGCCGCGACGGTTCACCGATCTCGCGCGGACCCTCGCGGGGATCACGCCTCAACGGCTCACCGACCGGCTGCGTCGCCTGGAAGCCGTCGGCCTGGTGCAGCGGGAACCTGGTGAGGGCCGGCAGGTGTGGTACCGGCTCACCGAGTCTGGGCGCGATCTCGGGCCGGTCGTCGAGGCGCTCACGGTCTGGGGGATCAAGCACCGGCCGCTGGCACGTCGGCCAGGAGAACCGGTGCCCCCGGAACCCCTCATGCACGGCACCAGAGCCCTGCTCGTCGGGTGGAACGTGACAGTCGCCCAGCCGGTGGCCTGGGTGTGGCGGTTCCGCGCCGACGGCACCTATACCCTGCGCTACACCGGAACGGCATGGCAGCTGTCCCGCGAGCGCGCCGAACCGGCCGACGTCCTCATCGACACCACCGCCGAGGCTTGGCACGCCCTGCTCACAGCACCCCCGGGTCAACGCCGCCTCACCCACCCCGACTTCCACCTGGCCGCAACCGCCGCGGCACGCGAGCACTTCGCGGCCGCGTTCGCCCTCGGGCAGGCGGTCCAGCAACCCAACTGATCCAAGCGAGCGGCGCGGCCTGGCGCAATGGCTATCGCCTTGTCGATGCCACGACCTGCCCCCGTGCTTCTCAGCCGCTGTGGGATCGGGCGATGTCGCCTGCCAGGGCACTGGCTGGGTCGTGCGGCCATGCCAGCTCAGCGACCAATTCGCAGACCGCGTCGATCATCGCCGGGTCGAACTGGGTGCCGGCGCACCGCTGCAGCTCGGCCACGGCTTCGGGGATGGTGAGCCTGGCCGCGTAGGGGCGGGGCGAGGTCATGGCGGTGAAGGCGTCGCAGACGGCAATGACGCGGGCACCAAGGGGGATCCGCTCACCGGCCAGTCCGTCTGGGTAGCCGGTGCCGTCGAAGTGCTCGTGGGTGGAGCGCACCAGTTTGGCCGCCGCGGCCAGTGCCGGCGCGGCGGCGATGATGCGCTCGCCAAGCAGGCTGTGCTGTCGCATGAACGCCCACTCGTCAGCATCCAGGGGGCCCGGCTTGTGCAGGATCTCCTCAGGGATCGCCATCTTGCCGACGTCATGCAGCTCAGCGGCTTGCCGGAGCTGGTCGCGCTCCTCACGTGGCAGGCCAGCCCGCTCCGCGACGGCGTCGGCCAGCCGGGCGACGGCCGCGTGGCGCTCGACCAGCTCGGGGGTGCGTTCCTGCAGGGCGCGGAGCAGCACGTCGCGGCTCTGGCGCTCGGGCAAGCGCCGGCCACTCGTCTTGTGGGTATACATGCGCTGGTCGACGAGTCGCATGGCCTCGGTGACGTCCTGGCTCTCCTGGGGCAGCAGGATCTCCCCGTACGAGGCGTTGATGGCAAAGCCGGCGCCGTGCTCGGTGAGCGCCCCGGCTGCCGCGGCGGCGATGGAGGTGGTGGCGTCGGGGCGGACGGGGGCCAGGACGCAGAACTCGTCCCCGCCGAGGCGGTAGGCCGTAGCTCCGCGGTCGGCCATGGCGGCGTCGAGGGCGCCTGCGAGCCGGATCAGCAGGGCGTCGCCGGCGGGATGGCCGAAGTTGTCGTTGTAGGCCTTGAACCCGTTGAGGTCGAACAACAGCAGCAGGAACGGCTTGGCCTGGCTGGCTTCCTTCAGCCTGCGGTCCAGGTCGAGCTTGAGCTTGCGCCGGTTGCCGAGGCCGGTGAGGGCGTCGGTCAGCGAGGCAGCGACCAGGACGCGGTGGTGGGTCAGGAACGAGACGGCCGCGAAGGCCAGCAGCGCCAGCGCCGCAACCACGACGAGCATCGACCACAGCCCCACGCCGTACAGCGGACCGACCGGCTCGCGGGTGACAGCGACGACGTACCAGTGGTTGGCGTTCCCACGGATGGGCTCCAGTCGCTGGTAGGCGACTGGTCGGCGGCTGAGGGTGCGCCGGCCGCTGGGCGTCCCGGTCTGGACGACCGGGCGGAAGCGATGGTCGTCCGGGACGCCCAGCGGCGCTCCGAGCCGCTGTGGGTGTCGGCTGCTCAGCACCACCGCGCCGGTGCCCGCGTCGATCACCGCGATGTCGAACTGGCTGCTCAGCGCGGCGGCCACCTTGCGGAAGCTCTCGATGGTGATCTCGAAGTGCACGATGGCCTGCCTGGACCCGTCCGGGGTCGGCATGAGGGTCGAGTTGGAGATGACCCACTCGCCGGTGTCAGGCGACACGTACGGTCGTGCCTGGTAGACCTGTCCTTGGGGGAGGGCGAAGGTGGGCCGGAAGAACGGGTTGCCTGACTCGTCGGGGGACAGGTCCGCGGGGCGTGCCCGCACCCCCCGGACCACGCGGGCGTTCTCGGGCCCGCCGTGGTCGATGAAGCACGCCTCCCCGATGCTGTCGGGGAACAGTCGCTCGAGGTAGGCGAGCGACTGGTTGATCTCGTCGACCACCGGCCGGCCCGAGCGGAGCTTGGCTCCGCGGTCGCCTGGAAGCCCGTAGAACTGCTGGAAGGCTGGGTTGTTGGCGGTCAGCAGGTCGATCGATTGGCCCCGCGAGAAGTAGTCGGCGAGGACCTGCGCCTCTTCGCTCGCTTTGTTGGCGAGCGCGCCCTCCAGGGCGGCGATGGCATGGCCGTGGGTCGACGTCCCACTCCCGATACCCACCGGGAGCAGGCAGATGGCGACCAGCAACGTGGAGAAGGGGAAGCGACGCATGCGCCGGTCCTGTCTTAGCCCCAATGCCATTCGGTTAGCCGGATCTGCGAGCACAAACTCCCTGGTCAGCATGGGGAAATCAGGCCAGAAGGGCCCTTAACCGAATGGCATTGGTCTTAGCCCGTCTTTGCCCAATGAGCGCGATACCTGGTTTATCGGCAGCCGGTCTGGGTTGACTTAGCCTGCTCGCTGACGCTTGGCGACGGGACCTGCTGCGCAGCCCCGCAGATCCCGCCGGTGGGCCGCCGCTCGGTCGACTCACCCCTGTCGCTGTCCCTACCCGTCAAGTTGCGCATGCTCGTGCACGCCCGTCAGCCTGCGGGCCCGCCCTGCGCCACCATCCGCCCCGGGATGTGATCACCGTTGACCTCCCAGCGATCCGGCGGGACACTCAGCCGTGCAGCCGCGCTGGAGGCCGTGCGCCGGCCTGGTCGCAGGGGGAGATGAACGCGATGGTCGAGCAGGCGCCACCCGCGGCCAGCCGCCGCTCACCGGCACGCCTGGCCATCCAGGTCGTGGTGTCGCTGCTGCTGGTCGTGGTCATCTTCTACTTCCTGCTCAAGAAGGTCGACCTGGGCCAGGCGTGGACCGCGATCACCGACATGACCTGGCTGGAGCTCACCACCCTGGGCCTGCTGGCCGTCTGGAACCTGTGCACCTATGCGTTCGTGTGGATGTCGGTGACGCCCGGGCTGTCGTTCTGGCATGCGATGGTGATGACCCAGTCGGCCACCGCGGTGACCAACACCGTGCCCTGGGCGGGGCCGGGGATCGGCGTCGGCATGACCTACAACATGCTGGGGGGGTGGGGCTACTCGCGGTCCAGGACCACCACGGCGGTGCTGGTCTCCGGGGTGTGGAACGCCTTCGTCAAGCTCGGCATGCCGGTGCTGGCCCTGGCCCTGGTCGCCCTGCAGGGCAACGCCACCGGAGGGCGGGTCATCGCCGCCCTGCTCGGCATCGGTGGGCTGGTCGCCGCGGTCGTGGTGTTCGCGCTGATGCTGCGCAGCGAGCAGGTCGCCCACCGGGTCGGGGAGCTGGCGGGCCAGGCCGCCTCGCGGGTGCTGCGGCTGGTGCGACGCCCGCCGGTGGCTGGCTGGGAGCTGGCCACGGTGAAGTTCCGCTCCCGCACCATCGCCCTGGTCGAGCACCGCTGGATCGCGATCACGGTGACCTCGCTGGTCAGCCACCTGTCGCTGTATCTGGTGCTGCTGGTGGCCCTGCGTGACGTCGGGGTGAGCGACGCCGAGGTCTCCTGGGCGCAGGTGCTGGTCGCGTTCGCGTTCGGCCGCCTGATCACCGCCATCCCGTACACCCCCGGCGGGCTCGGGGCGGTCGAGGTGACGCTGATCGCGACGCTTTCGGCCGCTGGGGGCGATCGCGCTCAGGTAGCCGCCGCGGTGCTGGTCTACCGCGCGCTCACCTGGGGACTGCCGATCCTGGTCGGCGTCGCCACCTACCTGTGGTGGCGCCGCCGGTCGTTGACGGCGCCAGCCCACGACAGGGCGCCGACGGTCGACTCGCAGCGGCCGACACGATGACCCACCGGGCGCGCGGCGGCGACGCGGCGATGGAGCGCATCGATGCCGAAGCTGCGGCTGGCAACGCGTCGCCACCCACCTACAGGGTGTTGTCGCGCCGTAGTGGCAGGGGCCGGCCGTCGGGGTCGATCGCCAGCCGGTCCAGCGCCGCGACCCAGCGGGCCTTCAGGGCCGGTGCCACCGCCACCCGGTGCGGGCGGATCCGGCCTGGCGGCCGTGGACCCTGGCGGCCGCCGTCGTGCCAGGCCTCCAGCCGGGCGGCGGTCGCCCGCCACAGCTGGAAGCCCGCGGCCGGGTCCAACAGCCGCTCGTCGCCGTCCGGGTCGCCGGCCAGGCCCAGGTGCTCGCGCCACAGCCGCAGGCGAAGCTCCCGCGCGAACCCCCGCGCGCCGTCGCCCAGGCCGGCCGGGTCGGCGGGGGGGCGAGGGTCGCGGCGCTGGTCGAGCACGGCGCAGGCGACCTCGGAGTCGTGGGTCCAGGAGCGGCGGTTGAGGTTGGCCGAGCCCACCATCGCCCAGACGTCGTCGATCATCACCGCCTTGGCGTGGACGTAGATCGGCGTGCCCTGCTCGTTCTCCAGGTCATACACGGCCACCCGCGGACCCCCCGCGCACTGCAGCCGGCTGATGGCCCGCCACTGCGCCGCCCGCGCGGCCCGGCCCGAGATCGGTCCGTCCTGATCGGGATAGCGCGGCACCACGACGATCATGCGGAGCTGGGGTGCCTGGCGCAGCGCGGCGGCGAGCGCCTCGGCCACCAGCGTGCCCCACAGGTACTGGTCCTCGATGTAGACCAGCGCCCGCGCCCGCCGCAGCGCCTTGATGTAGGCGCGGGCGATGCTGCGCTCGCCTTGGGGCGCGAACGGGATCACCCGGTGGCGGGCCGGGTAGGTGCGCAGCACCTGCACGCTGTGGGTCCCGACCAGCGGCGGCGGCAGCCGGCGCTGCAGCAGCCCAAGGCCTGTGGGCTCGTGGCTGAGCCGCCGCCACGTGGCCCGCAGCGGGTTGCGGTGGTCGCGTGGGGTGCGGTCCTCCCAGCGTTCCTGGAACGTCAGGTCGACGTCCAGGACGGCGGGTCCCCGCACCTCCAGCTGCAGGTCGTGCCAGGGCGGCCGCCGGCCGTAGCGCGGGTCGATCCGGACCGGGTCGGCATCGCCGTGGTGGTCGGGGCTGTCGCGGCGGCCGCGGGACAGGTCGATCCCGCCCAGGAACGCGATGCAGCGCATGGGGTCGTCTGGGACGTGGACGACCAGGAGCTTTTGGTGGTGGCTGCCGAACCAGCGCACCCGCTGGTCGGCGACCAGCTGCCCGCCGGCGCGGTTGACCAGCGTGCTCATGGCCCGGTTGGCGTCCTGGTTGAACCGGATCAGCGCCGGGTGGGAGCGCCACAGCAGCCCACGGATCGCCACCCCGCAGCGGGCCAGCCGGGCCAGCAACGGGCCCAGCTCGCTGCCGGGCCCGGCCAGCTTGCGGGTGGCGTCGATGCGCCAGTCGGTCAGGTACACCCAGTCGCCGGGGCCAAGGCCCCCCAGCAGCTGGTGCAGCCGCGCGAAATAGGCGGCCCCATCGACATGGGCAGCGACCAGGTTGCCGTCGGTCCAGGCGCGCCGGTCCTGGCGCGCCGCGTCGATGCGGGTCGCGGGGTTGCCGCGCTCGTCGGCGCTGAGCAGCCACGCCGCGGTGACATCGGGCACGGCGGCCATGCCCGCACCGCCGACCCTGCCGGTTGGTTGCCGCTCCGGTGGCCGTCGCTGGGACATCACCGCTCCTTCCGCCCAGCCGACCGCCCCGGTGGTCGGCCGCGGGCTCGGGGTTCAGTGTTGCTGGCGTTCCTGGTCCTGCGCCAGGTCCAGCGCCAGCACGCTGGCCAGGATCAGGAGGTCGTCCTGGCCAGGGGCGACATCCACCGCGTAGGTGTCGCGCACACTGAACCAACGTTTGGAGACCGTCGCCACCGTCTGGCCGCCCCGCCGGATGGTGAACTCGTGGTCGAACAGGTCGCCCTGCATCTCCAGGTCGTCGGGTCCGGGGACATCGATGGTGAACCGCTCCCGGAAGGGCGTGAACAGGTGCTTGCGGACCTCGGCGGCCTGCTGGCCGGCCACCGAGACCAGGTAGGTCGGCCGCAGCGCGACCAGCTTGCGCTGGACCTGCGCGACTTCGCGCCCTTCCGGGTCGCGCACGACCAGCCGGCTGCGCAGGCTGAAGACCTTGCCGTCCACGTGCAGGACGGGCCGGCCCTGCTCGTCGGTGATGTCGGAGTCCTCGCCCAGCCGGAAGAAGCGCTCGCGGATCAGGTACACCCTGGTGTCCTCTCTGCTCGACGGCGGTTGCCGTGCGCCCACGCGTCCGGTTCCAGGATGGAGCCTGCCGAGGGCGTTTGCACCACTGCCGTCGGCTGGCGAGCGGCCTGGACCCCGCGCCAGCCGCCGTCGTGCGGGACGACAGGCTGAGTGATCGGGAGCCAGCCAGCGTGCCGCGCGGGATGCGCTGCCATCCCGCGCGGCAGGGGAGTCAGTCTCTGATGACCAGCAGGTCGGTCGCCTCGAACTCGATCATGGTGTCGGGTGGCGGGGGCGGGCCGCCGAGCACCTTGGTCAGCGCCGGTGCGTGGTAGTCGGCGAAGAAGCGGTCGGCGTCTTCTTTGGAGCGCCACGCGCTGAGCACCGCCACGCCGCGCTCGCTCTGGCCGGCGACCTGCAGGAGCAGCCCTTCCGGCGCTTGGTCGGGCAGCAGGTCCACGACCTGGTGGAAGATGTCGATGGTGCCCCCGACGGACTGGTTGAAGATGGCGTAGGTCATCTTCGGTTCCCTTCCGGCCGTGGCTGGACGTCCTGCGGCCGCTCGCCGCCCGCCAGTCCCGTCCACCCTCGGGGCTCGAGGCACTGCTCACCGCGCCGGCTGGCCGAGTCGGGCCGCCGACCGTCGGGCTGCCCGGCGCTGAGGCCCGCGAGCGGGCGTTCGCCGAGCTCGGGCGCGAGTGGGCGGCGGCCGGCCGAGCGGGCGACGGGCCAGTCCCGGCGACGGTACGGGAGGCCGTCTGGGCTCGCCTCAACCGGTTGCGCCCGATGGCGCGGGAGGTACTCCAGGTCGCCGCGGTCATCGGTGAGCGGTTCTCGGACGGCCTGGTCGCCAGCGCGGTCGGTCGTTCGGCGCTGGTCTGCGTTCCGGCGCTGGATGAGGCGGTCGCGGGCGGCCTGGTGGCACCGGCTGGGCCGGCCGGTGTGCACCGGTTCGTCCATGCGCTGGTGCGCGACGCGGTCGAGGAGGGCATGAGCACCGTCGCACGGGCCCGCTGGCACCGTGTGGTGGCCGAGACCATCGCGCTACTACGCCTCCGACGTCACCTCCCACCTGTCCGATCTGGCCCGGCACTGGGTGGCCGCCGCGCCATCGGCGCCTGAAGGCGTCGACCAGGCTGTGCGCTGGTGCGAGCGAGCCGCCGATGACGCGCTGGTGCGGTTGGCGTGGGAGGAGGCGACCCGCCTGTACGGCGCGGCCCTGGACGTGGGCGGCCAGCTTGGGTGGGACGATCGCTGCCGTCTGCTGCTGGGGAGGGCTCGTGCCCGGTTCCGGTCGGCCGAGCTGGCCGACTCGTTGCAGGACAGTCTGGAGGCGGCGCGGCTGGCCCGGTCGGCTGGCCGAGGTGACCTGGTCGCCGAGGCCGCCCTGGTGCTGCAGGCGGTCGGCGACCCTCGGCTGCTGGCGCCGGTGCGCGACCTGTGCGAGGAGTCGCTGGCCGTGCCGGACCTGGCGCCCGAGCTGAGGCGCGGCTCCTGGCGCAGGTCGCCCTTGCGTGCTTCTACCTGGATCCGGACCGTCTCGACGAGGCCAGCGCGGCGGCGCTGGCATCCCAGGATCCCGACGTCATCGTTGCCGCCCTGCGCACCCGCCAGCTCGCCCGCTCAGGTCCCGACGGCGTCGCCGACCGGTTGGCGCTGGCCGACCAGATGACCGGGCTGGGCCGCCGCTGCCGCCGTCCCGACGTGACGATGTGGGGGCATCTGTGGCGCATCGACGCCCCGATGGCGACCTGGCACCCACCGCGCTACCTCTTCGACCAAGTGACGAGCCTGCGACTCTACGATGCGGTGGCCATCGGACACCACCAGGACCTGGTCGCGCTGGTCGACCGGCTGGCCGGGCTGCGAGAGCACCACATCGGCGCAGGGGCCGCGGCCCCATCTATGGCGGTCCGGTCGTGCTCCTGCTCGCGCACGCCGAGCATGCTCTGGGCCGGACCGACGCCGCGGTGAACGATCTGCGCGCCGCATTGGACGCCACCGGGGTGAACGGGGCCCGCGGGTTCGCGGTCGAGGCGGCGGTGCTCCTGGCCGAGGTCCTGGCGCAGCGCGGCGCTCCGGGAGACGCCGCGGAGGCCGCCGACCTGGCGACCCGCGCGACGACCGACGCCCGGATGCTCGGCATGGTCCCCTGGGCGGCGCGGGCCGAGCAGGTCGCCGCCAACCTGCATCCAACCGGGACGGCCCCGGGACCGTTGACCGCCCGCGAGGAGGAGGTCGCCGAGCTGGTCTCGCGTGGCCTCACCAACCGTGCGATCGCCGAGGCGCTGGTGGTTTCGGAGCGGACCGCGCAGAACCACGTCCAGCACATCCTCACCAAGCTCGGGTTCACCGCCCGCAGCCAGGTCGCGGCCTGGGTCGTCTCCCGCCGACAGGCAAACCGGTGATCCCTGCCGTCGCCAGCGCGCGCTCACTCGGCCAGGCCTGCACGCCGGACCATGTCTACGAGCGCGCTGTGGTGCGGCGGTGGTCGTCGATCAGCGGGCGCGTATCGCCGTAGGCGAGGCGGCCGGCGCCGAAGTCGTGCGGGAACCCGAGCTCGATACGGCTGACCTCCTCGAGCCGTGCCAGCTCCTCGGCGGTCAGCTCGACCTCCAGCGCTCCCAGGTTGTCCTCCAGCTGCTCGCGGCGTCGGACGCCGAGGATCGGCACGATCGCGCCGCGTGCCCGCTGCGCGCGCACCCAGGCGATCGCAACCTGGGCGGAGCTGGCGTCGTGTTCGGCGGCGACCGTGTTGACGGCGTCGGCGATCGCGAGGTTGCGATCGGTCAGACTGGTCTCGCCGAAGGCGGCGATGCGCGTGTCATCGGGCCGGTCGCGGTCGCTGCCGTAACGGCCCGTCAGCAGGCCGCCGCCCAGCGGCGACCAGGCGGTCACGGTCAGCTCGAGCGCCTGTGCCATCGGCAGCAGCTCGCGTTCGACGCTCCGCTCCACCAGGCTGTAGGGGACCTGCAGACCGGCGAAGCGGGTCCAGCCGCGCAGGTCGGCCAGGGTGACCGCCTGCGAGACGATCCAGGCGGGCGTGTCGGAGATGCCGACGTAGAGGACCTTGCCGGCGCTGACGGCGTCGTCGAGTGCACGCACGACCTCCTCCACCGGGGTGAAGGCATCCCAGATGTGCACCCAGTACAGGTCGACGTAGTCGGTGCCGAGCCGCCGCAGGCTCGCCTCGAGCGACTGCACCAGGCTCTTGCGGTGGGCGCCGCCGCCGTTGGGGTCATCGGGGCGCATCGTGAGCGTGTACTTGGTCGACAGCACCCAGCGCTCGCGCTCCGGCGCGACCAGCTCACCGACGATGCGTTCACTCTCGCCGTGCGCGTAATAGTTGGCGGTGTCGACGAGGTTGCCGCCCGCCTGGGCGAACCGTTCGACGATGCGGGCAGCCTCGTCCTTGCTCGTACCCCAGCCGCCCCGGCTGTCCCCGAAGATCATCGCGCCCAGGCACAGCTCCGACACCCGCAGGCCGGTCCGACCGAGCAGCTTGTAGCGCATGCTCATCACCATGAGCCGATCCCTCCTCTCGCGCCTGGTCGCGGCCGCGCCACTGCCGTCCTCAGTCGGCGTTCGCTGCTGGTGGCGGCCACGGCAAGAATCAGTAGGCAGGGCGCGGCCGCGACCAGGCCGAGCAACGCGAAGCCGCCCGTGGCCAGCAGCAGCCCGGCGCCACCACCGCCCACCGCCGCGGCGGCGCCCATGCCCAGCTCGCCGAGCCCCTCGGCGCGGGTCCGTAGCGACGGGTCGACGGGCGCGTCGCGCAGCAGCGTGCTGCCGCCGATCAGGCCTGCGTTCCAGCCGACCCCCAGCAGCAGGAGCGCGGCCATGACCCCCACGCGATCCGATCCCGCCATGGCGGCGACTCCGCCGGCGCCCAGCAGCAGCAGCGCACCCACTCCGGCCACCATGCGGCCGCCGAGCGTGTCGGCCAGCCAGCCGGTCAGCGGCGAGGGCAGGTACATCGCGGCGATGTGGGCGCTGATCATCAGCCCGACCATGCCCATGCCGGCGCCGTGGTCGTCCAGGTGCACGGGCGCCACCGCCATCACCCCGACCATGGTGAGATTGGTGAGGGCCAGCACCAGCAGCGCCGTGCGAAGCTGGCGGTCGCCGAGCCCGGCCGCCAGGCTGGCGGCGGCAGGCGCGTGCCGCGCGCTGTCGGGCGCGGTGTCGTTGGCCAGCGCCGTGGCCTTTGCCACCTGCAGCGGATCAGGCCGCAGGAACACCAGCAGCACCAGCGCCGCGCCCAGGAACGCCGGGATCGCCAGCAGGAACAGCCCGGTTGGCTCAGGCAGTCCAAGGGCCACCGCGGGGGTCCCGGCCGGGCCGAGCAAGTTCGGACCGACGACCGCGCCGACGCTGGCGGCAGTCACCACCGTGCTGATCGCACGTCCGCGCCTGCTGGCGAGGTCAGCAGCGGCGTAGCGTGCCAGCATGACGGCGGCGTTGCCACCCCCGAGCAGGACACAGCCGGCCAGCAGCAACGGCCAGTCGTGTAGGGCCGCCGCGGTGACCGCCACTCCGGCGCCCAGCGCGCCACCCAGGTGGGCGACGGCCAGCCCGACGCGCCGCCCAACGCGGTCCATGAGCCGCGTGACGGCCACGGCGCCGATCCCGGAGCCGAGCACCAGCACCGCCAGGGGCAGCCCCGCGGCAGCCGGGCTGCCGGTGAGGTGCTCGGCCAGCAGCGCCCCGGCGGTGCCCCCGGCGGCCAGGCCCAAGGCCCCCAGCAACTGCGCCACGACCAGCACCCGCATGGTTCGCCGCTGCAGCGACTGTGGGGACACGGATGGCGGGGAAGCAGGGGCGGGCACCGTCACTGCGCCTCCTGTAAGGATCGAGGTCGAACGGGAACGCAGCCAGCGTTTCGTAGCCGGGCGGCGACGTCCAACACCTGTCCGGCACTGATTTACGCAGCTGGGATGTCAAGCCGGGCTGGCCTGCGGAGGCTGGCGAGCGGGGCCGGCGCCAAGCTCGAAGATGGCGGCGTCGGGTGCGGGGATCCAGGCGTCTGGCGGCCGCTCGAGCCAGCGCTCGCTGCGTGCGAGCTGGTCGGCGCTGGCATGGAGGGCGTCCAGGCCGGGGTGGCGGAGCTCGCGGCGGTAGACCATCGTCCATGGGTACAGCGGTACTGGCTCGGTGAGCGGCCTGACGACCACACCAGGCGCGATGGGTCGTTCGACCAGGGTCAGAATGGGCCGTCCGTGACTGCGGAGGTGCTCCACGGTCTCCTCGAGCCCGACGGCGTGCAGGTGTGGTGGGGATGGCTCGGCGCCGAACGCCGCCAGCAGCTGGACCCCCAGGTCAACCCATTCCGGCGCGTGCTCGTTGCCGACGCTGGCGTCCACCTGCGTGCGGCGCAGCGCCGCCAGCGGCACGGCGTCCAGCGTGGCGAGCGGATGCTCCTCGGGCAACAGCAGCGCCATAGGCTCCAGGCGGATCGGCCGGCGAACGAACTGCCTGGCGGGGAACGCCTGCCCGAGCCCTTCGCTGCGGCCGAAGGCGACGTCGAGCCGTCCCGCGAGCAGCAACTGCAA
>WNFU01002384.1_pt1 | contig 40557 bp, 38 predicted proteins | sample 5400121 | NCBI WGS metagenome assembly WNFU01 (sample SAMN13153360, study PRJNA577476) | soil metagenome | isolation source: 100 cm soil or saprolite under grassland replicate 1 | place: USA:California | collected 2016-06-15
CAAAAAACGACCGGCTACGTCAGGCGCGCCTCCTTGCTGTGTTCCGTTGTCAGGAAGGAAACTCCCATGCAAAACCCTTTCCCGGGGGCTTCCCAGGAACCTTGGTTATGGTACGTCGCCCACCCCCAAGCGTCAAACCACTCGTCTGAGGGCGAAACCCGCAGGTCAGAAGCCTATCAGTATGTCACCGGGCTATCCGGACGAACTTTCGCGTCCCCACTTGCACAACCTTGCCGGACAGATCGGCCACGGTCACCTCCAGATCCGGGTCGGTCACCCGGCTCCCGTCGATTCGGACCCCACCCTGCTCGATCAGCCGCCTGCCTTCGGAGTTCGAGCTCGCCAGCCCGATCTCCTTGAGTAGTCGAGGGAGCCACACCTTCTCCTCACCCACGAGAGAGGGAGGAAGCGGCGCATCGGGAAGGCCCTCCGGCATCTCGTGCTCCCTGTGCACCATGTCGAAGCGCCGTTCGGCTTCGGCGCCTGCCCCCGAGCCGTGATACAGGACCACGATCTCGCGGGCCATATGGCGCTTGGCCAGGTCGGGGCGCAGAGACCCCGCGGCAAGCCCCTTCTCGATCTCGTCGATCTCCGCGCTCGACACCGTCGTGCAGAGGCGCACGTATTGCACGATCAGATCATCGGGGATGCTCATCAGCTTGCCGAACATCTCGTCCGCGGGTTCGGCGATGCCAACGTAGTTGCCCAGTGATTGGCCCATCACCCTCGAACCATCCAGCCCGATCAGCAGCGGCATGGTGAACACGACCTGCGGCTCCTGCCCCCAGTCACGCTGGATGTCCCTCCCCACCAGCAGGTTGAACTTCTGGTCGTTCCCTCCCAGCTCCACGTCGGACTCCACCGCCACCGAGTCCCGGGCCTGGAGCAACGGGTACAGGAACTCCATCATGGAGATGGGGCGCTGTTCGGCGAAGCGCTTGGCGAAGTCGTCGCGCTCGAGCATCCGGGCAACGGTGTAGGACGCCGTCAGTCGCAGGACCTGTTCCATGTCCAGCGTCTCCAGCCACTCCGAGTTGTATCGGACCTCCAATCGCTCCTCGGAAAGGATCCGGCCGAACTGGTCAAGGACGCGCCCGGCGTTGGCCTCGACCTCCTCCTTGCCGAGCCGAGGCCGCGTCTCGGACTTTCCGGAAGGATCGCCCACACGCGCCGTGAAGTCCCCAACGATCAACACCGCCGTGTGCCCCATGTCCTGGAACTCCCTGAGCTTGCGGAGGACCACCGCCCACCCCAGGGTCACCTCGCCGGCCGTCGGGTCCAGTCCCAGTTTCACCCGCAGTGGGCGCCCCTCGGCGACCGACCGCTCGAGCTTGGCCCGGAGCTCGTCTCGCGGAATGACCTCGGCAGCATTCCTGGACAGGAACTCCAGCTGCTCGTTCGGGTCCATCCCGGGGGCCATCGGCGCGGATGCTAACAGGTCCACTCCGCGGCCTTTCCTGTCGATGAATGCAAGGAGACGATGAGCGCCTTCCCGCCTCCGCTTCACATCGCCCGAGGCGGTCGCCGGCTTCTCTGCCGGCGGCTGTGGGCCGCGCTGTGCCCTCTCCTGGCCGTCCTCCTGGTCACCTCCGCCTGCTCCATCCCACGACCCCACCTGCTTCCCCGGAGCCTCACCCTGCCGGCGCTTCCCCAGACCTCGATCATCTACGACGCGAGCGGCCACTTCATCACGACTCTTCACGCCGGGGAGGACCGAACGATCATCGGCATCGACCAGATCCCGACGATCGCCCGCGACGCCGTGATCGCCGCCGAGGACGAGCGCTTCTACCACCACCATGGGATCGACGTGAAGGCGATCGCCCGGGCTGCGGTGAAGAATGTGGCCACCGGCCACGTGGTCGAGGGCGCCTCTACCATCACCGAGCAACTCGTCAAGAACACGATCGGCTCGGACGAACGGTCCTTCAGACGAAAGGTCCGGGAGGCCGAGATGGCCTACGAGCTGGAGGATCGCTTCACCAAGGACCAGATCCTGGAGCTGTACCTGAACACCGTGTACTTCGGGCAGGGCGCGCACGGCATCCAGTCGGCGGCCAAGACCTATTTCTCCACCACTGCCAGCAAGCTGACCCTCGACCAGAGCGCGCTACTGGCAGCCCTGATCCGCTCGCCGTCGTCGTCTGACCCCGTCTACCACCCCGAAGTGGCCATGGCGCAGCGCAACGTGGTCCTCGGCCGCATGCGCGACCTCCACATGATCGATCAGGCCACCTACGTCGATGCCACCAGCAAGGGTCTGGCCCTGGATCTGTTCGAAGAGCGATCGCGGTACCCGGCGCCGTACTTCGTCGACTACGTGAAGCGCTGGTTCCTGTCCAACGAGGATTTCGGCGCGACCGCTAAGCAACGCTACAACTTCCTGTTCAAGGGAGGCCTCCGCATCTACACCACCGTCGATCTGCGGCTCCAACGCTATGCGGAGAGGGCGGTCCACAGCATCCTGTCCTACAAGAACGACCCCTACGGAGCCATGACGGTGATCGATCCTCGAACCGGTGCGATCCGGGCGATGGTCGGAGGACGGGACTTCTTCTCCAAGAAGGACCGCATCGCCCAGCTCAATCTGGCTACGGGAGGAGCGACCGGCCGCGCTGCGGGCTCGGCCTTCAAGACGTTCGCTCTGGTCGCCGCCCTGGACAAGGGCATCTCGCCTCAGCAGGTCTACCGGGCACCCTCGCACATCAACATTCGCCTCCCGGCCGGGTATCGCCCTCCGATCTGGCCCGTGGACAACTACGACGGCGAGGGCGGCGGCAGCATGACCCTGGAACAGGCAACGATCAACTCGGTGAACACCGTCTACGCCCAGGTGATCATGCAGGTTGGTCCCCGGGCGGTCGTGGACGCGGCCCATCAGATGGGCATCACCCGCAGGCTTCGGGCCGTCCCCTCCGCTGTCCTCGGAACGAACGAGGTCGACACACTCCAGATGGCTTCGGCCTACGGCTCTCTCGCGACCATGGGGAAGTGGACGGCTCCTACGGCCGTGGCCAAGATCACGGACAGTCACGGCCGGCTCCTGTACCAGGCCGACCCGGACTTGGAGCAGGTGCTGAATCCCGGGGTGGCCTGGACGGCGAATCAGATCCTGCAGAAAGTCGTCCAGGCCGGAACCGGGACCCAGGCGAACATCGGGCGGCCGACCGCAGGCAAGACCGGGACCGGACAACAGTGGACCGATGCCTGGTTCGTCGGTTTCATCCCACAGCTCGTGGCGGCCGTCTGGGTTGGCTTCCCCAAGGGTCGAGTGTCCATGGTGTATCCGAAAGTGCGGATCCGCCATGTCCTGGGAGGAACCTGGCCGGCCGAGATCTGGCACACGTTCATGACCAACGCCACCAGGAACATGCCAGTGGAGAAGTTCCGAAAGCCGTCCTTCGGGTACGTCTCGGTGGCCGTGGACATCCGGCGCGACTGCCTTCCCAACCACTGGACCCTTCCCGACGACATCGCCGTGTTGACCTTCATCGCAGGGACGCAGCCCACTCGCTTCTGCACGGTGCCTAGCGGCCCCCAGATGGTCCCGATTCCTTCCGTGATCGGATTGAGCGAGGAGAAGGCGGTCGAGCGGCTGGAGAGCTATGGATTCGTTCCGATCGTCCAGAGGGTCGACTCGCTGAACCCCGAGGGCACGGTTCTGGCCGTGGATCCGGGCCCAGGGACCAGGGTGCTCCAGGGAGCCACCGTCACCCTGACGGTGGCCTCCGGAATCCCTCCTCCTCAGCCGAGTCCCTCCCCGACACCTTCCCCATCCCCGATGCCGTCGCCGTCGCCGTCCCCTCCCCCGACGCCGTCGCCCTAGTTCCGGCAACCGGCCCGGCCCGACGGTTGCGCCTGGGCAACGAGGAGCCCCCGGAGGCGAAAGGGCTGCCGCTCACGTAGAAGCGCCAGGGCTTCTCCATCGCCACGGTGATCCCGATCCTCTGGCCGACGCCGATCCCTCGCTCGTCGATAGGCTCTCCCCGGGCCACGAAGAGATCTCTCCCCGACACCAGGTCGACGCCGTTGTCGCCACGGCCGATGCCGTAGGCCTGGGTCAGGCGGCCCGGGCCCGCGCACAAGAGGCGCAGATTCGATACACCTCGCCGCGCCTGCATGATCTCGATGCCTTCAGTCGGCTCGACGGCCCTGAGGAGGACCGCGCTCCCCTCGCCGTCCTGGCCGGTCACGACGTTCATGCAGAAGTGCATGCCGTAGGTGAAATACACGTAGAGGTGCCCCGGGGGGCCGAACATCACCGCGGTGCGGTCGGTGAGGCCACGGAACGAGTGGCTGGCCGGGTCGCCCTCTTCGTAGGCCTCGCATTCCACGATGCGGCCGGCCACCAGCCCCTCGGGAAGCCCGCGAACCAGAACCCGTCCCAGCAGATCCCGGGCCACCTCCGGCGACGGCCTTGCGTAGAACGAGCGCGGCAGGGGCCTGAGCCGCCGCGATCGCGACGCGCTCAGCGTCGGCCTTTCTTCAGGAACTTGCGCAGCTTCGTGAGCGGCCAGGTGTTGATCACGTCGTCCTTGGTCAACCAGCCACGCTGGGCCGTCCCCACGCCGTAGCGCATGAATGGCAGATGCACGGTGGAGTGCGAGTCGGTATCGACGGCGAACTTGACGCCGTGCCGCTTGGCCCACATGACGTGCTCGTCCCGGAGGTCCAACCGGTCGGGGTAGGAGTTGATCTCCAGGGCGGTCCCGGTCCGCGCGGCCGCGGCGAACACCTCCTCGAGGTCGAACTCGATGGGTGGCCGTTGGCCGATCTTGCGGCCGGTGGGATGCCCGATGATGTTCACGAAAGGGTTCTCGCAGGCCTGGACGATCCGCCGGGTCATCTCCTCCTTGGGCTGGTTGAACTCCGTGTGGACCGACGCCACCAGGACGTCGAACCCCTCGAGGAACTCCGGCCCCCAGTCGACGTTTCCCTCGGCGTCGATGTTCAGCTCGGAGCCGTGCAGCAGGACCATCTTGCCCTGCTTCCCCAGCTGCCGGACCCGCTTGCGCTGGGCCAGCATCTTCTCGTCCGTCATGCGCTGCATGTAGAGCATGGGGGCGTGGTCGGTCACGGCGTAGTAGGCGTACTTCCGTTCCCGCGCGGTGGCGATCATCTGCTCCAACGGCGCCAGGCCATCGGTCAGGTTCGTGTGGGTGTGGAGGTCTCCCCGGATGTCCTTCAGCTCCACGAGCGTGGGGAGCTCGCCGTGCAGGGCTGCCTCGATCTCCCCCCGGTCCTCTCGCAGCGTGGGCGGGATCCAGGGGAGGCCGAGTCGCTCGTAGACCTCCTCCTCGGTCTCCGCCACGATGAGGTCGCCGCTCTTGGCATCGAACAGCCCGTACTCCGAGAGCTTCAGGCCCTTGCGAACGGCGATCTCCCGCGTCCGGATGTTGTGGGCCTTGGATCCGGTGAAGTACTGGAGGGCGGCCCCCCAGCAGCCCGGCGGGATGACCCGGAGGTCGACCTGGAGGCCCTTGGTCGTGCGGATCGAGGTCTTGGTGTCACCCCGGGCCACCACCCGGTCGACGTAGGAGAGTTTGGTGAAGGCCTCCATCACGGGGGCGGGCGTGTCGGAGGCCACCAGGATGTCGATGTCCCCGATCGTCTCGGCCATCCGCCGCAGGCTGCCCGCGTACGTGCATCTCCCGCATCCCCTCACCGCCGCGAGCTCAGCCACGATCTCCTCGGCCAGGTCCATGGCCAAGCCCAGATGCACCCTGTCCCCCGACTGTTGCATGAGCTCGATGCCGCGAAGGATGTTCTCATCGGTCTTCTCTCCGAAGCCCTTGAGGCCGTGGAGGCGTCCTTCGTGGATCGCGTCGGCCAGCTCCTCCACGGTCGCGATGTGGAGATCCTTGTACAGGACCATGGCCTTCTTCGGCCCGAGTGTGGGGATGGAGATCATCTGACGGACGCCGGCGGGGACCTGGGCCCGCAGCTCCTCCAGGGCATTGATCATGCCGGTCCGGAAGTACTCCAGGATCTTCTCTGCGATCGATTTCCCCACGTTGGGGATGGCCAGGATTCCCTTCTCGTCGAGCGTCGAGATGTCGGCGTGGTAGCCACCGACCGATCGAGCGGCCTTGTCGTAGGTTCGGACCCTGAAGGCATCTCCACCCGAGATCGAGAGGAGGTCGGCGTACTCCTGGAGCAGGGCTTCGACCACGTCGTTCGTCCGGGGCATGACGCGATTCTAGCCAGGCCCATCCAGCCCCTCATCGACGAAACAGGAGCCTCAGTCGTCGGCGATCTGGTACACGTTGCCGTCCGGACCTCGGAAATGGGTCCACGACGAGCCCTTGAACGACTGCACTTCCGCGTCGAGGAACTCGATCCCAGCGGCCTCCATCTCCGTCCGGGCAGCACGGACGTCGTCCACCTTGAAACCAACGACAGGACCGGTGGTCATGAACGTGTGTTCCTTCTCGCCTGGACCGTACACCTCCACGTGCGTCCCATCCATCAGTTCGAGGATGGCGAAGTGCTCTCCCTTGTGACGAACCTCGAGGCCCAGGACTTCTTGAAGAAACTCGATCATCTCCTCGAACCGGTCGGTCCTCGTGCCGAGCCAGTTCAGCCCTTTGGCCCTCATGGTCTCTCCATCACGCGCGGTCCAACAACCACAGGAGCAGGGCCTTCTGGGTGTGCAGGCGGTTCTCGGCCTGATCCCAGACCACGGAATGCGGCCCATCGATGACTTCGTCGGTGATCTCCTGTCCCCGGTGCGCCGGCAGGCAATGCATCACGATCGCGTCGCTCGCCGCACGGTCCAACGCCGCCAGGTCGATGCGGTAGCCCTGGAACACCAGCGTGCGCTCCGCAGCCTCGTCCTCCTGCCCCATCGAGGCCCACACGTCGGTGTACAGAACGTCGGCGCCGGCGCAGGCTTCGTCCGGGTCGTTGGTAACCATGGCCGAGCCACCCGTCGCCTGCCCGATCTCCTGGGCTCGGTGAACCACTTGTGGGATGGGTTCGAAGCCCGGCGGCGTGGCCACCCGGACGTGCATCCCGCACATGGCCCCGCCCAGCAGCAGCGAGTGGGCGGCGTTGTTGCCATCTCCTACGTACGCCAAGGTCAGACCGGCCAGTCGAACCTTGTGCTCGTTAACTGTGAGGAGGTCGGCCACGCACTGGCAGGGATGCTCGAAGTCGGACAGGGCGTTCACGATGGGGACCGTGGCCGTTCGAGCCAGGCTCTCTAGGCGCTCCTGACCGAACGTGCGGAGCACGATCGCATCGACGTAGCGGGACAGCACGCGGCCGGTGTCTTCGATGGTCTCCCCCCGGCCCAGCTGGAGCTCCGCGGAGGAAAGCGCCACCGGATGCGCGCCGAGCTCGGCGATGCCGACCTCGAAGGACACCCTGGTCCGGGTGGACGGCTTCTCGAAGATCATGGCGACGGACATGCCCGCGAGCCGGCCCGCATAGTCGGACGGGGCGACCTTCACCTTGGCCGAGAGATCGAGGAGTTCGGCCAGCTCGCCCGGCGAGAGGTCGTCGATGGAGAGGAAGTTCAGCGCCATATGCGGCAGATGGTAATCGTGGAACGGGCCGGACGGTAGTCGGCCTCGAATCACCCGGAACGGAACTCGGCCCCGAATTCGCGCTGGAGACGTGCCACGATCGCGGCCACCGCCTGCTCCGCCTCCTCGTCGGTGAGGGTCCGGTCGGGCGCGCGGAAGTCAACCGAGAAGGCCAGGTTCTTCTTCCCCGCGGGGAGAGGATCGCCCGTGAACACATCGAACAGCACGACCGCATCGACGAGGTCCCCGCCAGCATCCCGGAGTGTGTCGGCCACCGTGCCCGCGAGAACCTCCCGGTCCACCACGAACGCCAGGTCCCGCCGGACGGGAGGGAACCGAGGGATGTCCCGGAATGGATGAGGCCGCCCCGCGTAGGGCGCGAGGATTCCCACGTCCAACTCGAAGACCCCCACGCGTCGCGGGAGATCGAGTCGGGACGCCTCACGCGGATGGATCTCACCCACCACCCCGGCCGGAAGGCCCCCCACCAGGATCACCGCGGATCGGGCGGGGTGGAAGGGCGTCTGCGCGGGCTCGCCCACCGACCACTCGCTGATACCCAAGCCCGCCAGGAGCGCCTCCAGACCTCCCTTGGCGTCGAAGAAGTGGAACTCGCGGCGTTCGGAATGGATCCCCTCGCCGGCGGGGCCGGTGAGCGCGGCGGCCACGAACTCGCGCTCGTCGACCGGCGGCCCCTCCGGCGTGCCCGGGCGGAAGACCCGGCCCACCTCGAACAGGGCCGCTCCCCGGACCCCTCGGTAGATGTTCCGGGCCAATGCCTTGAGCAGGTTGGGGACGAGGCTGGGCCGGAGAAAGGGCTCGTCGGCGGAGGGCGGGTTCGCCACCCGGATGGCTTCCCCGTACCCCATCAGCTCCAGGTCCGAGGCCGAGGCGAACGACAACGAGAGCGCCTCACGGAGCCCCGCTCTCACCAGCACCTGCCGGATCCGCCGGCGAAGCAGATAGCTGGGAGCGAACCCTCCCGCCTCCTTGATACCCGGAACCGTCGAGCCGACCGCGTCGTACCCGTGTACGCGCACGACCTCCTCTATCAGGTCGACCTCGCGCTCGAGGTCGGGCCGGAAGCTCGGGACTTCGACCCTGACTTCCCCGTCGGCTTTCTCCGCTTGCATGCCGAGACGGCCCAGGGCATCCGCGATGTCCGAGGCGGACACCTCATACCCCAGCACCAGCGAGGCCCGGGCCGGCCGCACGGACAGACGCTTGCGTTCGGGGGCTTTCCCCACGTCGATGGCGCCGGCCAGAACCGTTCCTGACCCCCATTCCGCCATCAGACGGCTAGCACGGTCGGCCGCCGGCCTCAAGATCTCCGGGTCGCCTCCGCGGGAGAACCGAGTGGATGCCTCCGTCAGGAGGCCCAGCCGGCGGGAGGTCCGCATGATGCCCTTCGGCTCGAAGTAGGCGCTCTCCAACAGGACATCGCGAGTCGACGGCGACACCTCGCCGTCGGCCGAGCCCATCACGCCGGCGATACCCACGGCCCGGCTCCCGTCCGCGATCACCAGGTCGTCTTCGGAAAGCTCTCGCTCGACGTCGTCCAGCGTGACCAGGCGCTCCCCCGGTCCGGCTCGCCGCACGATGATGGCTCTCCCGTCCAGGAGGTCGAGGTCGAACGGGTGCATGGGCTGGCCACTTTCCAGCATGGCGTAGTTCGTGGCGTCGACGATGTTCGACACGGGCCGCATGCCCGAGGCGGTCAGCCGGGCCTGAACCCTGAGCGGTGAAGCGCCCACGGTCACCCCCCGGATCACCCGGGCCAGATAGCGGGGGCACTTGTCGGGGTCGAGGACCTCGACGGTCGCCGCGGCTTCGGCGCGTTCCGGTGCCTCCGAGACCGACGTGGCGGGCAGGCCCAGGGGGACACCGGTGGCGGCGCTGGCCTCCCGGGCCACGCCGACCACCGACAGCAGGTCGGGGCGGTTCGCCTCGATCTCCAGGTCGAGGACGGCGTCGTCCAACCCGAACGCGGCCTTGAAATCGGATCCGACCGGCACGTCATCGGTGAGGACCAGTATCCCGCTGTGATCGGCGGAGAGCCCCAGCTCTCGCGGGGAGCACAACATGCCCTGTGATTCGATACCGCGGATCTTCCGAGCCGACAGAGGCTCCGGCAGCCCGGGAACCCGTGCCCCGGGACCGGCCAATGGCACCAGGTCGCCGGGCTTCATGTTCCTCACGCCCACCACCAGCTCGCGCTGGGCACCCCCTGCATCCACACGAGCGAGGCACAGCTTGTCCGAGTTGGGATGGTCCCGGACCTCGACCACCCTGGCCACCACCACACCGGCCAGCCCCTCCCAAGGCCGAACGATGGACTCGACGTGCAAGCCCTTCATGTCCAGGATCGGGACCAGCTCCTCGGCCGAGAGGTCGATCGGGCAGAACTCGCGGAGCCACGACAGGACGACCCTCATGGAGTGCTCACCCCTGCCCGGCGAACTGCTCGAGGAACCGGACGTCGCTCTCCCAAAGCAGGCGGATGTCGGGGATGCCAAAGCGGATCATGGCCAGCCGGTCGTACCCCATCCCGAAGGCGAACCCCGTGTAGCGCTCGGAGTCGTAGCCCACGTTCTCCAGCACCACCGGATGAACCATCCCGGCGCCGGCGGCCTCGATCCAGCCGGTGTGGCCGCACGTGCGGCAGCCCTCCCCACCGCACACGAAGCAGGACACCTCGACCTGAGCCCCCGGCTCGACGAACGGGAAGAACGAAGGAGTGAGGCGGACTTCCCTCTCCGGCCCGAGGAGCGCCCGATAGAAGGTCTCCAGCGTGCCCTTGAGGTCGGCGAAGGTGATCCCCTCGTCCACCGCCAGGCCCTCCACCTGATGGAAGACCGGCATGTTCTTCGCGGTGATCTCCTCGTTGCGAAAGACGCGGCCCGGCACGACCACGTAGACGGGCGGCTGCCCCGCCTCCATGGTCCTGATCTGCATGGGCGAGGTGTGCGTTCGAAGCAGCAACTCGGGGTGCTCGGGCAGGTCGAGGAAGGTGGTGTCCATCATGGTGCGCGCAGGGTGGTCGGGAGGGATGTTCAGGGCATCGAAGTTGTACCACTCGGTCTCCACCTCCGGACCCTCCACCACCTGGTACCCCATGCGGGTGAAGATGTCGACCACTTCGTCCTGCACGATCGTCAGTGGGTGCAGCGAACCGGAGCGGAGCCGTCGCCCCGGCAGAGTTACGTCGACGCGATCCTGCTCCAGGATCGACCTGTCGCGCTCGGCTTCCAGCTCGACTCGGCGAGCGGCGAGGGCCGCCCGAAGGGCTTCCCGGACCTCGTTGGTTCGCCGGCCCACCCGCTTGCGGTCATCGTCTGGCAGGCTCCCCAGGCCTCGCTGGACGGCGGAGAAGGGGGACTTCCGGCCGAGCAGCGTGACCTCCGCGTCCTCCAGGCCTACCACGCTCGAGGCGGCCGCGAGCAGCGACAGCCCCCGCTCAAGCTCGTGTTCGAGCATCCGGAGCGCCTCCTCGGCGTTCGGCCCGGCCATGGTGGATGGCTAGTCTAGTGGCCTGCCTGGGACGCTCCCGGGAACATGGATCCTCGGTCAGAGGGCAGTCGGGCTAGCGCACTCGAGCTCGGCGTTGGAGATCGATCACGTCCGATTCTCCGTCGCCCTGTGCACGGTGGTCCCCGCCCTCGTGCGGCTGGGGACGATGTCCGTTGCCGTCCCCGTCGGTCTTCTGCTCGAACTTGTCCAGTCGCGACTCTCTCATATGGGTCTCGTATCCGCGGGCCCGAGGCGCTGCCGGCTCCAATGCTTCTCGCCTTTGGGGCCGTCCTTGTGCCGCGACGGCCGCCTCCGGCTCCGAGGCGGTATCCCAACCGGGCATCGGAGGCTGTTCCGCGTGAGGCCAGTCGATGTCGGAGAGCTGCTCCAGCGGCTTCACGGTCTCCACGACCGACTCCGCCACCTCCTCGAGTCGGGCCCGAATCTCACCGATGCGCGAATGAACCGCCCGGATCAACGGCAGCGCTTCCTGCCGCCACTCGTCCGCGCGGACCAAGTCGGCGTACAGGCGGCGTTCGTACTCGCTGGCATCTTGGAGTTTCCGCTCCGTGACCGCCCTGGTCCGTTCGATCATCCCCTGGGCCGTCGCCTCGGCCGAAGAGAGGATGGCGTCGAGCTCCCGGACCAGAACTTTCGGAGTGGGCGCTTCCGAGCTCCGGGCGAATGCCTCGACCTGTGCGCCGAGATCCTGGATGCGGGCGTCGCGCTCGCTGATCTCTTCCTCGACCACCTCGAGCTCGCGATGAAGCCCCAAGATCCGACCCTCCGCCGCCCGAAGGCGGGCTTCCGCCTCCTGGGCGAGGGCCTCGCGTTCCTGGAGGAGTTCGCGGACGCGGCGGCGCCGGTACCCGAAGATCGCCACTCCGATGCGCCTTTCTTGCTTCATGGGCGACTCTCCGCCGTCCCGGTCAGAGGGATTGAGAGAGTCTAGTCCGTTCCGCCCAGATGGCTATCCCCCATTTGCCCTACCGGGGAGGGTCAGGGTGAACACGATCCCCTCGCCCGACTCGGCCACCAAGCTCCCCCCGTGTGCCTCAGCCAGGCCTCTGGCCACGTACAGACCGACCTTGCTCCCGGAGCCCGACCCCGGCATCCTCGGCCGGAACAGCTCGTCTCTGACCGTGGGTTCGAGCTCGGATCCGGCCCGTCGCACCGACACGGTTGGCGTGGGATCACCGTTCGTCTCCACCCGCACCGGGCCCGTCTCCCCCCACCACTGAGCGCTCTCGATCAGAGCAAGCAGCATAGTGCGAAGGCGAGCGGGATCGACCAGAGCGATGGCGGGCGAGCCCGACACGTCCACCTCGACCTGGGCCCATCTGACGACCTCCCCCTCGATCTTCCTCGCGACGTCCAGGATGTCGGTGGGCACGGGCGCGAGGTCAAGGCTTCCTGCATGCAGCCGTGCGGCATCGACGAGCTGGGCGATGATGGCTTCCATGCGGAAGGCGTCCCCGGCGACGCCTTCGATCATGGCCAGCCGCTGCTCATCGTCCAGCCGCTGCCACCTCGACAGCAGGGTCGACGTGAACCCCTTCATCGCGGTGAGGGGCGACCGGATGTCGTGCGCCGCCCCCGCCACGATTCGGGAGAGAACGTCCCTCATCGTGCCGGCCTCAGCGCGCTGGCGCGCCGCCTCGAACAGCACCAACGTGGCTGCGGCCGCGAGGTTCAGGGACTCGGCACGTCCGGAGATCGGGACCCGAACCGTGGCGTCGGCCAGCCCGAGAACCGACGCCGACAGGCCTCGAGCCTCGTTGCCGAATAGCACCGCGGTTGGGGAACGCAGATCAGCCTCGTACACGGTCCTCGCCCCCTCTGGGTCGGCCGCCAGGACCGTGAACCCATGGTCGCGAAACGCCGACACCGCCTCCTCCACGCCGACGTCCCTGGCAACCAGCAGATGGAACAGGGAACCCGCTGTCGCCCGGACCGTCTTCGGGTTGTACACGTCGACCGAAGAGGTGGTGAAGACGACCCCACTCGCTCCCGACGCATCGGCTGAGCGAAGGATGGTGCCGGCGTTTCCCGGATCCCGCACCTCGACGAGGGCGGGGACCACTGCGTCGCCCGGCTCGAGGACGTCCCGGAGCGCGACGTCCACGAACTCGGAGACCGCAACCACGCCCTGAGGGGTCACCGTCGACGTGAGATGGGCCATCACCTCGGGGGACACCGGCCGCACGGGGATCCCGGCCTGCTCGGCGGCCTTGACCACGCTCTCCAGCCGCTCCTCGGTCCCCACGCTGGTGAAGACCTCCTGAACCCCTGCTCCGGCGGCGACGGCCTCGGTGACGCCCTGTGCCCCCTCCACCAGGAAGAGCCTGTCCTTCTCGCGCATGGCCCGCTTCTTGAGCCGGACAGCCCTGGCCACACGCTTGTTGTGGATGGAGGTGATCATTCCCGCGCAGGTTACAGCGGGGGACCGGACGATCGCGTAAGGGCTAGGCTCGGGCCTCCGCTCGGGAGCGAGCTCTCTTCGGCCTCGCTTCGGCCTCCAGGCCCTGCCGGGCGGCATCGACGAGCTGGTCGAACGCGGCCGGGTCGTTGACCGCGAGGTCTGCCAGGACCTTCCGGTCCACCTCGATGCCGGCCCCCTGCAGCCCGTGGATGAAGGTCGAGTACGTCATGCCGCCCGCTCGTGCGGCCGCTCCGATACGCGTGATCCACAGCCTCCGGAACAGGCCCTTGCGGTCGCGGCGGTCCCTGTAGGCGTACACGCCCGAGTGCATGAGCTGTTCCTTGGCCACTCGGTACCTTCGGGAGCGGGCTCCGCGGTATCCCTTGGCCTGGGAAAAAACTTCGCGCCGCTTCTTCTTCGCGTGGACGCTTCGCTTCACTCGGGGCATCGATGCTCCTCAGGACTCACCGGGACTCACTGGCCGATGAGCCGGCGGACGCTCTTGGCCTCCGGACCAACCTCGGCCATGCCGGAGACACGACGCCTGCGGCTCGACGACTTCTTGGTCAACATGTGGTTGCCCGAGGCCTTGCGGCGCATGACCTTGCCCGTCGAGGTCACCCGGAACCGCTTAGCCGCACCGCGGTGCGTCTTCATCTTCGGCATGCTCTTACCTCAACCCTCTCCCTCGCGTTCGCTCAGGACCGCGGGCTCGATCGCCTCCTCGGCATCGGGCCGAGACGGCTTGGATGCTCTTTCCGGCCGCTTGATCGGGGCGAAAAGCATGACCATGTTGCGCCCGTCCAGCTTCGGGAAGGAATCTACGGTAGCAAGTTCTTTGAGGTCCTCGGTGAGCCGGTCCAACAATTTTCGTCCTAGCTCCGTGTGTGCCATCTCTCGTCCGCGGAACATGATCGTCACCTTGACCCGGGCTCCGGCCCTGAGGAATCGCTCGATGTGTCCCTTCTTCGTCGCGTAGTCGTGGGGGTCGATCTTGGGGCGCATCTTCATCTCTTTGACCTCGACCCGCACCTGCCGCTTGCGCGCTTCCTTCAGGCGGACATCACGTTCGTACTTGAACTTGCCGTAGTCCATGATCCGGCACACTGGCGGGCTGGCCGTGGGAGCGACCTCGACCAGGTCGAGGTCCAGCTCCTGGGCACGCCTGAGGGCATCCTGGATCGAGACGATCCCGATCTGCGACCCATCCGGGCCGACCAGCCGAACCTGCGGGGCCCGAATCCTGTCGTTCACGCGTGCTTCAACTGAGACCCGACATCACCTCCTGAACGAAAGGAATGGAACGAAGCGCTTGCGATTGGCACTCAAGGGCGGCGAGAGTGGCTGGAACCGACCATTCAAGGAGTATAGGAGGGAGGGCAAGACGGCGAGAACGGGCCCCGCGGGCCCGTTCTCACGTGCCTTTCCCAATGAACTAGACAGGCTTGACGTTCGCAGCCTGCTTTCCCTTGGGACCTTCCACGATGTCGAACTCTACCTGCTGGCCCTCGGAGAGAGTCCGGTAGCCGTCACCGACGATCGCCGAGAAGTGAACGAACACGTCGTCCCCATCGGGACGAGCCTACCACTCGGGCTGGAGCGGGCGGCCGTAGTCGTCCTGGAGCCTGAACGTGTCGTCCTCGGTCGTGTAGCCGTAGGCGACCTCGAGCACCCTTCCGCGCTTCTCCCCGACGTTCCTGATCCGGTGAGGCTCCTCGGCCGACACCACGAACTCGTCACCAGGGTGGGCTTCGACCACACGGTTCCCGATCTGGATCACCAGGCCGGGGTCGAGGACGATCCACATCTCGTCTCGGAGCTGGTGATAGTGTTCGCTCGTCTCCTGGGCGGGCTCGATCGTGATGATCCGGACCGAAGAGGGCTGGTTCAGGGCGTACGTGGTGACCTTCCCCCACGGCTTCTCCACGATCAAGGCTCGCTCTCCTTCTTGTCCCTCCCCGCTTCGACCTGGTCCAAGACGCTGGCCATCTGCATGGCTGCCATGGCCGCGTCCCAGCCCTTGTTGCCGTGCTTGCCGCCGGCGCGGTCCAGGGCCTGCTCCAGCGTGTCCGTGGTCAGGACCCCGAAGGCGACCGGCACCCCGGTCTCCAGAGCAACCTGCTGGATGCCCCACGCCGCTTGCCCGGCCACGAGGTCGAAATGAGCGGTCTCTCCACGGATGACGGCGCCCAGGCACACCAGCGCGTCGTACCGCTCCAACTGCGCCACCTTCTTCGCCACCTGCGGAAGCTCGAACGCTCCCGGCACCCAGGTGACCAACAGATCGTCCTCGGCGATGCCGTGCGCCCGGAAGCATGCCAGGGCTCCATCCACCAGCTTGCCCACGACGACCTCGTTGAAGCTCGACGCCACGATGGCGAAGCTCCTACCTCGTGCATCGAAGGCCCCTTTGATCTCGTTCATGGGGCAGTCCCTTCCTGCTCTTCTCCCAAGGCACTCACCGGAGGCGATGTGTCCTCGCCGAGATTGTTCAGCAGGTGTCCGAGCTTCTCTCGCTTCGCCCTGAGGTACCGGAGATTCTCCGATGTGGGCTGGGTCTCAAGCGGGACCCGCTCCACGATGGACAGCCCGTAGCCTTCCAGCCCGGCTCGCTTGAGCGGGTTGTTGGTCAGCAGCCGCATCGATCTCACCCCGAGGTCGTACAGGATCTGGGCCCCGATCCCGTAGTCACGCTGGTCGGCGGCGAATCCCAGCGCCTCGTTGGCCTCCACCGTGTCCTTGCCCGATTCCTGCAGCTCGTAGGCCCGGAGCTTGTGGGTCAGGCCGATGGCCCGGCCCTCGTGGCCCCGGATGTACAGGACCACTCCCCGCCCGTCCGCTCCGATCTTGGCCAGCGCATCCTCGAGCTGGGTTCCGCAGTCACACCGAAGAGAGTGGAACACGTCGCCGGTCAGACATTCGGAGTGGGCGCGCACCAGGATCTGTTCCCCGTCTCCCACCTCGCCCAGGACCATGGCCACATGCACTCGCCCGTCGACCAGGCTCTCGTACGCATAGGTCTTGAAGCGCCCGAATACGGTCGGGATGGTCGCCTCCGCCACCTTGCGAACGAGCTTCTCCCGTTGGCGCCGGTACTTGATGAGGTCGGCGATCGAGATGATCTTGAGCCGGTGGAGCTTGGCCACCCGCCCGAGCTCCGGGAGCCGGGCCATCGTGCCGTCGGGGTGCATGATCTCGCAGATCACGCCGGACGGGATCAGCCCGGCCAGCCGGGCCAGGTCCACGGCGGCCTCGGTGTGGCCGGCCCGCTTGAGGACCCCGCCCTCCTGGGCGCGGAGGGGGAACACGTGCCCGGGCATCTGTATGTCCTCGGGCTTGGTTTCTTTGCTGCAGACCGCCTGGATCGTGACGGCCCGATCGTGCGCGCTCGTCCCCGTGGTCGTGGTTCCCCTCGCATCGATGGAGACGGCGAAGGCGGTTTCGTGCGAGCCCATCTTCGAGGCCACCATGAGCGGGATCCGAAGCTCATCCAGGCGCCGGCCCTCGCACGGCATGCAGATGATCCCGCGCCCGTGCGTGGCCATGAAGTTGATCGCCTCGGGGGTGACTTTCTCGGCGGCCATGACGAAGTCGCCCTCGTTCTCGCGGTCCGCGTCGTCCACGACGATGATGACGCGGCCCTCCCGGATCTCCTCCACCCCTTCCTCTATGGTGGCGAAGCCCTCGAAGCCGCCCTCGTCTTCAGAGTCCGTCCGCTGATCCAACGCCTCGGAACTCACGGTCTGTCCGCCTGGTCCCTCATCGGTTCTCCCCGAGGAGCCCTTCGACGTATTTGGCCACAACATCGACCTCCACGTTCACCCGATCGCCCGCCTCGACCGTCCCGAGATTGGTCGCCTCGAGCGTGAACGGGACCAGCGCCACTCCGAATCGACCATCGTGGACGTCCGTTGCAGTCAGGCTCACCCCGTCGACGGCGATCGAACCCTTCTCCGCCACGTACCGGTCCAGGCCGTGCGGAAGCTTCACGGTGATCACCTTGCCCGGGGGCGACTCCTCGATCGACTCGATCTCCCCCACCCCGTCGACGTGCCCCTGAACGATATGCCCGCCCAGCCGGGATACCAGCGTGAGCGGTCGCTCCAGGTTCACCGGGTCCCCGGGAACGAGAGAGTCCAGGGCGGTACGGGTCAGCGTCTCCGGCGACAGATCGAAGGCGAGCACGGTCCCGTTTCCGTCTGCGCGCCTCTCCACCACCGTAAGGCAGACCCCGTTCACCGACACCGAGGCCCCCCGAAGCGAGTCCTCCGCCACCTTGGTGGCGACGACCTCGAGCCGGCTCCCCGCCGACCTCACCACCCCCCGCTCCTCAATGATCCCCGTGAACATCCTCTCTCCTCCTCGACGCTCCGACTTCATCGGACCGTCGACGAGCCAGGAGGTCCGCAGCTGCCTCGCTTCGCTCGTTGCTGCTACCCCCCTGGACTCCCTTTCTCCTCCTCGACGCTCCGACTTCATCGGACCGTCGACGAGCCAGGAGGTCCGCAGCTGCCTCGCTTCGCTCGTTGCTGCTACCCCCCTGGACTCCCGTCTCGGCCACAACCCTCATGTCATCCCCGATCCGCGTGATCGCCTTGATCTGGATCGGGAAGGCATCCGCGATCGAGGCGATCCCTTCGCCTTCAAGGATCCCGGGGGCGTCTCGTCCACCGATCAGCTTGGGGGCAAGGTACAGGACGAGGCGGTCCACGACGCCTTCCTCGACCGCGGACCAGGCCACCGTGGGTCCGCCCTCGATGAGGACATCCTGGATGTCTCGCTTGCCCAGCGATCGCATCAGGTCGCGCATGGGGACACGGCCTGAGGCACCAGGATCGTCCAGGATCAGCACCTCCGCCCCCGACTCCTCCCAGGTCCTCCTGGCCTCCGCCGAGGAGGTCGGTATGGTCGCCACCAGGGTCGGAGCCGACCGGTCGAACAGCGCCCCCGTTGCGGGCGTCCGTCCCGTCGCGTCCAGAAGGACGCGAAGGGGTGGTCGGCCCCGGAAGCCGGGCCACCGCACGGTGAGCGAGGGGTCGTCTACGGCAGCCGTTTTGGCCCCCACCACTATGGCCCCGGAAGCCGCTCGCAGGAGGTGCACGTCCTGTCGCGCCGCTTCCCCGGTGATCCATCGGGAGGACCGGTCCCTGGCGGCGACCCTTCCGTCCAGCGACGCTGCCATCTTCAGCGTGACCAGGGGCAGCCCCGTTCGGACGTGCTTGGCGAAGCCGGCGATGAGCGTCAGCCCTTCCTCTTTCAGCACTCCGTCCCTCACCTCGAGGCCGGCCTCGCGGAGGAGGGCGAAGCCACGCCCGTCCACGACGGGGTTCGGATCGCACACGGCGGCAACGACCCGGGTGACGCCGGCTTCGACCAGCACAGGAGCGCACGGCGGTGTCCGGCCGTGATGGCTGCAGGGCTCGAGGGTGACGTACAGGGTGGCCCCTCGAGCTTGGGACCCGGCCTCTCTGAGCGCGGCGACCTCGGCATGCGGGGTCCCGGGTCCCTCGTGCCAGCCCTCCCCCACTACCCGGCCGTCGTGCACGACAACGGCGCCGACCAGTGGGTTGGGGGCGGCCAGCCCGAGACCCTTCAGCGCGAGGTCGAGCGCTCGGCGCATGAAGCGGGCGTGCCCGCCTGAGGAGTCGTCCGGAGGTCCCTCTGTTTTCGCCACTGCCCTCGTTCCTACCTTCCCGGGGAACGGGGAGCGATCCAGGGACGAAGAGAGGACAGCGACACGGCGCCCGCGTCCCTCGCGTCGCCGCACAAGCGCGTCCTCTCCCATCCCGACTCTGACGGTCGGTCACGGAATCTCACCGTGTCCACCCCCAGCTGGCTACCGGAGGGTCGCGGACTCTACCGCCGGTGGGGAATCTCACCCCGCCCCGAAGACGAGCTGTTCAGTTGCGTGATGAAGTATACCGTTGGGTAGGAACGACAGCCGTCGAGATCGGGCTCAGGGCGTGGCGGCGCGGCGGTCCACGGCGAAGGACGACCCCGTCTGGCTCTTGGCGAACTGCTTCATCTCGGTTGCCACGGCCACCGCCTCGCCGTAGTGGCTGAACCGGCGGTTGTCCGTGGTGGCCACGCCCACCGAGAGCGTGAGGACCGGGAAGCTCTTCAGATTGCCCTGGCGGTCCCTGACCTCGATGTTTCCGCGCTCCGCGTCGGCCGCGTCGTACAGGGACCGGGCCTGCTCATCGAATCGCTCGCAGAGCGTCTTGGCCACCAGATCCGCTTGGTCCGGATCGACCAGGATGACGAAGTCGTCGCCGCCCACGTGGCCGACGAACCCGGCCGGCCCGGCGACCTCGTGGACGGTCTCCGTGACCAGTCTGGCCAATGCCTGGATGGCGCGATCACCGCGGACGAACCCGTAGTTGTCGTTGTAGGCCTTGAAGTGGTCGAGGTCGGCGTACAACAGGGCGAAGGGCTGCTCCTCGGTGACACGCCGGCGGATCTCTTCCTGAACCCGGATGTTCCCAGGCAGTCCCGTCAACGGGGAGAGCGCCCGCATCTCCCGAGCCCGCCGCAGGGTCCCCTTGACCCGGGCCAGGAGCTCGACGGGGTCGAACGGCTTGATGATGTAGTCGTCTGCGCCGGACGAGAGCCCGAGGACCTTGTCCGACGAGAGCGCCTTCGCCGTCAGCATGATGATGCTCGACGACGACGTCCTCGGATCGCGCCGCAGGCGTTGGGCCACCTCGAAACCATCGAGCTTCGGCATCATCACGTCCAGGAGAACCAGGTCCGGACGGAGCCCGATGGCCTTCTCCAAGCCTTCCTCGCCATTGGAGGCGACCGTCACATCGTAGCCCGCCGAGCGAAGATTGACCTCGACGAACCTGGCCACGTCCGGATCGTCGTCCACGACCAACACCGTCTCTGCCATCAGCTCACCTCCCCGTGAGCGCAGACAGCCGCCGGGCGGCTCCGGCTGGATCGGGGACCTTGAAGATGGAAGAGGCCGCGGCCAGCACGGTGGCCCCGGCCGCCAGGCACCGAGGGCCCGAGCTTTCGTTGATCCCGCCGTCCACTTCGATCTCCACGGAAAGGCCCTGGCGGTCGATCTCCTTGCGGGCCGATTCGATCTTCGGCAGGGCCTGGTCGAGAAAGGCCTGCCCGGCCCAGCCCGGGTTCACGCTCATCACCAAGACGCGATCCAGCGTCTCGAGGTAAGGGAAGGTCTCCTCGATGGGCGTCTCGGGGTTCACGGCCAAGCCAGCCTTCAGCCCCAGCGACCCGGCATGCTCGATCAGCTTCGTCGGGTCATCGATCGCTTCCCGATGCACGGTGACGATGTCGGCTCCGGCCTCGGCGAAGTCCTTCAGGAGCTCCTGGGGCCGATCCACCATCAGGTGGCAATGGAGAGGTAGGCCGGTCACCTTGCGGACCGACTCCACGACGACGGGGCCCACCGAGAGCGGGGGCACGAAGTGCGCGTCCATCGCATCTATATGTATGAGTTCGACATGTGGCTCCACGAGCTTTATCTGCTCGGCCAGGTATGCGAAGTCGGCCGACAGGATGGACGCAGCGACCTTCTGATCGGTCACGGGCGGATTCTATCCCGGCAGGAAGTCACCCCCCGGGACTTCTCGAGCCTCCTGAACCCCGCGTAGAACATCGCGTCGGTGCCGTGCAGATGAGGCCACAACCGGTGGTCTGGGGCCGGCCCGTCTGGACCCGGGATCTTCATGGGTTCGAAGTCTGGCCGCTTGGACAGGAACGCCCGAGCTGCGGCGTCGGTCTCGGCCCGGGGGAACGTGCACACCGCGTACACGAGGCGACCGCCGGGACGAATGACCTCCGCCGTGGCCTCGAGGATTGCCACCTGGAGCCTGGCCAGTCGGGCGAGGTCCTGCTTCCGCGGCCGCCAGAGCAGCTCGGGGCGACGACGAGCGGCGCCAAGACCGGAGCAAGGGGCGTCCACGAGGGCGGCATCGAATTGGCCGAGGACGGCCGGACGGCGGGCATCCTGGGCCAGGACCTTCACCGGTGCGCCGAGGCGCTGGGCGGTGCCCGCGATGAGCCGCGCCCGACGGAAGCGCGCGTCGGCCGAAACCAGCAGGCCGCTCGAACCGACGAGGCAACCGAGGTGCGCGGCCTTGCCTCCCGGACCGCCGCAGGGTTCGTACAGGCGCTCTCCGGGCGTCGCCTCGAGGGCAGCGGCAACGACGGCCGATGCCTCGTCCTGCACGGCGAACCAGCCTTCCCCGTAGCCAGGCAGCAGCACGGGTGGCGTGCTCTGCACGTGAAGGACATCCGGGTGAAGGGATCCTTTCCTCACCTCCATTCCGGTCGTCCGGATCGCCGCTTCCAGCTGTTCCGGCCGCGTCCGGCAGCGGTTCGCGCGAAGGGACAGATCGGCCGGCGTGGCCAGTGCAGTGGCGGCCACCTCCACTTCGTCCCCGGCCAGGACGCGACGAAGCTCGCCAACAGCCCACGATGCCATGCCGGTGCGCTCGGAGATCGCCTCGTCATCGACTCCTTCAGGCGGCTTCGGCGACGAGCGGGCGATGGCTCGAAGAACGGCGTTGACGAATCCTCGCACTGCTGGCTCCGCGAGCTCGACCGTCTCCGAGACGGCGGCGTGCGCAGGGATGCGCGTGAACAGGATTTGGTAGGCGCCCAGTCGAAGGAGGGCCAGGACGGTGAAGTCGATCCTGTCCATCGGTCGAGACGAAGCCTTCGCGATCACCCGGTCCAGCCGGAGGAGCCGGCGAAGAGTTCCATACGTCAGATCGGCGGCAAGCTGGCGGTCTCGGGCCGAGAGCCCGGACCGCGAGAGCTCCGCGGAGAGCGCGAGGTTCGAGTAGGCGCGCTCCTCCATGACCCGGCGGATGACCCTGAGCGCAACCGTCCGGGCGCTCTGGCCCCTTGGAGCCGGCCGCCGAGCGACGTCAGCCGAGCTGCTCACCGATCTCCGGCCGGTATCCCATGACGAACTCGGCCCCGCTCATCCGGCGCCGCCCTTCCGGCTGTACTTCCTCCAGCATCAGGAAGCCGTCACCGGTCCAGACGCCCACACCACCGCGCTGGGGCTTCAACCGCCCCGGCTCCTGGACCACGTCGTTCCCCAGCTGCGGCGGCGGAGCGAGGCTGACCGTCCGCAGCTTGAGGTTCTTTCCCCGAAACGTCGCACTGGCGCCGGGCTCCGGCGCCAGTGCCCGCACCCGCCGCGCGATGGACGCCGCGGGCTGTGACCAGTCGATGATCCGGTCCTCCGTCTTCAGCTTGGGCGCGTACGTTGCCCTCGCATCGTCCTGGGGCCTTTCCACGAGCGACCCCGCTTCCAGCCGATCCAGGGTCTCCACGAGCAGCAGGCCCCCGAGCCCGGCGAGCCGCTCGCCGAGCGATCCCCCATCATCGTCCGGAGAGGTGGCCTCCTCGCCCTGGAGCAGGATCGGTCCCGTGTCCATCCCCTCGTCCATCCGGATCGTAGTGACCCCGGTGACGGCATGCCCCTCCAGGATCGCTCGCTGGACCGGGGCGGCCCCGCGAAGCTGAGGGAGAAGAGAGAAATGGACGTTCACCGCAGCTACCACGGGGAGGTCGAGCACCGCCTTCGGCAGGATCTCGCCATAGGCCACCACCGCCAGCACGTCGGGTGCGGCTTGGGAGAGCGCCTCGAACCCGCGGCCGGACTTCACCGTCTCGACCTCTTGCAGTGGGAGGCCCAGCCTCCGGGCAGCCTCGGCGACCGGGGTGGGAGCCGGACGATTGCCTCGGCCGGCAGGGCGCGGAGCCCGAGTGACCACAAGCACGATCTCGTGCGGCGAAGTGGCCACGGCCTCCAGGGAAGGAACGGACCACGGCGCGTTGCCGATGAAGACGACTCGCACGAAAGAGACGTCCTCTCTACTCCGGCGAGCGGCGGAACCGGCCCTGCTTCGCGCCCAGCTCCCGCTCCCGGAGCATGCTCATGGCATTCCTCCGGTCTTCATCGGCCAATCGATCGAGGAAGAGCATTCCGTTCAGGTGATCGGTCTCGTGCTGGAACACCCGGGCCAGCAGGCCTTCCGCACGGATGGTGACGGGCTTTCTCTCGAGATCGAGGCCGTCCACCCGGACCCGTTCTGCCCGGCCGGTGGGGTACCACAGGCCGGGGATGGAGAGGCAGCCCTCCTCTTCCACGATCTCGCCCTCCAGCTCGGACACGACCGGATTCGCGATGGCCCCGGGGCCGTTCCCCTTCTCGGCATCGTAGACGAAGAACCGCAGGGACAATCCGATCTGAGGCGCCGCCAGGCCCACGCCGGGAGCGTTGTACATCGTCTCGAGCATGTCCTCGAACAGGCGATGCATGAGTTCGTCGAAGGACTCGACGTCACGGGTGGGCTCCCGCAGGACCGGATCACCCAGGATGCGGATGGGCAAGACGCTCACGTCGGCTCCGTCTCAGATTTCCTAGGTCTCCTCGGGAGAGTTCCGCCTCCGGCGGATCTCTCCGCGAGCCGGGGGGTCCGCAGCTGCCTCGCTTCGCTCGTTGCTGCTACCCCCCTGGATCCCTACAGCTGCGGTTCGGCTTCCACCCGGGTCACCTCGCCCTGACCCGCCAGGCGAAGGATTGCCTCCCTGAACCTCGCGAGGGCCTTCGGTGGAACGGCGACTAAGCATAGCGTCCCCCCTTCGACCCCCGTGGCCAGGACGCTTGCTGCCCCTGCTGCGGTCAGGGACTCGTCGAGTGCCCGGGAGCCCGCCACCCGAAAGACAGCGTTGCCCGGGACGAAGCCAGCTTCGGCCCTGCCCTTGGCCTGGGCGAGGAGGAAAGGCAGCGGTTCCCACCTGACGAGTGCCTGGATGGCCTGGTGTGCGGGACTGCGCGTGTGCACGAGCACCCTGCCTCCATCGGAGCGAGGTCCCGCCCACGCGGCCGCCTCCATCCACGTGGCGAGCGCCTGCTCACCCGCATGCACCCCCGCACGGCCCAGTGCGCGATCGGCGTCGAGGATCCCCACCAGATCCAGCCTGAGCGGACCCACGTCCTTCACCGCGGCGGCCGTGCCCACAGCCACGCCGAGCATCAGGGGAGACGGCTGTTGGCCGGAAGACTCGACGTGGACCGGCCCAGGGGCCGTCCGCGCGGCCCACTCGGCTACCCGCTCGGTGCCTCCGCGCTCAACACCGAATGAGTTGCTCCCGCAGTTGGCGCAGACCCCGTTCGAGCCGCAGACGCGACAGACAGGCTTGCCTCGCTCAACGACGATCGGGCCTCGGCACACGGCGCACGCGGCCGGCTCGCTGCACGAGCGGCACACTCTGGCAATGCCATAGCCCCGTCGTGACACGATCAGGGCAGCTGTCCGGGCCCGCTTGAGGAGGGCGGTCAGGCGCGGCGAGCGATCCTCGGCCTCGGGTGCCGCCGTCTCCACCAGAGGCGCGGTCTCCCGCTCCAGTCGCCTCGCGGCCCTGGCCGTCCGGATGGCATCGGCATCGACCTGGACGGCTGTCTCGACCGAGGGTGAGAGTGACGCGAGCACGCAGGCCGCTTCCTCCAAGCGAGCCCGAGCCATCGCCACCTCGCGGACGTGATAGTAAGGGGAACGATCCTCGCGGTGCCCCGGATGGACTTCCCGGCTGATCCAGACGAGGCCGAGATCCTCGAGGGGTGAGAAGACGGCAGGGCGGGTACCGACGACGACATCGAACCGGCCAGCCTGGATCTGGAGCCACGTTCGATACCGCTCCCGAGGCTCGCCGCCGAGGAAGGCGACCGCTCGATCGCCGAATGCCTCGAGGACAGCACGGGCCGTCGCAGGAACGGGGTTGACCTCCGGAACCAGAACCACCACTCGTTTGCCACTGGCGAGGCAAGCCGTGACGGCCTCGACGCAAACGGACTGCTCTTCATCGGGAAGCGGCCGAAGCCACGTGGTAGTTCCCGGCTCGAGCAGCCTCTCGTCGCCGTATCGACCAAGCACCGAATCCTTGGCAGCAGGGCCGTCGCGAGTCACCGTCAAGGGCCGCGCGTAGCCGCCGGGGGCCCCCCGCGATCGAGCCGAAGGCGAGCGAGCGGGGGTGGCGGCGTCAACAGCGGCCCCGTCGCGCTCGACCACCTCTTCGGACACCACCCGCGGCGGGTGCGAGCGCCCGATGACGGTGGCGAGCGGCGCGATGTACCGCTCGCTCATCCAGCGCAGGAGTCGAAGCATCTTCGGATCGAAGAACCGAACTGACGAGTGCACCTTGCGTATTGGAAGCAGCCGACCGTCTGGTACACCCTCAGCCGCGCCGAGGACCCAGGCCTTCACTATCCGCCCATGGAACGGGACAGAGACGAGGCTTCCGGTCCCCGCCTGGTGCTCTTCCTTCAGTGAATACGTGAAGGGTCGGTCGACGGCGAGCCGGGGCACGGCGACGCAGACGTCGACTGGGCCCGAAAGCAGATCGGAGCGGGAGCGGTTACTCGAAGGCGCGGCGAAGCTCGTCGACCCTGTCGGTCTCTTCCCAGGAGAAGCCCTTGCGCCCGAAGTGCCCGTAGGCGGCCGTCTCCCTGTAGATGGGGCGCCGGAGTTCGAGGTGATGGATGATCGCCGCGGGCCGGAAGTCGAACAGATCCTTCACCACACCCACCAGGCGAGAGGGATCGACCTGCTGCGTTCCGAACGTGTCCACGGAAAGGGACACTGGATGAGCGGTCCCGATGGCGTATGCCACCTGGAGCTGGACCCGGTCGGCCAGGCCCGCTGCCACGATGTTCTTGGCTGCGTAGCGGCCCATGTAGGCGGCGGAGCGGTCCACCTTCGTGGGATCCTTGCCGGAGAAACAGCCGCCGCCGTGTGGTGCCATCGACCCGTACGAGTCGACCATGATCTTCCTGCCCGTCAGCCCCGTGTCCGCCTTCGGACCTCCGATCTCGAACCGGCCCGTTGGGTTCACCAGGACCCGAACCCCTTCGGCCTCGAGGTCCATCTCCTTCAGGACCGGCTCGATCACCTCGGCCACGACATCGGGCTTGAGGAGCGTCTCGATGTCCACCTCTTCGCGATGCTGGGCGGAGATGACCACGGTGTCGACCCGGACCGGATGGCCGTCGTCGTACTCGATGGTGACCTGGCTCTTGCCATCCGGGCGCAGATACGGAAGGACGCCCGCTCTGCGGACGTCCGAAAGGCGCTTGGCCAGCCGGTGAGCCACCGCGATCGGCATGGGCATCAACTCTTCGGTCTCCCGGCAGGCGAACCCGATCATCATCCCCTGGTCGCCCGCGCCGACCTGGTCGAACGGGTCGCTCGCCGAGCCCTCACGGACCTCGAAAGACTCGTCCACACCGATGGCGATGTCGGCCGACTGCTCCTGGATGGCAACGACCACCCCGCATGTGGCGCCGTCGATCCCCGACTTGGCGTCCGTGTACCCGATCCCGGTCACTGTCTCCCGTACCACCCGTGGGACGTCCACATAGGTCTTCGTGGTGATCTCCCCGGACACGATGACCAGGCCAGTAGTGAGGAGCGTCTCGCAGGCGACCCGGCCTTCGGGATCATCGGCCAGGACGGCGTCGAGAACCGCGTCCGAGATCTGGTCGGCCAGTTTGTCCGGGTGTCCCTCCGTGACGGATTCGGAGGTGAAGAGGTATCGGCGTCCCATGACCGGCGGATTATATACAGCGGCTCTGACGCCTAGGCTGCTTCACGACGACCTCGTTCATCTTCCGGCCCGCACTTCCAGCAGCCCGCCCAGGCGGTCGCAGATCGCCCCCGCGAGGTCCGCCTTGGTCCATTCCCGCAGCTCTACGTCGTCCCCCGTGGCTGCCAGGATGGCCGCCCTGTTCGTCTCCGACCCGAATCCCGTGCCGGCTCGACCGACTTCGTTGGCCACCAACAGGTCGAGGTTCTTCTCGGTGAGCTTGCGCCGCCCCGCGCCCACGACGTCGTCCGTCTCGGCGGCGAACCCGATCAGGACCTGGTTCTCTTTCTGCTTTCCCAGGGTGGCCAGGATGTCCACGGTCCGCTCCAGCTTGAGCACTGGAGGACCTGCGTCCTTCTTGACCTTCCCCTGCGCGGCGCGATCTGGGCGAAAGTCGGCCACGGCAGCAGCCATGACGACGGCGTCGAGGCTCTCGTACAGTCCGAACACGACCTCGGCCATCTCGGCCGAGGTCTCCACATGGAGCACCTCCAATCCCTGAGGGTCGGGCAGCCCGACCGGGCCCGCCACCACGGTGACCCGAGCGCCCCGGCGCGAGGCTTCCGCCGCGATGGCGAAGCCCATCTTGCCGCTGGAGCGATTGCCGATGAACCGAACTGCGTCGATCGGCTCGTGGGTCGGTCCGGCGGTCACCAGGATGCTCCGGCCTTCCAGGGCCTTCCCGGTGGCAAGGACGTCGACCAGAGCCGACACGATGGCCTCCGGCTCGGCCATCCGTCCGGGACCCTCGTCCCCGGCGGCCAGGGCACCAACCCCTGGAGGCACGATCGTCGCTCCTCGCTCTGCCAGCGTCGCCAGGTTCGCCTGGGTGGCCGGCTGCTCCCACATCCCCGAGTGCATCGCGGGTGCCAGCACCAGGGGACAGGAGGCCTCGAGCAGGGTCGTGGTGAGCAGGTCATCGGCCATGCCGTGGGCCAGCTTCGCCAGGAAATTCGCCGTCGCCGGGGCCACCATCGCCGCGTCGGCCTCGTGGGCCAAGCGCACGTGAAGGACCGCCTCGGGCTGTTCGAACACGTCGGAGTGGACAGGGTGGTGGGTGAGCGCGGCGAAGGTGTCCGCGCCGATGAAGCGAAGGGCCGCCGGCGTCATGACCACATTCACATCCGCGCCGGCCTGAGTGAGCAGACGGACCAGGTACGCGGCCTTGTAGGCGGCGATGCCGCCGGTCACCCCGAGGAGGATCCGCCGTCCGGACAGGACTCCGGCGTCTCCACCGGCCATGGGGGAAGGCCTACTTGACGCCCGGGGCCTCGATCGGCTCGAAGTTGACCTTGCCCTGGGCGACCTCCTGGAGGGCGATGGCAAGTGGCTTCGAGCCCAGCCCTTCGACCAGCGGCGGGACGAATTCGCCGCGCCCCTCTCCGAGCTGGCCGTAGTAGGAGTTGATCTCCCGTGCCCGCTTGGCCGCCAGGATCACCAGGGTGTAGCGGGAGTCGACCTTGTCGAGGAGATCGTCGATCTTCGGCTCGATCATGAGAAGTTTCTCTCCTTCTAAAGAGATGGAACGGTCCGGCTCACCTTTCCGCTGGCGCCGGAGGCTGCATCGATTATAGCGGCGACTTCGGCCGCGGCCCTGTCGACATCGTCGTTCACCACCACATGGTCGAACCACGACCGCTGGTCCATCTCCGATCTCGCCGCCGCCAAACGCCGCTCCAGTTCGGGCTCGCTCTCCGTCCGCCGTGCCCGAAGCCTTCGTTCCAGCTCCCCGTCCGATGGCGGAGCCAGGAAGATCAGGACCTCCTCGGGCATCCTCTGGCGGACCGCGGCACCGCCCTGAACGTCGATCTCCAGGATGACGTTCTTTCCTTCGTCGATCTCCTGCAGCACCGGCGCCAGGAGTGTCCCAGATCGGTGATGCCCGTAGATCTCTGCCCACTCTAGGAACTCGCCCTTCTCGATGAGCTGGTCGAACAGCTCGGGTGAGATGAACCGGTAATCGCGGCCGTCCACCTCACCCGGACGAGGGTCCCGCGTGGTGCAGGAAACCGACAGCACCAGCTCGGGTCGCAACTCGAGCAACCGACGGACCACGGTGCCCTTTCCGACCCCGGAGGGACCGGAGATGACGAAGAGCCGCCCTCTGGAAACCCGGTACTACCTCTTCGAGAACTCGCCGAGCAACGCGTCCTTTTGCTTGGCCCCGAGCCCGCGGATGCGGCGGGTGGCCGAGATGTCCAAGCGCTCCATGATCTTGCGAGCCCGGACCTTCCCCACTCCTGGCAGTGCCTCCAGGACTGCGGAAACCTTCATCTTGCCCACGACGTCGTCGTTCTGCCTGCTCAGGACGTCGCGCAAACTCACCTTCTCGGCCTTCAGCTGGCCCTTGAGCTCCGCCCGGCGCTTCCGAGCCTCCGCGGCCTTGGCAAGGGCCTCCTTACGCTGCTCCTCGGTCAGGGTGGGCAGGGGCATAGTCCCTCCTTCGTTCGTTCACGTCCATTGCGCGGGCTTCCCCCCGTAAACGCCCGCGGATTATACGCACGCGGCCTGAGCAGGGGCAATCGCGGGAGCTCCGTCGGGAAGCAGATCAGGCGGTCCCCGAGACATACCTGGACCCAGGCGATTCTAGGGGCACCCCTCGTTCACAGAGCGGACACGCCTCCGCTTCCCATGAAGACGCCTCGATGCGAAGGACCGCTCGCAGGGGAAAGTCCAACCGCATCGTGGAACGATCGATCAGCGCGGCCACCCCGAGCGACTCCCCTCCAGCTTCCTCGACCAGATCGAAGACTTCTCGCGCAGAACCTCCCGTGGTGATGACGTCCTCGACCACGAGGACGCGCTCGCCTGGATCGATCCGGAAGCCCCGGCGCAGACGCATCCGCCCCTCTTCTCGTTCGGCGAAGATCGAGCGAGCCTTCGCTTCCTGCGCGACGGCGAATCCCAGGGCGATGGCGCCCACCGCAGGAGCGACCGCCACGTCGATCCGCGCGTACCAGGAAGCGATCTCTCGGGCAAGTTCCAGGGTGGCGTCGGGGCGTTCCAGGACCCGGGCCTTCTGTACGTAGACATCGGAGTGACGGCCCGAGGTGAGGCGGAAATGACCGTTCAGCATCGCCCCACTCCGCTTCAACAACTCCAGGGCCTCGCCGGGGGTCATCGAATCACCCCAATCCCACTTCGCGGAGCACGCCTCGGGCGGCAGCCACTGGATCCCCTGCTTCGGTGACGGGCCGGCCCACCACGATGTAATCGGCCCCGCGCTCCAGGGCCTCCCCTGGTGTGAGCACTCGAACCTGGTCGTTGTGGCCGTGCCCGTGCGGACGGATCCCCGGCACGACCAGGATCGGCTCGGGGCCGAGCGCTTCGCGTACCGCCCCGACGTCATCGCCCGATACCACCACGCCCGCCGCTCCGGCGCTGATCGCCTCGTACGCGAGCGAGGCAGGCGAGGCGAGACCCTCCCCCGCCAGGCTCGACAGGACCGTCACCGCGAGGACCGCGGGGGCGTCCAGCCCGGCCTCCGCGGCGCCCTGGGCCGACGCCTGAACCGCGGCCGTGACCATCTCCATCCCTCCGAGCGCGTGAACGGTCAGCAACCCGGCTCCGAGCTTCCCGACATTTTCGGCAGCACCCTTCACCTGGAACGGGATGTCGTGGAGCTTGAGGTCCAGGAACACCGGGCAGTGGGCGCGGATCCGACTGACCACCTGAGGCCCTGCGGCAGTGAACAGGGTCAGCCCGACCTTCATGAAGGCCACCAGTCCGGACAATTGCTTCGCCAAGGCTTCCGCCTGAGCGGAGTCCGAGAGGTCAGCCGCTACGATAAGCGGGTTCCCGGACACGGCCTTCGACCTGCACCTTTCCCCTGAGATCCTCCGGGCTCGACAGACCGCCAGCGGCGAGGAAGTCGCGGATCCCGTCGGCGATTCGGATGGTCGCCGCGGGAGCGAAGAAATTGGCCGTTCCGACCTGGACCGCCCACGCCCCGGCGAGCATGAACTCAACCGCGTCCTCTGCCCGGGTGATGCCGCCGATCCCGATGATCGGTGTGTCAGGGAGTGCCTGGGCCACCTGGTAGACACATCGCACCGCCACGGGGCGGATGGCCGGGCCCGACAGGCCGCCGGTGACGGCACCCAGCTTCGGGCGAAACGTGTGCACGTCGATTGCCATGCCCAGCAGGGTGTTGATCAGTGACAGCCCATGCGCTCCCGCCCGCACGCAGGCCTCGGCCACGGCCACGATGTTGGTCACGTCCGCCGTCAGCTTGGCGAAGATGGGAAGGCTGGTCAGCCGGGCCATGGCTCCGATGACCTCTGACGCATCGGCCGGATGGCAGGCGAATACTTGATTGCGACGCTCGACGTTCGGGCACGAGATGTTCGCTTCGATGGCCACCACACCCCGAACCCCACGGATCCGCATGGTGACCTGGGCGAACTCCTCCACGCTCCGCCCGGCCACCGAGACGATCACGGGAACTCCCGCGGCCGCGATGAAGGGAGCATCCTTGTTCAGGAACCCTTCCACCCCGGGATTCTGAAGGCCGATGGCGTTGAGCATCCCCGAGTCCGTCTCCGCCATCCGCGGCACCGGCAGTCCTTTGGTCGGGGCGAGGGTCACGCTCTTGGTGACGATCCCTCCGACCCTGCGAAGGTCGATCAGCTCCGACATCTCCCTCCCTGCGTTGAACGTTCCCGACGCGGCCAGCACGGGCGTGGGGAACACCACGCCGCCCAGGTCGACGGCAAGGGAGACCGTTTCCGGACGAAAGGGTTCCCCCGAGTCGAGCCCGCCGTCGGACCCGGCCCCCTGAACCTGGCCATTCTCGAGCTCGGTCCCGGGCAGCCGCCGGGACCGCCCTGGCTCCGTTTCCCCTCGCGTGCTCATCCAGGCCACGCCTCCACGGTCTCCGGCTCGCGAACCACCTGGGCCCCCTCGGCCGGCTTCGGCTCTTCGCGTTGCCCGAGCCATCGATCCCACCAGATGCGGGCCCCGTTGAATACGGGCCCCTCCACGCAGGCACGCACGTTCCACCAGCCTCGCCCATCGAGGGCGATCACCGGAACCGCGCACGTCCAGCACACCCCGAGGCCGCACGCCATCATCTCCTCGACGGCGACCTGGCAGGGGATGCCCTGGGAGAGGCAATGCTCCGCTACGGCCCGGAGCATCGGGTTCGGGCCACATGCGTAGACCACTTCGGCTCCGATCCGGTGGATCACGTCGGGAAGTACATCGGTCACTCTCCCCCGCTGGCCCGTGCTCCCGTCCTCGGTGGTGAACACCACGGTGTTCGCCAGCCGCTTGGCCTCGATCGGCTTGAACACGCGATCGTGGTCGCGGGCTCCGAGGATCATGTCCACCACCTTGTTCCTCGCTCGAAGCTCCTCTGCCAGGAAGAACAACGGAGCGGCGCCATACCCCCCGGCGACCAGTAGGCAATTGGTGAGCTCGCGAGGATAGGTGAACGATCTTCCGATGGGACCGATCACGTCCAAGACGTCATGGGGTCGTGCCTCGGCCAGCCATGCGGTCCCCGGCCCGAGTACGTCGAAGACGATCTCCAGCGTCCCGGCCCACCCGCCGCGCCTGGACGCCTGATGGATGGAAAATGGACGGCGCAGCAGGAAGTTCTTGTTCTCGGGCACCCCGATCTCCACGAATTGTCCGGGCTTGGCCCGCTCCGCGATCTCGGGTGCCACCAACGTGAGCGAATGGTAGGCGCCCGCTCGGCGGTTCGACAGCACCTCGCAAGGGCTTGTGATCATTCGGTTTCCTTCGAATTGACTGCCACGAGCTGGCCCTCTGGCCCGTCCGTGCTCGGAAGGACCACGATCGATTTCGCGGCATGGTACTCCTGCAGGGGCCGAGGAAGCGCTCCCCCGTGTCTGATCGCCTCGATTCCCTGAACCGCCGCCAGGATCCCCGGGACGGTGGTGATGCAGGGGACACCCCTTGCCGCAGCGGCGGTCCTGATGAAATACCCGTCCGTCCGTGCCCCCCGGCCGAACGGCGTGTTGATCACCAGGTCCACACGTCCCTCCGCGATCAGATCGGTGGCGTTGGGACTGCCTTCGGAGCGCTTCAGCACGGTGCTCACCGGCACACCGGAGCGGGACAGGACTGCTGCCGTCCCTCGGGTGGCCAGGATCGTGAACCCGAGTTCGGCCAGGCGCCTGGCCGGCAGCAGGATGGCTCGCTTGTCGCGATTGGCCGCCGAGATGAACAGGGTTCCGGACGTCGGAAGAGCCGCACCCGTGGCCTCCTGAGCTTTGGCCAGGGCGAACCCCAGCTCCGACGCGATCCCCATGACCTCTCCGGTGGAGCGCATCTCGGGCCCGAGGATCGTGTCGACGCCGGGGAACCTCTCGAAGGGAAGCACCGCCGCTTTCACGCCGACGTGGGACAGATCACGGTACGTGGCCAGTTCTGGCACCAGCCCTTCCTCCCGAAGTTGGGCCAGGGTCTCCCCTGCCATGATCCTGGCGGCCGCCTTGGCCAGCAGCACCCCCGTGGCCTTGGCAACGAACGGAACCGTTCGGGAGGCACGAGGATTCGCCTCGAGCACGTAGGCCACGTCGTCACGCACGGCCAGTTGCACGTTCAGCAGGCCGCGGACCCGAAGGCTCCCGGCGATCCGCGTCACTGTCTCTTCGATCGCGTCGAGCTCCCACTCGGAGAGCGTGGGCGGCGGGATCACGCAGGACGAGTCCCCGGAGTGCACGCCGGCCTCCTCGATGTGCTCCATGATCGCCCCGATCAGAACGTGCTCGCCGTCGGCGACGAGATCGACGTCGACCTCGACGGCGCCCTCGAGGAAGCGGTCCATGAACAGCGGGTGCTCCGGGCTGGCCGCCGTCGCCGAGGCCACGAACCGGTCCAGCTCGTCCTCGGAGTAGACGATGTCCATGGCCCGGCCCCCGAGGACGTAGGAGGGACGCACCAGGAGCGGATACCCGATGGCGTCCGCAACCATCCGGGCTTCGGTGGCCGACGCTGCCGAACCATGCGGTGGCGACGGGATGCCGAGCGTGCGGAGCAGGGCTCCGAACTTCGCCCGATCCTCGGCCACATCCAGGTCGATGGGATCAGTGCCGAGCACTCGGATCCCTTGCCGTTCGAGTTCGGCGGCCATGGCCAGGGGCGTCTGGCCACCGAGCTGCACGATCACGCCGGCAGGCCGCTCGGCCTCGCACACCGCGAGGACGTCTTCCAGCGTGAGCGGTTCGAAGTAGAGGCGATCGCTGGTGTCGTAGTCGGTGGAAACCGTCTCGGGGTTCGAGTTGACCATCACGGTCTCGAACCCCGAGTCGCGAAGGGCGAATGCTGCATGCACGCAGGCGTAATCGAACTCGATGCCCTGGCCGATCCTGTTTGGCCCGGCTCCGAGGATCACGATCCGCGGCCGAACGCCCGGCCGGACCTCGGACTCCTCTTCGTACGTGGAGTAGAAATAGGGAGTCCGGGCAGTGAACTCGCCTGCGCAGGTGTCCACGGTCTTGAACACAGGAAGGACGCCGAGCTCGCGGCGACGCGCTCGAACGTCGGCCTCCCCGGAATCCGTGAGCACGGCGATGCGCCGGTCGGAGATGCCCGCCCGTTTGGCCTCCCTCAGCTCTTCGCCCGAGATCGAGGTCAACGCTCGACCGCGGAGCGAGGCCGCCCGCTCGCCAACCAGGGCGACCTGATCGACGAACCATGGGTCGATGCCACTTGCCGCCGCCACCTCATCGACAGGGTGGCCTTCGGCCAGCGCCTGCTCCACGAGCAACAGCCTCTCCTCAGTGCCCAGATGGACCGCGCTCATGTCGACCGGGCCCGGACCCCGCGTCCCCAGGTCGAAGTCCCGCTCGAGGGCGCGGTAGGCCTTGCCCAGCGCCTCGGGGAAGGTCCGGCCGATTGCCATCACCTCTCCCACCGACTTCATCCTGGTGGTGAGGGTCTGCTCGGCCGCGGGGAACTTCTCGAAGGCCCACCGAGGTACTTTGACGGCAACGTAGTCCAGGGCGGGCTCGAACGCGGCCAGAGTCTCACCGGTGATGTCGTTCGGGATCTCATCGAGCGTGAACCCCACAGCGATCATGGCCGCGATCTTGGCGATGGGAAAGCCGGTCGCCTTGGAGGCGAGAGCGCTCGATCGGGAGACCCTCGGATTCATCTCGATCAGCACCATTCCGCCGTCGACAGGGTCGACCGCGAACTGGACGTTGGACCCGCCCGTGTCGACGCCGACGGCGCGGATGCACGTCAGGCCGTAGTCGCGCATCTGCTGGTACTCACGATCGGAGAGCGTCATGGCCGGGGCCACGGTGATCGAATCTCCCGTGTGCACCCCCATGGGATCGATGTTCTCGATGGAGCAGACGACGACCGCGTTGTCGGCGCGGTCCCGCATCACCTCGAGCTCGAACTCCTTCCACCCCTCGACCGACTCCTCGACCAGGACTTCGCCGATGGGGCTCGCCGCCAATCCACCGGCTGCCAGACGGACCAGATCCTCGGCAGAGACGGCCAGGCCGCTGCCTCCGCCGCCGAGGACGAAGGACGGCCGGACGATCACGGGGAAGCCGATGGCCAGCGCGGCCGCCGAGGCCTCGTCGACGGAATGGGCGAAGCCGGAGCGTGGAAGCGGCAGGCCCGCTTGCTGCATGGCGTCGACGAACAGCCGACGATCCTCGGCCCGGCGGATGGCCTGCAAGTTCGCTCCGATCAGCCCCACGCCGTTCGCCTCGAGGGCTCCGGACTCCGAGAGGGCCACCGAGACGTTGAGGGCCGTTTGGCCGCCGAGCGTCGGCAGCAGAGCATCGGGGCGCTCCCACTCGACGACGGCCAGCACTGACGACGGGGTGATCGGCTCGATGTAGGTCGCGTCGGCGAACTCCGGGTCCGTCATGATCGTGGCAGGATTCGAGTTCACGAGGATCACGCGATACCCCAGGCTGCGCAGGACCTTGCATGCCTGGGTGCCCGAGTAATCGAACTCGCAGGCCTGGCCGATCACGATTGGGCCGGATCCGATCACCAGGATCGTGTGGATGTCTTCGCGGGCGGGCATCAGGCCATCAGCTCGCGGAACCGAGTGAAGAGGTGTCGCGCGTCATGAGGGCCCGGGGCGGCCTCGGGATGGTACTGAACGGAGAAGGCGGGGACGTCCAGACAGCGCAGACCCTCGAGGGTACCGTCGTTGAGATTCCAGTGCGTGAGCGCGACCCCGCCGAACTCAGTCTCCACGAGAGGCGCGGCCTCCCCTCTGGGGGCGATTCGGCTGGGCTGACCGCTGCGCCACCCGGCATGGTCGACTGCGAAGCCGTGGTTATGTGAGGTGATCTCGACGTGCCCGGTCTCCAGATCCTTGACGGGTTGGTTGACTCCGCGGTGACCGAACTTGAGCTTGTACGTTCGCCCTCCCATCGCCAGGGCCAGCAGTTGGTGACCCAGGCAGATCCCGAAGATGGGGATCTTGCCCAGCAGTTCGCTCGTTGCGTCGATCCCATAACGTGTTGCTGCGGGGTCGCCAGGGCCGTTGGACAGGAACACGCCGTCGAATCCACCGGCCAGGACTTCGATAGCTGGAGTTCGGGCGGGGAAAACCCTTGTCTCACAGCCATTTGCAGACAATAGCCGCAGTATGTTCCGTTTCATGCCGAAGTCATAGGCCGCGACCCTGAAGATCCGTCCGCGCCCCCGCTCCGCGGCGCCCACGATCTCCCGGGCCTCGTACGCGTGAGGCACCGACGCCGACGCGGCCAGGTCGGCGCCCTCCATATCCGGGTGCCGCCGAACCCGAGCAGTCAGCGATCCGGAATCCAAGTCCATCGTCGAGATCGCCGCCCGCAGGGCACCGGCCTGTCGGATGTGAATGGTCAGGCTCCTGGTATCGATCCCTTCGACCCCGACGGTGCCAGACTCGGCCAAGTACTCGCCGAGTGAAGCGACGGCCCCCGACGAGGACGTCCGCCGGCTGGCCTCGCGGACGACGAACCCCGCCACGCGCACAGCGCTGGACTCGACGTCTTCGGGGTTCACCCCGTAGTTCCCCTGATGTGGCGAGGTCATCGTGACGATCTGGTTCATGTACGAAGGGTCGGTGAGCACTTCCTGATATCCCGACATGGCGGTGTTGAAGACGATTTCGCCGAATGCTTCTCCGGGGGCCCCGAACGCCCTTCCGTGGAATACCCTCCCGTCCTCCAGAACCAGAAGGGCGGACGGTCCGGGCACGGGGGTCACCGAGTGGGCTCTCCCTCCCGAACGGTGAACGTGCCACGAAGCATGGTGTGCAGGACCCTCCCCCCCACCGTGTGTCCTGTGAACGCCGAGTTCCTGGCCATAGAGAAGAAGGGCCGGTCTCCTACAGTCCACTGAGCAGTCGGATCGAAGACCACCAGGTTCGCGGGGCGTCCCGGCGTCAGCGGCCCACCATGCTCGTCCAGACCCAGGATGGCGGCGGGGCGCACCGACAGACGATCGATCGCCTCGATGAGGGAGAGCCGTCCCGGCCCCACCAGCTCGGTGAGAACGACGGCGAGCGCCGTCTCCAAGCCGATCGTCCCAGGAGGAGCCTGGTCGAACTCCTGCTCCTTGTCTTCCGCCGCGTGCGGAGCGTGATCGGTGGCAACGGCGTCCACGACACGCTCGGCCAGTGCCGCCCGAAGAGATTTCCTGTCATCGGCGGACCGAAGCGGCGGGTTCACCCGGAGTGATGTGTCGTAGGTGACCAGGTCCTCGTCGAGGAGTGCCAGGTGGTGCGGCGTGACGTCGGCAGTCAGACGAAGTCCCCGCTCCTTGCCTTGCCGGATGAGGTCGACGGATTGAGCGGCCGAAACGTGGGTGACGTGGAGCCGCCCTCCCGTGAGCCGGGCGAGCGCAAGGTCCCGGCCGACCACGATGGACTCCGCCTCTGAGGGCATACCCGTGAGCCCCAGGAGGGCGGAGTAATAGCCCTCATGCATCTGCCACCCCTCGCTGAGGCCAGGGTCCTGGGCGTGCTGGCAGATCACCACGTCGAAGGCCTTGGCGTACTCGAGGGCAAGCCGCATGACGCGGGACGACTCCACACAGCGGCCGTCGTCGGTGAACAGGCGCACCCCCGCTTCGGCCATCTCCGCGATGTCCGTGAGTGACTCACCAGCGAGCCCGCGGGTGATCGCGCCGGCAGCGAGCACGTCGCACAAGCCGGCCTTCTCCGCCAGATTGCGGACCTCCATCACGACCGCCACGTTGTCGGTCACCGGGTCCGTGTTGGGCATGGCGCAGACGGCGGTGTAACCGCCAGCCGCCGCCGCCCGAGTCCCCGTCTCGATGGTCTCCTTGTGCTCGAACCCGGGCTCACGGAGGTGAGCGTGAAGGTCCACCAGCCCTGGGGCCAGGATCAGCCCATCGCAGTCGAGCACGTCAGCCTTCGATCCCGCGGCCGTCACCGTGCCGACCGAGGAGATGGTCTCGTCCTCGACCACGACGTCCATGACACCGTCATGGTCCGCCAGGGGATCCACGACCCGAGCTCCCCGGAACACGACCCGGCTAGCCACGGGAGGCCCCCTCGGTCTCACCGGCTTCCTCGAGGACGGCACGGGATTCCCGTCGCGCGTCATCGACCGCCTCGTCTCCATAGGTCCCCCGTTTCGCATCCCCGCCCAGCATGAGATACAGCAGTGACATCCGAACGGCGATCCCGTTGGTGACCTGGTCCGTGATCACGGATCGAGGTAGATCGGCGACATCGGAGGCGATCTCGACCCCTCGGTTCATCGGGCCCGGGTGCATGATCAGGGCGTCATCCGACAGGGCCTCGACCCTCGCCCGCGACAGGCCCCACAGTCGCGAGTACTCACGCACGCTCGGGAAGAACTGCTGGCGCTGTCGCTCGCGCTGGACTCGGAGCATGTAGCACACGTTGAGCTTGGGGAGGACCTCGTCGAGGTCGTGGGACACCTCGGCTCCCCACGCGGGAGCCTCGGGAGGAATGAGAGTCGGAGGACCCACCAGGGTGACCTGGGCCCCCATCTTGGTCATGGCAAACGTGAGAGATCGAGCCACGCGAGAGTGCCGGACGTCGCCCACGATGGCGATCCGCTGGCCCTCGAAGCTCGGGAAGTGTTCCCGGATGGTGAAGAGGTCCAGGAGCGCCTGGGTGGGATGCTCGTGGGTCCCGTCGCCGGCGTTGAGCACGCTCGCCGCGACCCATCGCGAGAGCGTGTGGGGGGCGCCCGAGGACGAGTGCCGGATCACGATCGCGTCGGCGCCCATGGCCTGCAGCGTGAGGGCCGTGTCCTTCAGGCTTTCTCCCTTCGCTACCGAGGAGCCACTGGTCGAGAAGTTGATGACGTCGGCCGAAAGGCGCTTCGCCGCGATCTCGAAGGAGATCCGGGTCCGGGTGGAGTTCTCGTAGAAGAGGTTCACCACCGTGCGGCCGCGGAGAGCGGGCACCTTCTTGATGACCCGCGTCCCCACTTCCCTGAAGCTCTCCGCTGTATCGAGGACCTTGAGCACGTCCTCCCTGGAGAGCTGGTTGATCGAAAGCAGGTGTTTGATCATGCTCGTTCCCCCACTACGACGGCGTCTTCGCCGTCCGTCTCGGCCAGGCGGACCTGGACTTCTTCGTCCTTGCGGGTGGGTACGTTCTTCCCGACGTAGTCGGCTCGGATCGGAAGCTCGCGGTGCCCCCGGTCGACCAGTACCGCCAGCTGGATGGCCTGGGGCCGGCCGAAGTCGACGAGCGCATCCATGGCTGCCCGGATGGTTCGTCCCGTGAAGAGCACGTCGTCCACCAGGACGACTGTCGTCCCGGTGATGTCGAAGTCGATCCGTGTCTCGTGGACCTGGGGAGCCTCGGCCCGCATCCCGATGTCGTCCCGGTAAAAGGTGATGTCAAGGGCTCCGACCGGCACCACGACGCCCTCGATGCGCTCGATCTCCGAGGCCAGGCGCCTGGCCAGGTCGTCGCCCCGGGCGGCGATGCCGGCCAGGACGACCCGTCCGGCTCCCTTGTTCCGCTCCAGGATCTCGTGGGCGATCCGGGTGAGCGCTCGTCGCATCTCCCCTTCGTCCAGAAGGCGTCCGTGCTCGACGAAGTCCGTCACCCGGAGGGCCCCGACGAAACAAGAACGCCCCGCGGCTGCCGCGGAGCGTATGCGTACGTCAATCCTCTCGTCTCCCTTCCCGGCCTCGCAGGACCGGACTTAAAGGGGAAGTTCTGTCGCCATCAGGATACCGTCCGGTCCGGCGGTGTCAACGCTGATCCGGGCAACGCTGGGGTCCGGACGCCACGCCTGTGCGAAAGCGGGCCCAGACCTGGCGGCCGAACAAGTGCCCCGGCTGAGCTGGCCGGCAAGCTCAGGAACCCGCGCAGAAACACTCGAGGGCATACACTTGCAGTTGGCCGTAGGAGGCGATCGCACATGAACCTTGGACCAACCGAGCTGATCATCATCCTTGCCATCGTCCTGCTTCTCTTCGGATCGAGGAAGCTTCCCGACCTCGCCCGGTCGCTCGGGA
>WNFU01001989.1_pt1 | contig 40528 bp, 37 predicted proteins | sample 5400121 | NCBI WGS metagenome assembly WNFU01 (sample SAMN13153360, study PRJNA577476) | soil metagenome | isolation source: 100 cm soil or saprolite under grassland replicate 1 | place: USA:California | collected 2016-06-15
CGAGATCGTGGCCTGGGACGAGGAGTGGAACGAGGACTCCACCCCCGCCCAGGCGCAATTCAAGGTCAAGAAGAAGCACTAGGACCCGGCCGCCGGCGCGTGCCCGGCGGAGACCGTCGGTGGCCTATTCCTCGCCGCCCGAGGCGAAGTCCTCGGGCGTCACTTCGTCGAGGAAGTCCTTGAACTTCTCGACGACCTCCTCGGTGTCCTCTACCTCGTGCTCGAACTCGATCGAGGACTCCTCGATCACGTCGTCGGCGGCGAAGATCGGCGCCGAGGTGCGGACCGCGAGCGCGAGGGCGTCCGAGGGGCGCGAGTCGATCTCCATCTCCGAGCCGTTGACGGAGATCGTGATCGACGCGTAGAAGGTGTTGTCGCGCAGCTCGGTGACCGAGACCTTCTCGCACTTGGCGTCGAACTGCTCGAGCATGTCACTGAGCAGGTCGTGGGTCATCGGGCGCGGTGTCGAGGCGCCCTGGAGCTTCATCAGGATCGCCGCGGCCTCGGGGTGGCCGATCCAGATCGGCAGGAAACGATTGCCATCGACTGTCTTCAGCAGCACGATCGGCTGCTTGCCGACCATGTCGAAGCTGACGCCGTAGATCTGCATCTGCTGCATCGTGAAAGTCCCGGCTGCGGGGCTCGGGCCATTATAGGTGCGACCCGGGGGCGCTCAACGAGGTCCGCCGCGCGACCCTGAGACAATCCAGAACCAGTGTCCGACTGTCGCAACCAGGCCTACATCGAGGCCCCGGTCGAGGTCGTCTGGAACCTGATCGCCGACGTCGAGCGCCATCCCGAGTGGTGGCCGCGCGTCGTCGAGATCGAGTGCGACGAGCTGGGCGAGGGATGCAACTACCGCCAGGTGACGCGGACGCCGTTCGGGAATGACGAGATGGACCTGCGAATCGAGTCGATGCAGGAGCCCGAAGAGTTTCGGATCCACTGCGTCAACACCGGGACCTTTGTGCGCTTCGGCCTCACCGAGGCCCAGGGAGGCACATTCGTCGACGGGCGCATGGGAATGGACCCCGGCGGGCTCGCCTACAAGGTCTTCGACGCCACCGCGGGGCGGATCTATTTTCGCCGCTGGCTCGCGGCCTCGCTCGACGCGATGACCGAGGCGGCGGAGAACCGGGCCAAGGAGCCGAGCGCCGCGAGCTAGTGGGCCATCTAGGGCATCCCGGGGCCGGCCTGGACCGGCGTCCCGGCGAAGCAGCCCAGCGTGTAGGGGTACTCGTAGGTCGCGTGGTAGTGGTAGGTGCGCACGGTCTTGCCCCCGATCTTGACCTTGCCGAACTCGCCGTGGCAGACGTCGAGGTCCTCGTCGGTCAGCAGCCTGCCGTTCTTTCCGCGCGGTCCGAAGATCGGGAATCCGTCGAGCGCCCAGCCGATGAGCTTCGAGTGCTTCTTCTTCGAGTGCCCGTAGTTGAGGCAGCTCGGCAGCGAGTGGTAGTGGTAGACGCCGGACTGCTGGGGATGCCCTGAGCAGCTGTCCTGGATCTCGTGCGCGACCGCGTCGCGGGAGCCGGCGTCGAGGCCATCGAAGATCGGGACGCCGTTCTTCGCGATCCCGACCTCGCCCTGGATGCAGTGCGGCGTCGCCGCCACCTGGGGGTCGGCGGCCAGCGACAGGTTGACGCTCTGGGCCGTGATCGTGTTCGGGTTTCGGTCGTACTGGTAGGCGTCGTCGGTCGACTGGATCGGGAAGATCCCGGTCGGCTCGTTCGGCGACGGAAGCCCGTTGGAGACGATGTTGCGGGTCGAGCCGGAGGTGGTGATCGACACCGAGCCCGGCCATGTCACGGCGCCGTCGACGACGGCCTTGGCCGTGAGATCGAACGTCCCGTCGGAGTGGATCCACGGCCCGTCCTGAAAGGCGCCGCCCCCCGTCCCGATCCCGCACGCGTAGATCCAGCCCTGCGCCGGAGTGGTGGTGCTGACGTGTCCGTCGCCGAGCGGAAGTCGCGTGAGGTCGACGGAGTTGGCGGCCTTCGGATCGTGCGCGAGGGCGCCAGTCGTCGATGCGGCAAGGATGCCGGCGACGATCGCGATCGAGAGCACTAGGGCGGCGGGACGCGTCGGCGAAGTCTTACAGGCAAACGCTTGCCGCGACACAGTCATCACGGTCCATGCAGCCCCGTCCGGGCGCGCCGGCCCTCGGTGTCCCGCTGGACGCGATGGGCGATCCTGGATTCGAACCAGGGACCTCTTCCTTATCAGAGAAGCGCTCTAACCGACTGAGCTAATCGCCCCGAGGCGTAGTCATTCTAGAGGCGGGCCACGAGGCGGCGGGCGAGCTCGCGGACGTCATCGAGGTCAGCGAACACCAGTTCGGCCTTGAGGCCCTCCCTGTTGGCCCGGACCCGGACATCGCGGCGCAGCGCCGCTTCCAGGACGTCCTCGGCCTCGGTAATCGCGGCGGCCTCGTCGGCGCTGCGCCTACCACCTCGGCGCCGCTTTGCGCCGTCGCGCGCGACCAGCTGCTGGGCGCTGCGCTCGGTGTCGCGCACCGACCATCCGTGCTTCGCCGCGTCACGCGCGAGGCGGCGGCGGGCGTCCGCGCCGCGCGCCTGGAGGACCGCGCGGCCGTGGCCCTCGCTGAGCTCTCCCGAGCGCAGCAGCTCGAGCGCCTGGTCGGGCAGATCGAGCAACCGGATCAGGTTCGAGACCGCGGCGCGGCTCCGCCCCACGCGGCGCGCCAGCTCCTCCTTGGTGAGCCCGAGGTCCTCGACCAGTGCGGCGCAGGCTCGGGCTTCGTCGACGGGATTGAGGTCCTCGCGCGCCATGTTCTCGATCAGCGCCGTCTGGAGGCGCTCGGATTCGCCCTCGTCGCGGACCACCGCCGGGACATCCGCAAGTCCGGCCTCGCGCGCGGCGCGCCAGCGGCGCTCGCCGGCGACGAGCTCGTAGCTGCCGTTAGCGAGCGGGCGCACGATCAGCGGCTGGACGATTCCCGCGGCGGCGATCGAGTGCGCGAGCTCGGAGATCGACTCCGGATCGAAGCGTGAACGCGGCTGGGCCGGGTTCGGGCGAATCAGGTCGACCGGCAGCTCGCGCAGCTCGCTCGCCTGGTCGGGGGTCTCGGGCAGGATCGCGGCCAGGCCGCGGCCCATCCCGCGCCTGGCACGGGCGGCGCTAGCCACGCTCCGTCACCTCCCTGGCCAGCTCGTGGTAGGCCGACGATCCCGGGGAGTTGGGTGCGTGCGTGACCACCGGCACGCCGAAGCTCGGCGCCTCGGCGACGCGGACGCTGCGCGGGATCACGGTGCGGAAGACGAGCTCGGGGAAGTGCTGCCGAAGCTCGCGCTCGACGTCCTGAGCCAACCTGGTGCGCTCATCGGCCATCGTGATCACCACGCCGGTCAGCACGAGCGCCGGGTTGAGCTCGCGGCGGATCAGCCCCAGCGTGTCCATGAACTGGACCAGCCCCTCGAGCGCCAGGTACTCGGCCTGGACGGGGACGATGACGCGGTCGGCGGCGACGAGCGCGTTGACGGTGACCGGGCCCAGCGACGGCGGGCAGTCGAGCAGCGTGCAGTCGAATCGCTCGCGAACCGGGCCCAGCATCTCCCGCAGCCGTGTCTCCGAGCCCTCGATCCGGGGCAGCTCCACCGACGCGCCGCCGAGGTCGCGGCTCGCCGGGACGACCCAGAGGTTGTCGGGCCCCGCCGGGCGCGCCGCCTCGGCGACCGAGACCTCGCCGGTCAGGCACTCATAGGAGGAGGGGGTCGTGTCGCGGCCGATCCCCAAGGCGACGGTCGCATTGCACTGCTGGTCGAGATCTACGAGCAGCGTCTGACGCCCCGCGGTGGCGACGCACGCTCCCATGTTCACCGCAGTGGTGGTCTTTCCGACCCCACCCTTCTGGTTCGCGATCGCGTAGACGGATCCCATGCCGCGGCGCAGGTTAGTCACCGGTGCGGCTGGCTAGTCACGTGACGGCGACCGACCCGCGACGGTTTTGCGCAGTTTGCGGCGTGGGGCGGCGACCGGCGCGCAGGCTACGCCCCGAACGGCCGCTTCTTCGCGATCCCGGGCCGCCGTGGCAGGCGCTCGGGCGTGGGACCGCGCTTGCGCATCAGGTGGAGGTGACGGTGGCGGCTGCCCGCGTAGGGGCCGACGTAGCGGACCTCGAGCGGCTCGATCGCAAGCTGGGGCGCGGCGCGCTCGAGCTCGGCCTCCTCGCCGGGGTCGCGGCGCCCCTTCCAGGCGACCAGCACGCCCCCGTCGCGCAGCAGCGGCGAGGCGAGCTCGGCGAGCGTCGAGAGCCTGCCGACCGCGCGCGCGGTCACCGCGTCGTAGGCCTCGCGGCCCTCACCATTTGCCCAGTCCTCGGAGCGCTCGCAGACGACGCGCGCGTTGGAGATTCCGGCGACGTCAATCGCGTGGCGCATGAACTCGCACTTGCGCGACACCGACTCGACGAGATCCACGCGAGCGCCGGGCAGCGCTGCCGCGAGGACGAGGCCCGGGAACCCGGCGCCGGCGCCCACGTCGGCGATCGCCGTGGCGCTCGCGAGCTGCTCGAAGCCGAGCCCGGCGAGGCTGTCTGCCACGTGGACGCGCCACGCGTCGGCGGGATCGCGGACCGAGCTCGGCGCCGCGCGATCGGCCGCGAGCAGGTCGACGATGCGGGCGATCGCCTCGCGGGCCGGTTCGGCGAGCGCGAGGACGGGGGAAGCAAGGGCCGGTTCGCTTCGGTTCGGGGGCGGGCGGTCCGCGGCGTCGCGGCGGTCGCTCACTCGGAGAGCAGCGGCGCGACGACCACGAAGCGCTCGGGCTCGTCACCCTCGCTGTAGGTCTCGACGCCGGCGCGGTCCTTCAGCCGATCGTGGATCACACGGCGCTCCTGCGCCGTCATCGGCTCGAGGTCCATCGGGCGCCCGCGCTTCAGCGCTCGCTCCGCGGCCTGGTCGGCCTGGCGTTCGAGGATCTCGCGCTGGCGTTCGCGGTAGCCCGCGGCGTCGACGACGACGCGCTTGCGCTCCTTGAGCCCCCGGAATGCCGCCCGGTAACAGATCAGCTGAAGCGCATCGATGGTCTGGCCCCGGCGCCCGATCAGCAGGCCCAGCTCCTCGCCCTCGACCCGGGCGGTGATCGCCGCGTCGTCCTCCTCCATCTCGACCGTCGCGTCGAGCTGGAGGTTGGCAACGACGCGCTCGACGATTGCCTGCACCCGGCCCGCCGCGGTCGCCGGCAGATCCTGCGTCGTCCCGTCGTCGGCCATCGCGCTAGCGCCTGCGCTTGCGCTTGCGGGGCGGGGGCGGGGGCGGCTTGACCGCCTTGACCTGCTCGGGGGTCGGCTGGTCGGGCGCTGGGAGGACCCGCTTGACGACGTACTGCTGACCCAGAGTCCAGACGTTGGTCGTGATCCAGTAGACGACCAGTCCCGCCGGGAAGCGGACGATGAACGGGACGATGATCAGCGGCAGCGCGAACATCAGGATCCGCTGCTGGCGGTCGGCGGTCGCGGCCATCACCATGCCCGCGCCGAGCTGGGTGGCGATGAAGAGGACGATCAGGGTCGCGAGCACGGCGCCCGTCGCGGCCTCCGTCAGGTTGGGGATGAACAGGAAGCCGGCGCTTCCGACGTCCTCCTTGAAGCTCGACCCGCGCAGCAACGCGTAGAGCGAGATGAAGACCGGGATCTGAAGCAACAGCGGGACGCAGGACGCGAATGGGTTGATCTTGTTCTCCTGGTAGAAGCCCATCAGCTCGCGCTGGAGGCGCTGGCGATCGTCCTTGTACTTCTCCTGGATCTCCTTGATCTGCGGCTGGTAGGCCTGCAGCGCGCGCATCGAGCGAATCTGCTTTACCGAGAGCGGCAGGATCACGATCCGCGTGACGAACGTCAGCAGCACGATCGAGAGCCCCCAGCTGACTCCGACATCGTCGTGGAAGAACTTCAGCACCGCCTCGGCGGCGTCGATCAGCGGCTGGAAGATGTGCGCGAGCGGCAGGATCATGCCGCTGCGTTCCGGCTATCCGAGGACGGCGATTCGGCAGGACGGAACAGGGCCCGCGCCTCGAGCGGGTCATAGCCGCCGTCGCTGAACGGGTTGCAGCGCGCCAGCCGCCAGGCGGCGACGATCGTGCCGCGCAGCGGGCCGAGCTCACGGAGGGCCTCGGCCGCGTAGGCGGAGCAGGTCGGGTGGTACTTGCAGCGGCGTGGCAGCGCCGGCGAGATCAACCGCTGGTAGACGCGCAGCGGGAGCAGCAGCAACGCGACCGCGCCTGCCCGGGCACGATCAAGCGACCGTTTCACGTTTTACGCTCCTCGAGCAGGCGGCCCTCGCGCAGCAGCTCCTCGAGGCAGGCACGGGTGCCCGCCAAACCCTCACGCTCGACCAGACCTGGAAGGTCGGCTCGGGCCACCACAACGAAGTCGTGCGTCGCCGGCAGGTCGTCCGCGAGCGCCCAGAACGCCTCGCGCAGTGCCCGCTTGATCGCGTTGCGATCCACGGCGCCGCCGACCTTGCGCCCCACCGAGACACCCAGCCGCGCTCCATCCGCCTCCTCGGCAGGGCGCGGGAACGCGTACAGGACCAGGTAGCGGTTGGCGTGCGAACGGCCCTCGCGGTACGCGCGCTCGAAATCGCCGCTGCGCGACAGGCGCCCGCGGCGCGGCGGCTCGCGATCGCCTCGCGCCACTAAGCGCTCACCGCCACACGTGCGACCGAGCCCACGCCGGGGCCCGCTTACGGCGTCAGCCGCTTGCGCCCCTTGGCACGGCGACGCTTGAGGATCGCACGGCCGCCACGGGTGCGCATCCGGGCCCGGAAGCCGTGGGTGCGCGCGCGCTTGCGCTTCTTCGGCTGATAGGTGCGCTTCATCTCGGAGGATCGGGTCGGCGAGTGGACTCCGGCGGGCGAGGCGGCCCGCTGGGCGACGGCCAGTATACGCGTCGCGCCTTTTTCCCCGCGAATTGCGCTCTGGCCTCGAGCAGGCGGTTTTCAGGCGGCGAGCACGGCGTTATGATCGCCCGCTCCCGAGCCCGGGCATCGTGGGTCGAAGCGGCCGGAGCGAGGAACCAGGATCGGGACGGACATCGCCGATAGTCAGCCTGGGGAGGAGCCGGGAGCGCAGTGCAGGATGCCCTATCTGAAGACCTCGCGAGCGCCTGGGAAAGTGCGCGCGAGGACCTTCGGGCGTCACTGCCGCCGACTACGTTCGAGCTCTGGCTCGAACCGCTTCGCGCCGTCTCGGCACGGGGATCGACGCTATTCGTAAGCGCGCCCGAAGCGGTGCGGTCGTGGGTCGAGCGCCGCTACCTGCCGCGCCTCGAGGCGGTCCTCCGGGCTCGGATTCCCGGTCTGAGCCACGTCCGGCTCCTGACCGCCGGCTCGTCACCGCCCGCAGACGGAGCGGACGCTCCCGGGGCGCCCGCCGTCCGGCCCACCCAGTCATTCGACCGCTTCGTCATCGGGCCCGGAAACAGGCTCGCGCACGCGGCGGCGCTCGCCGTGGCCGAGCTCCCGGGCGAGGCCTACAACCCGCTCTTCCTGTACGGGGCGCCGGGGCTTGGCAAGACGCACCTGCTGGGCGCGATCTCCCTCTATCTCGGTCGCCACAGGCCCGATCTCACGGTCCGCTACACCACGGCGGAGCGCTTCACCGCCGAGTTCGTGACCGCGCTGCGCATGAAGGGCGCCGAGCGCTTCAAGGCCCGCTATCGCGGGCTCAACGTCCTGCTGATCGATGACGTTCAGTTCCTCGAGGACAAGCCGCACACCGAGGAGGAGTTCTTCCACACCTTCAATGCCCTCTACGAGGCCGGCGGGCAGCTCGTTCTGTCCTGCGATCGGCCCCCAGAGGCGCTCTCCCGCCTCGCCGAGCGACTCCGCGATCGGTTCGAGTGGGGGCTTAGGGTCGAGCTCACGCCGCCCGACCTGCCGACGCGCATCACCCTGCTCGAGCTCCTCGCTGATGCAAACGAGCGCGATGCTCCCACCTCCGATGCGCTGCGCGAGATCGCCGCGCGGGTCCCCACCAACTTCCGGCGGCTCGAGGGAGCGCTCGTTCGCGTCGTCGCCCTCGGCTCGATCTCGGGCCGCCAGGCCACCGTCGAGCTCGTCCGCAGCGTATTCGACCAGCACCCGCATCCCGACGCGCCGCTGAGACCGCCGCCCGGTGCGCCCACTCGCGCCCCCTCGATCGCCGCCGTCCAGGAGGCCGTCTGCTCGGTGCTTCATCTTTCACTCGATGAACTTTTGTCCCCGCGGCGTACGCCGCAAATCGTCCGTGCGCGCCAGCTCGCGATCTACCTCTCACGTGAGCTCACCCGCCTTCCGGTCGCCCAGATCGCCCGTGAGTTCAACCGCGACCACAGCACCATCCTCTATGCGATACGACGCGTCGAGAGCTCGCTCGAGCCCGGTTCCGATACTCACCGCGTCCTCGACAAGTCACGTGCGCTTCTCGGGGGCGCGACTCACCCTGACCGGGCTTCATCAACCAAGCCAGAAGATCTCCACACCCTCTCTCCACCGTCGAAAGCCCTCTAACCACGCAGGAGCGACAGCTTGTCCACAACCGTGAACACGATCAATAACTCCACTCAAGACACCGAAAATCAACAGGTGAGAGAAGATGGCCTTGCGATGAACTTCTCGGTCTCGCACGAGCTCTTCCTGCCGCGACTCCTGCTCGCCGGTCGCGCGGTATCGACGCGCAGCGCGATGCCGTCCCTGGGTGGCATCCTCGTGACCGCCGGCAAGAACGCAGTCCGACTACGAGCTACTGACATGGAGGTCGGGCTCAACCTGTCGGTTGACGCTGCCGTCGACGCGGCGGGCTCCGCGTTGCTGCCCGGTCGTCTGCTCGTCGACGTCGTGCGTTCGCTGCCGGTCGGCGAAGAGATCCGCCTCGAGCTGCGCCCTGAGCAGCGGGACGTCGAGATCACCGCGGGCTCGTCGCGCTTTCACCTCCGCACGCTTCCGCCCGAGGACTTTCCCCGCATCCCCGAGTTCGATGGCGAGACGATGACGATGCCCGCGGTGGCGTTTGCCGACACGATTGAGCGAGTCGCGCGCGCGGCGTCACGTGACGAGGTCCGGCCGATCCTCACCGGGATCCTCGTATCGGCCGACGAGCGGACGTTGACGATGGTCGCGACCGACTCCTACCGCCTCTCGGTGAAGCACACCGAGCTCGAGCAGCCGGTCCCGCAGGCGCTGGAGGCGAACGTCCCCGCGCGAGCGCTTCGCGAGCTGAGCAGGATCGTCGCCTCGGAAGACGCCGAGGAGGTTGAGATCGCGCTGCCCGGCAACCAGGTCCTGTTCCGGGCCGGCGGCGTGGTGCTGTCGTCGCGTCTCATCGAGGGCCAGTTCCCGAGCTACCGGCAGCTGATCCCGGAGTCGTTCGACCACGAGGTGAGGCTGCCCCGTGCCGAGTTCCTCGACGCGGCGCGGCGCGTCAGCCAGCTCGCGCAGCGCAACGCACCGCTGCGCCTTGCCTTCTCGGAGGGAGAGCTGGCGATCTCGGCGGAGACGCCCGAGGTTGGGGATGCGCGGGAGGCGATGCCGGCCCCGTTCTCGGGCGATGCGCTGGAGATAGCGTTCAACCCGGAGTTTCTCGTCGCCGGAATCGAGAGCGTCGACTCCGACGAGGTGGTGCTGCGGCTGACCTCCCCGCTGCGTCCCGGCCTGCTCGAGCCGCTGGGCCGCGACGACTTCCGCTACCTCGTGATGCCGATCAGGCTCAACGCCTGATGGCGGCCCGGCGTCGGGGCTGAGCCGGCGGTGAGCCGCGATGGTGGTTAGGCGCCTTCATGCGCGCAACTTCCGCAACCTCGCGAACGCCGAGCTCGACCTCGGTGACCAAATCACGCTCGTGGTCGGGGCCAACGGGGCCGGCAAGACGAACCTGCTCGAGGCCCTGTACTTCGGGCTCACCGGAGCGTCGTGGCGGACGCGCGCCGAGCGCGAGCTGATCGCGTTCGGCGCCGACCTGGCGCGCGTGGAGGTCGCGCTCACCGATGGAGCCGAGCGCCACCAGTTCGCCACCGTCGCCCAGCGCGCGGATCGAAAGCAACGCCGCGTCGACGGGAACCCCGTGACCGCCGGCCCGCAGGAACGCGCCGCGCGACCGCCCGTCGGTGTCTTCTCCCCCGATCGGCTGGAGCTGGTCAAGGGGCCGCCGGCGGTGCGGCGCGCGCACCTCGATCAGCTGATCAGGGCGCTGTGGCCGGCGCGTGCCGAGGCGCGCCGCCGCTACGGCCAGGCGCTCGCTCAGCGCAACGCGCTGCTCGCCCGGGTGCGAGCCGGTGCCGCCTCGCCGGTGGCCCTCGACGCCTGGGACGCCGAGTTGGCGAGAGAGGGAGTGGAGTTGATCGCGGCGCGCCGCGATGCCGTCGCCAAGCTCGCCAAGTGGTTCGACGCCCTGGCCGACGGTCTCGGCCTCGAGCACGCCGCTGCGCTGCGCTATGCACCGCGCAGCGAGGCCGACAGCGTCGAGGAGCTCGCGGCGGAGCTGCGCGAGCGTCGGAGCTCCGACGTCGAGTTGGGCCGGACCGCCCACGGACCCCATCTCGACGAGGTCCAGATCTCGCTCGGCGAGCGCCCGCTGCGCCGCTACGGATCGCAGGGACAGCAGCGGGCCGCGCTGCTGGCTCTGCTGTTCTGTGAGCGCGAGGCCCTGCTCGAGGTCACGGGCGCCGCCCCGCTGATGCTGCTCGACGACGTGATGAGCGAGCTTGACGCCGAGCGCCGCTCGCTTCTGACCGAGCGCCTTGCCGCCGGAGGACAGGCGCTGATCACGGCGACCGAGCCGGGTCAGCTCCCGAAGGGCGACCGCTACGAGGTCAGGGTGCGCGACGGCGCCGTCTCGGCGCTCGCGCTCGCCGCGTGAGCCCGCGCCGGGCCCCACGGCGCGCAGCACCAGCCCTGCGCGCCGTACTCGACCGGCGCGCGCCGAAGACGTTGCTCGCGGCCGTCCAGGCCGAGTGGTCGCGGGCGTGCGGCACGGCGATCGCCACCGAGGCGCAGCCCGTCGCCGAGCGCGACGGCGTGATCACCGTGGCCTGTCGCTCCGCGACCTGGGCCGAGGAGTTGGACCTGATGCAGGAGCGCCTGCGCGAGCGCCTCAACGAGGCGCTGGGCGCCGAGCGGGTTGCGGCCCTGCGGTTCACGGCCGATGGCGCGCGCCATGGAGTCGAGTAGGAAGCAACGCGTCGCGTCCGCCCCGGACGCCTGGAAGGTCAAGAAGAAGAAGCGCAAATAGCGCTCGCCCGACCCCCCCGGTGAGCCGCTGCCGTGCGCCCTCCCCAAACGCCCTGTTTCGTGCGTCGTTTGCAGGTATTTTGTTACACGCAGTGCGCATTTTCCGAGAGGCCCGCCTGATATCCTTTATGTCAACTTGGACGTGTGCCCCGACCTCCCGGGATGGGCTTCGTTGAAGGCCGTTTCCCAGTGCTCCGGGTCGGGGCTTTCCCTGTCCAGGCGACCAGCGACCGAAAGGAACTGAGTGGCGAAGTCGAAGGCGCCGGCGACAGGCGCCAGCAGGTCGAAGGCGCGCAAGTCGAAAGCCGGCGCCGACGGGTACAGCGCCAAGGACATCACCGTCCTGGAAGGCCTCGAGGCGGTTCGCAAGCGACCCGGCATGTACATCGGGTCGACCGGCCCCCGGGGCTTGCACCATCTCGTCTACGAGGTCGTCGACAACTCCGTCGACGAGGCGATCGCCGGCTACGCGGACCACGTCACGGCCACCTTGCATCCCGACAACGCCTGCACCGTGATCGACAACGGTCGCGGGATCCCGGTCGAGAAGCACACCAAGCTCAAGAAGCCTGCCGCTGAGGTCGTGCTGACGACGCTTCACTCCGGTGCCAAGTTCGGCGAGGGAAGCGGCTACAAGGTCTCGGGCGGACTGCACGGCGTCGGCGTCTCGGTGGTCAACGCGCTCTCGGATCGCCTCCACCTCGAGGTGCGCCGCGACGGCCACGTCTGGACGCAGGACTACTCGCGCGGCAAGCCGACCTCCGCCTTCAAGAAGGGCGCCGCGGCAAAGAAGACCGGCACGAAGATCACCTTCCTGCCCGACCTCGAGATCTTCGAGGAGATCGGGTTCGACTTCCAGACCCTCGCCGAGCGCCTGCGCGAGACCGCGTTCCTCACCCGCGGCCTGAAGATCGACCTGATCGACGAGCGCGGCTCGGGCCAGGAGGTCCACTTCCACTACAAGGGCGGGATCGTCGACTTCGTCCGCCACCTGAACGAGAACAAGGACCCCCTGCACCGCAAGACTGTCTTCTTCGAGAGCGAGGCCGATGACGGCCAGGTCGAGGTCGCGATGCAGTGGAACTCCTCCTACCAGGAGTCGATCTTCAGCTTCGCCAACAACATCAATACCCACGAGGGCGGCTCCCACCTGTCCGGCTTCCGGGCCGCGCTGACGCGCACGCTGAACGCCTACGCGCGAGGCAAGGGCCTGCTGAAGGAAAAGGACGAGAACCTCTCCGGCGACGACGTCCGCGAGGGGCTGACGGCAGTGATCTCGGTGAAGCTTCAGGATCCGCAGTTCGAGGGCCAGACGAAGACCAAGCTCGGCAACCCGCCGGTCGAGGGCCTCGTCAAGGAGACCGTCAACCGCAAGCTCGGCGAGTTCCTCGAGGAGAACCCCAGCGAGGCGCGCCGGATCCTCACCAAGGCGGTGGAGGCGGCCCGCGCGCGCGAGGCGGCGCGCAAGGCGCGCGACCTGACGCGGCGCAAGTCGGCGCTCGAGAACTCGACGCTCCCGGGCAAGCTCGCCGACTGCACGGTCAAGGACCCGCGCGACGCCGAGCTGTTCATCGTCGAGGGCGATTCCGCCGGCGGGTCGGCGAAGCAGGCCCGCGACCGCAATACGCAGGCGGTCCTGCCGCTGCGCGGCAAGATCATCAACGTCGAGAAGAGCCGCATCGACAAGGTGCTCCAGAACACCGAGATCCAGGCGATGATCACGGCGATCGGAACGGGGGTCCGCGAGGAGTTCAAGCTCGAGGACGCCCGCTACCACAAGCTGATCCTGAGCACGGATGCCGACGTCGACGGTGCCCACATCCGCACCCTCGCGTTGACGTTCATCTATCGCGAGATGCCGGAGCTGATCGACGCGGGTTACATCTACATCGCGACGCCGCCGCTGTATCGGGTCAAGAACGGCCGCCAGGAGGTCTACATCGAGAAGGAGTCCGAGCTCGAGGAGTTGTTGCTGCGCGACAAGCTCGAGAAGTTCGAGGTCGCGCCGGCCGACGGCAAGGCGCGCAAGCTTTCGAAGCGCCGCTGGCAGATCTTCCACCGCAAGCTGAAGGAGTACGAGGGCTGGTCGAGCTCGCTGCAGGCCCAGTTCGGCCACGAGGCCATCGCCTTCCTGTCCGAGTCGCAGGTCCTCGACGCCGGCGCGGCGACGCTGGCCGGCGTCAAGAAGCTCGTCGAGTCCGAGGACCCGCCCGAGGAGCCGTTCGAGACCGAGCTCGTGGAGGCCACCAAGGACGAGCTGATCGTCAAGGCGGTCCATCGCCGAACCGGTCTTGCGCGGACGCACCGACTGCCCGCGCAGCTGTTCGCCTCGAACGACTATCGCAAGCTCGTCGAGGTCCACGGCGAGCTGCTCAACCAGGTGGGCCGGCCGCCGTTCACCGTCACGCTCGACTCCAAGTCGAAGCAGGCGGAGGCCTTCGGCGGCCTGCACCACGCGGTGCTCGACCTCGCACGCCAGGGCGTGACGTTGCAGCGCTTCAAGGGCCTCGGCGAGATGAACGCCGACCAGCTCCGGGAGACGACGATGGACCCCCAGACCCGCACGTTGCAGCGAGTGACGATCGACGACGCCGCGACGGCCGAGCGCATGTTCACCGACCTGATGGGCGACAAGGTGGAGCCGCGGAAGCGGTTCATCGAAGAGCACGCGAAGGAAGTGCGTTTCCTTGACGTGTAACGGGCCAACGCGGGACTGAGCCATGGAAGCCGGACTCGAGGCACTGACCGGCCGCATCGAGGAGCGCGAGCTCTCGACCGAGATGCGCTCCTCCTACCTCGATTACGCGATGAGCGTGATCGTCGGCCGCGCGCTGCCCGACGCCCGCGACGGGCTCAAGCCGGTGCACCGCCGCGTGCTCTACGCGATGCACGACCTCGGGCTGCAGCCAACCCGCCCGTACCGCAAGTCGGCCTTCATCGTCGGCGAGGTGATGGGCAAGTACCACCCGCACGGCGACACTGCGATCTACGACACGCTGGTGCGAATGGCGCAGGACTTCTCGCTGCGCTATCCGCTGATCGACGGCCAGGGCAACTTCGGCTCGATCGACGACGACCCGGCTGCGGCGATGCGCTACTGTCTCGCCGGGGAGACCCGTGTCGCGACGACGTCCGGTACGGTCAGTATCGACTCGATCGTTCCGGACGCGAAGCCCGAGTCCGACAACGAAATCGACCTCGAGGTGCTTGACCGACTTGGGCGCCCAGTTCGTGCCTCGAGGCTGTTCCACTCCGGCGAGCACCCGACGCTTCGGCTCCGCACGACGGCCGGACACGAGGTCACCGGCACCCACAACCACCCCGTCCTCTGCATCGTCGAGGCGGCCGGCGTGCCGCTCTTACTCTGGAAGCTGCTCGAGGAGCTGGAGCCGGGCGATCGGGTGGTGATCTCGCGGACCCCAAGAGCCGCACCAAGACACGCCGCAATTGCTGAAGAGGAGCTAGGCACCCTGCTCGGAGGCTTCGTCTCCGAAGGCTGGGTAAACGACACGCGCGCTGGTTTCGCCAATACCGATAAGGCGTACTTCGACGCTGTGATCGGCGCCTATGACGCGGTCGTCGGCGGCTCTCGCTGTGTCTATGCCCAGACGATGCGCTCTGGCAAGACGCTCTGGGCACTCGATGTTCGGCGGCTCGGGCGTGTTTTGGTTAGTCCGCTCAGCGGCGTGGCCGCGACCAGCCATGCGAAATCAGTTCCCGAGATCGTTTGGCAGGGCAGTGGCGGCCTCAAGCGCGCTTTTTTGCGTTCGCTTTTTACCGGCGACGGCTCGTCCTCGCTGTTGCCGCGAAGCTCGATCCAGATCTCGTACTCGACCTACAGCGAGCAGCTTGCGCGGGATGTGCAGACGCTGCTGCTGGAGTTGGGCGTCGCTTCCCGAATCTGCCGCTACGAGAAGGGCGAGCTCAAACTCGTGATCACCAACCGGCGCGACGCGCGGCTGTTCAGCGCCAACGTCGGTTTCCTCGGCGCGAAGCAGGCCAAGCTCGAGCGCGATCTCAAGACGATCCCGCGCGCGAGCAGGGCGCTGAGCCACGACTACGTTCCCTTCGTCGCCGACTACATCCGCTCCGAGAACGCGTCGCGCTGGACCGACAGCGACTGGCTGAGGCGCCACAACGTTGATCGGGTCGAGCGCTGGGAGACCGGAGGCGCGGCGATTCTCGAGCGCATTACCTCCGAGGAGGTCCGCAAGGTCGTGGCGCCGCTGGTGACCGGCGATTACCTCTATGCCGAGGTCGAGTCCGTCACCGATGCAGGGGTTCAGCCCGTCTATTCCCTGCGCGTGGATAGCGAGGACCACTCCTTCCTCACGAACGGCTTCGTCAGCCACAACACCGAGGCCCGCCTTGCCCGCCTCGCGCAGGAGCTGCTGCGCGACATCGAGGCCGACACGGTCGAGTTCGGCCCCAACTACGACGAGAGCCAGCGCGAGCCCCTGATCCTCCCGGCCCGCTTCCCGAACCTGCTCGTCAACGGCTCGGCCGGGATCGCGGTCGGGATGGCCACAAACATCCCGCCCCACAACCTGCGCGAGGTGATCGGCGCCGTGCGCGCCTACATCGACAACCCCGAGATCGACCTCGCGGGGCTGATGGAGCACGTCAAGGGCCCCGACTTCCCGGGCGGCGGGACGATCATGGGCTCGGCCGGGATCCGCGACGCGTACGCGAGCGGCCGCGGCTCGGTCAAGCTGCGCGCCAAGGCGCACGTCGAGCCGCTGCGCGGCGGCAAGGACGCGATCATCGTCTCCGAGCTCCCGTTCATGGTCAAGAAGGGCGGCGACGGGGGCCTGATCACGAAGATCGCCGACCTCGTGCGCGAGAAGAAGATCACCGGGATCTCTGATCTGCGCGACGAAACGGACCGCTCGGGGATGCGGCTCGTCATCGAGCTGAAGCGCGGCGGCGATCCGCCGCCCGTGGTGCTCAACCAGCTCTACAAGCACACCCAGATGCAGACCAGCTTCGGCGTGAACGTGGTCGCACTGGTCGACGGCGTGCCGCGGACGCTGAGTCTCAAGGAGCTGATCCACCACTACGTCAGCCACCAGCGCGAGGTCGTCACCCGCCGCACCCAGTTCGAGCTGCGCCGCGCCGAGGCCCGCGCTCACATCCTCGAGGGCCTGCTGATCGCGCTCGACAACCTCGATGAGGTGATCGCGCTGATTCGCGGCTCCGACGACCCCGATGCGGCTCGCGCCGGGCTGACGGCGAAGTTCGAGCTCTCCGAGGAGCAGGCACAGGCGATCCTCGACATGCGCCTCCAGCGGCTCACCGCGCTGGAATCCGACAAGGTCAGAACCGAGCATGCCGAGCTGGTCGAGCAGATCAAGGAGCTGCGCGCGATCCTCGGCGACGAGGCCCGGATCGACGGCTTGATCGTCGACGAGCTAGACCAGCTCGTCCAGCGCTACGGCGACGAGCGCCGCACGGAGATCACCCACGCAGAGGGCGACCTCGACATCGAGGACGTGATCGCCGACCAGCAGATGGTGATCTCGATCACGGCCTCCGGGTACGCCAAGCGACTGCCGCTCGCGACTTACCGCCAGCAGCGCCGCGGTGGCATCGGCGTGATGGGGATGAACCTCAAGGAGGGCGACTACATCGAGCACCTGCACATCTGCTCGACGCACGACTACCTGCTGTTCTTCACCAACAAGGGCAAGGTCTACCGGCTCAAGGTCTACGAGCTTCCCGAGGGCGCTCGCACCGCGAAGGGCCAGGCCCTGGTCAACGTGCTGCCGCTGCGCGAGGGCGAGCGGGTAATGGCGGTGAAGCCGACGCGCGACTTCAGCGAGGGCAAGTACCTCGTCTTCGCGACCGCCAAGGGGCTGGTCAAGAAGACCGAGTTCAAGGCCTACAACACGCCGATCCGCGCCGACGGGATCATCGCGATCAAGATCCGCGAGGGCGACGAGCTCGTCCAGGTGCGGCTGACGACCGGCGACGAGGATCTGCTGCTGATCTCGAAGTCGGGTCACGCGGCGCGTTTCTCCGAGAAGAAGGTGCGACCGATGGGGCGCGACACCTCGGGCGTCAAGGGCATGAACGTGTCGGGCAAGATCGGGCGCGAGGCGAATCGCGTGCTGGCGATGGACATCGCGCGCGACGAGGCCGAGATGTTCGTCGTCACCGAGAACGGCTACGGCAAGCGCACCGCGGTCTCCGAGTACCCGGCCAAGGGCCGCGGGACGAAGGGCGTGCTCACCATCAAGCTGACCTCAAAGAAGGGGGGGCTCGCCGGGGCTCTGACCGTGCGCGAGCACCAGGACCTGCTGTTCATCTCCCAGAACGGGATGGTCCAGCGCACGAATGCCGGTGGGATCTCGCAGATGGGCCGCGCCACCCAGGGCGTGCGCGTGATGAACATCAAGGACGACGATCGCGTCAGCGCGGTCGCGCTGGTCGTCGAGTCGAGCGCCGAGGTCGCCGAGGAGGTCGCCGGCGACGGCGCCGCCCCGGATGCCTCGCCCGGCGATCCCGCCGCCCAGTCGGGCGACGGCAAGGGCGACGGAGCGGCAAAGGACTCCGTCGCCAGGCAGCAGCCGGCCAGGCGCTCACCGAAGCCGAAGCGCAAGCGCTGAGTCCGTCGCGCCTCCGCGTCTGCTTGAATCGGATCACCAGAGAAAGGAGGTGGTCCGAAGTTGAGTGACATGTTCTTTGGGACGCTGGAGGTGCAGGGCCGCTAGGTAGGCCGCTTGCGCTCGGGCGGCGGGCGACCGCCGTCGCGGGTGAGCACCGTGCGAGCCGCCCGGCGGAATCCAACCCGGGCACCGGCGAGGAGGCCGAGGCCGGATTTGTCCCACCTGGCCGCACAATCGTCGCCTCGTTTCGAATCGCACCTCGGAAGGGCCCGCCACGTGGCGGGCCCTTCGGTTTGGTGGGCGCCGACCGGGCAATAAGCTTCCGCCGCATGGAGCCGCTGCGCGGCATGAACGCGCTCGTCACCGGTGCGGCCGGTGGGCTTGGCCACTACATCGCTCGGGCGCTCGCCGCCGAGGGTGTAAATCTCGTGCTCTCCGACATCCCGGGCGCTCCGCTCGACGACCTCGTCGAGGAGCTGCGCGCCCGCGGCGTTCGGGTCGAGGCGGAGACGGCCGACCTCGCCGATCGGCCCGAGGCCGAGGCACTGATCGGCCGCGCCGAGGCGGCGCTCGGACCGATCGATGTGCTGGTCAACAACGCGGGGCTCGAGTTCGGCGGCCCTTTCCTCGACAACTCCGTCGACGAGCTCGAGCGGATCGTCGACGTCAACCTGCTCGCGGTCATGCTGCTGACCCGCGAGGCGCTGCCGGGAATGTTCGAGCGCCGTCGCGGACACGTCGTCAACGTCGCGTCGGCCGCCGGCAAGCTGGCGTCTCCCCAGCTCGCCTCCTACGCCGCGACCAAGCACGCCGTCGTGGGCTTTACGCACTCCCTGCGCGCCGAGCACCGCGGCTCCCCGATCGGCTTCTCGGCGATCTGCCCGATCTTCGTCAGCCGGGTGGGCATGTACGGGCGGCTCGAGGACCAGGTCCCCGACCCCCCGCCGATGTTCAAGCCGGTGCCGCCAGAGGACGTCGGGGCCGCCGTCGTCCGCGCGATTCGAGAGGACCGTGCCGAAATCATCGTCGGGGGGCGGATCCTGCGCCCGCTCGCGCTTCTCTACCACGCCGCCCCGAAGCTGTTTGCCCGGATCAGCGACAACCGTCGCCAGCGCGAGTTCGCGGACGCGTTCGCCCGCGCGCGCGAGCGGCTTTAGCGCAGCAGGGCGATCTTGATCGGCGTGGCGGGGGCGTCCACAGCTACCCCAGGGTTGCAGAACAGCACCACCACCGTCCCAGGCAGGGTTCCCGGCGCCGAGGCCCCGGCGGCGAGCACCTGGGTGGGGGCCGGGTTCACGTTGTAGACGGCGACCATGTCGCCCGCCTCGACTCCCGCCACGGCCACGTCCACCCCAATGCAATCCCCCCCGCCGAGCGCCGGCGGATCGGGAGACGCGTCGACGACCACCCGGGCGTAGTCGGCGAGCGTCAGCGAGCCGTCGAGGACCTTAGAGCCGGTGACGGCGCCGTTTCCGATCTTCGCCTCGACGACCGCTCCGTTGGCGAGCTTGGCGCTCTCGACCGCGTCGTCCTTGAGCTTGTTCGTCCCGACGCTCTGGGCGGCGAGCTTCTGTCCGGTCACCGCGTCGTCCTTGAGCTTGGCCTCGCTGACTGCCCCATCGTCAAGCTTGGCCGTCGTGGCCGCGTCGTCGTGGAGCTTCGCCGTCGTCACGGCCTCGTTGGCGATCTTCTTGGTCGTGACCGCGTTCCTCTGCAGGCCCGAGGGCCCGATCTTCTTGGCCGCCATCGCGGTTCCCGAGAGCGCGACGAACAGCGCCAGGTAGGCGACGATCGTGGCGTGGCTGGGGCGCCGCGCGCGCATCCGGGCCGGACGGTCGCAGATGCGGCGGCGGAAACTATTGCGGCGCTAGGCCGTGCTCAGCAGGTAGCGCTCCCAGGTGACCGGGATGCGCGGGCTCGAGATCCGGATGAAGACGAGCGGGCCGGGCGCCTTCGGCCGGCGGCGGGGATGCATGCTCGCCTCCTTGGGAAGCCGGTTTCCCTTCCTGCGGTTGCATGACGCGCACGCGGCGACGATGTTCTCCCAGATCGACTCGCCGCCGCGACTTCGCGGTATCACGTGGTCGACGGTGAGGCCGGGCTTGCTCTGCCCGCAGTACTGGCACGTCCAGGAGTCGCGCGCCAGCACCGCCTTGCGGGTGATCTTGCGCCGGTGGGCGCCGCGCGGTACCCGGACGTAGGTGATCAGTCGGATCACCACCGGGCGGTCGAGCGCGAGGCGCTCCGAGCGCAGCCTGCCCTTGCCGCGCTCCAGGACCTCGGCCTTGGACTTCAGCACCAGCACGGTCGCGCGCCGCACCGTGCAGACGTTGATCGGTTCGTAGGTCGCGTTGAGGACCAGCACCCGCTCGCTTCCCGCGCGCCGTGCCCCGCCGGTCGAGCTCCGGTCCGGGTGGGTCCGGAGCCGCTGGCCGGCGGTCGCTACTGGGGGCATGGTGGCGAAATTCTAGCCAGTGCCGACAGTGCGATCACCGGCTTTCACCACGCGCAACGAGCCGATCGCGGCTACGGAACGCCGTGGCCTCGCACGGGGTAGCTGCCCAGGATGCGCACGGACTCCGCCTTGTCTCGCAGCCGCTCGATCGCCTCGGCGACCTTCGGATCGTCAACCGCGCCCTCCAGGTCGATGAAGAACATGTAACGCCCGAGGCCGCGGCGCAGCGGCCGCGATTCGATCCTGGTCAGGTTGACCTCGCGGTCGGAGAACTCGAGCAGCGCCTCGACGAGGGCGCCGGGGCGGTCAGCGCCTAGCTCGGAGAAGACGAGCGTAGTGCGCCACGCGCCCTCTCCCGAGGAGCCCGTCCCCTGGGGGGCGATCCAGACGAAACGGGTCTCGTTGTCGGGATCGTCCTCGACGCCCTCGGCGAGCACCGAGCAGCCGTACATCCGAGCTGCCGACTCGGCCCCCAGCGCCGCCCACGGCTCACTCGATTCGGCGACCTGGCGCACCGCATCGGCCGTGCTGGGCGCCGCTCTGACCTCCGCGCGCGGCAGCCGCTCGCGAATGAAACGCGCGCACTGGGCGGTGGCCTGCGGGTGCGACAGGACGGCCTCGACCCGCTCGAACGGGATGCCCTCCCGAGCGATCAGGCTGTGGCGTATCGGGAGGTCGTGCTCACCGACGATCGTCACCGAGCCCGCCTCGAGGACGAGCGTGTCGAGGGTCGCGCGCACCGAGCCCTCGAGCGAGTTCTCGAACGGCACCAGGGCGCGGTCGACCTTCCCGCTCTCCACGGCGACGATCGCGTCGTGGACGGTCGCCGCGGCGACCGCGTCGACCTCGACGTCGCCGACAGCCGAGCGCAGGGCATCGTCATTGAAGGTGCCGGGTGGCCCCAGATAGGCGACGCGCACGATCAGGTTGGGGCTTTCCCGCCGGCGGGCGAAGGGCCCGGGGGCGCTGCCGTGCCACTTCCGCCCAGCGCCTCGGCGACCGCCCTCTCCTCCTCCGGCGAGAGCGCGAGCTCGGAACGCCCCCCGATCACCGGCTTGGCGTAGAGCCGCGCCTGCTCGCGATGCAGGATCGAGGACAGCACCACGCCGTTGCGGTGCTCGTCGAGAAGCGCCACGGAGCTCGACTGCATGCCGGTCATCTCGCCGAGCGCGTCATAGCGCACCACGGCGGCATGAGCGATCGCCCCGTCGAGCCGCCGCTCTGCCGCTTCGAGGCGCTCCGTGAGCCGATCCGCCGCGGCATCGGTGTGCTCGCGCAGCGCGGCGATCGCGCGCTCGAGCTCGTGCGCGTGGCGGGCGAGGTCGCGCGGCGCCCCGTCGCCGAGCACCGCGCTCTGCGCCGCGCGCATCCGCCTCAGCCGCCACGCCAGCAGGACTGCCACGAGCAGCGCGACGGCCGCGCAGCCGGCGGCGGCCAGCGCGACGATTCCCGCGGTCGACGTCAGATCGTCCACGGGGGCAGGATATTCAGCCGCCGCCGAGCGTAACCTGAACGGCCTACCCGATCGTGACCGGGAAGGTCCCCTCGTTGTTGTCCTCGACCTGCTCGCCGGGAACAGGCTCTACCACGACGTGGAGGTCGACCGAGTCGCCGGGCGCAGGCGCCGGGTCGAGCGGGATGTTGACGGTCGCGACCTCGCCGACGGCGATCTGGTCGATTGTGCCCGTGCCGACCTCCTCGCCGTCGATGTCCACCGTGACGTCGACGGCCGACTCTTCGGAGTCGCCCTGGTTCTCTACCTGTACGTCGAGCGACTCGGCCTTACTCGCCGTCACCGGGGTGTCCGGCGTGAGGGTGACGTCGCCGGGTTGGAGGATGACCCCACCTGTAGTGCCGAGGCCGAGGCCGTGGACCCCAGCGGTCGGCTTGGCGGCGCCGGTGATCTGACCGAGCGACGAGGCGACCGTCGTCTCGTCGAGCCAAGTGATGTCGGGGAGGAACTGGCTCTCGGAGACGTCGCCGCAGTCGGGACACTGGTCGGCGATAACGCTTTGGATCTCGGACTGGGCGCGCCGGTACAGAACGTCGCTGGCGACGAAGTACTGCATGTCCAGGGCGATCGCCGCGGTCGCCTCCGTGCTGCCCTCGTCGCCGAGCGCCGTCCCGATTTGATCCGAGATCGCTGAGAGTCCGTCGCGGCGCAGCTGGAAGGCGAGCACCACGTCCGCCTGGGCGGGCTTGAGCTCGCCGGGGCTGTCGAGACCCTGGGCGCGGTCCACCAGTCCCTCGGCGGAGCCGCGAGCGGCCTTGATCCTGGACTCGAACTCCAGCGGCGAGAGGTTGCCGGGGTTATCGAAGATTCCGTCTGACCCGTCCGTCTCGAACAGCTCGGCGCTGAGCTGCTGCGACTCCGACACGAGCGCGTTGAGGTCGTTGACGTAGTTCTCGAACGCCCGCTCCTTGCGCGCGTTGAGGCAGCCGCGCACGCCGAGCACGATCAGGATGACGATCAGGATTCCGAACGCAACTGCGATCAGGCGACGGAGGAGGATCTGGCGATCGTGGTCGGGCGGACCGAGCCGGTCTGGCGGCTCGGTCGTATGCGGGGAAAACGGGTCGTCCTCGTCGAGGAAAGCCAAGGGTCGCCTCCGGGTGGGCTTTCGGCGTGGGAAGTATGACCCCTGCCCACGAGGCACGGCTGCGGACGGGCGGCAGGAGGGGATGCACGCCCGCCGAAGCAGTTGGAATCGTGCTTGGCGAGATCGTCCTCGGCCGGTTCACGCTGCTCGAGCGGCTCGGGACGGGTGGCTTCGGGACGGTGTACAGCGCCTGGGACGAGCGCCTCCAGCGCCACGTCGCGGTCAAGGCGATCGAGCGCACGCACATGGCGGGGCGCAGGGTGATGCGCGAGGCCCAGGCGGCGGCGAGGCTCAACCACCGCGGGATCGTGACGCTGTACGAGCTCGGCGAGGATGGGCGTCGGGCTTATCTCGTCAGCGAGCTGGCCGAGGGCGAGACGCTCGACGAGCTGGCGACGGGTGGCCGGATCTCCGACCGTGCCGTCGCGCGTATAGGCGCCGAGCTCTGCGACGCACTCGACCACGCTCACGCCAATGGCGTCGTCCATCGCGACATCAAGCCCCAGAACGTCGTGGTGCGGCCGGCGGACGAGCCACTCCCGCCCGGGTCGGCGCGCGCCAAGCTGATGGACTTCGGCATCGCCCAGCTCCACGACGCTACCAGGTTGACCCGAACCGGCGAGGTCGTGGGCACGATCGCCTACATGGCCCCGGAGCAGGCGGAGGGCGAAGCCGCGACGCCGGCAGTGGACGCCTACTCCCTGGCCCTGACGCTTTACGAGTGCTGGAGCGGGCGCAACCCGGTCGCCTGCTCGACGCCGGCCGCAACGGCGCGGGCGATCGGCGAGCCGGTGTCGCCGCTGCGCGAGCTTCGTCCCGGGCTGCCGGCCGAGCTCTGCGAGTCGATCGACGCCTGCCTGTCTCCCGACCCCGACGAGCGCCCGTCGATCGCCGAGCTCGGCGATGAGCTGGCGGCGGCGGTCCCGCAGCTCGACGGCCGGCGCCCGGTGCCCGCAGCTCGACGGCCGCTGGGGGCGCCCGAGGCGCGCGACCAGCTCGCTCGCATCGCCGCCCTCGCCGGCATCGGCGCGACCGTCGCCTGGCTCGGCCTCGCGGCCGGCCGTCCCGGAGCGGCGCTCATCGCCGCGGTCCTGCTCGCCCCGCTTCCTCTGCTCCTGGCACGCCCCCTTCACTGGGGCCTGCCCGCGCTCGCCCCGCTGCTCGGCGCGGTCGGGCTCGCGCCGCTCTACCCGGCGCTCGCCGCTCTCGCGCCGACCGCCGGGCGGCGCTTCGCGCTCGGGGCGCTCGGGTGGGTCTGGCTCGCGGTCACCGAGTCGGTGCTCGACAAGACGCTGCTGTTCTCGAACCTCGACCCGGCACCCGCGGGCTGGAGCGCGTCCGCGACGGTCGCCGCCCAGGACGTGCTCGTCTCGTTGCTCGCGCCGGCGCCGCTCGCCGCCGCGCTGGTCTGGGGCGGCGCAGCCGCCCTGCTCGGCTACCTGCTGCGCGGGCGGATGATCGCCCTCGAGCTGCTCGGCGTGCTCGTCTGGGCAGCGGGCCTGGTCGCTGCACATCGCCTGCTGGCGGGCGGTGCAGAAGCGCCTCCGGCTGCGCCGCTCGCGGTCGGAGCGCTGGCCGTCGCGCTGCTCATCCTGTGGCTGCGGCTTGGCGGCAAGCCCATTCCCGGCGGTCAGAGGTCGATTCAGGCAGGCCGTGCACGCAGCCGACTCGCGTAGGATTGTGCCGGTCGCCTCGCCGCGTCGAGCGTTGGAGGCGTGCACCCGGGGCCACCTCGAAGGAGTGTGAGCGATCAGCGTTCTGCGCAATCTCGAAGCGAGGATCGAGGGGCTCGTCGAGGGCGTGTTCAGTCGCGCCTTCTCGTCCCAGGTCCAGCCCGTCGAGCTCGCCCGCAAGCTCGCGAAGGAGATGGACGCGCACCGCACGGCGTCGGTGTCGCGCGTCTACGTGCCGAACCAGTACACCGTTTTCCTGTCGCCGACCGATCACGAGCGCCTCGAGGGCTATGAGCGCTCGCTCGAGCAGGAGCTTTCGGCCTACCTGCTGGAGCATGCGCGGCGCCACGACTACGCGCTGCTGACCCGTCCCGAGGTCGACCTCGAGACCGACGAGCGCCTACGGCTCGGCGAGTTCGGCATCCAGACGCGGCTCGTCAAGCCCCCGGCCCGCCAGGGCGAGCAGCCCTCGCAGGGGGCGCACGGCCACACCATGGTCTACACGGCCCCGCAGCAGAAGCAGAAGCGCAGCCGCCAACCGGGGGGACGCCTCGTCGAGACGCGTGCGATCGCCTCGTTCGACGATCGCCGCTACGTCCTCGAGGGCCCGTCGGCGGTGCTGGGGCGCTCCAAGGAGTGCGACTGCATCTTCCGTGACCCCAACGTGTCGCGCCAGCACGCCGAGCTGCGCCGCGGCTCGACCGGCGATTGGCAGATCGTCGACCTGGGATCCACGAACGGCGTCAAGGTCAACGGGCGCCGCGTCGAGACCTCGCGCCTCTCGCCCGGCGACGAAGTCACGCTCGGCACGACGAGGTTCGTATTCGACATCGAGCAATGAGCTTCCGGGCGGGGCGCCTGCGCAGGGAGCGCTGTACGGAGCCAGGAGACTGATGGAGTCCGATCCGGTTGCGGTCGCGCTGAAGTTCGGCTTTCTCGCCGTGCTCTATCTGTTCCTGTTCTGGGTCGCCCGCAGCGCCCTGCGCGAGCTGCGCGGCACCGCCAGCCCGGCGCCGGAGGCCACGGGCTTCTACTCCGTGGACGACCGCCGCGGACCCGGCGTCTCCGATGCCTGGCTCGTCGTTCAGACCGGCGGGGGGCTCGACGCGGGGGAGCGCTTCGACCTCTTCGGCGGCGTCACGGTGGGCCGCTCACCCGATGCCGACGTGCGGATCGAGGACCGCTACGCGTCGCAGATCCACCTCCGCATCTACTCTCGCGGCGGCAGCTACTACGTTGAGGACATGAACTCGACCAACGGGACGTTTCTGAACGGCGCGCAACTCGAGGGAGCGGCGGAGCTCCAGCACCTCGATCGGGTACAGATCGGGGACACCGAGTTCCGCTTCGAGCTCGAGGAGTGAGCCCCGCCGGAGCGCCGATGGGCTAGAGATGCTGAAGGTCGCCGAGGAGGCATACCGCACCGACACGGGGCGCCAGCGCCAGGCGAACGAGGACGCCCTGTTCGCGCGCCCGCCGCTGTTCGCGGTCGCTGACGGGATGGGCGGCGCGCAGGCCGGCGAGGTCGCGTCACGGATCGCGACCGAGGCGCTCGAGGAGTCCACGCCGGGCGACGACGCCCCAGAGAAGTACCTGCGCCGCGTCGTCGAGAACGCCAACGAGCGCATCCACGGGCTCGCCGAGCGCGATGCGTCGACATCGGGCATGGGGACGACGCTGACCGCGGCCCTGATCCGCGACGACGAGATAAGCATCGCCCACGTCGGCGACAGCAGGGCGTACCTCTACCGGGACGGCGAGCTGCGGCGCCTCACCAGCGATCACTCTCTGGTCGAGGAGCTGCGGCGCCAGGGCAGGCTCACCGAGGAGCAGGCGGAGGAGCATCCCCAGCGCTCGATCATCACCCGCGCCCTCGGCCCCGAGCCAAAGGTCGAGGTCGACACGATGACCTACCAAGCGCGTCCGGGGGACGTCTTCCTGCTCTGCAGCGACGGGCTCACGACGATGCTCAACGAGCAGGAGATCGCCGCCATCCTCGCCCAGTCGCCGAGCCTCGAGCCCGTCGTCGCCAGGCTGATCGATGAATCCAACGCCCGCGGCGGACGCGACAACATCACGGTCGTCGCGTTCCGACTCGCCGAGGAGGGCGCACCGGTGCCCGACACCCAGGCGACGCTGGTCGGGCCCGCCGCCGAGGAGGTGGGGCTGACCGCGGAGGGAGTCGCGGCAGCGCGGCGACCGGGCGCCGCTGTGCCCTCGGGCGACGTCCAACCGGGTCGACGCTGGCCGCGGGTGGCCGGCAGGGTCCTTGTGACGCTGCTGATCGTCGCCGGGCTCGGCGCGGCCGCCTGGTACGGGAGCCGCCAGATCCACTTCCTGGGAATCGACGAGGGGGGTCGGGTGGCGCTCTATCGCGGCCTGCCCTACGACCTGCCGTTCGGCGTCGAGCTCTACGAGGAGCAGCTCTCGAGCCCCATCCAGCTCAGCTCACTGCCTCTCGACCGCCGCGACGAGGCGACCGACCACGAGCTGCGGTCCGAGGACGACGCCCAATCGCTGATCGAGGACCTCGAGAATGCCGCGACCGCTCCCGTGCCGCCGCCGTCCGGCGGGCAGCCGGGAGGCGCGGAGAAGCCCGCAGGCGGAGGCGAGGCGAGCGGGGGCAAGCCCGGCGGGCAGAAGCCTGGCGGGGGCGGCGGGGGCAAGGCGGAGCCCGGCGGGGGCGGGAAGCAGGGCCGACGATGAGCGCCCGCAACCGGGAGCTGCTCGCTCTGCTTCCGGTCGCGCTTCTGGTCACCGCCGGGCTGACCGCGGTGTTCATCGTGCGGTCGAACGAGATCGGCGACCTCAGCCTCACCTACGGCGCCTACTTCCTGGGGGTCTGCCTCGCGGTGCATGTGATGATCCGCCTGCGTCTGCCCAATGCGGATCCGTATCTGTTTCCGCTCGTCGCGCTGCTCGCCGCGTTCGGACTCGTGATCCTGTTCAGGATCGACGAGAGCCTCGCCCTCAAGCAGGCGTCGCTCTTTCTGCTCGGGTTGGGGTTTTTCGCGGCGACGATCATCTTCCTGCGCGATTACCACGTCCTGGAGCGCTATCGGTATCTGATCGCGATGGTGGGGATCGGCCTGCTGGTCTTGCCGCGGCTTCCGGGGATCGGAGAGCAGGTCAACGGCGCCTATCTGGGCATCAAGGTCGGGGGAATCTCCTTCCAGCCCGCCGAGTTCGCGAAGATCTGCATCGTCATCTTCCTGGCCAGCTACCTGCGCGAGAAGCGTGAGGTGCTGATCGTGGGGGCGCGCCGGGTCATGGGGGTGATCCTGCCGCCCCTCAAGCATCTCGGGCCGCTGCTGGTCGTGTGGGGCGCCGCGATGCTGATGCTCGTCTTCATCCGAGACCTGGGGAGCTCGCTGATGTTCTTTGCGGCGTTCCTGGCGCTGCTCTACGTGGCCACGTCGCGGGTCTCGTTCGTGGTCATCGGGATGCTCCTGTTCGTCGCGGGGGCGTGGTTCTTCGCAAACACCGTCCCCCATGTGGAGAATCGCGTCGACATCTGGCTCGATCCCTTCGAGGACACGCAGGGCTCCGGGTTCCAGGTGGCTCAATCGCTGTTCGCGCAGGCCGACGGTGGCCTGTTCGGGGCGGGGCTCGGGGAATCGCTGATGCAGCTGCCCGACGCCTCGAAGGGCTGCATCGATCAGTTCCCGGAGTGCGGCAGCATCATCCCGGCGCCCCACACCGACCTGATCTACGCGGTGATCACCAACGAGCTGGTGATGGCGCGGGACGGGTTCTCGAAGCTGCTGGCGGCGGGGCTGACGGCGGTCTTCTCGCTGCAGGCGTTCGTGATCATCGGCGGCGTCGTCCGCGTGATCCCGCTGACCGGCGTGACGCTGCCGTTCATCAGCTACGGCGGCAGCTCGGTGGTGGCGAACATGGTGCTGCTCGCCCTGCTGCTGATGATCTCCAACGACGCCCGGCGGCCGGACCGTGAGGCCGCCGAGCCTGAGATCCAGCTGCGCGGCCCGGTCGGGAGGACAGCGTGAACGTTCCGATCTCGAGGCTGTTCGCGCTCGTCCTGCTGCTGTTCGCGACCGTCGTCGGCTTCACGTCCTACTGGTCGGTGATCGACGCCGAGAGCCTGCGCGACAACCCCGAGAACCGCCGCCTGCTGCTGGAGGAGGCCCAGATCCAGCGCGGGACGATCACCAGCTCCGACGGGGAGCTGATCGCGGAGAGCGTCTCGACGGGCAACGGGGAGCAGAAGTTCTTTACGCGCCGCTATCCGCTCGGCGACCTGTTCGGCCATCCCGTGGGCTATTACTTCCTCGACCGGGGGCGCTCGGGGATCGAGCTCGAGGAGGACGACGAGCTTTCGGGGCGCAAGGCCGAGTTCATCTCGATCCTCGACCAGCTCGAAGGCCAGGCCCGGGAGGGGAGCGACATCACGCTCACCCTCAACGCGGCGGCGCAGCGGGTCGCCTACCAGGCGCTCGCGGGTCGCAACGGGGCCGTTGTCGCGATCGAGCCGGCGACCGGGGCGGTACGGGTGATGGCGTCGAACCCGCCATTTGACCCCAATGCGGTCGAGGACTCCGAGACCTTCCAGGCGCTGAACACGTCCGAGGAGACGCCGCTGGTCAACCGCGCGACCCAGAGCGTGTACGAGCCGGGCTCGACGATGAAGATCGTGACGGCCACAGCGGCGCTCGACAGCGGCGAGTTCACGCCCGACACCGTGCTCAACGGCGACAGCGGCATCGAGATCTCCGGCGTGCCGCTGGAGAACGCAGGGGGCGAGAGCTTCGGCGAGATCGACATGACCACCGCGCTGACCAACTCGGTCAATACGTACTGGGCGCAGGTCGGCGAGCAGCTGGGCAACGACACGATGTTCGAGTACATGGACCGTTTCGGCTTTGACTCCGACCCGCCGGCTGACTACCCGGACGAGAACATGGTCGCGAGCGGGGTCAGCCAGAACGGCAAGCTGCTCGGTCCGGGCGACACGATCGACATCGGCCGCGTCGCGATCGGCCAGGAGCGCATGCGCGCGTCGGCGCTGCAGATGGCGATGGTGGCCGCGACGGTCGCCAACGGAGGCAGGGAGATGCAGGCGCAGTTCGTGCAGTCGGTCACCGATCCCGATGGCCGTACCACCGACGAGCTGAAGCCGGAGCTCGCCTCGACCGTGATGAGCGAGGAAACCGCAGCCCAGCTCGCCGAGATGATGACCAACGTCACCCGGGAGGGAACCGCGGCGGGGCTCACGGTCGAAGGGGTGAGCGAGTTCGCCGGCAAGACCGGCACCGCCGAGGTCCAGGGCGGCGACTGCCCGGACAACCGTGGATGGTTCATCTCCTTCGCACCGACCCAGGACCCGCAGATCGCGATAGCGGCGGTGATCGAGTGCACGGCCGGCTTCGGCGGCGAGACCGCGGGTCCCGTCGCGACCGAGGTGATGGGCGCCCTGCTCAACCAGGCGGAGTAGGCAGCGGGCGGAGGGCAGTGAGCAGGAAGCAGCCAGCCCGAAGCCGAAAGCCGTAGCTGTGCTCGTAGCCGAGAACACCCTCGTCGACGGCAGGTACAGGCTGCTCAGGCGCGTCGGTTCCGGCGGAATGGCGGACGTGTGGTGCGCCGAGGACACCCAGCTTGGCCGCCGGGTGGCGCTGAAGATGCTTCACGAGCGCTTCGCTCAAGACCGCGAGTTCGTGGAGCGCTTCCGGCGCGAGGCATCGTCCGCGGCGGGGCTCCAGCACCCAAACGTCGTCGGCGTGTTCGATCGCGGTGAGTTCGACGGCACCTACTACATCGCGATGGAGTACGTCGAGGGCTCGTCGCTCAAGGACCTGATCCGGCGGGGGATGAGCGTCGAGGAGGCGGTCGAGGTGACGCGCCAGGTCCTCGCCGCGGCCCGCTTCGCGCACAGCAACGGGATCATCCACCGCGACCTCAAGCCGCAGAACGTCCTCGTCGACCGCGACGGGCGCGCCCGGGTGACGGACTTCGGGATCGCCCGCGCGGGTGCGTCCGAGATCACCCAGGCGGGGTCGGTCATGGGGACGGCGCAATACCTCTCCCCCGAGCAGGCCCAGGGCCTGCCGGTAACCGCGGCCTCGGACCTCTACTCGATCGGGGTGCTGCTCTACGAGGCCCTGTGCGGCCGGGTGCCGTTCGAGGGCGACAGCGCCGTCGCGGTGGCGCTCAAGCAGGTCTCCGAGCAGCCGCTTCCTCCGAGTCGCATCAACCCGTCGGTCCCGCCGGCGCTTGACGCGGTGGTGCTCAAGGCGCTCGCCAAGGACCCGGCCAACCGCTTCGCCTCGGCCGACGAGTTCGCCGCCGCGCTCGACGCGGCGCAGGTCGATCCCACCACCTCGCCGGTCCGCGACACCGAGCGCTTCGCGCCGGTGCCGCCCCCACCGCCACCCGAGCAGCCGTACGAGGAAGGGCGGCGTGGATGGCGTTGGGCCATCCTTGCGATCCTCGTCCTGGCGCTCGCCGGGCTCGCGGTGTGGGCGCTGACCCGACCCGCGGACGTCACGGTGCCGAGCGTCCTCGGCGAGCAGCAGAACACCGCGACCCAGATCCTCGAGGCCAAGGGGTTCGACGTCGACGTCGAGGAGTTCGAGAGCGACGCGCCCCCCGGGGAGGTCGTCGAGCAGGACCCGCGCGCCGGCGAGGAGGCCGAGGAGGGCTCGACCGTGACTCTCTCGGTCAGCTCCGGGCTGGGGGCGGCGAAGGTGCCCGATGTCGCCGGCCAGACCGAGCGCCGCGCCACCAAGGCCCTCGAGGGTCGCGGCTTCGTGGTCGAGACCGAGGAGCAGTTCTCGACCGAGGTCGAGGCGGGCTTGGCGATCGGCACGGAGCCGAAGGCGGGGTCGAAGCTCGAGGGCGGGTCGAAGGTGACGTTGCTCGTCTCCAAGGGCGCGAACACGGTCGAGGTCCCCGGCGTCGTCGGGCTCCAGCAGCAGATCGCCGAGAACCAGCTCGAAGCCATCGACCTGATCCCCAACGTCGAGACCGAGAACTCCGATCAGCCGGAGGGGACCGTGGTCGCCCAGGATCCCGCCGCCGGGAGCGAGATCGAGAGCGGCTCGCAGGTGACGATCCTCGTCTCCACCGGCGCCGGATCGGTGATCGTGCCCGACGTCGAGGGCCTGTTCCGCGACGGTGCGGTGCGGATCCTGACCAACCACGGCCTCGACGTCGTCTTCCAGGAGGAGTCCGTCGCCGATCCCGACGACGACGGGCGCGTCATCGACCAGGCGCCCGCTGCCGGGACGCGAGTGAGGCAGGGGGATACGGTGTCGCTCGTCATCGGGGCGTTCGAGGAACCATCCGCGGAGCCGCAACCGGTGCCGTGAGCGGGCACGGGAAGGCGAGCGCGCATTGCGTGTAGCCGTGCTGAGCGGCGGGCGGTCGAGCGAGCACGAGGTCTCGCTGCGCTCGGGAGCGGCCGTCGCTGAGGGGCTCGCCGCGGCGGGCCACGAGGTGGTGCCGGTAAGGATCGAGCGCGACGGCCGCTGGACTCGCGACGGGACCGAGATCGAGGTCGCGCCGGGCGGCGGCTTGCTCGACGCCGACGTGGCGTTCCCGGTGCTGCACGGCCCATACGGCGAGGACGGCACCGTGCAGGGCGTGCTGGAGTGCCTCGACGTCGCCTACGCCGGCGCCGGGGTGCTCGCCTCGGCGGTATGCATCGACAAGCTCACCTTCAAGCGCCTGCTGTCCTTTCATCAGATTCCCCAGGTCGATTTCTGCGGCGCCGGCGAGGACGGGTGGCGCGAGCGCGCCGCGGCCATGGACAGGCCGTTGTGGGTAAAGCCCTCGCGGCTCGGCTCGAGCGTCGGGATCTCGAAGGTCTCCGACCCCGAACGCGAGCTCGACGATGCCGTGGAGCTCGCGCGGCGGCACGACCCGCGGATAATCGTCGAGGCGGGGGCGTCGGGCAGCGAGGTCGAGTGCTCGGTGATCGGCCTGACCAACAGTCCCGAGACGTCCCTGGTCGGGCAGATCGTTGCGCACGCCGACTGGTACGACTACGAGGCCAAGTACGAGCCCGGCGGGATGGAGCTCGTCGTTCCCGCGCCGATCGGCGATGCGGCGACCACGCGGGTCAGGGAGCTGGCGACGGAGGTCTACCGTGTCACGGATTGCACCGGCCTCGCGCGCTGTGACTTCTTCGTCACCGACGACGGCGAGGTGCTCGTCAACGAGCTCAACACGATCCCCGGATTCACCGAGACGAGCGTGTTCGCAAAGCTCTTCGAGGCGACGGGGGTCCCGTACCCCGATCTCTGCGACCGCCTCGTGCGGCTCGCGGTCGAGCGCCACGAGGCCGAGCGGCGCTACGAGTTCTGAAGCTCAGCCGAGCAGTCGCGCGTCTGAGATCTCGGCGCCGTAGCCCTCCTCGAGCGCGGTCGGGGACGTGATCCAGAGCAGGTAGTACTGGAACGACGTCGGGGAGTCGAGCGGGACGGTCTCGTCCTTGGTCACACTCGTCGCCGACCCGATCGGGCCGTTCCATGCGTCGAGGCTGTCGGGAGGCGAGCCCGTGGCGCCGTAGACGTCGAGCGGGAAGCCGGGGGTCGCCGTGCGGACCTCGAGCTGCGACGCCTTGACCGGCTTGCTGGCGTCGAGGTAGATCCCGACACCGGCCTTGCCGAAGTCGCTGGTCGTGTAGGTCTCCGTCGTCCAGGCCGTCTGCGGGTTGCCGTCAATCGCGAAGCCGACGTCCTCGCTGTGCTCGGTCTGGTCGTCGGAGAGCGGGTCGAAGTCCTCCGCGCCCTCGACCGCGATCGGCTTCGTCCCGGCGTTGCCCTGATGGGACGGCCCCTCTTCGCCGGTCAGAGCCGCAAGCGCGATCGCGGCGCCGGCGGCAGCGAGGACGAGGATCACTCCCGCCCACGAGACGCGGCGCCGCGTCAGGACGCGGCGTCGCGGCGCCGGCACGGAATCGAGCACGTTGGTCACCTCGCCGTGTGAGCCGCCACCGCTGCGTGCGACCTCGACCTGGAGGGCGCTCTCGAGGTCGCCGAGCATCGCCGGCATGTCGGCATAGCGGCGGTCGGGGTCCTTGTCGGTCGCCGTCTCGACGACCGCCGCGAGTGCCGCCGAGACCTGGGGGCGGCGGCGCTGCACGTCGGGCATCGGCTCGTTGACGTGCTTCATGGCCACCCCGACGAGCGTCTCGGCGTGAAACGGAACGTCGCCGATCAGCATCTCGTAGAGGACGACGCCGAGCGAGTAGATGTCGGAGCGAGCGTCGACCCCCTGGCCCATCGCCTGCTCGGGAGAGACGTAGTCGGTCGTGCCCAGGACGCGCCCCGTCGCGGTCAGCGCGCGCTGGCCCTCCAGCGAGCGCGCGATCCCGAAGTCGGTCACCTTGGCCCTGCCCTCGGCATCGATCAGGACGTTCTGGGGCTTGACGTCGCGGTGCACGAGGCGCTGGAGATGCGCCGTCCCCAGCCCGCGCGCGATCTCGATCGCGTAAGCAGCCGACTCGTCGAGCGGCAGGTGGCCGAGCCGCTCGATGCGCTGCTTGAGCGTCTCGCCCTCGACGTACTCGAAGACGATGTAGGGGTAGCCGCCGTCCTCACCGGCGTCGATCACCGAGACGACGTTGGGATGCGACAGCTGGGCCACCGAGCGCGCCTCGCGGCGGAAGCGCTCGATCTGATCCGGCTGGTCGGAGATCTCTCGGTGCATGACCTTGATCGCGACCCAGCGCTCGAGCGTCTCGTCGCGCGCCAGGTAGACGGTGGACATCCCACCGCTTCCCAGCTTCGACTCCAGGCGGTAGCGAGCAGACAGGACCGTCCCGATGACGGACCTGGTGTCCATCAGCTCAACCCGTCCTCGTCTCGCGGCCGCGCATGTTCCAGGTATTTTCGACGTTTCGCCGCCCGGACCCACCGCACCGAGCGTCTCACGGTGGATGGATTGTGCCGGGCGGGTCCCCCGTCAGAAGTAACACCGGATGCCGGTCGAGGTCAGCTACTACACGGATCCCGCCTGCTCGTGGTCGTGGGCCAGCGAGCCGAAGCTCCGCAAGCTGATGTGGGAGTTCGGCGACGCGCTGCGCTTTCGCTGGGTGATGGGCGGCCTGGCGCGCGACTACGGCGACGAATATCGCGACGAGGAGGCCGGGATAACGGGCCAGGGGTCCTGCTTCGACGGGTTGATGTCGCATTGGCTCGACGTCGGCGCCGAGACCGGGATGCCGATCGACCCGCGGCTGTGGCGCCGCAATCCGATCTCGTCGACCTACCCGGCCTGCCTCGCTGTCAAGGCGGCCAGCGAGCAGGGCGCCGAGCGCGCGTACGCCTATCTGCGCCGTCTGCGCGAGGGGCTGATGTGCGAGCTCAAGAAGCTCGATCACGTCGAGGCCCTGGTCGGTGAGGCGGGGCCGGCGGGGCTCGACGTCGAGCGCTTCCGGATCGACGTCGTCTCGAACGCGATCACGGAGGCGTTCGGCGCCGACCTCGACGAGGTGCGCGACCCGCCCGACGCCGCGCGCGATGCCGGTCAGGTCAAGACGACCGAGGGTCACCAGCGGCTCTCCTTCCCGTCAGCGGTCTTCGAGGGCGAGGACGGATCGCGCCACGGGGTCTGGGGCTGGTCACCCTACGACGATTACCGCGAGGCCGCGCTCGCCGCCGGAGCCGAGGTCGCGGAGGGGCGCCCGCCCGCGCCGATCGAGGCAGTGGAGCGCTTCGGACGCGCCGCGACCAAGGAGATCGAGGTGCTGACCGGCAAGCCGGGCCCCGTGGTCAGGGCGGAGCTGTGGGAGGCGGCTCGCGATTGGCGCCTGCGACCCGTGCCCGTAGTCGGCGGCGAGATCTGGGAGCCCGCCTAGGGCCGCGTCGGCGAGCCGGCGTGCTCGTTCGCCGCCGAGGGCTCGTAGGAGTGCTCGAGCGGCGCTCGCTCGACGTTCCGGATCCTGTCCACGATCGCGGCGGGCGCCTTGCTCGGCGAGCCGGCGTCGAACGGCGGCTCGGGGTCGTACTCGATGCTCAGCTGGATCGCCTGTGCGGCCTCCTCGCCGGCGACCTCGCGCGCGAGGTGCAGCGCCATGTCGATCCCGGCCGACACTCCCGCCGCCGTGATCACCCTGCCATCCTCGACGACGCGCTCGGCGACCGGCTCGGCGCCGAACTCGCGCAGCGACTCGAGCTCGAGCCAGTGGCTCGTCGCGCGCCTGCCGTCGAGGATCCCCGCGGCGCCCAGCAGGAGTGACCCGGTGCAGACCGACGTGGTCCACCTCGTCTGCTCGTGCACCGCGCGCAGCCACTCGAGCAGCGGCTCGTCCGACAGCAGTGGCCGGGTCCCCTGGCCGCCCGGCACCACGACGATCTCGGGGTCGGCCAGCTCGCCGAGCGACTTCGTCGCCTCGAGGCCCAGCCGGCCCGGGGCGGTTCGCTTGATCCCGGGCTCCGTGGCGACGAACTCCAGCTCGGCGCCCGGCAGCCGCGACAGCACCTCGTAGGGCCCGATCGCGTCGAGCGCGGTGAGCTGGTCGAAGATCAAGATCGCGATCCTCATGGCTCGGTGAGATTACGTCACGTGCAGCGTCGCCCGCCGCCCCGCTAGCGGTCGTCCCGAACGCGCCGCACGGCCCCCGCCTCGGACGTAGCGTGTCCGACCCGGTTCGCGGCCGCGTAGTGACCGCGCAGCAGGTCTAGCGCCGGGCCGGCGTCGCGGGCGGCGACCACGCAGCAGAACCCGCAGCCCATGTTGAAGACCTCGTGCATCTCTTCGTCGGCGACCGAGCCCTGCTCGGCGATCAGCCTGAAGACGGGCGGGACGGGGAGCGGGTCGTCGATCTCGTAGCCGACCTCGGCCTCGAGGCGCAGCAGGTTGCCGAGCCCGCCCGACGTGATGTGGGCGAGACCGCGGACCTCGACCGGCGACCGCAGCAGGTCGAGCACGGCGCGGACGTAGATCTCGGTCGGTTCGAGCAGGACGTCGCCGAGTGGGCGACCGAGGCGCTCGTCGTCGAGCGCGATTCCCTCCAAGACGCGGCGCGCCAGCGTGTAGCCGTTCGAGTGCAGGCCTGACGAGGGGAGCCCGATCACGGCGTCGCCGGGTTCGACGGCCGCGCCGTTGACGATCGAGTCGAGGTCGACGAGCCCGACGCAGGCGCCGACGAGGTCGAGACCCCGGACGATCTCGCCGAGCTGGGCCAGCTCGCCGCCGGGGATCTCGATCCCGGCAGCCTCGGCGCCGGCGCGAAGGCCCTTGCCAAGATCGCGCATGATCTCGGGGTCGGCGGCGGGGACCGCGATGTAGTCGAGCATCGCGATCGGCTCGGCACCGACGCAGATCACGTCGTTGACGTTCATCGCCACGCAGTCGATCCCGACGCTGTCCCAGCGGCCGAGCTGCTCGGCCAGGACGAGCTTGGTACCGACGCCGTCTGTCGACAGCGCCAGCCCGCGCCGCGCGTCGAGCCGCACCACGCTCGCGTAGTGGCCGGGGCCGATCGCCTGGCGCGACTCGCGCCCTGGGTCGATCGCGCGCAGCGACTCGAGCAGCGCGTCGACGGCGGCGTCGGCGGCGCCCTGGCTCACGCCGGAGCGGGCGTAGGCGTCGTCGCCGGTCTCGGTCATCGTGCCCGCCTCAGCTTGCCGACGACAATCACGGCCAGCGCGGCGCGGTAGGCCGCGTAGGGCCACAGCGCGCGGTCGCGCTCCACGAGCGTGATGAGGCGCTGCGAGGCGAGCGTCGATGCGAACGAGGCCGCCGCCCCCGCCGCGAAGGCGCGGCGCAGCTCGCGTGAGGTGCCGCGGCGGCGCAGCCGGACCCCCTTGAGCACCGTCGCCGCGACGATCACCGGGAGCGCCACCGTGCGCGAGAGCATGTTCGATTGCTCGCGCGTAAATCGCCGCCACCGCGCCGCCGCCAGGGTCGCGCCGTTGCGCGACACGCCGGGCGCGAGCGCCGCGGCCTGCGCGATCCCCAGCGCGAGCCCGTCCGCGGGCGTCGCCTCTCCACGCCCCCGCTCCTGGGGGCGCTGGTCTGCGATCACCATCGTGGTGCCTCCCGCGACGAGGCCGGCCGCGATCGAGCCGGGCCCCCCGAGCCGGCGCTCGATCGGGCGCTCGAGCGCGTAGCCGAGGATCGCCGGCGGGGCGAACGACAGGCCGAGCACGGCGGCGCGGCGGCGGTCGAACTCCCGCAGCTCGCGCGCGATCAGGCGACGCTGACCGAGCAGTAAGGCGGCCGCGGCCCCGGCGTGCAGCACGACCTCGAAGCTCTTGCGGACCTCGGGGTCGAGTCCCTCCCAGCCCCACGCCGCAAGCCACGGGATCAGGTTGAGGTGCGCGGAGCTCGAAACGGGCAGGAGCTCGGTCGGGCCCTGGACGAGCCCGAGCAGGGCGGCGCAGCGCGCGGGAATCGCCTTCAAACGCGCTGCGACGAGCCGGCGGGCTCGGGCGCTCGCTCGGCATCTGGTCTCGAGGGCGGCTGGGGCTCGCCCCCGCCACGGTCGCGGCGCCGTCTGATCAGGGCGTAGGCGACGAGCCCGAGGATGCCGGCGATGACGGCGTAGTCGAGGTAGTGCAGGTTGTCGCGCCACTGCTCCCAGCGATCCCCGACCTCACGCCCGAGGACCCCAAGCATCAGCACCCAGGGAATGCAGCCCGCCGCGGTCATCGCGGTGAAACGCCAGAACGGCATCCGCGCCACGCCGGCGGGCAGCGAGATGAACGTGCGGATGATCGGCAGCATCCGGGCGAAGAACACCGTCGCGTCGCCGTGACGCTGGAACCAGCGGTCGGCCCACGCCACGTGCCTGGGATTGACGTGCAGCAAGCGATGCCGCTCCAGCAGCTCGAGCCGCCCGTAATACCCGGCGCCGTATGCGATCCAGGAGCCGACGATGTTTCCCAGCACGCCCGCGACGACGATCCCGAGCAGGGTCATGTCGCCCTGGGAGACGTTGAAGCCGGCGAACAGCATGATCGCCTCGCTCGGCACCGGCACACAGGCGCTCTCGAGCGTCATCAGAACGAACACCCCGGGGAGCCCCAGGGCGTCGATCACATCGGTCGCCGCGTTGACGATCGGGTCGAGGAGGAAGTCCGTCATGCCGCCGCGAGGCACCTTAGCGGCGGCCGGTTCCGCGGCGAGGCGCGGTCCTGGGAGGATTCGCACCGCCCATGGCCACGGTTCTCTACGCGTACGGGCGCGAGACCACGTTCACCCGCATCGATCGCGAGGCGCTCTCGGAGCGGTTCGACGTCGTCGACTACCACCAGCGCCGGCTGCGGGTGCGACCGCTGGAGCTTTGGCGGAAGCTGCGTCGCAGCGACGTCGTCTTCGGCTGGTTCGCCACGTGGCAATCGGTTGCTGCGGTGGGGATGGCCGCGATCATGCGCAAGCCGTCCGTTCTCGTCACCGGAGGCATAGACACCGCGAGCCTTCCCGAGATCGGCTACGGATCGCAGCGCGGCGGTGTGCGCCGGTGGATAACGCGCTGGACGATCCGACGCGCGACCTGCCTGGTGACCAACTCCGACTACCTTGTCGGCGAGATCGAGCGAAACGTCGGCATCCCGCCGGACAGGCTCCGGGTGGTCCACCACGGTCTCAAGGATCGCTTTGCGGACGTCGACGTCGACACCCCGCGCGAGGCCGTCGCGCTGACCGTCGGCGTCGTCTACCGGATGAACCTGGAGCGCAAGGGCCATAGGCCGTTCGTGCTCGCGGCGCGCGAGCTCCCCGAGGTCCGGTTCGTGCTCGTCGGTCGCTGGGACGACGACGCGATCGAGACGCTGCGCGCCGAGGCTCCGGACAACGTCACCTTCACCGGATATCTCGAAGATGACGAGCTCGATGCGTGGTTTCGGCGCGCCGCCGTGTACGCGCAGCCCTCGCTGCACGAGGGCTTCGGCCTGTCGCTCGCCGAGGCGATGCTCGCCGGCTGCGTACCGGTGGTCACCGCCGCCGGTGCGCTGCCCGAGGTGGTCGGCGACGTCGGCGTGACGATCGCCGAGCCGACGCCGGAGGCGGTCGCCGGCGGGATCCGCCGTGCCCTCGAGTTCGGGCCGGAGGAGGGAGCGCGGGCGCGGGCCCGCGTGCTCGAGCGCTTCACGTTCGAGGCCCGCCGCGACGGGATATGCGCCGCGGTGGAGGCGGCCTTGCGCGCCGCCGACGGCGACGCCTAGCCGGCCTCGCTCGCTCTACACTCGGGAGCCCGCGTGGACCGCCTCACGAATCCCGTCTACCGCCACCGGGTCCTCCAGATCGCCGCGGACGCCGCACTCGCGGCGCTGGCGTTCGGACTCGCCTTCAGGCTGCGATTTCTCGACGTTCCGGCGGGGATCCCGGATCGCTACTGGACGATGCTGTGGACGTCGATCGCGTTCGTCGCGCTCGGCAAGACGCTGATCTTCAGCGCCTTCGGCCTGCACCAGAAGTGGTGGCGCTACTACGGGCTCGCCGATCTTTGGCTGATCCTGCGCGCCGTCGCCGTGGCGAGCGCCGTGATGCTGATCGTCTTCACGGTCGCGCAGCCGTTCGACGACCCGATACCGCGCTCGGTGGTCGTGATCGACTTCATGCTCACCCTGCTGTTCATCGGCGGCGCGCGGATGGCGGGAAGGCTGCTCGCCGAGCGGCCCAACCGCGCGGCGCGCCGGCGCGGAGCCCGCGAGGCGCTCGTCGTCGGCGCCGGGTCGGGCGGGCAGATGGTGGTCCGCGAGATGCAGCTCAATCCCAAGCTCGGCACTCGCGCCATCGGGTTCATCGACGACGATCCCCGCAAGCGCGGCATGCGCCTGCTGGGGCTCAAGGTGCTGGGCTCGACGGGCGAGATCGACGCGCTGCTCGACCGCACCAAGCCCGACGAGGTGGTCGTCGCGATCCCCTCGGCGCCCGGGGTGCTGCGTGGCGTCGTGGTCGCCGCCTGCCGGGAGCGCAACATTCCCGTTCGCACCCTGCCGACCGTGTTCGAGCTGCTGCGCGGGGGCGTCCAGCTCACTCGCCAGCTCCGCGAGGTGCGCGT
>WNFU01002941.1_pt1 | contig 40528 bp, 29 predicted proteins | sample 5400121 | NCBI WGS metagenome assembly WNFU01 (sample SAMN13153360, study PRJNA577476) | soil metagenome | isolation source: 100 cm soil or saprolite under grassland replicate 1 | place: USA:California | collected 2016-06-15
TAGGCCTTCTGTGTCTCGGAAAGACACTGAGAGACCTGTTCAGTCACCTCAAGTTTTATCTTCAACGTGACGGTCACCTTCATATAGGCGTTTCATATCACGTAAACCGCCGGTATTGCAAAAGAGGATTGCGCTACGCAAAGCCTCCGCGCAATGCCGATTTCCTCTGCCGGCTATAAGCCGGCAGTCTCCATCGGCAAAACCTATGACGAACCTTTGGCAAGACCTGCGCTACGCTACGCGAATGCATTTGAAGAAACCAGGATTTACGTTGATAACCATAACAACTCTAGGCCTTGGTATTGGCGTCAACACCGCGCTCTTCGCGGGCTTCAACCTCCTTCTGCGCCCGACGCCGATAAAAGATCCTGGCGCCGTAGTCAATATCGAACGCCAGAACGAAGACGGCGGCCGCAATTTTTCGTACCTCGAATATGTTTATTATCGTGATCACACGCAGACTCTCTCAGACATCCTCCCCACTTTTGAAGAGAAGTTTCTGCTGGGAGAAAAGAACGAGGGAGTCGCGCCGGTAGAGGTTAACGGGATATTCGCTTCCGACAACTATTTGACCATGCTCGGCGGCAGTATGCGACTCGGACGATTCTTTACACAGGAGGAGAATCGCGCGGAAGGCGGAGATGCGGTGATAGTCCTGAGCCACTATTGCTGGCGGGAGCGTTTGGCCGGAGACCATAATATCATTGGCCGAACGCTGCTGCTGAATGGGAAGCCGTTTAAGGTAATTGGCGTAACGAGTCCGAATTTTGCCGGACTCCAGATGGAGATGCCCGACCTCTGACTGCCGTTGATGACGCGCGCCGACAAATCGACGCTCTATTTCGCGAACATAAAGTATAAGGACAGAAATTGGTTCGGCGAGCGGGAAATTCGATGGTTGAACCTTCATGCTCGCCTGAAACCAGGCAAGACCGTAGCGGAGGCGCAGGCGGAATTGGCTAAGTTGCAGAACCAACTGCGCGCCGCCGAAGGACCCGGACCGAACACATTCATCAGCGTTGCGCCGGCCTTCAGCGCCGGTAAGACAAAATCATTCTGGATAACGATGGCGACCGCGCTGGGCGCAAGCGGGCTGGTGCTGTTGATCGCATGTTCCAATATCGCCAATATGCTGCTGGCGCGCGGGGCCGGGCGCGCCTCGGAGATCGGTGTACGATTGGCGGTGGGCGCGGGCCGTTGGCGCGTGATCCGTCTGTTGTTGACCGAAAGCTTTCTGCTGGCGTTCGCCGGCGGCGCGGCCGCCATGCTGCTCGCGCGGTGGAGTGTAGGGCTTCTCTTCCCCTGGGTGTTTGCCCGATCCGACGGAAGAGATTTTGCCAAAACCGCGCTCAGCCTTTCGCTCGACTGGCGCGTGTTGGTCTTCGCGATGTCTTTATCGTTGCTCAGCGGCGTCGCATTCGGCCTGGTTCCCGCTTTACGCGCCACACGCCCGGACCTGGTTGCGGTTATCAATGCCGGTCATGCGGCGGTCGGCGGACACATTGCCCGTTCCCGGCTGCGCAATGGGTTGGTCGTCGCGCAGGTCGCGCTCTGTTTCGTCCTGTTGATTCCCGCCGGGCTGCTGCTGCGCGCCCTGGCGAAGGCGCTCGCCTCCGACCGCGGTTATGAATCAAACAAGCTGCTGGTCGTCGAATACATGCGAAAATTCCGCGGCGGGGGCGCTCCCAGCGCGCAAATGTTTCGGCAGCAATTGCTGTCGCGTTTGGCGGCCTTGCCGGGTGTGCAATCGGTTTGCCCTCAGGCCGATTTCGGCGGATTGGCGCAGATAACACTGCCAGACGAGCTGGGATCGGGGGGACAAGGAAGAGCCGGCAGGCAGTTCGAGCATGTCCCCTTCCAATGGGTGACGGCCGAATACCTCGATACCATCGGAACACCGATCATTCTTGGGAGAGGCTTTACTGCGGAAGAAGTGGGAGCGAGAATCCCGGTGATCATTGTGAACCTATCGACAGCGCGCAACCTCTGGCCCGACGAAAATCCGATCGATAAAACCATGCGTGTCGAACGAATGATGAGTGACGGCAGCGTCTGTCTCATTATGCCTGTCGCGAAGGTCATCGGCGTCGCGCGAGACAGCCAGGTCTATCTCGCCGGACACATCCCGCCACTGTTTTTCTATGCGCCGCAGCCCCCGTTTATAGATGAGTATCGCCAATTGCTGGTGCGCGCCGCGCGCGACGCCGCCGGCATGAAAGAGTTGGCGCGCAAAGAAGCTCTCGCGCAAGAACCCGGGTTGATTCTCAGCGTGGGAACGATGGAAGCGGTTTTCGGAGAAACATCGAACATCAACAGCGCGCGTATAGCATCGGAGCTTGCGATAGTCCTGGGCAGCCTCGCGTTGCTGCTCGCGACGCTCGGCCTTTACGGAGTGATGGCGTTTTCCGTCGCTCAGCGCACGCGCGAGATCGGCGTCCGCATGGCTATGGGGGCGCAGGCCAGCCAGGTACAAATGCAGGTGATAGCGCAGGGGATGAGATTAGTCCTGATCGGCGTCTTGATTGGCGTCCCCATTTCAATGGCGGTGGCGCAGGCGGTGAAGAGTATGCTTTTCGGCTTGAGCTCAAGAGACCCTGTAACCTATGTTGGAGCGGCGGCGCTGCTCGCAATCGCCGGGTTGATGGCTTGCTGGATGCCCGCGCGACGGTCGGCTAAGGTGGACCCGATGATCGCATTACGATATGAATAGGCGCGATCCGCTGCTCCAAACTCCCGGGCGCCAAACCAATGTTGAATGAATATCAACAGCGCAGTCGCGCCATCTCTGCGGTCTCTCCGTCGCATTGTTTTGCTCATCCCCCAGAGTTGTGGTAACTTCCGCCACTATTTCAGACCATTCATCCCGACCCGACAAATGCGTCATCTGCTCGAACAACCTCAGGAAGGAAGAAGTATGTCAAAGCTTTCCATCCGCGACCTCGACCTGGCGGGGAAGCGAGTTCTCATTCGTGTTGATTTCAACGTTCCGCTCGAAGACGGCAAGGTCGCCGACGACACACGCATCTCGGCGGCCATCCCGACGATTCAGTTCGCGATTGATAAGGGCGCGCGAGTGATTCTGGCCTCGCACCTGGGCCGCCCCAAAGGGCAGCGCAATATGAAGTACTCGCTCAAACAGGTGGCCGAACGCCTGTCGAAATTGATGGGGCTGCCAGTCGCGTTCGCCGGCGACTCGGTAGGCGAGGAGGCCGCGAAAGTCGTCGACGCGATGAAAGACGGCGACATCGCGCTGCTCGAAAACCTGCGTTTTCACCCTGAGGAGGAGGCCAACGACCCGAAGTTCGCCGAACGGCTCGCCTCGCTGTGCGACGTTTACGTCAACGACGCGTTCGGTTCGGCGCATCGCGCGCACGCCTCGACCGAAGGAATAACGAAGTTCGTCAAACAGTCCGCCGCCGGATTCCTGATGGAAAGGGAACTACGCTATCTGATGGGCGCCCTGAGCAATCCGCGACGCCCCTCTGTGGTGATCCTCGGCGGCGCGAAAGTTTCGGACAAGATTCAGGTGATCGAAAATCTGCTGAAATCGGCCGACGCGGTGTTGATCGGCGGCGCGATGGCCTACACCTTCCTCAAAGCCCGCGGGCTTGAAACAGGGAAGTCGCTGGTCGAGCCGGACAAAACCGAACTCGCCGCCAGGCTCGAGGCCGAGGCCAAAGAGCGCGGCGTCAATCTGCAACTGCCCGTCGATCACGTCGTGGCGGCCAGTCCTGATGACGGCGCGAACGCGGAGAACGTCAGCGTCGATGCCACGCCCGCCGACAAGATGGGACTCGACATCGGCGAGGCTACGCGGAAGGCTTACGGCGACGTCATCGCTTCGGCGCGGACGATCATCTGGAACGGGCCTATGGGCATGTTCGAGAAGCCGCCGTTCGACCATGGAACCCGCGCCGTCGCGCAAGCCGTCGTCGAAGCTTCGGAGAAGAATGACGCGACCTCGATCATCGGCGGCGGCGACAGCGTCGCCGCGATTCAGGAGACGGGCCTGGCCGACAAGATCACTCACATCTCGACCGGCGGCGGGGCCACGCTCGAACTGCTGGCGGGCGACGCGCTGCCCGGCGTCGCCGCGCTGAGTGAAAAATAGCTCCACAATCCGGAGGTTCATTATGTGGAAAAGAATGGCGCCAGCGCTTTTCGTTTCGCTCTTTCTTGTAGGGGCAGACCTGCGTGTCTGCCCCGGACAGAATCCTGAAACGCAGACGTTTCGTCTGAACAAGCTCGACGTAAACGGGCTACAAAAGATCAGCCGTGAAAAGTTCCTTGAAGTGAGCGGCTTGCAACTCGGTCAGGGCGTCAAGTTCGCCGACCTCAAAGCCGTCGCCAATAAGCTATACGAGTCCGGTCTCTTTGCGAGTGTCAAATACCGGTATAGTTGGGATGGCGATAACCTGGATGTGATCTTCGATATCGAAGAGAGCAAACCGACGGAGCCAAGCCCAGCGCCCGCGTCGCCCAAATCGCCCGTGCTCGGAAAGATCGAATTTTCCGGCTTGCAACGCTGCGATCAGGCGACCGCCGTCAATGCGTTGGGGTTGCAATTGGGCGCGGCTATGGATCAGAAGCAGTTGAACGCCGCTACGAAACGTCTGGGGGACACAGGATACTTCTCCGACGTCAATTATTCTTACCGTGAAGTGAACGGCCAAATGGTCGCGCTGTTTGAAGTGACTGAGTTCAAATGGGACACCCCATGCGTTTTCGATAACTTCATCTGGTTCACGCCGCAGGAATTGCGAGACGCCGTACGCAAGCAGATTCCAGGCTTCGAAGGCGCTGTGGCCGACCACGAGGTCTTTCCAAGAAAAATCAAGGCGGCGTTGGAAGAAATGCTACGGCGCCGCGGGATTCAACGGGAAGTCAATTTCGTGGTCGGTGTCGGCGAACTGGACGCCCCCAGCGCCAGAATCCAGAAAGAGTTCGTTTTTGTCTCGACCGGCGCGCCGATGCCGGTATGCAAGGTCGCGTTTCCGGGGGCGTCCCCGGCGCTCGAAAAACAGATGCAGGCTGGAGTTAAACCGCTCGTGAACAAGGATTACTCAGGCCAGCAGTTCGCGCAGTACGTAGATAACACGCTGGCGCCGATCTATCGCCAGCGAGGTTATTTGCGAGCGAAATTCGGCGGCGTGTCGGCGCAACCGGACGCCGGCGCAAACAAGAAATGCAAAGGCGGCGTTAACGTCTCGGCGCAGGTCGAAGAAGGAGCGGTCTACAAACTCGGCAAATTTGAATGGGTAGGCAATCAGGCTCTGGAGATGGAGACCATACAGGATTTGTTCCGAATGAAGGCCGGAGCCACGGCGGACGGCGCAAAGATTGATAAAGGCTTGAATGCGATCAAGACGGCCTATCTTAAACAGGGTTATCTCGATCTGAAGATGACCGTCGAGACCAATTTTGATGAAAGCGCCGGCCTGGCGAATTACCATATAGTTGTGGAGGAAGGAAAACCATATCAGATGGGCGAAGTCCTGATCAAAAACGCTTCAGAGGATGAGGAAAAGCGCATTCGCGGCAAATGGCAAATGGCGCAGGGCGCGGTCTTCAATGTGGAGTATGTAAAAGGATTCATCAAAAAGATGTTTGACGACCGCAGCGGCAGAACGCCCCGCGTTCGTTTACAGCCTGATCGCGCCAAACAAATTGCAAATGTGTTGTTCACTTATTAACCGGAAGACAAACAATAATGCGCAAACCAGTCATTGCCGGAAATTGGAAAATGTATAAATTAATCGGCGACGCCGTGGCCACGGTTACAGCGCTCAAGCCGCTGGTCTCAAACGCGAATCATTGCGAGGTCGTCGTCGCGCCGCCTTACACCACCATCAAGTCCGTCGCCGACCGATTGGAAGGCTCGAATATCAAAGTGGCCGCGCAAAACGTCTCGACCGAGACGAAACAGGGGGCGCACACCGGCGAAATCTGCGGCGACATGTTGAAAGACGCGGGCGCCTCGCACGTCATCATCGGCCATTCCGAGCGCCGTTTGATGTACTGCGACACCGACGAGGTGGTCAATCGCAAGATTCGCGCGGCGCTCGGTTTCAATCTCACGCCGATCGTCTGTGTCGGCGAGACGCTCGAAGAGCGCGACGCGGGGCGCGAGGAAGAGGTCGTGGCGGCGCAATTGGCGCGGAGTTTGGCCGATTTGACAGCCCAAGACCTGGCGCGTATCATCGCCGCTTACGAACCGGTCTGGGCGATAGGTGCCGGACGCACTGCGACGCCTGAACAGGCCCAACGAATGCACGCGTTCATTCGCCATTGGATTTTACAACGCTTCGATCGATCAACCGCCGAGGGTTTGCGGATTCTTTACGGCGGGAGCGTCAAACCGGAGAACATCTCCGATCTGATGCGCGAAGCCGACATAGACGGGGCGCTGGTGGGCGGCGCGAGTCTCGACGCCGAGAGCTTCGCGAAGATCGTCAATTACGACCGGTAATCAATCTCGCAATATTCAAGGAAGGTAGTTAGCCTTGCTGATCATAGCTCTCAAAGTTATTTTCGTTGTGGTCTGTCTGTTCCTGATCCTGGTGGTCCTTTTGCAATCGGGAAAGGGCGGGGACGTTGCGGCGGCTTTCGGCGGATCGGGCAGCCAGACGGCTTTCGGCCCGCGCGGCGCTCAGAAGCCGCTCGAGAAAGCGACTGTGGTCGCGGCGATGATCTTTATGTTCCTCGCGCTGGTCTTCTCGCTGCCGGGAATCGGGACGCGCTCGGTGGTTGACGAAGGCGCGTCGCCACCGCCTACGCCGGCCTCAAAACCGGCCACGGCTCCTGCGGCGAGTCCGGCTGCTTCGCCTTCGGCCGCGGCGAGTCCTGCGGCATCGGCCAGCCCTGCGGCTTCGCCAGCGAAGTAGTGACAGGTTATTTTCAAGCTCGGATGGCGGAACTGGTAGACGCGCACGTTTGAGGGGCGTGTGGGGAGACCCGTGCGAGTTCGATTCTCGCTCCGAGCATAAATTTCGAGAAAGGCCGCTGACGGCGAACAGGTCGTCAGCGGCCTTTCGATTTTTCGGCTGCGGAAAGGGTAGCGCAAACTGTAGAGTTTGTCTTGCTACCCTGTATGGCCCCTCGCCAACACTTCGCGCACGGCGTCATGCGCGTAAAACTCTTGCGCCAGCGATTCAGCGGTGTAGTGGTTGAACGTTCCTTACCAGCCGGATCTTGACTGAATTGGCGACACTCCCGCTAGATCGGTTTGCAATCGTGTGTACGAGACTCCGGACGCGAGTTGTTTACTCGCGCCTCTTTCCTGATTGGACTCCTGATCGGACAAAGCCACAAACAGGGCGATTAAACAAATCGCCCCACACCGTACATGCATTCGCAAACCGCCATAGTGAGAGCCAGACCATCCGGCGCAGAGGCCGGTTTTCAGATCGAAGCGTCATCGCCCAAGCGGAACTGGTAGGCGGGAAGAGAGTAAAAAAAAGAGTAGTTGATGGGGGCAGCTAAAGGCGCATGAAGACCAGGAGCGCTAGAGACCGGGCGAGCGACAAGAATTCCTGCCGCGCGCTCGATCTCTAGCGCTCCTGGCGTTATTAGGATCGGTATTACTTCAGGCCGTCGCCTTCGAATACCATTCGGCGCTCTCGGCTTGATCAGCAGGCTCGGAAGGCGCAGCCGTGGGCTGCGCCTCCGCCGCCGCCTGCTGTTCGCGACGGTGTTTCCCCTCGAGTTCCTGCCGCAGTTTGCGTTGAACGCCGGGATGCGGCGTCACTACCTCACCATTCGCCTGTGTCAGAGCGTCTGACAACTCGCTTTCGTGGACCGCCCGGGTGGATTTTCTCTTCCGGCCCGGGTGGTTGCCTTTCACGAAGCTAATCCGTTGATTGCAAATTCTGCATTCCATTTTTTTTACCGCAGGGGAGGAGACAAAACACGTGCAGGGAGACGCTTATCCAACGCTGACCTGTTCAAGTATCGAAGACCTCGCGGCGGGTTTCGACGCCGGGATCTCTTCGGCGAGCGCCAGGCTCAGCACGTCCATTCTCAGCCCGTCAGAGAGCTTCTGTAGAAGGACTTCCTGGCCATTTTGGAAGCGTATGGCGTCGCGGTACCTGAACGGTTCGGCGGTCAGTTGGACGAACGTGACTTCCTCACGCGCCCCTACGCCGAATTGCTTTTGCAACGGAGCCGGAATCCCGTCCACCTCCAAACGGGCGCCCGGAGGAATGCAGACCGCCGGCAGCGCCCTCTTCAAATCGTCGTTTATCCATCTTCGTTGATTTTCAACCCAGCATTTGAATCTCGCCCAGACTCCAGCGCCTGCCGGGGCCGGGGCCGGTTTTTCGAGACTCCTCAAGTCGGTTACTGAAGCCAGCCCTTTCGAGCCGGTGTGAAATTTGTGAACGAACAACTGCTCACCTTCATTGGCGAGCCGGTTCTTGATGCCATGCAAAGAGTAATCGCACATATGTTTTACCTCCCAGGGAAAGTGATAGACACAATTGAACGGGAAAGAATCGGTTGCACAATCTACCTGTCCTTACTCCTCCTACTTGAAATCCACGGCGCAGCAGCGAGGTAGAGACCTCATGACCATTAGTGAAAGCCGGCAAGCGGCGGGCACAGTTTGAAAAGACACTGGCCTGAAACCGTACTCCGGTTTCAATGCACCCGAAACGTACAACAGTTCTTATTTAATGCGCCCGGATCGGGATTCTACGTTCCACTTCTGACCGCTTAAAGCCCCAGTAATGAGCAAAAGGCCTTATTACCTTCTGCAGGGACATACTGTGGTATAGCAAATTCCAGACCTCGCATCGCTTCCGCCTGTCAAGAATGGGACTTATGAGTCTCATGAGACTCATAAGTCCCATTCTTGACAGGTAGTGCTCCCGAGGATTTTTCTAGGAGGATCGAAGGAATGATGAAATTTGAAGCTCTTTCGTTTCCCGGCCCCACATTTTTTTTCTTGCCTGGAGTGTCATAGATGGGATTTATAGGTCATATGAGTCCTATAAGTCCTATAAGTCCAGTTCATGAGGGCCTCGTTTCCATCAACTGTTTGAAGCGGCGAAGGTCTTCAGCAACTCGCCGCTCAGGGTCTTCGCCGAGGAATTTTGCGACGAGCGAGCCTATTTTGCCCGCCGGCGGGGAGTATTCGAGCGTGACTTTGACTTCGGCGCCTTGCCCGTTCGGGATTCTTTCAAAACGCACCGAGCCGGCGTTGGGGACCTGCGCGCCTTCAAGCGAGCGCCAGGCTATCAACTCGTTCGGCGCTTCATTGATAATTTCGGCGTCCCATTCGACCTTCATCCCAGCAGGTAGGCGGGCGGCCCAGTGTGAGAGCCTGCCGGAATGGCCGCCGATTGCGCGGACCGATTCCAGATGGCTCAGAAAACTGGGCAGGTTCTCGAAGTTGTGCCAGAACCTGAACAACTCCTCCACAGGCTTATGTATGGTGACGCTCTTTTCGACCTTGATGCCTGCGCCGTGTTTGACGCTCGCGCGAAGTCCTTTGCGCTTCGCGGTGCTGACGCTCAAGGCCTTGTAGAGATTGCTATGGCCGGTCGCGCCTCTATAGATCAGGGCCCCGCCGGCGATCGTCATCAGCAGCCCGCTGAAGCCACCGCGCTTCAACCCGTATATCGACAGAGCGCCTCCGCCCGCCACCGAAATGAGCCGCTCGCCGTCGCCGACGTTGATTGGCCGGTAATGACCGCCGCGTTTGGTTATATTCGCCACTGTGATAACTCGGGAAATAGCTTTGAGTCCCGCCTTATGGTTTTTGAGAAATAAATGCAACCAGGCAATCCAGCGTAGGGGCCCCACACGCAGGGCTGCCCCTATTGTGGTTGCGCTATTTATTCAAAGACCATCGGGCGGGACTCAAAGCGCGGTTTCATTGTCTCAGGGAGTCAACCCTCTAGCTCTTCTTTGTGCGGGATGATTGTTTTTTGCTCGTTCTGCGTGAGCTTCTGCTCGAGGAACTCGTCAGAGGCCCGGAGGCTCTGCTTGCCTTGCCGCGCGCGCCGCTAACGGCCTTGCGGGCGGTCTTCGTGGCGCTCTTGACGCTTCGGCTTCGGGATAGCGGATTGATTTTGCTTGAGCTTGACGATTTCTTCCTGGCGCCGCTCGATCGGGTCTTGCTCGATGTGGCGCTTTTTCTGAGAATGCTGGCTGACTTGGCTCCGCTCGACACTCTTGCCCTCCTGCCCCCACTCTTGCCCCGTCCGCTCCTGGTTTTCATAGCGGCGTCGCTTCCGAATTCATTGTCTACGTAATCATCTGCCATAACGTTGATGCTCCTTCTGAGATATGGATTATTCGTGAGGCGGCGGGAGATTTGTTTCCTAACTCCCGAGGCCACTGATGATCCGTCTGATGAGCGCAAACGCTCATCGCCTGTGATTGAGCAAACGATGTGCCTCTAAGGCGGGATTGGCGAGAGGCGCCAGGTCGCGATCGGATTACGAAACGCTCAGGCGCCAAAAGCTCATACATATGTCATGCACTGTTTCAAGGCGATCAGATTGTATTCCATACAACGCGAGCGCCGCGATGAGCCGCCTCTCGCGCCATCAGGCATAGTGGTTGCCGACCTTTATGTAAGAAGAATGTAGATCGAAGATCGCGGATCTTCTGATTGCGGATTGCGGATTTATTGATTTCGAGAATCCTGCTTTTACCGCGTCGCCTCTCGCATGAGATAGGGCGCCGACTATCAATCCGCGATCCGCAATCCGCAATCCGCAATCAGAAGATCCTCGATTTTTCTGGGGAGGGTTGTATGACTGCTACAGAGCTATTGAAGAATGACCATCAGAAGGCGATTAGCTTGATCGGAGAACTCGAGGCGGCCGACAGGCAGGTCGGGACGGTTCAAACGAACACCGACGCCTTCAACCATCTCAACGAACTGCTGATGATGCACACACTCATTGAAGAAGAAGTGTTCTATCCGGCCATGAAGGAGTTCGACGAGTCACGCGACCTGGCGCGAAGTATGCGCAAGGAACATAAAGAATTCGAGCGGTTGCTCTCGCATCTTTCAACCATGGCCCCGAACGTGGAGGAGTTCCAGAGGACGCTCGCAGACCTGCGCGAAAGCGTCGAGCGACACATCGACGAAGAGGAGAACGAACTCTTTCCGCTGGCCGAAGAGTTGTGCGGGCCGCAGCGACTGCAGGAGATGGGCCGCCGAATGCATGAGATGAAATATAACAGCCGTGCGAAAGTCGCCGCCATTCGACGCAGATAAAAGGGCATCGATCGTCGTTTCGGCCACACACAGGCGCCGGACGAAAAATAGGGGGCAGAAAAATAGGAGCGTCTCTCCTTATTTTTCTGCCCCCTATTTTTTTTTCCGACGGCCGAAACGACGACCAACGCGGATAAAAAAAGGCTGTTCGCTGCGGATCACTCTTTTTTAGAGCGTGATCTTGGCGAACAGCCTTGAAACCCGGATACGGTGTGAAAACAACTAAAAGTTGCTTCAAAGACGATCCCCTATGCCTCCTACCGCATCCGGGGGTTCACCTTGATATGCCTTAAGCTGTCGACATTGCTTTCTGCAACTACGGCGCCGCAAGTAGACTCCGAGCGCAATCGCGCGCAATTTTCTTCATAGTCTGCGCCTGATCGCCGCAAACCAGAGGCGCTGCAACGCAATATACGCCTCGATGAGTTCAAAGCGCTCGCGCTGAAACGACCTGACCGCAGACGGGCGCCACATTTGTCTGAGTGTCTTCGCAGACGGCGCCTTGTATGATTAACACATCAACGGCGCCTTCAATGCGTACAATTCCTGATCTCCATTGACAAGTCGCGCTCTCCTGACTTAGCCTGCAACAGCGTTGCGCGTGCGGAAACTCATTGACAGGCGCGCAATTCTCACATCGTTTCGTTATCGATCCAATAAACAAATCAAGAAGCGACAGTCCAAACCGGGCGCCGGCTTATGAAGCTGTGAAAGGCCCCTTTTCCCACCCGCCTGAAGGGAGCGGCTTGTCCGCTCGCAAATCTGTAATCGCCCCCGCTCATTACCGCTCGCGGCGCTGATACGCGCGCGAAGGGGCGGCTTGTCCGCTCGCAAATCCATAAAACGGAGAAAAAATATGATATCGTCAAAAGGCTGGCTGTCTAATTCGATCATGCTTTCAATAGTCATTGTCGCCGGGGCGTCGGGCGTCGCGCTCGCGCAGAAAAGTAAGCAGGACCAGAACGCGAACAGGGATCCGGCGGCCGACTATTACAACCGAGGCAACGAGCGGCAAAAGGCGGGTGACTTGAACGGCGCGATTGAAGACTACACGTTCGCCATCACCTACAATTCGAAATTCGCGATGGCCTGGAATAATCGCGGCGTGATTCATTATCTGAAAGGCGATCTCGATAAGGCGATCGCAGATTGCGGCAAGGCGTTGGAACTCAAACCGGATTACGCCGAGGCCTGGAATAATCGCGGTAACGCGCGGCTCGACAAGGGCGATCTCGCCGGCGCCATCGAGGATTTCGATCGGGCGATAACGCTCAACCCCCGCTATGCGCAGGCTTACCACGGCCGCGCCAACGCCCGCCACGCGAAGAAGGACTTCGACGGCGCCATCGCCGATTACACCAAAGCCATCGAGATAAACGATCGCTTCGCGCTGAGCTGGCACAACCGCGGGGCCGCGCGCAAAGATAAAGGTCAATTGCGCGAGGCAGTCGCCGACTTCGACAGGGCGCTCAAACTAGACCCGAACAGGGCAGCGACCTGGGCCTATCGCGGACTCGCGCTGCTCATGCAGGGCAAAGACGCCGAGGCCGAACGCGATTTCGCCAAATGCCTCGAACTCGATCCCGATCTGAAGGCGTCGTTGACATCGCGCATCGATGAAGCGAAGCGACAGAGGGCGGCCGTTCATTAAGCGGTACGGCACAGGGAGCGGTAGCGACCTGGCGACTCGTCAGGCGTATACCTCAAGGGCGCCAGGTCGCTACCGCTCCCTGTACCGCACGAGAGTTGAAAACTTCATTACGAATTATCGGATGAGGACCACGACTTCATCCGAAAATCTGAATAAGCGAGCGCTCGATCCCCTCGCCCTCTTCGTCACGCGGCTGGAGTCAAAGTCGGCGTTTGACAGCAAGATAGCCTCAGTCATGTAAGGCCCGCAAACGCGTGTGGCCTGAGCCTTGCCTTAACTGCTGCGTTCACTCCCACATATTTCTCACTCCCTATAAACAATCCGACGAGCTTTACACGCATATCGCTTATGAATTCCGGGATGGAATTCAAAAAGATGTTTGGCCGAAAACAAAAGCCAGCGGTACGGTACGGGGAGCGTCAGCGACCTGAGTATCGATCAAGATATCTATTGATCGAGCCCCGGGTCGCTTATGCTCCCCGTACCGCATAAGCCCGTCGGAAGGCCGAATAAAGCCAAAATAAAGAATGGAGGATTTTGAGATGTCGTGCCTTGTGCAATTTTTCAAGGGGCAGAGCAAATCGCTTCGGACTGCTCTGTTCGTAGTGGCCTTTCTGTCCGGGGTGGCCTTCGGGCAGATCAATTCGGGCCAACTCACCGGAAAGGTGTATGACCCGAATGGGGCCAGAGTTCCGGGAGCGATCGTCCAGGCCAAATCGATGGAGACAGGGCTGGAACGATTGGCGACGACCAACGATGAAGGCTTCTTTATTATAACGAACCTTCCGCCGGGCGTTTACGAGATTGGTGTTCAAGCCCAGGGGTTTGCGGTGAGGGCGCAGAGAGTGCGCGTCTTCGTCGGATCGGTCGTCAGAATCGACACGCAATTGTCGGTCACGCCGGTGCAGGTGCAGGAAGAGATTGTCGAAGGCAGCGGCGGCGTGAAGATCAACACGCAGACGGGGCAACTCTCAGACCCGATTTCGGGACGCCAGCTCCGCGAGCTGCCGGTCATCACGCGCGACCCTTACTCCCTGGTCACGCTTTCGGGCAACGTCACGCCGTTCAGGATCAATCCTCTGGGCGGCACCACGATTACCACCGGCTTCGTCTCCTTCCCGGTCTTCAACACGGAGCCGGACCAGGACTTTGCGATCGATGGCCAGCCTCCGACGTTCAACAACGTTCAGGTAGACGGCGGTGAGAACATCGTTAATTTCTGGTCGACGCTCGGACAGCGCATGCCGCTCGAAGGCGTGCAAGAGATCAACGTCATCACCAACGGGTTCCGCCCCGAATTCGGGCGGCTCGGCGGCGGTCTGATCAACGTCGCGACCCGCCCCGGGGGCAACACCTGGAGAGGTGACATCTTCGAGTTCTATCGCGGCGACGCCCTCAACTCCACCAGCTTCGAGGCCAACGCTCTCGGCATCCGCAAAGGCCACCTGGTCGGCAACAATTTCGGTGGCGCGGTCGGGGGGCCCGTCATCGATGACAAGCTCTACTTCTTCACCAGCGGCGAGGGCATCAGAGTGCGCAGCCGCGAGAACCGCGTCGCGCTGATCCCGACGACCACTCTGCTGGGGCTTGCGATTCCGGCTACTGTCCTTGGTTCGACGGGGACGACTGCGACCTTCATCAACAGCTTCCCGCTCGGGCCGGTGACCCTCGGACGCACCTTTTCATTCGCGGATACTGTAGCTCAGCTCGGAGGAGCCGGAAATTTCGTGAGGCCCCCGGGAACGACTAGCCCGTTTTTGACGTTAGCGACAACGCCGGCGACTGCGGGGCTACCGGCCTTCCAGCAGATCTTCTTCGACGTTCCGACCAACCTCGGCGGGGGGTTGCCGCAGGACACCGCGTTGGCTGTCGGAAGGTTGGATTGGACCAAATCTGACCGCTCCCTGATTTATGGGCGATACGTGTACACGAGTCGCGACTTTTTCAGGGGCTCGCTCTCTTTCAGTCCGTTCGCCGGGTTCAACTCCGGCTCCCACGATTTGGACCATGACGCTCAGATCAACTGGCTGTATACGCTCTCCGGCCCAGGTTGCTGCTCTGACCCGGGCGCCTCGCCCTGGTTAATGAACCTCAAGGCCAACTTCAACCGGGTCAACATAAGACGCAATAATGACATTAATACCGCTTTCTCGCCGCGGCTTGCCGCGACCGGGTTCGCGTTCCCCAACATCGGCGGATTTCCGCTGGCGTTCCCAGGCGATTTCCCGTTCGACGGGAATCTGAATTCGCTCTTTACCGGGCCGCTTAACCTCTTTAATGCTTCGGCCGATTTTGCCGGAGCCTGGCGCGGCCATCAGCTCCAGTTCGGAGGGAGCTACTATTACTTCCAGGACAACCGGAACATCTTTTCGTTCCAGGACGGGCTATTCACGCTCGGCCAGGACGTGCCGACGGCGCTGGACAGTCTGCTCTTGGGTACGGCCAACGAATTCCAGGTTGCGATCAATCCGTTCGGCGCTACGCCAGGCAGTACTATCACGACGCCGCCCGTCGTGCCGAATTTCAACCGGAGTATAAGCGATCATGACTTCTCGTTGTATGGCAGCTTCAACTGGCGCGTTAGGCCGAACTTCAACCTGCTCCTGGGGGCGCGCTACGATTTCTTCGGCAGGCCGCGCTCTCGTCGCAACGATCAGATCTTCTTCAATTTCTTCCCGGGCGCGGCAACCACTGTCCCCGGCCAGGTAGCGAGCGGCGCGTTGGCGGCGCCGGGCACTTTTACCGGCGCTGCCTTAGCTAGCACCGGTGTTGACACCAACAGGTCGTTCTTCCACCGAGATACCGACAACATCGCGCCGCGCGTCGGCTTTGCCTGGGACTTTACAGGCGGCGGCGCGGGCTGCTGCACAGGCCTCAGGCGAAGTACGACTCTGCGCGGCAGTTTCGGCATGACCTTCGAGCGCCTTTTCTACGCCGTCTCGCCGTTCTTCCAGGAAAGCGCCAATTTCGCCATCCCCACGCAGGTGGCCGGGACGCCCTTACCCACCGGCACCGGGGCGCTATTCCCGACGATTCCACTGGTCAACGCGGGCGCGACGGTTCCGAGCAATTTCGGCCCGCTGGGCGTTAGCACAACAGTGCTACCTAACTTTCTGGTGCGCGGCATTGATAGGGACTTGGAGGCCCCGAGGATCACTTTCTGGACTGTGACGCTCGACCGCGAAATCGCCCGGAACACTGTCGCGTCGTTACAGTATGCGGGCGCGCACGGGCACGATCTCTTCACGGTCTCCAACATTAACCGGCCAGGTTCGGCGTTGGCTTTCCTGACCCCAACCGCCAGCGCGACGGCTCGGCTTAACACGACGCTCGGCCCCGTCTTTTTCTTGAGGAGTAGGGGCAGGTCCGATTACAACGCGTTCATCGCCGACCTATCCAATAGCACGTGGCGAACCATCGGATTGCAGTTCACGGCGCGCTACCGGTTCGCGAAGGCGCTGGACAACGTGAACCCCTTCATCAACGAAAACTTCAACGTCGGCCTCATAGGCGCCAGCTTCACGACGAATTCGCTCAACCCGTTCGACCCGAGGAACGATAATGGGCCGTCAGATTTCGACGTAAGGCACCGCTTCATCGGCAGCTTCATGTGGGAAGTCCCGGATTTCTTCGACCGCAGTTGCTGCGGCGGCAACGGCGGCTGGCGTAGGTGGCTTCTCAGCGGCTGGGCGGTGACAGGAATCTTCCAGGCCATGACTGGCTTCCCGTTCACCGTGTTTGATTGCGCCGGAGCGCTGACGCCCGAAACGCCTTGCCCGCGCGCGCTCATCAACCCCGGAGTCAGACTGGGCGCCATCCGCGAGGGTCAGGGCAGTTCCGTCCCGGATACGGCTGTTCCTAACCGGTTCAATTTCATCCCAGCATCAAACTTCGCTGTGGCTCCGACAACCACGGTATTCCCGCCCTTCACCGGATTGACCACGGTCGGGCGCAATTTCTTCCGCGGACCTGGTTTCTGGAATTTTGATTTCGGCGTTTACAAACGCATCAGGATCAGTGAGGAGACCAACTTTCAGATTCGCGGAGAATTTTACAATATCTTCAATCACCCCAATCTGTTCGTGCCTAACGCTGTAGACATTAATTCGACCAATTTCGTCCCGGCCTTCAAGAGAGGATCCCGCATCATCCAGATAGGAGGCAAGTTCATCTTCTGATCTTTGGCCGGCGCAATCGCCGCGCGTATAAGCGCGGCTTGCAATTTACAGGGGAGAGTCTCACAGGACTTCTCCCCTTTTTTTGCGCCGTCGCCGCAATGTGAGCACGGCTCTTGCTACGGATTAACTACACGGGATTATTCAATAGTGGGACAGCCTTTAGTTTGTCCGCTGAATGAGTTGTGGGCGGACAGACTAAATCTGTCCCCCTATTGCCGTGTCAGTGGTAAAGGAGGGAGTGAAAATGAAAAACATATTTTCAAGAGCGTTCCTGAGGCCCTGTTCTCTGATGATGGCGTTGCTGCTGGCCCTGTTCTCAACGGTGGCCGTTGCGCAGTCGCTGTTGCGCGTTTCAGACGATTCGTACAAACGAGGTCTAGATCGTTTTAAGAAGGGCGACCTGACCGGCGCGATCGAGGAATTCGATCAGGCGCTCGACGCTTATCTCGGCAATCGGGCGGCGTACGGCGCCGGGAATAATAATGCTAGTCGCGCGAACGAAGATCTCGAAGGCGTCGCCGTGGATTACGGTGATTGGGTCGTTCACATTCCACGCGCCGCCGCCATCTACCAGAACCGCGGCCTGGCGCGGCTCCGACTCGGCGAGACTGACGCGGCGATAGGAGATTTCAACGAGTCGATCAAACTGGCGCCTCGCAACGCGGGCGTCTATCTCTATCGTGGCATCGCGATCCAGACCAAAGGCGATCTGGAATCGGCTATCGCCGATTACAACCGCGCCATCGGGCTGTATCCACGCTACGGAGAGGCCTGGTACAACCGCGGCGTGGCCAAGCGCGACAAAGGGGATTCGGACGAGGCTCTGGCGGATTTCAACCAGGCGTTGACGATCAATCCGAAAATGACCGACGCTCTGGTCAATCGCGCGGCGGTTTATTATGACAAAGGCAATTTGAAGAGCGCGCTGGATGACTGCAATCAGGCGATCAAGATCGAACCGCGCCACCACATGGCATGGAATAACCGCGCCCTGATACGTTATCGCCAGGGAGATTTCAACGGGGCTTTGTCCGACATCAACCGCGCCATCGAGGTCGGGCCGCAGGAAGCGACGCCTCTTGTCAACCGAAGCTCTCTGCTGTTGGAGAAGGATGATTTCGACGGGGCGCTGGCCGACGCCGAGAAGGCCATCTCGATCAACCCCAATCTGCCCACGGCGTGGGGCAATCGCGGTCTGGCGCGGGTAGGCAAAAAAGATCTCGAAGGCGCGATGTCCGATTTCAACCGCGCTCTGGAACTCGAACCGAGGTCCGCGGCGACTTACTTCAATCGCGGTAACGCCTGGTTCGCCGGTGGCGACGCCGACAAGGCCCTGGCCGATTTCGAGCAGGCGATCAAGATCAATCCCAACGTCGCCCCCGTTTGGAACAACGCCGGTAACGCGCGGTTTATCAAAGGCGATATCGAAGGCGCAGTCAGCAACTACAACCACGCCATCGAATTGGACCCCCGCTACGCTCTGGCTTACGCCAATCGCGGCATGGCCAGATTGCTACAATTCCGCGACGCCGAAGCCGAGCGCGATTTCGATCAATTCCGGTCGTTGAGCCCCAACCCGGACCCCAGCTTCGAGAAGCGGATCGAAGAAGCGAAGCGGCTGCGAGCCGAATTGGATCAACCGAAGGTGAAGAAGATATAAATCAAAATCAGCCACAGAGCCACCGCAGACACAGAGGCTGTAAAGATATCTCTATTAGCTTTTCTGCTTTGTCTGCGGTGTCTGCGGTGTCTCCGTGGCTGATTCAATAGCGCCAATTGAGATGATGGCGAGACTTGGCATCGACGATCTCATACATGTGATTCGGGCGCAGGGGGTGATTGACCAGCGCGTGCTCGACGCCTTCCGCGTCGTGCGGCGAGCCGACTTCGTTCCGCCTGATCTCGCCCCTTTCGCATACGAGGATCGTCCTCTTCCCATTGCCCATTTTCAGGTCACTACTCAGCCTTCGCTGATCGCCCAGATGGTTGAGGCGCTGGAGCTCGAGCAGGCGGACCGCGCGCTGGAGGTCGGCGCCGGACTCGGGTTTCAGGCCGCGATTCTTTCGCGGCTCTGCGATCAGGTCGTGACGGTCGAGCGTTTCTCCGATCTGGCGGACGCCGCCCGTGAGAACCTCCGCAGGGTCGGGATCACGAACGTGCTTGTGCTTGTCGGTGACGGCACACTCGGAGCGCCCGACCTCGCCCCTTTCCAGGCGATCATCGGCGCCGCCGCTGCGCCGCGGGTTCCTCCACCTCTTGCGGAGCAACTCGACGAAGGAGGTCGCCTTGTTCTGCCGATCGGTCCCGGCGGCGGCGAGGAGGTGACGTTATTCCGTAAGGAAGAGGGCCAGCTCATACGACTCGCGACCGTCATCCCCGCGTCCTTCGTCAGAATGGTCGGCGGCTACGGGCATCCGGGAAATTGAAGATAGAGGATTGATGATCGAGGATCGACGATCGAAGATCGCCCTACGAGTGATGACACGATCTTCGATCTTCTATCCTCAATTCTCGATCCTCGATCCTCGATCCTCGGTCCTCCGATTCACGATGCTTTCCACGACCGTCAGCAGTTCCACGGGCTCGAAGGGTTTAGCTATATGAATCTGGAACCCGGCGACCATGGCGCGGATGCGGTCTTCGACGCGAGTATAGGCCGTGAGGGCTATGGCCGGTATGTTCCCGCCGTGATCCGGATCCATCTTCCGCACTCTGCGAATCAACCCGTAGCCGTCGATGGCCGGCATTTGGATGTCTGAGACCAATATGTCGGGAGGCCATTCTTCGTATCGCTCGAAGACCTCTAGAGCCTCGCTTGCAGAGACCACGACCTTCACATCGGCGCCCCACTGGCTCAGCAAATAACCTGTGAGAGTTGCGCAGTCCGGTTCGTCATCAACGACCAGTATTCGCAGGCCTGCCAGCGCTTGAGAGCCAAAGCCGGCTTCGTAGTCCGGTTCGCAATCCCAGTGTCGCGTGACCGCGGGGAGCGACTCGCTCTTCTCGACCAGACGCCCGCGGCCATTCGGATAATTGTCAATATTTAAAACCATTCTCGTCGGAATATTTGTTAATGAAGAAAGCATTTTTCCATTTCCGAGTGGGTCAAGGCGGCAAGCTGAAGCTTGAACTCCATGCCCTTTCTTTCAGGATAGATCGTCAAAGCAGATAAGTCCTGTATTGGTTCCGGGGCTAAATCTTGGGGCAGGTAAAATAGGAATGCCTCCATCTATCCATTCAGAAGAATGGCGGAATAAAGGCGGAATGAACGTTAGGTTCCAACCGGGTTTTGTGATTATTTATGAGGACGCGCGATGAACAAGTTCCACGCGACGTTCTTGATAAGGGAAAGACGATGCCGCCATACGGCCCAACCTCCGTGAATAGCGCGTCTATTCCAATCTGCGCTCAGCAACTAACGTTCCATGACGGAGTATGGGATTTTAGGGCCAGAGGCGTGTATCGGACAGATGCAATGTGTTCGCACTCAGTTCATCTGAGAGTAGCGTTTTTAGCCAAGTGGTCCCAGGCTGTAGAAGAGTGGGACCACCTACAGTGGAATAGACCAATGGTCTTTGAAAATTAGATGCGGCAATAGTGTAGTGGCAGGTTTTCGCCGCCCTTTGAGAATTAGATGCGGCAATAGTGTAGTGGCAGGTTTTCGCCGCCCTTTGAGAATTAGATGCGTTAATAGTGTAGTGGCGGGTTTTCCCCGCCCGAGTCCGTAATCGAGGCGATCTGGCGGGGAAAACCCACCCCTACATTTCATCCGCTGCTGCCTTCACGTATCTTTTCCACAAGTTTAGTGAGTGTGAAGGACAGAGCCACTAACACGAATAGAGCCAGGGCTATCAAGCTACCAGGCGTCACCCATTTGGAAGCGATCTTGTCAGAAGAACCTACCTGGCCGAGAGGCGGTGATTGAAGTCCATTTTCAAGGGCCCCAGCCACTGCCGTCGGACTTGGCTCCGCCGTAGGAGATTGAACGGGAGTCGCGGAAGGCTGCGCAGAGGACGCTCTACCGGACGTCACGGGCGTCCTCTGCGCAGCCGTCGACGGGAGAGCTGGCGTGGGCGTAGGCTTGCGCTGCTGCCTGCCTGTAGCGCTGCCTGTAGCGCGGTTGCGAGAGTCATCTCCGGACACTCCGAAGATTTCTTCCGGGCCCATGCGGGAAAGAACCGTCTTCTTTTCGGGCGGAAGTCCCTCCTGGGGCTGTGTTTGATTACGGGGCTGCTGGGACTGAGCGAAGGCGATCCGCGTTGCGGACGCGAGATTGCCAGGCGCGCCGGCGAAGGCTACGACAATCAACGCCAACGAAAGAAATCCAACTTTCATAACATTCCCTCCTACGGAAAATGTCTGACAAGCTTCCAGCTTGTCAAAGGCTTCCTGAGTCGCCATTTGCCGGAAGCCTCGACAAGCTGGAAGCTTGTCGGACATTGCGCGGCGCGCTTTCCATTCTTTCAGGGCGCCGCGACCGGCATGAAGGCTCCTCTGGAGATGAGTTCGTAATCCCGCCTTTATAGGTGGAAGAGCCTAGCGCAGATCCACTCCAGGATGTCAAATGCTTCCGCCTAAAGGCGACATTACAAGCTAGAGAACATTTACAAATATTGAATCAGCGCATATTTATAATCAGCGCCCAGATGATCAGAATCAGGCTGACAAGCAGGACGACCGCGATCCCGGCGTAGACATAGATCGCGATTTTGTCTCTACTGGTCCTCCCCTTGTGTTGTAGCGCCGGAAGATTGCCCGAAAAATTGCCCGGAAGATTGCCTGTGAATCTTTCGACCAACTGGCGCGCCTGCATTTCAGCTATTTCCCGCAACTCCGCCTCTTTCCTCGCCGCAGCTTCGGCGCGTCTGCGGCGCTCTTCGATCTCGAACGCTCTCTCTTCGGCCTCTCGGGCGCGGGCCTCCGCTTCGACCTTCCTCCACTCGGCTTCCTTGCGTTCGAGCGCTTCCGCGTAGGCGCGCTGTTCGGCCTCGAGCTTGGCTTTGGCTTCTGCCTCGGCTTTCGCGACGGCTTCTCTCCTGGCCAATTCCAGGTCGTTCGCCGACAGCGCCGGGAATTCTCGGGTCACCTTCTTTTCGATCTCATCGGCTTTGCGTTCGGCCTGAACCCGCAACTCGACCTCTTTGCGTGTCGCATCCTCAGCCAACCTGCGGCGCTCCTCGGCCTCGCGGACGCGCGCTTCGGCGTCGGCCAGCGCCGCGCCGAATCTGGCCGCCATGGATCTGACCCCGTCAGTGGGCGCCTCATCGACTTTGACGTCGCAGAACGGGCAGACCGACCGGGCCGTCGCCAGGTTGACCTGCAGCGCGCGGCAATAATGCTGCTTCGGAGTCGAGTCCGGAAATTGCTGACACGCCGGACAGGCGGGCTGCGGCATCCCCCAACTGAGCACTTTGTGATGCTTTCGTAGCGCCGGATCGTCGAAATCCAGCATCGTCACCGAGCAATGGTCGCAGGTGTAGAGCCTCGGATTGATCGTGCTGAGACAGAACGGGCACTGTTTGACCGAAACGTTGGGCCCCCCGACCTCCCAGGCAATGAAAGTCTGGCAATTGCAGCAGTAGATCCATGGGCCGGAATAGGGGAAATTGTCGGAGAGGGTGTGTTCGTCATCGCCCTCTTTGCATATGACAATTCGGCTCGTGCGCGGCATGGGGAAGGCGGCGTGATGCTTAAGGCAATGAATTTTGATTATATCTGCAAGCATGTGAGTGTCGGGGAGTGGGTGACCGTCGCTTCGTCGAGCGTCCGGCCTCGAAGCGCGGCTTCGGCTGAAGCGGCTCTGAAGGCCTTCGGCGCAAGTCCGGTGACGCCGATGCCGACGTCTTCGCAGGCGCCGCCTGCGATCCTGATCTGGGCTGCGACGCCGACGACGGCAAACCCCGAGGCCGATTGCGGGACTTTCAAATATACCCCTCTGTTCGGCTGCGCGGGCTTGGGAACTCGAATCTCCGTGACGATCTCGTTCGGCTCGACGGCGCTCGTCATCACGTTGATGAAGAAATCAGATGCTTTGATTACTCGCTCGCCCGAACTCGATCGCGCGACGACTTCGGCGTCCAGGGCCAGGATCGCCGCCGGCCAATCGGCCGCCGGATCGGCGTGCGTCAAACTGCCGCCGATCGTACCGCGATTGCGAACCTGCTGGTCGCCGATCTGAGAGGCGGTCTCGCAAAGCAGCGGACAGTGTCGCTTCAATTCGGTGTCGGCAGCGATCTGCGCATGAGTGACGCCCCCGCCGATGCGGATCGCGCCGCCGTCGATTTCGATCGTTTTCAACCCCTCGATGCGCCCGACGTCAACAATTACGGCGGGCGCGGCAAGGCGCAGTTTCAACACTGGAATGAGGCTATGACCGCCGGAGAGGATTTTGCAATCTTCGCCGTATTTGTCAACAAGCTTCAGCGCTTCTTCGATCGTTTTCGGCGCAAAGTATTCAAAATTATTCGGAATCATAACTCTCCTAATTTGGGTGAAGGGGTGAAGAGGTGAGGGGGGTGAAGGGGTGGTTCAATTTTCGATTACCTTTTCACCCTTTCACCCTTTCACCCCTTCACCTCTTCACTTATTCATCAGCCTCCAAAGTTTCTCAGGGCGGAGCGGCAGGTCGACGTGCTTGACGCCGAAGGGGGCGAGGGCATCGATCACCGCGTTGGCCACGGCAGGCGTCGAACCGATCGTGCCGGCCTCGCCGACTCCTTTGGCGCCGAGCGGGTTGACCGTAGTCGGCGTCTCGGTGTGGTCGAGTTCGTAGCGCGGCAGTTGATGAGCCTTCGGAACCGCGTAATCCATCAACTCGCCGGTCACCAACTGGCCGTTCTCGTCGTAAACGACTTCTTCGAACAGCGCCTGAGCCAGGCCCTGCGCGATGCCGCCGTGGACCTGCCCCTGAACGATCAGCGGGTTGATCTGCTTGCCGCAATCGTCGACGGCGACGTAGCGCAGAATCTCCACATCGCCGGTCTCTTTGTCCACTTCGACGACGCAGACGTGCGTTCCGTTGGGGAAGGTGAAGTTCTTCGGCTCGAAGAAGTGTGTCGCGACCAGCCCCGGCTCGAAATCCGGCGGGACGTTGTGCGGGACGTAGGCCGCGAGCGCCACTTCTTGAATCGTGACGCTCCTGTCGTCCGGCGCGCCGACGAACCTCCCTTGCTCGAAGCTCAGACCGGCCTCGTTGGTCCCGAGCAGGTGCGCGGCGAGCGTCCGCGCCTTGGCGACCACTTTTTCCGTGGCGCAGGCCAACGCGGCCCCGCCCACGGCGATGCCGCGGCTGCCGAAGGTGCCGATGCCGTATTGCACGATCGAAGTATCGCCGTGGACGACCAACACGTCGTCGATCGAGACGCCGAGCATGTCGGCGACGATCTGGGCGAACGACGTCTCTTCGCCCTGGCCGTGCGGCGAGATGCCCGTCAGCACGGTCACTTTGCCGGTCGGCTCGACTCGCACGGTCGCGCTCTCCCACCCGCCCGACGGCAGCGCGATCGAAGGCCCCATCGCGCAGATCTCGACGTAGGTCGAGACGCCGACGCCCATCAATCGCCCCTGCGCCCGCGCGGCTTTTTGCTCTTCGCGCAGCTTTTGGTAGTCGACGATCTCGAGGGCCTTGGAGAGCGCCTTTTCGTAATCGCCGCTGTCGTAAAACAGCCCCGTCGCCGTGGCGAACGGGAACTCTTCCGGCTTGGGAAAATTCTTGCGACGCAACTCGACCGGATCCATGTTCAGTTCGCCGGCGATCAGGTCCATCATCCGTTCGACCAAGTAGGTCGCTTCGGGGCGGCCCGCGCCGCGGTAGGCGTCGGTCGCCATCTTGTTCGTGAAGACGCCCTTGCAGGTCATCTGAATCGCCGGAATCTTGTAACAGCCTGAAAGCATCAATCCGGTCAGCGTCGGAATGGCGGGCGTGAGCAGTTGATGGTAGGCGCCGAGGTCCGCCGTCACGTCATATTTCAAACCGAGCAGCGTCCCGTCGTTTTTGACCGCGACCGAGACCTCGCCGACCTGGGCGCGCCCGTGGATCGTAGCCTGGAAGTTCTCGCGCCGCGACTCGATCCATTTCACAGGCCTGTTCAATCGCATCGAAATCCAGCCGGCAAGAGCTTCCTCGGCGTAAACATTCAACTTGCTGCCGAAGCCACCGCCGACTTCGGGCGCGATCACGCGCAGGCGGTTTTCCGGAATCCCTAACATCAACGCCAACTGCGTGCGCAGCAGGTGCGGAATCTGCGTAGACGACCAGAGATTGAGTTGTTGTTCGCCGGGGAAGTATTGGGCCAGGACGCCGCGCGTCTCCATCGCGATCGGCGCCAGACGCTGATGATTCAGTCTTTGAGTGACGACGCGGTCGGCCTGTTTGAAGGCCGCTTCGACGTCTCCAGTCCCCGCGTTGTGGACGTAGGCGACGTTAGTGCCGAACTCTTCGTGAATGAGCGGAGAGTCCCCCTCGGCCGCCTTCTCGGCGTCGGTGATGACGTCGAGCGGGTCGTAATCGACCTCGATCAGGTCGGCGGCGTCGCGGGCCTTGTATTTGTCCGTCGCGACGACGGCGGCGACGGGCTGTCCGACAAAGATGACTTTGCCCGAAGCGAGCACGGGGTATTTCGGGACTTTCAATTCGGGCAGCGCGGCGGCGCAGGGGACGTAGCCGATCTTGCCCTCGATGTCTTTGCCGGTGTAAACGGCGACCACGCCCGGCGCGTTTTTAGCCGCGTCAATGTTGATCGAATTGACACGTGCGTGGGCGTAAGGGCTGCGCAGGATGGCGATGCTGAGCGCGCCGGCGATCTCGATGTCGTCGACGTAATGGCCGATGCCCTGGATCAGGCGAGGGTCTTCTGTGCGTTTGACTTTCTGTCCGATATATTTCGCCAGGAATGACATGCCTTTCCTCCTTTCGTCAGTCCGCCTTCGCCGCCTGAGCGCTCATCTTGTTCGCCGCGTATTTCACGGCGTCGACGATGTGCTGATAGCCGGTGCAGCGGCATAGATTGCCTTCCAGCCCGTGACGGATCTGCTCTTCTGTGGGGTTCGGATTATCCCGAAGCAATCCGCACGCGGACATGATCATTCCGGGCGTGCAGTAGCCGCATTGCAGGCCGTGGCATTCCCAGAATCCTTCCTGCAGTGGGTGGAGTTGGCCGTCTTTCGCCAGGCCCTCGATAGTGGTGATCTCGGCGCCGTCGGCCTGAATCGCCAGAATTGAGCAGGTCTTGACGGCCCTGCCGTCCATCAGCGCCGTGCAGGCGCCGCAGATAGACGTCTCGCAACCTATGTGAGTCCCGGTCAGCCCGGCCAGGTCGCGGATGAAATGAACCAGCAACAATCGAGGCTCGACATCGGCTTCACATCGCCGGCCGTTGATTGAAATGTCGATCTTCACGCGGTTCCTCCAAAATAATGTGTCGGCCTTGGGGGCCTGATTTCGAAGCGAGAGAACGGACGCCGCGCCGAGGCGTACTCCGCCCGTCAGTCGCGTTGAAAACTTGAATTGATCCTTGAGCGTTGATTGAAACTAAAGATGGTCAATGAAAATAGACCTCGTAACGAAGAAGTCAACCTCTTGACGAAGCGTGCGCAATGTTACACTTAGAAGAGTCGGAATTTCAATGAGCCTTCGTCAGTCATCGCCCATAAACAAAAAAAGGGAGCGGTATGAATTGGACTTATAAGTTTTCCGAGGCTTATAAGTCCAATTCATGGCGCTCCCAGGAATTTTTCCTCTGAGGCTAAATTAGCGCGGTTCCGATTTAGTTCTTTATAGGCTTCGAGGACGATTCGGTCTTTGGAGCCTCGCCATCTTTTTTGCGCAGCGTCGGGCGCTCGGCCGGCGCCTTCTCCTGATCGCCGCCGGTGGCCGCGGGGTCCGTGCCTTCAGGAGAACCAGGTTGGCGCTTCTTGAGCGTCGGGCGTTTGCTGTCGGCGTCGGAGACTCCTCCGCGTCCGCCGGTGCCGCGGGCGTTCGTGAACGCCACCAGGCGGCTCTTGACCTGTTGAAATTCCGAGGTGTTGATGGTGTATTCGCTGCGCTCGGGGAATCGCGCGATCAGGGCGTTGACCTTATCAATGCGGTCGCCGACCATCGGGTGCGTGCTGAAAATGCGGGCCATGGTGCCGGGTTTCTTTTTCTCCTGGGCCTGGAGCTTCTCGAAGAAAGCCGACATTGAGTGCGGGTCGTAGCCGGTGGCCCACAGGTACTGCACGCCCAGCATGTCGGCCTCGTATTCGGCGTTGCGGTTGAATTTCAAAAAGCCCATCGGGATCGCAAGGCTCGCCGCCTGCTGCACCGCGAATCCGCCCCAGCCGCCCATGAAGATCAGCGGCAGTGACGCCCAGTTGACGATCTGGCCCTTCGACGCCTGCTCGACGCCGTGGCGCGCCGCGACATGCGCGATCTCGTGAGCCATCGGCCCGGCCAACTCGGCTTCGTTGTCGGCGGCCAGGATCAGGCCCTTGTTGACGTAGAAGAAGCCGCCCGGCAGCGCGAACGCGTTGATCTCGTCGGTGTCGATCACTTTGATGGTGAACGGGACTTTGGCGTCGGAATGGAGCACCAGGTTCTGGCCGACCTTGTTGATGTATTCAACGATGATCGGGTCTTCGACCAGCTTCGCTGAACGGTCCACTTCCTGAGCGAACTGTCGACCGAGGGCGACCTCTTTGTCGAAGGAGTAGAAGTTGATTTGAAGCTTGTTGATGTTACGCTTGCCGATCATTTCGGGGTTTTCGTTTTCGGCGAGAGGCTCTTTCTTCTGTGCGGAATTATTTGGTGAGCTTGTTTTCTGCTGGTTGCTCTGCGCCAGGACTGGCGCCGCTAGAAGTAAGAGGCTAAGTCCGAGCCACAAGTTACGCCGAGCGGATGATAATCTCATCGTGATTCTCCTTGGTTCGTATCGATCGTTTCAATCGTTTCAATCGTTTTCAATTGTTTCAATCCACGCCTCACTTCAGCCGCGAGACGGAATGCGACGACTTCGGTATCGTTCAAGCGTGAGTGTTGAAATAGCGATTACTCCATATTCAGCGCATCGTCTATTATTCAGCGCATCGTCTATGTTGCTATGCTGTAAGTGAGCGCATTATACCCAGAGAGGGTGAAACATGCTCCAAGTTTCTAATTAATCTTTCCACAGACTGAGGTCGTAGATCGGGCAGTTTACAAGGGTTTCGAACATCGCAGTCATTAAACAAGAGTTAGACAGATGATGATTGAAAGAACGATAAAACGGGTTTGCGTCTTTTGCGGCTCGCAAGCGGGCGCGCGAGAAGTTTACGGCGAACAGGCGCGGGCTTTAGGTCGAGCCCTGGCCGAGCGCGGAATCGGATTGGTTTACGGCGGCGGCGGAATCGGAATGATGGGGGCCGTGGCCGACGCCGTGATCGAGGCCAGAGGCGAAGTGATCGGCGTCATCCCCTACGCGCTGGCTTCGAAGGAGCGGGCGCGCCGCGACGTCGACATACGCGTCGTTAACACGATGCACGAGCGCAAAGCCATGATGGCCGAACTCTCCGACGCCTTCATCGCCATGCCCGGCGGATTCGGAACCTTCGAAGAGATGATGGAGACGATCACCTGGGGACAACTCGGCATTCATCAGAAGCCGGTCGGCTTGCTCAACGTCGCGGGCTATTACGATCCGCTGATTGCGATGATCGACCGGGCCATCGAAGAGGGCTTCATCCTGCCGCGCTACCGAAACCTCTTCATCGCCTCATCCGGCATCGATGAATTGTTCGACCTGATGCGTAAGTTCCAGCCGCTCGAAGGCGTGGTGAAGTGGATCGAGATGAGCGAGACATAGGCGAATCGTCGGGCGTATAATATCGGCAGGTTTCAAACATCGAGGTGGAATATGGCTACCAGCGTTGAAGAGATCGAAGAGAAAAAGAAACAGGTCGAAATACCGCCGACGCGGCGCGATTACTTTACTATACCCGAGTTCAGGAAGGTCAGATCTCTCCTTCCCGATTACGAACTTGAGTTGATCAATGGCGAAATCACCCTCAACAAGCGGTCGCCGCTTCAATCTATCTCGATTGCGGATTTCAAAAAAGTGGCTGAAGAGTTTCCCGATCATCGGATCGAATTGATCGATGGAGAAATTATGATGATGCCACCCCCTGATAAAGAGCATCAGAAGATCGCGGGCCGGGTTAACACTCTGCTGGCCTACGAAGTCAGACAAATCGCGGCCTTGGGCTGTTCCATAGGCGGTTCAACCAGTTTCTTCGATGTTCCCGACAGATTCAGAGAACCGGACGGATCTGGGGCGGACATTGTTTGTCCTGACGCTTCGGTTTATTACAACGACTACTTTGATACGGATCGTCGCCCGCCCGCGTTGTTGATTGTCGAAGTTCTCTCTTTCTCGAACCGTCAACACCTTAAACGTGATTTGGAGCTTAAGCGGGCGATTTATGCGGCGCTCGAAGTTCCGGCTTATTGGGTGATTGATCGACGTGATAAGAGCGTTTTGGCGCACACGGATCCCCGCGACGGCGGGTACGTCGTGTGCGTCGTGTGCGAAAAGATCAAGGACGATCGGGTTTTGCCAGCGCCCGGGTTGGATTTTTTGCAGATCACGCCGGCACAGATTTATGGGGAATGAAGCATGGTTTGCGAGGTGAAACTATGACTGACGTATTGCGCCACGGTAGCGGCCCCAAATGTCAATGCGGGATTCTCGAAAGGGAAGGGCGAACGCCGGATTCCCCAATCAAGTTCGACGCGGAGATGAATGAGTATTACATTTTTTACTTCGATGTTGTATTGTTGGCGCGAAACTCTGCGATCTGGCTGGTGTCAAATCCCAACTCCCGCAAAACCTCATCCGTATGCTCACCCAACATCGGCGCGCGACTTCTGACTTCGCCGGGCGTCTCCGATAATCGCACAGGCGTGTTCGGCGTCGGGACCGGCCTTGCGCTCCCAGGATATTCGGCGAAGTTGATCAACCGTCGCGCCTTGACCTGCGGGTCATCGAAAACCTCATCCAAATCGTAGACCTTGCCGCACGGCACGCGCGCCTCATCCAACTCCCGCATCGCTTCATCGGTCGCGCGTTGGCTCGACCAGGCGTTCATCGCCTCGGTGATCAATTGATGATTGTTCGCGCGCGAGATGTCGTCGGCGCAGCGCGGGTCGTCTATCAGGTCGGCGCGGCCCACCAGCTTCGCCCAGCGTTCGAACATCGGGTTGCCAATCACGTGAATGATGATCCAGCCGTCTTTTGTCTGGTACGTGTCGGACGGCGCGACGTGAAAGGCCGTGTTGCCTTGCTGCCGGCGTTCGACGCCGATGACGTGGCGCTCGGCGAGCAGCGCCTGCATGAACGTCACGCCGGTCGCGAGCATGGAAGCATCGACGATCTGTCCGCGCCCGGTCTTCTGTCTTTCGTAGAGCGCGACCATCGTGCCGAACGCCGCGTGCAGCGCCGTTCCGAAATCTTCGAACGGAACCACGCTGCGGATTGGCGCGCCGGGAAATCCCGTGAGGCCCATCGCGCCCGACATCGCCTGCGCCACCGGGTCGAAGCCGACGCGGTTGGCGTAAGGCCCTTCGGCGCCGAAGGCGGAAATCTGTGTGAGGATGATGTCGGGTTTGATCGCGGCGAGCGAGTCGTAATCAATCTCCAACTTGCGCAACACGTTGATCGGAAGGTTGGCGACGACCACGTCGGCGCTCCCGATCAATCGTCGTTTGATCTCGCGGCTTTCGGGGCGCGCGGGGTCGAGCGTGACGCTCTTCTTGTTGCGGTTGAGGCCGATGAACATCGGGCCTTCGCCCTGTTCGGTGATCGGCGCGATGTAGCGGTCTTCGCCGCCCTCGCGGCGCTCGATGCGGATGACCTCCGCGCCGAAATCGGCGAGCAGCATCGCGCAATAAGGCCCGGCGATGTAGCGGCCAAAATCTAAAACGCGAATTCCTGTGAGTGGGCCCTCTGATTGCGGGTTGCGGATTGCGGATTGCGGATTACCACTTCCCGCGACCGGATAGTTCTTTTGACCATTTTCTGGTTCGCTCATTACATTGTCACTTCGCGTTTACAATTCCACAATCTACGCGGCCCACATCACGACTAGTCGTTCACGATCCTAAAAATCCGCAATCCGCAATCCGCAATCCGCAATCCTCAGGCTTCCAATCTTTGCCGCGCCGCCCTCAGAAGCAGGAAGCAGAGTACGGCGAAGGCAGCGAGGCCGATCAGGTCGGCCCAGCCGCCCAGATGTTCCCACCCTTTGACGCCGACGGAATTTATGATGTATTGGATGAGTGAAATCGTCCGGCCATCCTCCGTGGTTTTCCCGACGCCGCTGAGCAACGCGATCAGGATGCCGGTCAGCGAACCGCCGGCGACGAGTCCGGTGCTGTAGAGCATGCCTGAACTGACCTCGGATTCTTCGCGGACGCCACTCATTTTATCCACAAGCGCTTTCACCATACCGCCGACGAAGATCGGCGCCGTCGTCGAGAGCGGGAGATATACGCCGACTGCGAATGAAAGGGAGCGCACCCCGCACAGTTCGACCACCACTGAAATGAAGGCGCCGACAAAGACCAAACCCCAAGGCAGGTCGCGCGCTAACAAACCTTTGATGATGGTGGCCATCAAGGCCGCCTGCGGCGCCGGCATTTTTTCCGAGCCGATAGCATGCGTGACGCCTTGAAATTGCATTGAAGCATCCAGCTTCAGCAAGGTTATACCGATGACCAGGGTGGAGACCGCCACTCCAATGACCAGACCGATCTGCTGCCAAAGCGGCGTGGCGCCGACGATGTAACCCGTCTTCAAATCCTGGCTCGTCGCGCCGGCGTTCGCCGCCGCGATACAGACGATTCCGCCGACGGCCAAGGCCATCGCCTGATAGCTGTCGCCGGTCCACCCCAGGGCCACGAAGATCAGGCACGTCGCCATCAGCGTCGCAATCGTCATGCCGGAGATCGGGTTCGATGACGTGCCGATAATGCCGACAATACGCGAGCTGACAGTGACGAAGAAGAAGCCGAAGACGACCACCAACAGTCCCATCAGCAGCCTGCCGGGAATCCCCCCCCCGCTCGGAAGTTGGGGAAGGACCGCGACGATGAGAACCAGCGCCAGCGAGCCGAGGATTACATACGTGATCGGCATGTCGCGCTCGGTCCGCGCCGGCGCCACGCCCGCTTTCATATCGCGCAAGCTTTTAAAGCTCTCTCTGAACGCCCCGATGATTGTGGGCAGGGTTCGAATCAGCGTGATCAAACCGCCGGCGGCCACAGCGCCGGCGCCAATATAACGGACATAGGCGCGATAGAACCATTCGGCATGAGAATGACCGGCGATCCAACCGTCGCTGAAGCCGAGCTTTTTAAGATCGGCAAAGACGGTCGCGTCAGGAAGGTAGGCTGAGAGCAATGGGATGAGCGCCAGCCAGGAAAGAACGCCGCCTGCCACCAGAACACCGGCGATTCTAGGGCCGATAATGTATCCAACACCAAGATATTCCGGCGTGATCTCGCCGCTCACACTCGCGCTTGGGAAGCTGGAGGTGCGCGGGGCGAGATAACCGGGAACATCTTTCCAGAGGCCCAAAATGCTCATCAGAGATTTATAGAGAAAGGCGATGCCCAAGCCCGCGAAAACCTTGTTAGCCATCGAGCCGCCCCGCTCTCCGGCGACCAGCACCTCCGCGCAGGCCGTGCCTTCAGGATAGGGCAGCGTTCCGTGCTCTTTAACAATCAATGAGCGGCGCAGCGGGACCATGAAAAGAACGCCCAATATTCCGCCGACAATCGCGAGCGTGAAGATGTTGATATACCTAAAGAATTGTTCTCCGGACGCGAGGTAGATCAGCGCCGGAATGGTGAAGACCACTCCGGCGGCGACAGATTCCCCCGCCGAGCCGATGGTCTGCACGATGTTGTTTTCGAGAATGGTGGACTTGCCGATGCGTTTGAAGACCGCGATGGCCAGCACCGCGATGGGAATCGAGGCTGAGACCGTCAACCCGGCCTTGAGCGCCAGGTAGACCGTGGCCGCGCCGAAGATGATCCCGAAGATCGCGCCGAGGATGATGGCTTTGAGGGAAAACTCCGCCACGACCTGTTCGTCCGGCACGTACGGTTTGAACTTTTTCTCAACCGCTTTGACTTCTGCTTCTGCCATGTTTAGACCTCCAACTAGGTTGGTTGTGAGAATATCCTGGGACGGGGGTTAAATGGACTTATAAGACTCATAAGACCTGATAAGTCCCATAAGTCCCATTCATGATTGGATGTGATAAATCCGCGTCTACTGCGGACCGCCGTCCTGTTCGGCGATTATTCGCTGCGCATTTCGTAGAGCCTGTTCAATGGCTTCGAGCATCGCCAGCGTTTCCGATTCTGAACTTTGCGGGGTTTCGAACTCGTCCGGTTCCCAATAGTCGAGTACGCATACGGCGCAGCCGGTTCCGCAGCAAGGCGGCATAGACGATGACCGTTCGACGCCGGGCGACGCGTCGCGCTGCGCCTGAAATCGCTCTAACTGCATAGCTGTATTTGTTGTGTCGCTCACGGTCGAAAAGCTCAAGGCCAGGGCGGAATATTAAGTAATGCCCTCAACCCTGTCAATTGCGCTTACCGAGGTTAATAACTCCGCTTGTAACGCTTAGCGGCCTTTAGTATGCTTCACGCGCGTCCTCCCCCGGCGTGTCTCAATCGGTTGAGACGATTGCGCCCCGTTTTTGAATAGCTAGTTTGAAACTCTCAAAGCGCGTCTAGGCCGATGCGAGCGGCCCTGCACTTATGTGTTGTCCCCTGATTAGTCCAGGAGGGTCGCCAACAATGAGGTATTGTCAGGTTTGTCATCGTTGTTTCGGAGACGGCGCGGAGTATTGCCTCTTCGATCAGACTCCCACGTTTCTCGTCGATCAGCTTCCGGTTGTCATCGACGGCAAGTACCGCCTGGAGCGGTTGATCGCGCACGGCGGCATGGGGTCGGTCTATCGGGCGGTCCATCAGCAGCTCGAACGCAACGTCGCGATCAAGATTCTGCGCGCCGAATTCCTCGCCGACCACGTCATCGCCGAACGGTTCAACCGCGAGGCCCGCGCCGCCGCGAAATTGAAACACCCGAACATCGTCGCCATTTATGACTTCGGCTTCATGCTGAACGGCGGCGCGTATCTGGTGATGGAGTTGATAGAGGGGCGTAGCCTGCGCGAGGAGTTGCGGACCCATTCGGCGGGGCATGGGCAGATGCGGCCTGAACGGGCGGTCGCGATCATGACTCAGGTTTGCGCCGGCATCGAAGCCGCTCACCGCCAGGGCATCATTCACCGCGACCTCAAACCGGACAACGTTATGATCGAGGCCACGGCCGAGGCGACGGAGCGGGTCCTGGTGCTCGATTTCGGCATCGCGAAGTTGAAAGACCTCGACCAGGGAGTGCAGGGCCTCACCGACGAAAACATGGTCGTCGGGACTCCGAACTACGTTTCACCGGAACAGTGCACGGGCCAGGCGGTTGACGCGCGCTCGGACATCTACAGCCTGGGCGTGATCCTCTACGAGATGCTCACGGGCCGGACCCCCTTTACGGATCAAAACACTGCCTCTCTTCTGCTGCGCCATTTGCAGGAGCCTCCGACTCCGCCTACCCGGTTCCGCGAGGGATTGGACAGGGAACTGGAACAGGTCGTCCTGCGCGCGCTGGCGAAGAATCCGAATCACCGCTTCTCGTCCGCCGCCCAATTCGCCGAACACCTCTCCGCCGCCGTGAAATCTTCACGACGCCCCGTCGAAGACGTCCAGGAAGGGTTTGATGATGAGGACGAGACCCGCTCCCGCAGACCTGCGATCGTCGCCGACGAATTGACCGGCGTTCAACCGAGTCCCGTCTTCGAGCCGGCCGGCTTGCAACTAATCCCTGTTCCCGACGCTTTTTTGTTCGACTCGTCGGATTCGATTGAAAACGCATCGATCGCGGACATGGCAGTCAGGCCGCCGACTCTCCTGATCGAGAGACAATCGAGAACGAAATTCCATGTGGCGGTGGGCGCCGCGGTGCTGGTCTTATTAGGCTCCATCGGCTATCTTTTGTTCAACGAATGGCGGGCCAAAGCCGATGATACCGCCGGGGCGACCGCATCGAAATCCGGCGGCTCCGACAACGGCCAGGGATCTGGAAGTCCAGACTCATCGGCCGCAAATTCCGTAGGCGGAGCAAACGGCGTGAAGCGACCCGATGGCGCCGAATTGAGCGGGGGAAAAACACTGCCGGCGTCTTACGTCAAGAGCGATGCGAAGGCCGACAGGCCATCCTCTGGTAGCGGGGGCGGAAGCGCTGGCGAAAGCGCGGAGCGCGAAGTGAGATCGGTCTATGACCAATGGGTGAGGTCGTCTGTCGGCCGCAATTGGGAAAAGCATATGAGTTTCTACGCCGACCGCGCCGACTATTTTCGTGACGGAAAATTGACGCGCGCGCAGATCAAGGCGCGCAAGCGCCAGGTCTTCGGCGCTCTCGATTATTATTCATTGAAATTCACGCAGTCTCCGCAGATTCGACTTAGGAAGGTGGACGGCGCGCAAGTGGCCGAAGTGAAATTCGACAGGCAATGGCTGCTCAAGCGTAATCGCAAGAAGATCGAAGGCAAGGCGCATGGCTTGATTACGCTGCGCCGTGAGGCGCGTGGCTGGCGCATCGTCAGCGAAAGACAGATCAAATAACTAAGCGCTGCGCCGCGCGCGTGAGCGGGCGGCTGGCGCAGCGACAGCAAAGACAAATCAAATAAATAGCGGGGGAAACAACCCTGCCCAGTAGCGCAGGCATCTTCGCCTGCTCATTTCCGAACCGAAAAAGCGGCGCCCGCAAAATTCGAGCGGGCGCCCGACTCTACTCGACAAATCAAATCTTGCCCGGTCCGTAGGGACAGGCTTCGAGCAAACTTATGAATACGAAACGAGGACTTTTTTTCGCATTTTTGTGCGCGGCAACGGTCGGCGTCTTTGCGCTTGCGCTGATCGTCGCGTCGTTTGCTCGACCGGGCGTTTTCCGATCGATCCTGTTCGGAAGGGGGAGTTTGGGCCGGGGGCTGGCCAGTAGCGATTTCGGCGGCTCCAACGCCGAGGTCGTCGCGAAGGCGAATCCGGGTGTGGTGACCGTGTTGGCGACGCGGGCGATTCCGGCGGGAGAGGACGCCGGCGCCGGGGAGACGGCCCAGGAAGGCCGGGTGCAGCGGGGCACGGGGGCAGGTTTCGTAGTCGATCCAGAAGGTTTGATCGTCACCAATCAGCACGTGGTCGCGAACGCCGACCGCATCCGCGTGAAACTCCACGACGGCCGGACTCAAGCCGCGACGGTGATAGGCGCCGACAACGCCACCGATCTGGCCCTCCTCCAAATCGCCGTGAACGGCCTGACGCCGCTTCAGTTGGGCGATTCCGACGCGCTCCGCGTGGGCGACTCCGTGATCGCCATCGGCAATCCGCTCGAATACGAGCGTTCGGTCACGGCGGGCATCGTCTCCGCGCTGGGCCGGAAGGTTTACGAGGCCGAGCCGTTCGAGAATTTCATTCAGACCGACGCCGCGATAAACCGCGGCAACTCCGGCGGCCCGCTCCTTAATAAGCGCGGCGAAGTGATCGGCGTCAACACGGTGATCCGCAGCGACGGCCGCGGCATCAGCTTCGCCGTGCCGAGCAACGTGGTCAAACGCGTCGTCGCGCAATTGCGCGCTCAAGGCTATGTCGCGCGCGGCTATCTCGGGCTGACCCCGGTCAGCCTGACGCCGGAGCTCCGCGAGGGACTCGGACTGGGCGATCTTCAGGGAGTCGTCGTCGCCGACGTCTCGAACGACTTTCCGGCGGAGCGGGCGGGCATTCGACCTTACGACGTGGTCACTCATTTCAACGGCCGTACGATCACTCAGGCGGACGATTTCTTCGCATGCGTCGCCAACTCGGCGCCGCAGCAGCGGGTTGAAATCACTGTCGTGCGGGGCGGACAGCCGATGAAGTTCTATCCGACGTTGGAGCTACGACCCATCGACGTTACCGCCAACTCGCCCAAAGTTCGGCCGGCTTCCGATAAAAGAGGGCAGGCGGGCGGACAGAACGCCGACCTTCTGCTCGGATTCTCCGTGCGCGAGAACACCCCCGAATCCTTGCGCGATTTGCGTATCGGTAAGATGCCCGACGGGATCGTGGGCGGCGTGATCGTTTCGGACGTCGACCCGCTAGGCCCCGCCGCCGATTCGCGCCTCTCGACCGGCTACGTCATCCTCGAAGCCAATCGCCGGCCGATTCGATGCCTCGAAGATTTTCAGAAAGCCACCTCGCATTTGCGCGAAGGCGATATTCTGGTCATCCGTTTTACCAGCCCTAACCAGCGCGCCATCCAATTCGCCGCGATCAAGGTCGGGGAGAGCTAAATAGGAACGAACCATAGTGGGACAGACTTTACAGCGGTTTTCATTTGGATTAATAGCCACAGAGCTCACAGAGGACACAGAGGACATAATGATTTCTCTGTGTTCTCTGTGAGCTCTGTGGCTAACAGTCTTCATACATTTGAAAACCGGTATGGTCTGTCCTCCCACAATTCAGGACACGGACAGACTAAAGTCTGTCCCACTGTTGGCTGCTCTGATTTTCAATGGCAAATCAGTTTGACGTGTTAATCATCGGCGCCGGGCATAACGGCCTGGTCGCCGCCGGCTATCTGGCGCGCGCGGGTTTGAAAGTCGCGGCGCTTGAGCGTCGCCCGGTTCTGGGCGGGGCATGTGTGACTGAAGAGGTCTGGCCCGGATTCAAGGTCTCGACGCTCTCGTACCTCTGCAGCCTGCTCCAGCCGCGAATTGTCCAGGAACTGGACCTGAGAGCTTTCGGCTATCACATTTACCCCAAAGACCCTTCGTTCTTTACGGCCTTTCCAGATGGCCGCCACATCTTCTTCTGGCAGGACATGGCGAAGACGGTCGCGGAGATCGCCAAATTTTCAAGGCGCGACGCCGAATACTACCCGAGATATGAAGAGGAGCTTGCCCGGCTTGCCGAATGGGTCGAATCGCTGCTGCTCGAAACGCCGCCGAACATCGTGCGGCGACGTTTGAGCGATCTGGCTTCGCTCGGCAAGTTCGGTCTCCGAGCGCTCAAACTCGGCGACGAGGGCGTTACGCGAATGGTCAAGATCATGACCCAGAGCGTGCGCGACTTCCTTGACGAGCGTTTTGAATCGGAGGAGATTAAGACGACGCTGGCGACCGACGGCGTGATCGGGACCAACGGCGGGCCTGCGACGCCGGGCACCGCCTACATCCTGTTACATCACGTGATGGGGGGGGCGGCGGGCGCGCGTGGACTGTGGGGATTCATACGCGGCGGGATGGGCGCCATCAGCGGCGCGCTGGCGAGGTCCGCCGAATCGAAGGGCGCGGTGATTCGCGCGAACGCCGAGGTCGAACGAGTCCTGATAAAAGACGGCAAAGCATATGGAGTCGCGCTCAAGAGCGGCGAGGAGATTCACGCCAAAGTCGTGGTCTCAAACGCCGACCCTAAGCGCACATTTTTGGGTCTTGTCGAGCGCTGCCATCTCGACGAAGATTTCCGCCGCTCGATAGAGAACTTTCGCGTTGAAGGCTCGTCGTTCAAGATCAATTTGGCGCTCGACGGTCTGCCCGATTTCACGGCCTATCCGAACAAGGGCGCCCGCGAGCCGGGCCTGCCGCACCGGACCACGATGCACGTCTGCCCGACTATGGATTACGTCGACCGCGCCTGGGAAGACGCCAAGCAGGGAAGGCCGTCAACCAATCCGATGCTCGAATGCACCATCCCTACGGCTTACGACGATTCGATCGCGCCGCCGGGCAAGCACATCATGTGCATATTCGCTCAATACGCGCCCTATACGCTCAAGGACGCCGCCTGGGATCAGGCGATGAAAGAGCGGTTCGCCGACCGCTGCATTGACGCCCTGGCCGAATACGCGCCGAACATCAAAAACATCACCCTGCATCGTCAGGTGATTTCGCCACTCGACATGGAGCGGGAGTATGGCTTGACTGGCGGCAACATCTTTCACGGCGAGATGGACCTCGACCAATTGTTCTTCATGCGCCCCGTGGCCGGGTGGGCGAAGTACCGAACCCCGATCCGGAACCTTTATTTATGCGGTTCGGGCACGCATCCGGGCGGAGGCGTGATGGGCGCGCCGGGATTAAACGCCGCGCGCGAGATATTACGTGATTTGAGGGGATGGGGAGTGGGGAGTGGGGAATAGGGAGTGGGGGATAAGGAAGTTACTTCCCAGACTCCCCACCCCCCACTCCCCACTCCCCACTCTCCATTCCCAAGGAGCCTTATGGACGCTTCAACAATAGGATTCGTGGTTCTCGCGATCATCGTCCTTCTGATCATCGCGCGCGTTGTTTACCGCCTCCTGCTGGGCCAGGGGATGACCGAGACGCTGATCGACAGCGACAACAAGGCCGCCGCGGTTTCGTTAGGCGGGTTCCTGCTCGGCGTGATTCAGGTGGTCATTCCGGTGTTGACGGGGCCGAGCCACTCGTTCTGGGCCGACGTCAAAGGCGTCGCGGCGTACGGCATAGGCGGCATCATCGCAATGGCCGTGGCCGGCGTGATCTTCGAGCAGTACAGTCGCTGGGTGGGCGCGCCGCTGCGCGAAGAGATCGCCGCGGGCAATCTCTCGGCGGGGATCATTGACGGCGCCATCTTCTTCGCTTCGAGCCAGATCGTGGCCGGGGCGCTGAGCGGTGACGGCGGCTCGATTGTCCCGACGATAATTTTCTGGGCCGCGGGGGTCGTCGCGCTGATCGTCTTCACGCACATTTTCCGCTCGCTCACTTCGTATAACGACGCCGAATCGGTCAAATCGAATAACGTCGCTGCGGCGCTCGGCTGCGCCGGATTGATCATCGCGATAGGGATCATGGCCGGCTACGCCGTGGCGGGCAATTTCACCGGATACGCTCAGGGCTTCCGCGATTTCGGCCTGATGATGCTCGCGACCGTCGCGCTCTACCCCGTGCGACAGATCGTCGTGCAGATGCTGTTTCTGGGCGGCGGGTTCAGCTTCCGCCAGGGGAGGCTCGATCACGAGATCGCCCAGGATCGCAACGTCGGCGCAGGTTTGCTCGAAGCGGTCGGCTATATCGCCACTGCGCTGGTCGTCACGCGCCTCTTTTGAATCAGTACCGCGAGCGGTAGAGTGGGACAGACTTTAGTCTGTCCGTGGCTTGGATCGAGGACGGACAGACTAAAGTCTGTCCCACTCTACCGCTCGCAGCACTGACTCGACGCGGCGCAAATCAGGCCTCCAATCCGAAGAGGGAATTGTCAAACACCCGCCACCAAGCCTAGCGGCTATGGTGGGGGCTTGGGAGATGTGAACAAGCCCGTTTGACCAGACCCAGCCAGGGCGAGAGAGTCACTCTTTCGCTATCGGGCTACGTTATTTGAGTTAGAACACC
>WNFU01003056.1_pt1 | contig 40457 bp, 38 predicted proteins | sample 5400121 | NCBI WGS metagenome assembly WNFU01 (sample SAMN13153360, study PRJNA577476) | soil metagenome | isolation source: 100 cm soil or saprolite under grassland replicate 1 | place: USA:California | collected 2016-06-15
GTGGTGTGGGCCGACACCAGGAGCAGGGGAGGCGCGGTCGAGGAGGACGTGTACTTCGGCACCGGCTAGTCCACCTCGGTTGCCCGGAGTGCGGGCTTGGCCTCGCACCGGGAGAGGAGATGAGCGGAGGGGCCGGCGAAGAGCCGGCCCCTTCGTTTCGTGATTTCAGTGATCGCTTCGGCTGGTGAAGTTGAAGCTCGAGATCTTCAGGGCGGGAACCCGGGAGGCGGCGAAGAAGAACTCGCTGGCGAGCTGCGATTCCCGGCCGATCATCTCCACCTTCGACAGGGCCTCCAGGATCGATTGGGTGAACCGGAGGTTCTTGACGGGATGCCGGACCTTGCCGTCCTCGACGAGCCACGTGCCGTCCCTGGTCATGCCGGTGATCACGGTCTCGATCGGGTGCACGATGTTCGAGTAGTGGAAGCGGGTGATCAGCAGTCCTCGCTTCGTGGCCACCACCATCTCCTCGACCGAGCTATCCCCGGTCTGCAGGAACAGGTTCAGAGGGAACGGGCCCTCGGGGTTGGGGGGCGGCAGGGCGTGGCCGGTCGACTCGGTTCCAGCCATCTTGGCGCTCCGCCGGTCGTGCACGCCTAAACGGAACACGCCCCGTTCGATGAGTGATACCCGCCGCTTCGGGGTGCCCTCGAAGTCGAACGGGATCCCGATGGTCTCTGCGGAGAGTGCGTCGTCGTAGATGTGGATCGACTCGGCGCAGACGCGCTGGCCCTCCTTGCCGGAGAAAGGTGACCGGCCTTCCACGATAGCCCGGCCCCCGAAACCGATGTAGGAGAGGAAGGCCACGAGCGTGTCCACGGCCATCGGCTCCAGCACCACTTCGTACCGTCCGGGCTCGAGGTCGCGGGGCTTCTGGCTGGCTCGCGCCTTCTGGAAAGCGCGGCGCCCGACGGTCTCGGGGTCGATCTCATCCACGCGCGCGGCGGCCTGCTCGGCCGTCCCGGCGCCTCCGTCACCTCCGGAGACCACGGTGGACAGGGCGGTCTGCGTGTAGGGCGCGTAGCAAAACTGGCCTTCAGAATTGGCCAGGGCCACCTCGACCGCGCCGGTCTCGAACGCTCCTGCCCCCCGAAACCCTCCCTCGAGTTGGCCGATCAGGGCCGCCACGCCGTCGGCCCGCTGCTCCGGGGTCGTCTCGGCGGTGGCGGGATCGTAGGCGCCGGGCCGCTCTGGGACCTTCGCGGGCGGAGTCAGGCCGGGGAACATTGGGTCGGGGACCGCCACCCTGGCCATCTCCAGCGCGCTCCCGGCCGCGGAACGAGCCCCGTCCTTGGTGAAGTCGTTGGTGGCGGCCACCCCCGTCCGGCCGTCGGTCACCACCCGCACCCGCAACCCGGTGTCTTCCCGCCACGTGCTCTGATGGATGGAGGACTTGGCGAAGCGGGTGAGGCCTCCCCACCCGTGCATCAACAGCACCTCGACGGCGTCGGCCCCGGGGAGGTCGAGAGCCGAATCGGCGATCGCCCGGACGTCTTCGGGGCCGATGAGGTCCGCCACTTCAGCGCACTCCCACCTGGACGTTCCGGAACCGGGCGGGAGGGGCGCCGTGGCCGACGCGGGCCGTCTGGCCCGGCTGGCCCTTCCCGCAGTTCGGCGTCCCCCACAGCACCCACTCCTCCGCCCCGCCCACCGCGTCGCAGGAACCCCAGAATCGGGTGGTGATCCCAGCGTAGTTGGGGTTCCTGTAGAGGTCGGTGAGCTTGCCGTCCTTGATCCGGCGGGCTACCTCGCATCCGAACTGGAAGTTCACGCGCTTGTCATCGATCGACCACGACGTGTTCGTGGTCATGAAGATGCCGTCCTTCGTGTCGCCCAGGATCTCGCCGATCGTCCCTTCGCCGGGCTCGAGGTTGATGTTGGTCATGCGGATGAGCGGGAGGTTCTCCCACCCGTCGGCCCGCATGGCGCCCGTCGACGATCCGCCCACGACTGGGGCCGTCTCCCTGCTCGAGAGGAACTGCTGGAAGACACCTCCCTCGATCAGGGGGACTCGTTGGGCCGGGACGCCTTCGTCGTCGAAGGCGAAGCTCCCCAACCCGCCCGGGAGCGTGGCGTCACCGGTGATGGTGACGAGGTCGCTGGCGTAGCGCAGCGTGCCCCGGTCCTCGGGTCCGACGAAGGAGGTCCCGGCGTAGGCCTCTTCCATCTTGAGCACCCGGTCGAGCTCGAGGGGGTGCCCCACGGACTCGTGGACCTGCATGATCACCTGGTTGCTATCGAGGACGAGCGTCGTCACCTCGCTCGGGCAGTCCTTCGCCGAGAGGAGCTCGACGGCTTCCCGCCCCGTCCGCTCGGCCTCCTCGACCAGCCGAAGGGTTCGGATGTGCTCGTAGCCCGCGGCCCGGAGGTGTCCCCGGAACGAGTTGGGGAAGGACCGCCGCTGGACCTCGCGGTCCCGGATGGCGGTGGCCTCGATGCCGCCTCCCGAGTTGACGATGGTCTGGTCGATGGCGGCACCTTCGCTCGAGGCGAAGACCGTGTGCCGGCGGAAGAAGTCCAGCGAGGCCTCCCCGAAGGCGACACCATCGACCCCCTGCAGGCGGCGGCTGGCCTCCATAAGCAGCGCCACCTTCTCGTCGAGGGGGACGGCGAAGGGATCCTCGAGCAACGAGGTCGACCACCGGGCCTGGGCGGGCTCAACCTCCGCCAGCCGGACCGGTTCCATGGGCAGACGCGAGGCCGCGCGGGCGATGGCTACTGCGAGGGCCGCCGTCCGCTCGATCTCGTCGTCGGTGGGGCGGGCCGTCGCTGCGAACCCCCAGTAGCCGCCGGCCAGGACCCGAATGCCGATGCCTTGGGAGAACGACCGGTCGATGCCCTCCATCTCCTGGTTGCGGACGGTGAGGGATTCGGATTCGTCGGAGCCGAATCGGGCGTCGGCGTAGTCGGCGCCCGCCCTTCGAGCGGCCTCTACAGCTTGTTGGACGACCTCGAGCACAGCACGACCTCCCGGCTGGGTGCGGATGCGGCGCCGAAGCCTATCGCACGGTCCCGACGACGGGCCACTGCCCCTCCGGGCAAAGCGGCCATTTGCACCTTCGAATTTCTCGATCGAGGCAGACGAATGAGGCGTCTCGCACGTAGACTTCTTCGGCTTTAAACTCCGTGGCCGGCCCAGTCGCGTTCCGGCCGGCCAGACCGATCCACGAAGGGAGGAGAGGATGGCTTCATCACTCACCAGGCGACGCCTGGCCCGCATCTCGGTGGTTCCCGGCGCCATTGCCCTGGTCTTGGCGCTCGCTGGGAGCGCGCTCGCGGCGGTCCCGGTGACCAAGGTCAGCACCGATCCGTATACGAACACCTCGAGCTATCACCAGACCGAGCTCGAGCCCGACACGTTCTCGTTCGGCAGCACGATCGTCGGGGTGTTCCAGACGGGACGATTCACAGATGGCGGGGCCAACAACATCGGGTGGGCAACCTCCACCGACAATGGGGCGACCTGGACGAACGGGTTCCTTCCCAGCACCACGCAGTACTCGAACCCGCCTGGCCCTTGGAACCGGATCAGCGACCCCTCGGTCGCCTACGACCCCAAGCACGACGTCTGGATCATCGTCGGGCTGGCCATCGACTTCAACGTGATCGGCAAGGCCGTCCTGGCAAGCCGGTCCTTCGACGGCGGGCTGACCTGGCAGGCGCCGGTGACGGTCTCGCAGGGTGGAGGCGGGTCGTTCTACGACAAGGAGTGGATCACCTGCGACACGACCTCATCGAGTTCGTTCTACGGCAACTGCTACGTCCAGTGGGACGACTTCTTTCAGGGCAACGCGCTGAAGATGAGCCGGTCGACCGACGGCGGGGCCACGTGGACGCCTTCCTCGGTCCCCGGCGCGTCGGTAATCGGTGGCCAGCCGGTGGTGCAGGCCAACGGCACGGTGGTCATGCCCATCACGGCCAACGGCCTGCAATCGTTCGTCTCCACCAACGGCGGCGTGAGCTATACGGGCCCCTTCACGATCGGCTCGATCATCGCTCACGGCGCCACCAACATGCGCGACGGCACAGGCTTGGCCTCGGCGGAGGTGGACGGGGGCGGGAAGGTGTACGTCGCATGGTCCGACTGCCGGTTCCGAAGCAGCTGCCAGGCCGACGACATCGTGTTCAGCACCTCGACCGATGGCATGACGTGGAGCTCCGTCAAGAAAGTGCCGATCGTCGGGACGAACAGCCCGGTCGAGATCTTCCTTCTGGGGATGGGGGTCGACCACGCTACGCAGGGGAACACCGCTCACCTCGGTGTGACCTTCTACATGATGCCGACGAACAACTGCAACTCATCCACGTGCACGATCAACGCCGGGTTCGTCTCATCGACGAACGCAGGGCAGACGTGGTCGGCGCCGGTGAAGGTGCTCGGTCCCATCAAGCAGACGGGCCTGCCCAGCGCGGGTGGCTACTTCCTGGGTGACTACATGTCGACCTCGTTCGGATCGAACGGGAAGGCCTACCCGGTGTTCGCCAACGCGAGGGGCTCCAACTGCGTCCTGGGCCAGATCACCTCGTGCCACGAATTCATGGTCAGCCCGACCAATGGGCTCGCTGCGCTGGGTGGCACGATCCCGGCCGGCCACGAGGTCGTGGCCACGGGCTCGGCCCCGCGTCCCACGGGAAGACTGGGGACGGCGTTCTAGGGCGACGCCAGGTAGCGCGGTAGGGGCGGCGGCGGGCCGATGGCCCGCCGCCGCTCTCGTCTACGCTCCGAACCGGTCCTTCAGGTAGCGTTCGTTCGGCGAGAAGGCCCCACACCCCCCGGAGGCTGGGCACGATGGGCACGCTCGACGGGAAGGTCGCGGTCATTACCGGTGCCGGGCGGGGCATCGGCCGGGGCGAAGCGCTGTTGTTCGCCAGGGAAGGAGCCCGGGTCGTGGTGAACGATCTGGGCGGGGAGTGGGACGGAACCGGAGCCGACCCCCGGGCCGCCTCCCAAGTGGTCGAAGAGGTCAAGGCCGCAGGCGGCGAGGCAGTCTCGCACTTCGAGGACATCTCCGAACCCTCTGGCGCCGATTCGCTGATCCGGCTGGCACTGGACACATGGGGACGGCTCGACGTGGCGGTCAACAACGCGGGGATCCTCCGCGACAAGATGGTCTTCAACATGTCGGTGGAAGACTGGGACGCTGTCATGAAGGTCCACTTGCGCGGGCACTTCCTGGTCACGAGGGCGGCGTGTGCCCACTGGCGGGAGCGGTCCAAGGCCGGCGAGCAGGTCAGTGGCCGGATCGTCAATACGTCATCCACCTCGGGCATCCTTGGCAACGTGGGGCAGTCGAATTACGGGGCTGCCAAGGCCGGCATCGCCGCGTTCAGCTACATCGTAGCGATGGAGATGGCCCGGTACGGGGTCACCGTGAACGCTATCGCCCCCGGCGCGCGGACCCGCCTCACCGAAAAGACCTTCGGTGACCTCTCGCTGCCCGAAGGGCAGTTCGACGCGCTGGCCCCCGAGAACGTCGCCCCCCTGGTCGCCTTCCTGGCCAGCGACGCGGCCGCCCACATCACGGGGCAGGTCTTCTACGTCCAGGGCGGCCTGGTCCAGCTCTACCAGGGGTGGACGCCGGTGGCCGAGATCCAGAAGGACGATCGTTGGACCCCGTCCGAGCTGGCAGGGCGCGTGGGGCGGCTGTTCGAAGGCCGGCCCAGCGCGTACTCGCCCCTGCGCTCGCCGTTGCGGCAGGTGGCGGGCCTGGGAGGAACCCCGGGCACCCCCCCGTCCTGATGAGCACCTACTTCGCGGACGTCACCCTTTTCGACGGGCGATCCGTTCGCCGACGACAGGGCCTCCTGGCGAGCGAGGGCCGGATCGGGTGGGCCGGCTCGCATACTCGGGCGCCAAAGGACGCGCGAAAGGCTTCAGCGATCGAGGGATCGGGCCGGACGCTCACGCCGGGCCTGATCGACTGCCACGTGCACCTCTGCTTCGACGGTGGGGCGGACTTCGTGGCCGAAGCGGCAGTGACCGAGGCGTATGCCGCGGTGAAGTGCGTCGGCAACGCGGCCCGGCAGATCGCCGCCGGAGTCACCACGGTCCGAGACCTCGGGGGGCTCGGTGCCGTCGTCTGCGAGGTGGCCAACGCCATCGCCGACGGACGCGTGCTGGGGCCACGCGTTCTTGCTTCCGGGCAGGCGCTCACGATCACCGGCGGCCACGGATGGACGTCGTTCGCTCGGCAAGTGGACGGCCCAGACGGCGTCCGCACGGCGGTTCGCGAGCAGATCCGAGCCGGCGCGCGATCGATCAAGATCGTCGCCACGGGCGGCGTACTCACCGCGGGCATCCCCGTGGACTTCGCGGCCTTCACGCCCGAAGAGATCGAGGCCGCCGTCGACGAGGCCCACAAGTGGGGGCTCCCCATCGCCGCCCATGCCATCGGCCGAACCGGCATCGACCATTGCGTGCGGGCGGGCGTGGACTCGATCGAGCACGGTGCCCAGATGAGCGCCGAATCGGCCAGGCAGATGAAGGAGAAGGGGATCTTCCAGGTCCCCACCATCAGCGCCCTCCGGGGCATCGTCGATCACCCCGAGGACGTGCCCGCCTATGCCGTGGAGAAAGGGAAGCAGATTCTCGAGGTGGCGCAGGATGCGTTCCGGCGGGCGGTTCGGCTCGGTGTTCGTGTCGCCTGCGGAACGGACGCCGGGACGCCGCACAATCCGCACGGCAGCGCGCCCCGCGAGGTGATGCGGATGGTGGAATGGGGCCTTCCGCCGCTGAAAGCGTTGCAGGCCGCGACGGCCAACGCCGCCGAGCTCCTGCGAGTTCCGGAAGTCGGCACAGCCGAGGCGGGCAAGTCCGCGGACCTGGTCCTGTGGCAGGAGGACCCCCTGGAGGACGTCTCGGCCTTGTTGGCCCCGCGGCTGGTCATGAAGGCCGGGCAGGTCGTCTTCGAGTCCCACTGACCTCCCGACTCCGGCGGGTTCGATGGGCTGGTGCGTTTTCCCTGCTCAGACGGTGTCAGACCCTGCCTCTACAGTCGCGGGACGGAACAAAGACGGAACTCGAGGAAGGAGCGCTCGTGCTCGGGTACGTGGTCCTCGCCATCGTCGCTGTGGCCCTGGTGGCGGGCTGGTTGGCGGCCGCCGCCCTCCGCCGGGTCCTCGATGCGCGGCTCGCCTCGACCGACGCGGAGGTGCGGCGGCTGACCGACGCGTCCCTGCTCGGTGACCGAGGGGCGAGGGAGGTCCGGCAGGAGGTTTCCGCGGTTCGCGAGGTCCTCGACCGGATCCAGGTGCGGGCGGAGGAACGCCGGGAACGCGAGGAGCAGGCGTGGGCGCACCTGCAAAGGATGTCGTCCGTCCTGTCCGGTTCGCGGCTGGTCGGAAGGGCGGGCGAGCGCGTCCTCGACGAGGTGCTTCGTTCCCTCCCACCCTCGATGCTCGAACGGGACTTCCGAGTGAACGGCCGCGTCGTGGAGTTCGCGCTGGTCCTTCCCGACGGCAAGCGCCTCCCGATCGACTCCAAGTGGCTGGCCGAGCGGGAGCTGCAGCTTCTGGATGGTCTCGCGGAAGGCGAGGAACGTGAGCGGGCGGTGTTCGCAGTCGAGCGCATCGTTGCCAGGCGCGCCAAGGAGGTCAGCGGGTACCGCGACCTATCGCTCACCGCGCCCCTGGCAGTGGCCGCCGTGCCGGACGCCGCCTACGCCGTCCTGCGTCGTGCGCACGTGGACGCCTATCGGGTGGGCGTCATCGTCGTCCCGTACTCCACGGCGCTGCCGATCGTGCTGGCCCTGCATGTCCTCGCCTCGCGACTGGGCGGAGTAGGCGACGTGCAGTCCTGTCTGGCCGACGTCGGCGCCGTCTTGGACGCGATGGAAGCGACCCTCGAGAACAAGCTCGAACGGGCCTCCACCATGCTCGCCAACGGCACAGGGGAGCTACGGGGGCACGTGGGGCAGGCCCGAACCGCAGTGGCCCGGGCGCGTGAGCACGGCCTGGATGCGATCTCTGCAGAACCACCGACCGCCGACGCCCATGGATCGCCGTGGCTGCTCGAGGTGGGTTGAACAGGCCTGCAGAAAGGCACCTGGGCTATCCTCCCAGGGCCGATGGACTTCTTCGAGGCCCTGAGGGGGCGCGGCTTCGTCCCCGAGCAGCAACGGGCAGACCGGGGCCTCCAGACGTTCTCCGCCAGGCCGAACCGCTTCCTCACCTATTGGGTCCATGCCTACGACGACGGGACGGCGCTGTTCACCTGGGAGTTCGCCGTCACCGATTACCTGCTGGAGCACGGGATGCAGCTCGGATCGGGCGAAGCCTTGAACACCTTCCTCTTTCCGGCCCAGGACGAACGAGGCGCCCAGGACCCCGCCTGGCTGGCCCACGCCATCGAGCTGGCCGAGGCCCGCCTGCGCGAGGTCAAGCTGGCGGACGTAGAGCCAGAGACCTCCCCGAGCTAGGGGGAGGTCGCGGCCTCGGTCTCCCGCGTGTGTCCCGGCCAGCCGTTGCCACCCCGAGTGGGGGCGATCGGGATCTTGATGGTGAACGTGCTTCCCTCCCTCGGGACGCTGGACACATCGACCGTTCCGCCAAGACTCGAGATGAGTTCCTTGACCAGACTCAGGCCAAGCCCCACACCGCTGTACCCTCGGGTCACCGAGGAATCGACCTGATAGAAGCGGTCGAAGATCCGGTCGAGATGCTCTTGGACGACTCCAATGCCTTGGTCCCGGACCGAGACCGCGACGGACTCTCCTTCTGTCCACGCGGTCACCTCGCACGAGGTCCCGGGCGAAGAGAACTTGAGAGCGTTGTCGATGAGGTTGGTCATGATCAGCTCGACCCGCTGCGGGTCGCTGACCACGACCGGAAGGTCCGGCGGCAGGGAGACCACCACTCGCCGCGCCCGCGGGCCAAGGGTTGCGAGCAGGTCCCGCATGACGTCCACCAGCGACACGGGTACGAGCGTCAGGCGGCCCCGCTCGTCTTCGATGCGAGAGGAGGCGAGGAGGTTCTCGACCAGGCGGGACAGCCGGTCGCCCTGTCGCTCGATCGCCTCGAGGAATTCCTCGCGAGCCGCAGGGTCGTCGGAGAACTCCGGTCGCCTGAGGGTCTTGGCGTAGCCGATGATCGAGGTGAGCGGCGTCCGGACCTCGTGGGAAGCCATAGCCACGAACCCGTCTTTGAGCTCGTTCAGTTCTCTCAGCTCTGCCACCCTCTGCTGCTCGCGCCCGAGGAGGCTCCGAAGCTGCTCGGCCTGTTCCGCCAGCGTGTCGTTCTGGCCCGAGAGCGTCTTGGCGACCCGTCGGGTGATCGGCAGGAGCAGCAGATACAGGGTGGCCAGGCCGAGCACGAGGGTGACGGTGAGCGTGCGGAAGAGCTGATTGACCGGTTGCTGTATCCCGGCGTAGTTTGTGTAAAGCTCGGCGACCGCATCGGGCACGCTGCTCCTGGAGCCCTGGAGATACAGCGGGACGTATGTTTCGAACAGCTTGGAGAATCGCTGACGCTCGAGGATGTTCTCGGGGTCGCTGAGGTCGCTCACCCCGCTGTGCGTCTCACCTGAGAACGCCTCCTCGAGGTCACCCTCTGGTCCGAAATTTCGGCCGATGAGGCTCGAATCGTCGGAGAAGAGGATGGTTCCGTCGCGGCGCCACAGCTTGAGGCGGACCACGGGCGGCTGGAGCAGCCGGCCTTGCACGACGGCGTTGAGCTGCCTGAACCGATCGCTCGCCGGGTCGATCGGGGAGACCACATCCTGGGGAGTGACCTCGTACGGGAGGATCGAATTGGCGACGAACAGCGCATGGTCGGTCGCGGCCTTCTCCTCCCGCTTGCGCAGTTGGCCCGAGATGCCGAACGCGAGGACGATCCCGATGACGATGAACGCGACCACGCTGGTGGCCGCGAACCTCGTGCCCAGGCGGGGGCTCTCGTAGAAGGCCATCGAATTGAGGTATCGGATGCCGTCGGCGGGGGATGGAGGACCGCCCGTCGGGAGGCTCGCCAGCCTCTTGGGCCCGCTCGCTGGGCGGTTGCACGAGGTTCGGATAGTCTGGCCTGGAGATGGAGTTCGAGCGGGCCATGATTGTCTACGCCCATCCCGACGACGCCGAGTTCGGCTCGGCGGGGACGGTGGCCTCCTGGACCCGAGCAGGGACCGAGGTCATGTATGTGTGCGTGACCGATGGCTCGGCGGGTTCGAACGAGCCCGAGGTGATCCGGGAGGAGCTAGCGGAGGTCCGAGAAGCCGAGCAACGGGCGGCGTGCGACGTCCTGGGAGTCACCGACTGCGTGTTCCTCGGCATCCCCGACGGCATGGTCGAGGTTACCCTGGACCTCCGCAGGTCCCTCACCCGCGAGGCCCGCCGGTTCCGCCCCGACGTACTGGTGGCTCCCGACCCCACCAGGTTCTGGGATGAGGAGCGTCGATACATCAATCACTCGGATCACCGCGCGGTGGGGCAGGCCTGCATGGCGGTGCTCAATCCGGACTCCTCCACCCGGCCTATGTTCCCGGAGCTCCTCGCGGAGGGCCTGGAGCCGTTCGAAATTCGCTACCTGTGGATTCCAACCTATGGCGGGGACGCCGATACCTACGTGGACATCACCGATACGATCGAGGTGAAGATCGAAGCTCTTCGCTGTCACAAGTCCCAGATCCACGACTGGCCGGTGGACGAGTGGCTCCGGGAGCGGGCACACAAGAGAGGAGAGCCAGCCGGCGTGGAATTCGCCGAATCCTTCAAGACGTTCAAGCTCCGAGAAGAGGAGCGATAGCCGATGGCGGACTACGACCCACTCGACGAGAGCGGCGAGGGTCATGGCGAGGAGGAAGACGAGGAGAATCGCCACGAGCTCTCCGAGGACGAACGCGAGAGCGTCGAGGCGGACCTCGAGGACCTCGACTCCATGCGGACGGTGTTCGAGCCACAGGGAGCCAAGGGCGTGGTCATCGCGTGCACCGAGTGCGGCGCGAACCACTACTACGGCTGGGAGCTCCTCAGGGAGAGCCTCGAGCACATGCTGGATACCGGTGAGCCTCGGGTGCACGAACCTGCGTACCAGCCGAAGGAAGACGACTACGTCGTGTGGGACTACGGCAAGGGCTACGTCGACGCCCTCTCCGACTCCGGCCTGGAGGCCGGGCCTCGCGTGGAGGTCACGTCTTGTGGTTGGTGCGAGACGCCCGTGGAGTCGCACTTCGCCTTCTGCCCGAAGTGCGGACGTCCCATGGCGGTACTCCGGCTCTACCGCGAGTTGCTCGACCGAGGGATGGACGAGCGCGACGCCCGGGCCATCCTCCTGCGAGCAGGCTTCGAGCCGTTCTCTTAGGATCGATCAGGCCGCGGGCTCGAGGATGCAGTCCTCCGGGGGCTTGTCCGGCCGGAGGCCTTTGAACGAAGGGGCGCGCAGCTTCCCGGCTGCGGTCATCTGTAGATACTCGACCTCGCACACGAGCTCGGGCCGGACCCACCGCGCGCCCCTGACCTTCCGAAGCGCTGGATCGGAGATGGCCGGCCGATCGGTCTCCAGCTCGGCAAGCCGGTCGAGGAGGATCTTGAGCATCCGGTCGGTGAACCCGGTTCCCACCTGGCCGACCCAGATGAGCTTCCCATCCCGGTAGGCCCCCAGCAACAGGGCCCCGAACGCGTCGCTTCGTCCCTTCTGGCCGGGCGTGGATCCGAGGATCACGCAGTCCTGCCGCTTCAAGATCTTGATCTTGCGCCAGTCCTCTGAGCGCCGGCCCGGCAGGTATTTGCTGGAGGCCCGCTTGCCGATCACACCTTCCAGCCCTAGTCCACGGGCCGCTTCGTAAAAGCGCTTGCCCTCGTCGGGCACCCAGTAGACGAGCCGCAGACCCTTGTCTTCCATCACGACCTCCTGGAGCCGTTGCCGGCGGCCCGACAGCGACTCGCTCGTGAGGTCCTGTCCGTCCAGCCACAGCACATCGAACGCCACCAGCTCGACGGGGATCTTCTTGCGGATTCGTTCGATGTCCCCCGGCGACGACAGGTTCATCCGCTGCTGCAACAGCTCGAAGGAGGTTTGGCCGCGCTCATCCGTGGCCACGATCTCACCGTCGATCACCACGTTGATCGCGTTGACCCTGCGGTACAGGCGCGACAGCTCCGGGTAGGTGGTCGTGTGGTCGCGGCCGGTCCGCGAGATCAGTCGAACGGACTCACCCTCGATGTAGAGAAGCGTCCGGACTCCGTCGAACTTCGGCTCGAACCACCACCCCGTCGCGTCGAAGGGCTCGTAGCCGCCCTGCGCCAGCATCGGGGTGAAGAGGGGTGGCCGCGCGAGGGGCTGCTCCTCGGACGCCTTGCCCATGAGGATCAGCCAGTCCCGGTCTCTGGTCTTCACGAGGTGGTATTCGCCACGGTATCGCTCCCCGTGCAGGCGGAAGCTGACCTTCTTGTCCGTCCACTCCAGGAGGTCGTAGGTTCCCCGGTCCCAGATCCGAACCTCCCCCGCGCCGTAATGCCCCTTCGGGATGGTCCCGGCGAAGGATCCGTATTCCATCGGATGGTCCTCGGTCTGGACCGCCAGGTGCCGCTCGCCCTTCACGAGTGGCAAGCCCTTGGGAACGGCCCACGACACCAGGACGCCCTCTCGCTCCAGCCGCAGGTCGTAGTGGAGCCTGGTAGCGTCGTGACGCTGGATGACGAAGGTGTTGCCGCCCGGCGAGGGAGCTCCTCCTGCGGGTTCGGGGGTGGCCTCGAAGTCGCGCATCTTGACGTACCGGGCGAGCTGGGGATCCTTGGAGCGAGTGACGGCTTCCTCGCTCTTCGACCGGCTCCTCGATCGGCTCGCGGCGGGGGCGGGCGAGGGCGTCGGTGAGGCCTTCTTCCTCCCGGCCGGTTCGAGGCGATGCGACGCGGTGGGGGGCATCTGGTCGTCGCGCGGAACACCCATGGCGACGAGCGCCTCGGAGATGTCCTGCGGCTTCTCGAGCACGCCACGGAACGGATCGGTCCTCTTCAACCGCTTCCACGCCGAGGCGATGGTGAAATCCTGAGGCCGAACGGCTCCCGTCTCCACCTCCTTCCACGTGAGCGGCATCGAGACGGTGGCCCCAGGCTCGGGTCGCGCGGAGTAGACGGCGGCGATGTTGGCCCCTACCCGATTCATGTTGTGATCGATGAAGACCTTGCCGGAGCGCTTCCGGACCTCCCATTCCATGGTCACACGAGCCGGGTCGGCCTGGCGGATCAACTGACCGACCCGTCCGACGAACTCGCGGACCTGTGTGTAGGTGAAGCCGGGGACGATCGGCACGTAGACCTGCATGCCGGTCGCTCCGGACGTCTTGGGGTAGGCGGTGAGCCCCAGCCGCTTGCATGCGACCCGCACCAATGACGCCACTGCCAGCACGTCCTCGAACACGGCCGGAGGAAACGGATCGAGATCGAAGAAGAGATAGTCCGGCGATTCGATGGATCCGCACCGCGAGTGCAGAGGGTGGAACTCGATGCATCCGAGGTTGGCCATGAACAGCAAGCCGACGGCGTGCTCGACCATCAGGTAGTTGATGACCTCGTGCTTGGGGGGCCCCCACCGTCCGTCCCCGGTCCCGGCGCTCTCCACCGCGCACCGCGGCATCCAGTCGGGGGTGTGCGAGGGGGCCTCCTTCTCGTAGAAGAACTGGCCGGTGATGCCGTTCGGCATCCGTTTCATGGTCAGGGGCCGACCGGCCAGGTACGGGATGATGAGGGGGGCGACATTGAAGTAATAGGCGACCAGATCTCCCTTGGTGTACCCCTCGTCGGGCCAAAACACCTTGTCCAGGTTGGACAAGCGAAGCTCCTGCCCATCGACCACCATCCACCAGTGCTCGCCCTTCTTCTCGGCCAGAAGGGGCGTGGGGAACTCCACGGTGAAGGCCGGTCCGGAGCCCCGCTTTCCTGCCATGTTGCCATCGTATCGAGGAGACGAATCGAGGCGCGCCGAGCTGCCCGAGGGGTAGGAGGGCGGCAGTACAATGAGTGCTCCCCCGACTGGGGGCTGTTTCTTCCCTGGAGGTGTGTCATGCCGAGAGCCATGTGGAAAGGAGCGATCTCCTTCGGCCTGGTCTCCATCCCGGTCGGCTTGTTCCCAGCGACGGAGGAGAAGACGCTTCGCTTCAACCAGCTCCACGACGAGGACCACGGGCGCATCAAGTACAAGCGGGTGTGCGCCACCGATGGCGAGGAAGTTCCCTTCGAGCACATCGTGAAGGGATACGAGTACGAGAAGGACAAGTACGTCGTGCTCGAGGACGAGGACTTCGCCGCGGTTCCCGTACAGTCCAGCCGGGCCATCGACATCGTGCAGTTCGTCGACCTGGAGGAGATCGATCCTCTCTACTTCCAGAGGTCCTACTACGTGGTCCCCGAAGAGACGGGGGTGAAGGCGTACACGCTGCTCCGAAAGGCCATGGAGGAGGACGGCCGGGTGGCGGTGGCCAAGATCGCCCTGCGGGAGAAGGAGCACCTCTGCACGCTGCGCTTCAAAGACGCCGTCTTCGTACTGGAGACGATGTTCTGGCCGGACGAGATCCGGGTAACCGAGTTCGAGGTCCTCGACAAGAAGGTCGATGTCAGGCCGCAGGAAGTGCAGATGGCCAAGAGCCTCATCGACAACCTCACCGACGAGTTCAGCCCGTCGCAGTTCAAGGACGAATATCGGGAGGCGCTGCTCGGGATCGTCGAGAAGAAGATCGCGGGCGAGGAGATCGAGGTCATCGCGGAGCCCGAGGCGACCAAGGTGGTCGATCTGATGCAGGCGCTGAAGCAGTCGGTCGAGTCCACGAAGAAGAAGACGGCTCCGAAGAAGGCCGCCTCGCGGCAGAAGAAGGCGGCGGCGTCGTAGCAGGACCTCCTGGCGAGGGGTGCGTGCCTGGGATGAGCGGATGAAGCTGATCCTCGCGGTCATCAAGCCGCACCGGCTCGACGAGGTGAAGGAAGCCCTCCGCGAGATCGGGGTCAACGGGCTGACCTCCATCGAAGCACAAGGATTCGGCCGGCAGCGCGGCCACACCGAGATCTACCGCGGCGCCGAGTATCAGGTCGATTTCGTGCCGAAGGTGCAGATCGAGGTCGTAGCCGACGAGGACGAGGTCCAGGGCATCGTGGACGCGATCCTCAAGACCGCCCGGACGGGCAAGATCGGTGACGGCAAGATCTTCGTCCTGCCTGCAGAGCAGGTGTACCGCATCCGAACCGGGGAGATGGGGCCCGACGCGATCTGAGGCCCCGCCCGCCCTCGCCACTCTGAAGGCGGAGCTGGCTGCGCTCGACGCAGAACCGCTCGCCGGGGCCAGCGGTCTCGACCTCGCTCGCCGCCGGACCCGCGCGGTCGACGCGGCCGTCGGGGCGCTGTTCGCGCCATTCGGAGCGCCGGGGCTTGCCCTGGCGGCTCTCGGGGGCTACGGCCGGTGCGAGCTCACCCCAGGCTCCGACATCGACCTCCTGTTCCTCCATTCGGGTCTCCGCGAGGATGTCGTGCGGCGGGTGGTCGACGGGGTCCTCTATCCGCTGTGGGACGCAGGGATGCGGGTCAGCCACGCGGTCCGCACGGTGCAGGAGTGCGTCGCCGAGTCGCGGAAGGCGCTCTCCACACTGACCGCGCTGCTCGACGTTCGCGTCCTGGAGGGGAGCGAGGAACTCGTTGAAGCAGCGCGGAAGGCCGCCTTGCACATCGCGCGGGATGATCGGCGATCCTTTGCCCGTGAGCTCCTGGCAGAGCAGGTCGATCGAGATCGAAAGTTCGGCGCTCTGTGGAGAACAGTCCAACCCGACCTCAAGGAAGGAGTGGGAGGGCTCCGTGACGTTCAGGTCGTGCGATGGGTTGGGACGGTCGAGGATGCAGCCGGATCTGAGGAAAAGGTCGAATCTGCCCTTGAGTTCCTTCTGCGGGTGCGGATGGCCCTGCACGTGATCGGAGGTTCGGGGACCAACGGTTTGACGGTCGAGCTCCAAGGTCCGGTCGCGGCTTCTCTCGGCTACATCCAGACCGTCGGATGGGAATCTCGAGACGCCCTCATGCGGGACGTGTTCGCCGCTGCTCGACTCGTCCACGCCACGACCCTCGAAGTGACAAAGGTGGGGCCGCCACGACTGCCCCGCTCATTGGCGGAGTTCCTCCGAGGCTCGCTCGCCGAGCCAGACACCCTCTTCCATCCGTTGGCCACCGATTCGGTAGGGTCCCTCGGCGCCATCGGACCGTTTTGGAACCGGGTGAAGGGACGCCCGCAGCGTGATCCCTACCATCGCTACCCGGTCGACGTGCATCTGCTGCACACGGTCAGCGACGCGGCAACGCTGGTCCGGGAGTCACAGGATCCGTTCGCCGCGGAGGCCGCACGGTCCATCGGGGACCCCATGCCGCTTCTGATGGGAGCGCTGCTTCACGACATCGGCAAGATTGGCGAAGGGTCACACGTCACCACCGGAGTCCATGTCGCACGCGACGTCCTGAATCGCATGGAAGCGGACGACAGGCTCCGCGACGACGTCCTCTTCTTGGTCGGCGAGCACCTCCTGCTCTCCGACACCGCCACCCGGCGCAACCTGGAGGACGAAGACCTGATCGTCGAGGTCGCCGCCAGGATCGGGGACCGGCGCCGGCTGGCCATGCTTTACCTCCTGACCGTGGCCGACGCCATGGCCACCGGCCCCAGCGCCTTCACGCCCTGGCGGATGTCGCTGATCCGCGACCTCGTGGCCAAGGTCGACCACGTCTTCGAGCGTGGTCTGATGGATGAGGATCGAGCCGGCCGCCTGGCATCTGCACAAGCGGCGGTTCGCGACGCGCTGACCGCAAGCGGCTCTTCGGGTGGTCGGATCGCGGCGTTCCTCGAGAGGGTTCCTCCCGACTACCTCTTGCGGGCATGGCCAGAGCAGGCCGCCCGTCACCTCGACCTGATCCTTCCTGCTCCGGCGGAGGGCGAAGTACGAATCGACGTCCGACCTGGCCGGTCGCCGGGGACGAACCAGGTCGCGATTGGTGCGGTGGATCGCCTCGGCCTGCTGGCGGCCGTGGCGGGTTCCTTCACTCTGGCCGGGCTCTCGATTCTTTCCGCGCAAGCCTTCACGACCGAGAAGGGGATCGCGCTCGACGTGTTCGAGGTACGCGGCGCGTTCGAAGACGAAGTGGACGACCGGCGTTGGGGTCGCTTTCGGACGACGCTCCAGGAGGCCCTCGCAGGGATCGATCTCGGGGAGAAGGTGCGATCCCTACGGTCGCATTACCGGCGGAGTGGAACGGACGTCGCGGTGACGGTGAACGTCGATCAGGACGTCTCGGACTTCTTCACGGTGGTTGAGGTCGGAGGGCCGGATCGCCTCGGGCTGCTGTTCGACCTGGCCAGGACCTTCTCCGACCACGGACTCGACGTGCACGTGGCGAAGGTGGCGACGTACGGGCCTCGCGTGGTGGACGTCTTCTACGTGCGAGACGAGCAGGGCCAGAAGTTGCAGGACACAGAACGCGTCGCGGAGCTGGTTCGAGGGCTGAGGGAGGCGACCTCAGGCGGCTGAGTCCTGCACCAGCTCGTGCATCCGCTGCGCGAAGATCGGGCCGGCTCCCTTCTCCTCGTGCTTGAAGTAACAGAACACGTCCGAGCCGCCGTCCAGCACACCGCGGACCCGCCCCGCCCACCCGCGAAGCTCCGTCTCGGAGTACTGCTCCTTCCGCAAACGGAGGTAGGCGAACGGCTCGGCCGGAAGGGGACCGTCTCCGAGGGGCTTCTCGTCGGTCTCCGCCAGGCACCAGGCCGCTCCCTGCGAGGCCAGGAGGTCCTTCGCCTCGGCCCAGGACGGATGGCGGAACTCGAACGCATAGCGAAAGGTCGGCGGGAGGAACCCGAGGAAGTTCTCGATGAGCGATCGGTCGTAAGGAAGGTTCGGCGGGCACTGGAACAGGATCGCCCCGAGCCTCGAATCGAGCGTCTTCGCCCGACCGAGGAAGTTCGAGACAGCCTCGTCGGCGTTCGCCAGGCGCAGCCAGTGCGTGATGCGTTGATGGGCTTTGAGCGTGATCTGGAACCCCTCGGGTGTGGCCTCGCGCCATCCGGCCATGGTCGTCTCCGCCGGCTGCTGCCGGAACGTGTAGTTGACCTCGACCGATCCGAATCGCGTGGCGTAGAAGGGCAGCATGTCGCGCTGCTTCAGGCTCGGTGGGTAGAACGGCCCCTTCCATTCGTCGTAGGCGAACCCCGACGTCCCGAGGTAGAGGGTCCCGGCCACGGTCCGATTCTCCCATCGGCGGCCAGATGGCCGCCCTCTCGGCATAATCGCCCTATGGCAAAGGGGACGGCCACCTCCCGCGACGTCCAGCTCCGCTTCCCTGCGGGGCGCCGCGAGCTGTCGGCCCTGTGGAGGGATGCGCCCCGAGCCCGCGCCGTCTGCCTCGTCGCGCACGGAGCCGGGAACGACATGCGGAACCGGTTCCTCGAAGGCGTGGTGCGGGGGCTCACCAGCCGCGGCGTCTCCGCCATGCGGTTCAACTTCCCCTTCACCGAGGAGGGCCGCCGTGCTCCGGACCGGGCACCCGTCCTGATCGAGGCGTGGCACGCGGCCATCGCAGAGGCCGAACGGCGGGCCGGAGGCCTGGCGCTGGTAGCGTCTGGCAAGTCGCTCGGCGGCCGGATGGCTTCCGTGCTCGCCGCGGAGGACCCTCCGGGGTTCCCGGGCGCGGCCATCGTGTTCTTCGGCTATCCGCTCCACGCTCCCGGGCGGAAGGACCAGCCGCGAGACGCGCACCTGTCCTCGGTCCGGGTACCCATGCTGTTCATCCAGGGCACAGCCGATGCCCTGGCCGACCTCGCGCTTATCCGAGGAGTCGTCGAGCGGTTGGGGGCGCTGGCCAAGCTTCACCTCGTCGAGGGCGGGGATCATTCCTTTCGTGTCCGTGGGGCCCGCCGTCCCGACGAGGAGATTGGACAGGACCTCGGCCAGGTGGCGGCCGACTTCATCGTCGGCGTCGTGGGCTGATGCCGAGGCGCCATCGCTCCGCCCGTGAGCGTGCATCCGCGGCCGAGCCCGTCGAGCGACCGCGGGGGATTGCCCCCGAATGGGCGCAGGTGGAAGGGGCCACGGTTCGGGCCCTGTCGGGCGAGGCGAGGAAGACCTACCGGTGCCCCGGATGCCATCAAGAGGTCCGGCCCGGCACGCCGCATCTCGTGGTCATGATCGAGGGCGATCTCGAGGGCCGCCGGCACTGGCACACCCCGTGCTGGCGCCACGAGCTCAACCAGCGCCAGCGCTGATTTCTTCTTCGGCCCGTTCACTTTTCGAGCCTTCCCGGCTCCAGTACGTGCAGGGTGCACGATGGGCGGGTGAGGGAGGGGCGAGACCACCGTGTCGAGGAGCTGTACACAGAGCAGGGCGCGCGGCTGTGGCGGGCGGTGCTCGCGTACACGAGCGATCGCGAAGTGGCCAACGACGCCGTCGCCGAGGCCTTCGCCCAGGCCCTCCGGCGCGGCAAGGCGATCCGGCGGCCTCTCCCCTGGATCTGGCGGGCGGCCTTCCGGATCGCCGCGGGCGAACTGGCGGGCCGGGCGAGGTTCGCGGACGTGGACGTGCAAGAGGGCGAGGAAGATCCTGGCGGTCAGGAGGGCTTTGCCGACCTCTCGGGCTCGCTCATGGGCGCGCTTCGGCAGCTTTCGCCGATGCAACGTGGGGCGCTGGTCCTCCACTACTACGCGGGATATCCGGTGAGGGACGCGGCAAGGATCCTCGGGTCGACCTCCGCGGCGGTGCGAGTCCACCTCTCTCGCGGCCGGCGGAGACTGCGCCGGCTCCTGGAGGAAGACGATGCGTGACTTGAAGGAACGTTTCCGAACGCTCGACCGGGTTCCGGCGCCCGACCTGTGGACGAACATCGAGCGGCGTGACCCGGCCGATCTCTCGCTGGGTCCCTCGCGGGGGCGCATCGGAGTGGCCGCAGTCGCCCTCGTCGTGGCCGCCGCCGGGATCGCCATTGCCGTCCGCGCGTTCGTCAGGGAGCCGGTTGGCCCGGCCACCGAGCCGGTCCCGATCGTTCCCAAGGCCAATGGGATGCTCGCCTTCGTGGGAGGCGAGCGACCCGTGAGCCCGTTCGGGTCATCTCCCATCTACGTGGTGAACCCGAGTGGCAATCGAATCAAGCGTCTCTCGAAGGGGAGTTGGCGGGACACACAGCCTGCCTGGTCCCCCGACGGTACGCGGATCGTGTTCGTTCGGACCGGCGGAGAGTTCCCACCGAACGACATCTACGTCATCAATGTGGACGGGTCCGGTCTCCGGAGGCTCTCCAGCGTGGACCAGTACCAGAATTCGCCAACCTGGTCGCCTGACGGCAAACGGATCGCCTTCTCCAGGGGCGGGTCGAACACCGACTACGACCTCTACGTCATGGATACGGATGGGGGCCACGTCGTCCAGCTCACCGACGGCCGTGGAAATGAGCTCGAGCCTCACTGGTCGCCCGACGGAACGTCGATCGTGTACGCGGCGTCCACCCAGCAAGACCAGGCCGTGACCGACCTCTTCCTCGTCAGAGCCGACGGTACCGATGTCCGACAGCTGACCAAGACGGCATCCTTCGAGTTGAGTCCCCGGTGGTCGCCCGATGGGAAGCGGATCGCCTTCGTGCGAGCCGGAGGACAGGGCCAACTCGCCAGCATCGAGGTGATGAATGTGGAGACGGAGAGCGAGGGGGCCCTTTTCAACTGCATCGATTGCTTGCTCGACGTCTCCTGGTCGCCAGATGGCACGAAGATCGTCTTCAGCCGCTTCCGGAACTCGGCCTGGGGCGTTTGGGCGATGAATGCAGACGGGACCGACGTGCACAGGATCGACACGGGCTCCCTCCAAGCGTGCTGTGCGAGCTGGCAGCCGATCCCGAAGTAGGGGTCGGCGCTACAGCAGGGCGAGCTGTTCGGGCGGCTCCTCTTGCGGTGAGGGCTCGGTGATGCGGGGTCGGATGCGGCGGGCGTGCTTCGGACCCCGCTCTCCCACCCCGTACCGCGTCGCGAGCTCGCGGACCTGGCCGGTGATTTCCTCTTGGTACGACTTGGGCGCATACGCCCCGCGGGCGTAGAGGCGTTCGTATCGAGGAACCAGGTCTGGATGGTTCTCGGCCAGCCATTTCATGTACCACTCCCGAGCTCCGGTTCGAAGGTGGAGGACGATGGGCGACAGGTGCGTGGCGCCCGACTCGGCAATCGCACGGACGGTGGCGGCGAGCTGGGAGGGCGAGTCGGTGAGGAACGGGATGATCGGCGCCATGAGCACCCCGCACTCGATCCCGGCGTCGTTCAGCTTGCGGCACACCTCGAGCCGTTTCACTGGGCTCGGCGTCCCCGGCTCGAGCAAGCGCCACAGCTCCTTGTCGACGAAACCAACGGACACGTTCGTCCCAACTTCGGCGACCGCCGCACATTCCTGAAGGAGGTCGATGTCCCTCAGGATGAGCGAGCCCTTCGTCAGGATGGAGAAGGGGTTCCCGAAATCCCTGAGGCCCTCGAGAATCCCTCGCATCAACCGGTAGCGGCCCTCCGCCCGCTGGTAGGGATCGACGTTGGTTCCCAAGGCGATGTGATCACCGGCCCAGGACTTCGCGGCCAGCTCCTTCCGCAGGAGCTCCGCAGCGTTCACCTTGACCACGATCTGGGAGTTGAAGTCCTCGCCGTAGTCCATGTCGAGATAAGTGTGCGTGTTCCGAGCAAAACAATAAAGGCAGGAATGACTACATCCCCTGTACGGATTGATCGTCCAACGGAAAGGGACGCGTGATGCTTCAGGAACCCGGTTGATGATCGAGCGGGCCCGCACTTCGTAGAACGTGATGCCGTGGAACTCGGGAGTGTCGAACATGCGGACCACCGCGCCCTGCTCGAAGAGCGGGACCGTCATCCGTTCCCGCCCGGGCGGATCGATCAACCGAAGGTTGTCCCACCGCATGGGAAGGGCTATGGTATTCGAACAGGCGTTCGATTGTCCAAACCGACGTGAGCGATGCCCAACCCTTCTTGCTCTTCTACGACGAGGAGTGCCCGGTATGCCGGGCCTCCGTCAGAGGCATCCTGCGGATGGCTCCGAGGTCCTCGATCCGGCCCGTCGGGCTGCGCACGGAGCTCGCCGACCGGCTCCTGCCGGACGAGTCAAGGGCTGAACGGCTCCGGGCCTTTCACCTCGTGGGGCCTGACGGGCGCCACTGGAAAGGTCCGGACGCCATCCCTCCGCTGCTCGAACGAGTGCGGCTCCGGCCGGCGGCATCATTGCTTCGGCGGAGCCCGCTGGCGTTTCGAACGACGGCGCGCGCCTACGAATGGGTGACGCGCAACCGCGGCCGGCTGGGTCGCTTCGTCCCGCGATCGAAGTGGGTCGCCCACACGCTCTCGGATCCACCGATCAAAGCGACCGGATCTTCGAGGGAACGGTGCCTGGCCAGCCTGCAACGAGCGGTCCGTCCCACCCTTGGCCGAACCCGAGCGCGTCAGCCGCTAACGCTCTTCGTGGAGGTCCTCCCGGTGCTGGCAGGGGTGGCCGAGGCAGCCGACGTGATGGGGTGGGACAAGCGCCGGGTCATCACCTACATCGACCGCGGCCGATTCCCCGAACCGATCCAATCGCTTGCCTCGGGGCGGGTATGGGTCAGGTCCGACGTGGAGACGTTCGCTCGAGACTGGCGGGCCAGGCAGGGCCGCCGGTCGAAGAATCGATGATGAAAAGAGGAGAAGCCGGGTCTCCCCGGCCCCTCCCCAAGACTCAGCTTCGCGCGCGATCAGGCGGTGCGCGAACCGATGCGGCGCTCGATCTCGGCGCTTTCGTCGTACGCCCGCCGGGCATATGAGGTGATGAATCCAATCCCCTCGTGCCACAGCGAGGCCAACCCGCCGATCACCAGGCCGGTGGCCACCGGACCCATCCAGAGGCTGCGGAACTGGATGCCCCAGCCACCGAACATGGAGTAGTCCAGGACCCACGTCGCCAGGAGGCCGAATCCGAGATCGAGAAAGATCCGGAGGCCCCGGGAGACTTCGCCGAGCCGGCGGGCAAGGTTGACCAGGGTGTAGACGGCAAGACCGAGCAAAACCACTGTCGCGAACTCGTGCATCGTCTCACCTCCTTCCGGCCCCCTTCGACCAGGCAAAACGTCAGGACGTAACAGGGCGAGCCCGAGCAATCCGAGCTCTCGCATCCGAAAACCTACGGGTGGGTATACTTCGCCGCGGCCGGGCCCGAACAGGCACGTTCGAGCCTCCGGTGGCATCGCAGGCGATAAGGAGGAGGACGACGTGGGTGTGAAGTTCCTCTCGGACGAGTGGATGAAGGCCGTGCAGGACTCTCTCAACAGCAACCAGGCCTTCAAAGGTGCGGCGGGCGCCCAGACCGCCAAGATCCAGCAAGTGGTGACCACTCCAGAAGGCGAGAAGCGATACTGGTTCAAGCTGGAGGGCGGGCAGGCCTCGCTCGGTTCGGGCGACTCACCGGACCCGGTCGACGCCACGATCACCCAGGACTACGACACGGCGGTGGGCATCTCCAAGAACGAGCTTTCCGGAACGGCGGCCTACATGAGCGGGAAGCTTCGGGTGTCGGGCGACCTCATGAAGTTGATGCAGCTCCAGGGCGCCCTCGGTCAGATGTCCGCGGCGCTGAAGGATCTGGACATCGACTACTAGAACGCCCCGGGCGGGAAGGACGATGAACGTCCCCGAGGCCCGCGCCAGGAGCCTTCCCTCACCGTCGAGGACCTCGCCCTACGCCCACCCGCTGGCCGAGGTACACGGCCCTTCCCCGTCCCACCAGCCGGTTCCCTTCGCCCTTCGCCAGGAAGTGCACGTTGAGTTGGGCGGTGCGGTGGGTCAGGCCGGGGCGGGAGGCGGGACCGGAGCGCCAGCCCGATCGAGGTGTCGGCCCCGCGGTGATGATGCCGCCATGGACGATCCCCTGCGGGTCGAAATGCTGAGCCCGAAGATCCATGGCCAGCTCGGCCGTCCCGTCGCCGAGAGACACGAGCTGAAGCCCGGCCCATCGATGGAATGGTGAACGACTGACTCGATCCCGCAGGGCCTCGAGATGCCGCTCGTCCAGTCCGGGACCGATCTCCTCGTACATGTCGAACCTCCTGGCATCCCTCGTCCACTGGTGCCAACCCTATGATGGGAAAACAACTCCTTTCGCGGTCGTGAGCGCTTGCTGGAGGGCAGGATGGATCCGAAGGAGATCTTCGAGCTGATCGTGAAAGCCGACGAGGCCCTGAAGTACGCAACCGAGGAGAAGGCAGCGGCGAGGACCCGGCAGGCCCGGGGCCTGCTGACCAGGGCCCGAGACGAGGCCCGGGCCATCGGGAACCAGGGGCTGGTCGAACAGGCCGAGCGCCGCCTCGCGGACCTCGATGCCCTCTCCGGCGGAGGGCCCGGACAGCCCGATGGCTGAACCGCGAACGACCTCAGGCCCGGTGTCGCTGGCCAGCTGAATCCTTCGCCGGCCGGGGAAGGCCGGAGTCCGGGCCGGTCCCGAACAGCCGGTCCCCGAAGTCGCCCAGGCCGGGAAGGATGTAGCCCTTGTCGTTCAGGTCGCGGTCGAGGGCGGCCGTGAACACCGGGACCCCCGGGTGTTCTCGCGACATCTTCTCCACTCCCTGTGGGGCTGCCACCACGCAGACGAACCGGATCTCGGCCGGCCCTCGTTCGCCGATCCGGGCGCACGCTCCGGCCGCCGACCCGCCCGTGGCCAGCATCGGGTCGAGCAGCAGCACATGGCGGCCTTCCACCGGTGGGAGCTTCTCGTAGTAGGAGGTGGGAAGCAGCGTCGCGTCGTCGCGCTCCAGGCCCACATAGCCCACCGAGACCTCGGGGAACAGTTCGGTGACTGCCTCCAGCATCCCCAGGCCCGCCCGCAGGATGGGGACGGCGACCAGGTCGGGCGAGATGAGCTGACCGGTGGTTCGTTCGAGGGGCGTCTCCACTTCCACCTCCACCGTGGGCAGCCCGCGGACGGCCTCCAGCACGATCAGGATCGTGAGGCGCTTCGCCAGCGTGCGGAATACTGACGGCGGCGTCTCCACGTCTCGCAGCCGGGTCAGCAGGTGCTGGGCCAGCGGATGGTCGACGACGGTGAGGGGCATGTCGGGGGCATGCTAGCCCAGCCGCTTGACCAGGTGATTCCCGATCCGCGAAAGTACCGACCGGGCGGGTGCCTTCAGGCCAAGGTGGGGGTGCTCAGGGTCCGTAGGGATTGGTGGATGAGAGGAGGAAGGGAATGAGACGAACGTGGCGAGCGCTAGCGCTGCTCTCTGTGCTGATCCTTCTGGCAGGGGCGTGCGGCAAGAAGGCCGCTCCTTCGGCGACAAGTCCGACTGGGAACGTGGGAGCGGGGATCATCGCCTGCGTGGTGTCAGACGAGGCCGGCTTCGACGACAAAAGCTTCAACGAGTCGGCTAAGAATGGCGTTCAGCAAGCAGTGTCCCAGTTCGGCGTGACATCCAAATACCTCGAGTCAAAGACGAGCCAGGATTACACACCAAACGTTAGTGCCTGCCTGCAGCAGGGCTCGAAGATGATCGTAACGGTGGGCTTCCGGCTGGACAAGGCCACGTCGGATGCGGCCAAGGCCAATTCGGACGTTAACTTCGAGATCGTCGACTTCGCCTACGACCCGCCCATCCCGAACGTGCTGGGCTTGACGTTCCAGACGGACGAGGCCGCGTTCCTGGCCGGATATGTAGCGGCTGGCATGAGCAAGACGGGCAAGGTCGGGACGTTTGGCGGCGTTAACATCCCGACGGTCACGATCTTCGAGAACGGATTCGCGGCCGGCGTCCTGAAATACAACCAGGACAAGGGGACGAACGTTCAAGTGCTTGGATGGGATCCCGTCAAGCAGGACGGAACGTTCAGCGGGGACTTCACCAACCAAGCCAAGGGCAAGTCGATCGGCGAGGACCTCATCTCCGAGGGCGCCGACATCATCCTTCCTGTGGCTGGCGACGTCGGGCTGGGGACCGCGGCCGCCGCGAAGGAGGCCGGGAACGTCAGCATCATCTGGGTGGACGCCGACGGATGCAACACGGTCCCCCAGATCTGTCCGCTGCTCCTGACCAGCATCGAGAAACACATCCAGAAAGCAGTGTTCACGGGGATCGACCAGCTGGTGAAGGGCTCGTTCCAAGGCGGCACCAACTACCTGGGGACGCTGAAGAACGATGGCGTCGGCCTCGCTCCATTCCACGAGTGGGATAGCAAGGTCCCCGCCGACCTGAAGAGCAAATTGGATGAGCTGAAGCAGGGGATCATCAGCGGGTCGGTCTCCGTCGACCCCAAGGACTACCAGTCCTAGGGTGTTGGGCGATGAGGGGAGCACTCGAAAGGGCGCTCCCCTCATCCACGGGTAGCGGGGCGCAGTGAGGCTCGAGCTGAGGGGTATCACAAGACACTTCCCGGGCGTGGTCGCCAACGACCAGGTCGACCTCACCGTGGAACCGGGCGAAATCCACGCCCTTCTAGGGGAGAATGGCGCGGGCAAGACCACTCTCATGAACATCCTCTACGGGCTGTATCACGCCGAAGAGGGCGAGATCCTCATCGATGGGAAGGCAGTCAGGTTCGGAACCCCCGGCGATGCCATCGCGGCCGGTCTGGGAATGGTCCACCAGCACTTCATGCTCGTTCCCGTGTTCACTGTGACCGAGAACATCATGCTGGGCGTCGAGTCGACCCGAGGCCGGATAGGGTTCCTCGACAGACGGTTGGCCCGTCGACGAGTCAACGAGATCAGCAGGAAGTTCGGACTCGACATCCCTGCGGATGCCCTGGTCGAGGAGTTACCGGTCGGGGTCCAGCAGCGCGTGGAAATCGTGAAGGCCCTCTACCGGGAGGCGGAGGTTCTCATCCTCGATGAGCCCACTGCGGTGCTCACGCCACAAGAGACGGAGGATTTGTTTGCGGTCATGCGCTCCCTCAAGACGTCGGGTAAATCCATCATCTTCATCACTCACAAGCTGAAGGAGGTCCTTGCGATCGCGGACCGCATCACGGTCATGCGGCGGGGCAAGGTAGTCGGGACCACCAGGGCCCAGGAGACGACCGAGGCCGAGCTCGCCTCGATGATGGTGGGCCGCACCGTTCGGCTCCGGGTGGAGAAGACGCCCGCGAAGCCGGGAGAGCCGGTCCTTGAGGTCGGGGACCTCGTGGTCTTCGACGACCGAGGGCACGTCGCGGTGGATGGGCTGTCGCTGGCTGTGCGAGCCGGTGAGATCGTGTGCGTTGCCGGCGTCCAAGGCAACGGCCAGACCGAGTTGGTAGAGGCGATCACCGCCCTCCGGCCCGTCGTGTCGGGAGCGATCCGCGTCCTGGGCCGAGATATCACCAGGTCCTCCACTCATCATGTTCTCGAATCAGGCGTGGGGCACATCCCCGAGGATCGGTTGGGGGACGGTCTGGTGCTCGATTTCTCCATCGCGGACAACCTGGTGCTGGACACCTATGACAAGGAGCCCTTCGCGCGGTGGATTGTACGGGACGAGCACGCCGTCATGGAGACGGCGAGGGAACGCGCCAGAGATTTCGACATCAGGACACCTTCAGTTCGGCAGGCCGCGTCGACGCTCTCAGGCGGCAACCAGCAGAAGGTGATCGTGGCTCGGGAGTTCTCCCGTCCGATCCGGTTCCTCGTGGCGAGCCAGCCGACTCGAGGTCTGGATGTGGGCTCGATCGAGTACATCCACGAACGCCTCGTTGAGAAGCGCGACCAGGGAGTCGCCGTTCTGATCGTCTCCTCCGAGCTCGACGAAGTGCTAGCGCTGGCCGACCGCATCGCTGTGATGTACCGGGGAGCGATCGTGGACGTCATTCCAGTAGATCGAGCGACGCGGGAGCGACTGGGGCTCCTGATGGCGGGGGCGCCAGGCCGGGAGGCAGCCGTTGGCTGACAGTCCTGGACGACCCGTCTCTCCAGCGACGGGAACGGAAACGCTCGAGGCGGGACCCGCTGCGGAGGAGGCACTGCCTCCGGGCGGCGCCATCGTTCCTGAGGCCGGCCGCTGGTCGTTCCGTCAATCGCTGCTGGTTCCGATGCTGGCGATCGTGACGGCGCTCGCCATCGGCGCCCTTTTCATCATCTTCTCCAACAGCGAGGCACTCTCCGCGTGGAGCAGCTTCTTTGCCGACCCTCTCGCGGCCTTCCGAGCCTCCGGACGGGCGGTGGCTGATGCCTACCGGGCTCTGTTCACTGGCTCTCTCGGAAATCCCCGGCAGATCGTTGACGCCATCCGCTTCGGCGACCTTCACCAGGTCGCGCTCACGCTCAATCCCCTGTCGGAGACCATCGTCACCGCCACCCCCCTGATCTTCGCCGGGCTCTCTGTCGCGCTGGGGTTCCGGGCAGGACTGTTCAACATCGGTGCAGAGGGCCAGATCACCATCGGCGCCCTGGTGGGCGCTGTCGCCGGTTTCTCCCTGACCGGCTTGCCCGGACCCGTCCACCTCGCGCTGATCGTGATAGGCGGGATCGCTGGCGGGGCGGCGTGGGGGGCGATCCCCGGGATCCTCAAGGCGAGAACGGGGGCGCACGAGGTCATCACGACCATCATGCTGAACTTCGTCGCGGTTCTCCTGGTCGACTACTCCCTCTCCAAGCAGTTCTTTCGCCCGGCCGGCACGACAAATCCCATCTCCAAGCCAGTGACCGCGTTCTTCCCGCATTTATTCGGGTCGAGCCTCCGGGCGAACGCCGGAATCGTGCTCGCGCTGGCAGCGGCGGTCGGGGTTGCGTGGCTGCTGAAGCGAACGACGCTGGGGTTCGAGTTTCGAGCCGTCGGGGCCAATCCGGCGGCCGCCCGGACTGCTGGGATGAGTCCCGCCCGGACCTACGTCTTGGTGATGGCGCTGGCAGGCGGCCTGGCCGGACTGGCGGCGGCGACCCAGCTTTCGAGCGTCTCGCCAAGCCTCGAGCGGGGGTTCTCCTCCGGGATCGGGTTCGACGCCATCGCCTTGGCACTCCTGGGCCGGGCCACGCCCAGTGGAGTGGTGGCGGCCTCGTTCCTCTTCGCCGTGCTCCGGGTGGGGGCGCGATCCATGCAGGCGGCCACGCAGGTCCCCGTAGACCTCATCACGGTCATCCAGGCGCTCGTGATCGTGTTCATCGCCGCTCCGGCCCTCGTGAAAGCGATCTATCGGATCAGGGCGCGCCGAGTCATTGGAGCTGAAGTGTTCACGAAGGGATGGAGCGGGTGAACGCGCTGGCGGGAACGATGACCGCGACCCCCGTTTCGGTGCGCAGAGCCCGGGTTATGGGCGTGCTGTTCGTGGCTGCAGCTCTCTTGATCGTCCTGGTCTTCGGGTTGGGGGTGTCCGGTCCCGCCAAATCGCGCTTCGTCTTGAACCAGGTGACCAATCCGACGGCCGTTCGCGTTCCCGATCTCGTGGTTCCATCCCGGGCCACCGCGTTCGTCCTAGCCTTTGTCTGCGCTCTCCTGGCGGGTGTTCAGCTGACAAGGGGGTTCGGCCGACGCACCAATGCCGTGCTCGGAGTGGTGATCTTCCTCGTGGTCTTCGCCTTCCTGAGCTGGGCCGATCGGGGTCGCTCCCTGAACCTGCTCGGGCTTCTCCAGAGCACGCTGCTCCTGTCCGTTCCGATCGCCTTCGGGGCCCTCTCGGGCGTGCTGTGCGAGCGCTCGGGTGTGATCAACATCGGTATCGAAGGGATGCTGCTCACTGCGGCCTTCACGGCCTCTATCGTGGCCAGCGCCGCAGGCAACTTGTGGATCGGGTTAGTGCTAGGCGCTGCGGTGGGTGGTCTCCTCGGGTGGATCCTCGGCGTCCTCGCCATCCGGTACCGAGTCGATCAGATCATCGCCGGGACTTTCATCAACCTCCTCGCTCTCGGACTGACCAACTATCTCTACGTCCGAGTCCTCGAGCCCCATCCGGGCCTGAACGACCCCGGCACGTTTGCACGGATCAAGGTTCCCCTCCTTTCGAAGATCCCGGTACTCGGGCCGATTGTCTTCAACCAGAATGTCTTTGTATACCTGCTGCTGATCATCATCCTTGCCGTCCACATCGGGCTGTTCTACACGCGTTGGGGCCTCCGGGTCCGGGCGGTTGGCGAGCATCCAGAAGCCGCTGATACGGTGGGGATTCGCGTGCTCTTCACTAGGTACCGCAATGTGGTCCTTGGGGGGATCGTTGCCGGGATCGGCGGTGCCTTCTTCTCGCTGGGGGCGATCGGACGCTTCGATGAAGCGACCACTTCCGGCAGGGGGTTTATCGGGTTGGCCGCGATGATCTTTGGTCGGTGGAATCCGGTCGGCGCCTTTCTGGCGGCATTGGTCTTCGGGTTTGCTGACTCCCTCCAGACGAAGCTCTCGATCTTGCGAGTGCCGATCCCCTCGCAATTCCTGCTGATGGCACCCTACTTGGTCACGATCGCGGTTGTGGCCGGGCTGGTCCGCCGGGCCCGCCCTCCTGCCGCAGACGGCAAGCCTTACCTCAAGGCATGAGTGAGGAGAGGCTGGGTCGCACCCTCGATCGCTCGTAGGCGCTTGGTCGGACGCTCCGGTCACCCTGCAACGATCGCTACGCTCGAACTCGTCCCGAGCAAGTCGGCGCCGGCCTCGAGCAGCGCCTGGGCCTCTTCCAGCGAGCTGATCCCGCCCGACGCCTTCACCTTCATGCGGCCCTTGGCCAATCGAACCAGGTTCGCCACCAGCCTCGGCGTGGCCTCACCGCCGCCGTTCCCGCTGGAATTCTTCAGGTAGCTGACGCCGGCGTCAGCGCACAGCTCGACGGCGAGGGCGAGCTCGTGCTTGGTCAGCAGGCCCGCCTCGAGGATCGCCTTGACCGGCGCGCGGTCGGCGGCCTTGACGATCGCCGCGAGGTGCTGGCGGTACGCCACGTCCATCTCGGACTTGAGCCACCCCACCTTGGTCATCACGTCGATCTCTTCCGCGCCGGCCTGTCGCGCCTCTGAGGCCGCCCGGGCCACGGTGGCGGTGGTGTCGCCGCCCACGGGGAAATCGAGGGCCGTCCCGATCCTGACCGGGAACCCTCGAAGGGTTCGAACGGCCAGCGGCAGCCAGATGGGGTTGACCACGGCGGCCTGGAAGCCGTGCTCGATGCATTCGCCCAGCAGCTGTTCGATGTCGGCCCGGGTGGCGTCGGCGCGCAGGTTCGTGTGCTGGATGTGGGTGGCCACATCCACCGCCGGGTTCCTCGTCGCCTTTGCCACCGCTTCGCTCATGCCGAAATGTCCCCCTCTGCTTATCGGCCGCCGTGGGCGTCACCTTGGGGGATCGACTGGGTGAATCTGGGTCCGAACCGGGAGGCTGGGGCGCCCCGGCGGTGCCTGGTGCCGGGCGGGGCTCAGGCCACGATCGGGGTCAGCTCGGCGATGGCGCAGGTTCCCCGCCATCGCTTGATGGCTTCCTCGGGTGGCCCGTGGCGGTCCCTCCGCCGGTCGGCCAGCAGTTTGGCCGCGTCCTCCCACTCCGGGCCTTCCAGGAGCCGGGCAGCCGCGTGGAACCGCCCCAGCGAAGTGTCGCGGTACTTGCGCCGCGTGATCACCACGAGGTCGCCCGAGTCCGGGAGTCCAGGAACGGACTGCTCCTCCAGGCTGGGCTCTTTCGAGGAGAGGACGTAGATCTTTCCGCCGCGGTACACGAACCAAGCAGGGATGGCCACATCCCGCCCCTGGTATTCGACGCCGATCCATGCCACATCCGATTTCTTCAGCCCGTCGTCCACCTCCTTGGGCAGCTTGTCGGGTGCGGCCTGGAGCACCACCTGAAACTCGGTCTGCCCCAGGATCTCTCCCGCCAGGAGGAAGGAGGCCACGTAGATGCCGACCTCCTCGAACACCGCGTCCTCGACGACGTCCTCGAACCTGGTGAGGTCCATCGAGCCGACCAGGTACCTGGCGGCGGGGCCGATCCGGTCGACGACCTTCCCCGAGGGGGCCACGAGCTGGACCTCCTCCTCGAGGTAGCCGGTGGGCGCCTTCCAATCGCGGACGACCGCGAACGGCAGCGCCCGGGCCGGGATGGACAGCAGATAGACGAGGCCCTCGGCCGCGTCGCCCTCGGCCGCCCGCTGCCGGACGTCGAGCACGTTGGCGAAGATCAGCTCTCCCGCTGGCATCGGCCGGGAGGATAGTGGAAGCGGCCGGTGCCCGGCGACCCGGGCACCTTGCCTGGAGGGATTCCGCCGGTTAGCGTGCCCCGGGGATGGAGACCACGAGCGAAGAATCCTCCGACTTGGCCGCACCGGCGGCCTCGCTGGGGCGCCGGGCGCCACAGCTTCAAGCTCGAGCCGACGGGCCGGTCAAACGCATGGTGAATGGTGTGGCCCGGTTCGCGCTCACCGGGCTCTCGACCATGGAGGTCATCACCCTGGCCGTGGCCTACGTCGCCGTGATGGGGTTCCTATGGATGAGCGGTACGGCAGAGCCCGAACGCCTCGTGACGAATGCCGGATTCCGCAGTGCGTGGGTCATCGTGGCGCTGGCCCTCGTGCGGCCGATGACATGGATCCTGTATGCGGTCCCGTTCGTGGCGTTTCGCAAACTCAGCGACGCGCTCTTCGACGAATCACGGCCCCTCATCCGCAACGCAGTGGCACACCTGCTCACGATCGGCTCCCTGGCAGGTGTGCTGTGGCTCGTGACGTTCGTGGTGGAGGGCGTCGTTTCGGCGGTCCTTTCGGGCCTGGCGTTCCTGACCGGCAGCGGTTCGCTGTCGACCCTGGGTGAGTTCCGCGGCGATTGGAACCCCGCCCGCGCCGCCGGTGTGGTCGCGATCGTGCTGGTGGTTCGGCTGGTCCTCCCGCCCCTGGACCGGGACCTCGGCTTCTCCCCGGACCCGGTCCTGTGGTTCGGAAGCGGGAGCCGGGGGCGGTTCGACCGGATCGCGTTCCTCGTGGTGGTCGCCGGGTCGGTGCTGTTGGTTGGGATCGGGGCGTTCTTGGCCCGGTCGGGCTGACGGCGCGGCCCTACGTCATCCGGGCGAGCCACAATGTCGGCTCTTCGAGCTCCGGAAGCGAGGGCAGCGCTGCGGCCGACTCCCACATCCGTGCCAGGGTCGCCTCGTCGGTCACCGACGTGACGCGCTCGCAGAATTCCCTCCCCAGTCGATATTGCTCCCGCTTCATCTCTAGGCCGAGCAGGCGCTCGAGTGCCTGGTCCCCGGGGCGGCCTTCCCGGTAGCGGCGCAGCGCCTCTTCGATCTGCGGATACGTCGAAAGCATCTTCCGGCCGAGCGACTCCATGACGTGGTCGCCGTACCCCTCCGCGGCGGCCATGAAGGCCTGCACCCGGCCGATCCGCAGCCGCTGCTCCGGATCGGAGGCTCGGCCGAACAGATCGTTCATGCCCTCGAACGCCTTGGAAAGGGCCTCGGGGTCCGACAGATCCAGGGACTCCAACCGCTGCTCCAGGCCCGACAGGTCGAGCTCGGCATGGTCGACCAGGTCCCGAATCAGTCCCAGGAAGTGATCGCGGACCCAAGGCCGGGCGAATTCGAATCGATGGGTCACTTCGTGTAGCGACACCCAGGCGCGGAACTCTCGCTCGTCCAGGCTCCATTCGTTTTCGAACCGGGCCATGTTCGGGATCACGAAGTACAGGCTGCCTCCGGGACGGGGGACCGCCAGATCGAACTGCCCCAACACCCGCTGGCCGAGGTAACCGAGTACCCCACCCACCTGGGCGCCCAGGAGGAGCGGCAACATCCGCTGCATGACCATCTCCATGAGCTCACCGGTCCCGCCGCCCGGTGGCACGGGCACAGGGGACGTACTTGGCTGTTCGGCCATGGCCTTGCCGAAGCGAGCCGCGACGGGGTCGATCAGGTCGCGCAGGCCCCGCACGTTCGCCTCGACCCAGTCGGTCCGGCGAAACGCTTCGACCGTGGCGACGTCAGGTGGCGAAGGAAGGGAGGTGAAGTCCGCCACGGCGAGCTCGGCCACCCGCACGGTATCCGCGAGTCCCCCTCGATCCTCCCCCGTGGGCCGGGGGTCCTCCACCCCCCAGGACGCCACGGCGATGCCGACCTGTCGGGCAAGTTCCCAGTTGACCGGGCCGGTCCCGGACATGAGGACGCGCTGGATCTCCCTGAACAGGGGGACCTCGCCCAGAACGTCTCCCAATGGAACCTCGGGGGGCTCGTCACCGAATCCGGCCATCGCCGCCATTGTAGGCAAGCCCGTCCTTCTGCCCGCGACCGCGAGAAGGATTCGTTGGTGGAGGCCTGTCTAGAATCGGCGGGATGAAGGACGACCTCTTGGTCCGGGTGGGGGGCAGTCCCCTCGAGCCCATGGCTGCGCTCAGCTTCATCGCCCATCCCGGCGCCGGTGGGACGGTGCTGTTCGCCGGGACGGTTCGAGACCACTCCGCGGCAGGCGAGGTGTCGGCGCTCGACTACGAGGCTTGGGAGGAACAGGTCGAGGGGCGGCTCCGGGCCATCGGCGAGGAGATGATGGCCCGCTGGCCCCTGTGCAAAGTGGCCCTGCTCCACCGGACCGGCCGCGTCGGGGTCGGGGAGATCTCCGTCCTGGTGTGTTGCTCTGCTCCCCACCGGGCCGAAGCCTTCGAGGCGGCCCGTCACGGGATCGAGCGGATCAAGGAAAGCGTCCCCATCTGGAAGAAGGAGCGGCTGGCTACCGGCGAGGCCCAGTGGGTGATGGGCTCGTGACGCCGCGTCCGGCGGGATGACACTCTGTCCATGAGCCGGCGCGACCTGGCCGTGGACCTCGGCACGGCCAACACGCTCGTGTTCCAGCAGGGCCGAGGGCTGGTCTTCAACGAACCCACGCTGGTAGGCGTCAACGTCCGCACGGGGGCCGTCGCGGCGATCGGACGGGAGGCATGGCACGCGGCTGGAGAGAAGCCCTCCGAACTGGTCGCAGTGCGGCCTCTCCGCCGAAGCGCCATTGCCAACTTCGAGCTCACCGAGCAGTTCCTCCGGCTCATCTTTCGAAAGGTGGGCGCCTCGCGCTTCCCCAAGCCCCGAGTCCTCGCTGCCGTCCCGTCGGGGCTCACGCCCGTGGAGCGCCGCGCGGTCGATGATGCGCTCACGTCAGCCGGGGCCAGGTCGGTCAGTCTGGTCGACGAGCCGCTGGCCGCCGCGATCGGGGCCGGACTGCCGATCCACGACCCCGTTGGAAGCATGGTCGTCGACGTGGGAGGAGGGACGTCCGAGATGGCGATGCTGGCCCTGGGTGGCGTGGTCATCTCCAGGGCCGCTCCGGTTGGCGGCCTGGACATGGACGAGGCCATCCAGCAGCACTTCCGGAAGCGCTACGACCTGGCCATCGGCGAGGGTGCGTCGGAGCAGATCAAGATCGAGGTCGGCTCGGCCTACCCCGCCGCCGACGCCGCGTCCGCGGAGGTGCGGGGCCGCGAGCTGGGCACCGGCACCCATACCACCGTGGTGGTGAGCGCCGAGGAGATCCGCGAGATCCTGGCCACCTCGGTCGAGCTGATCGTTCGGGCCACCCGGGAATGCTTAGCCGACAGCCCTCCCGAGCTGGCCCACGACGTCCTGGAGACCGGTGTGTTCCTGACCGGGGGGGGAGCCCTCCTTCGGGGGCTCGACATGCGCCTGGCCCACGACTGCGAGGTCCCCGTCCAGCTCGCCGAGCAACCCCTGACCACGGTCGTGGCCGGGGTGGGGCGGCTCCTCGACTACGAACCCGACCAGCGAGAGGCCTTCCTCACCGTCCACCGTCCCGTACCATAGGCCCTCCCGTGGACCCGCCGATGGCCGCCCCCGAACTGCCGGACGCCGATGCGTCCGCTTCCCGACTCGAGACCCAGGCGCCGGCCTTCCCCTGGCGGAAGTTCGCCTTCATCGCGCCGGCGGTCCTCTTCGCGGTCGTCCTCTACCTGGTCCGGCTGCCGTACTTCGTCATCGCTCCCGGCCCGGCGGAGGACGTCGAACCTCTGATCCACATCGATCAGCACCAGACCTATCCCTCCGACGGCCACCTGTTGCTCACCGCCGTGAACGTGTACCAACCCAACGCGTACGAGGCCCTGTGGGCGTGGATCGACAAGGCGGAGGCCGTGGTACCGGAGAGCGACATCCTGGCCCCGGGCGAGACGCAGCAGCAGGAGATCCAACGGGGCCTGTCCCAGATGGACACGAGCAAGATCGACGCCGCCGTGGTGGCTCTCAGCAAGTACGCCGGCTACCCGAAGGAGCATGGAGAGGGAGTGCTCGTGGAAAGCGTGCTCCCTGGTTCGCCGGCGGCCGGCAAGCTGTTCGCCGGCGACCTGATCGTGTCGGTGGACGGAACGGCGGTGAAGGATCCGGACCATCTCGGAAGGATCATCCAGGCGGCCGGGATCGGGCACGTCTTGAGGTTCGAGATCCGGGCGGCGGGAGAGAAGCACCAAGTCGAAGTGGCCCCGGCGAAGATCCAGGGCCTGAGCCACCCCGCCATCGGGATCGGTTCCGTGGCGAACTTCCCGTTCCCCCTCGACATCAAGAGCGGGGACATCGGGGGTCCCTCGGCCGGCCTGATGTGGACCCTTGGGGTGATCGACCTCCTGACGCCTGGAGACCTCACCGGCGGTCGCGTGGTGGCCGGAACGGGCACCATCGACCTGGACGGCAAGGTCGGGCCGATCGGGGGGATCGCCGAAAAAGTGGTGGCCGCGGAGCGCGCTGGGGCGGTCGTGTTCTTCGCCCCCGCTTCGGAGGTCGGTGAGGCCAGCACCGTGACCCGCCACATCCAGGTGGTCCCGGTGACGACCTATCTCGACGCCATTCGGTACCTCCAGGACCACGGGGGCAGCCTGTAGGGGCGGCGATACCGTCCTGCCCGCGGTACCCTTAGCGCGCACTCGGAGAGGGGATTCGGTGGCACAGCCAGCCAGAGCGGTCCGGCGCCGGTGGCTCATCATCGCCATCGGGGTCGTCGTGCTGATTGGGATCCTGCTGTCCGCGCTGTCGGGGTTCTACGTCGACCTGCTGTGGTTCCGGGAGGTCCACTTCTCCGGCGTCTTCTGGAGCGTCTTCTGGTCCAAGGTCGTCCTGGGCTTCTTGTTCGGCGTGCTGTTCTTCGTCTTGCTCACGGCCAACCTGATGATCGTGCGTCGGCTCACCCCGCGCTTCCGGCCGTTCTCGCCCGAGCAAGAGGTGATCGAACGGTACCGGGCGGCCATCGACCCGTACGCCCGGTTCGTTATCCCCGGGTTCGCCGCCATCATCGCCCTCTTCGTGGGCGCCGCCGCGGCTGGCCAGTGGCAGACGTTCCTGCTCTGGAAGTCGGCGGGCGGGGTCGCGTTCGGGGCGGCCCACCTCGACCCGGTGTTCCACAAGGACCCCGCGTTCTACATTTTTCGGCTGCCGTTCCTGAAGTACGTCCAGGGATGGCTGTTCGCCGCCCTCGTCGGGACCACGGTGCTCGTGGCCATCGCTCATTACTTCACCGGCGGCATCCGGGTTCAGACCGTGGGGGAGAAGGTCACCCCGCAGGTGAAGGTGCATCTCTCGGTCCTGCTCGGGGTGATCCTGTTGGTGAAGGCGTGGGGCTACTATCTGGGCAAGTTCGACCTCCTGGTCTCCGCCCGGGGTGTCGTGACGGGCGCCTCCTACACCGACATCCACGCTCAGAAGCCGGCGCTGGCCGCTCTCGTGTTCATCGCGGTGATCTGCGCCGTCCTGTTCCTGGTGAACATCCGGTTCAGGGGTTGGATCCTTCCCGTCCTGGGGATCGGTCTCCTCCTGCTGACCTCGGTCGTCGTGGGCGCCATCGTGCCGGGCTTCGTTCAGAAGTTCCGGGTGGGGCCCCAGGAGCTCCAGAAGGAGGAGCCCTACATCGCCCTGAACATCCAGGCCACGCGGTTCGCGTACGGGATCGACCTCAACCCGGTCGATGCAAGCCCCGCCCCCGACCTAACGGCTGACCAGGTGACCGCCAACGACACCACCGTTTCGAACATCCGGCTGTGGCGGCCGTCCGTGCTCCGGCAGACCTACCAGGCCCTCCAGCGGATCCAGCCGTACTACGAGTTCGAGGACGTGGACGTCGACCGCTATCCCATCGGCGAGCAGTCACGGGTGGTGATGCTCTCGGCCAGGGAGGTCAGCCAGAACGGGATCCCCGGGGCGGCCGGGTGGCAGCAGGCCCACCTGATCTACACGCACGGGTACGGGGCCGTGGCCAGCCAGGTGAACACCGTCGACGCCTCCGGGGCGCCGGACTTCCTCCTCCAGGACATCCCACCGATCGGGCGGGCCATCCAGCTCGAGGCCACGCCGCCCGATGACCGCGGGTCCCAGATCTACTACGGGGAGCTCGCGGACGTGCCCTACGTGGTTGCGCGCACCCAGACGCCGGAGCTGAACTACCCGAACCCGAGCGGAGGTGGCTTCATCTCCACGAAGTACGAGGGGAAGGGTGGGATCCCCATGGGCGGATTCCTCCGCCGGGCGCTGTTCGCGTACCGCTACCGCGACATCAACCTCCTGATCTCCAGTCTCATCAGCGGCGACAGCAAGATCCTGATCAACCGGGACATCCAGACCCGGGTGACCAAGGCCGCCCCGTTCCTGAAGTTCGACAAGGACCCATACACGGCCATCGTCAACGGCCGGATCGTGTGGATCTGGGATGCCTACACCACCACCGATCTCTTCCCGTACTCGGACCGGATCCCCCTCGGCGCGGCCACGAACAACGACCTGTCCGGCCAGGCCAACTACATCCGAAACTCTGTGAAGGCCGTCGTTGACGCCTACGACGGGACGGTCACGTTCTACGTGGTCGATCCGAGCGACCCCCTGATCCGGGTGTGGCAGCAGGCGTTCCCCGACCTGTTCACCCCCGCCACCGAAGCACCGCCCGAGCTGGTGGCCCATTTCCGCTATCCGGAGGACCTTCTCCAGACCCAGGCCTTCGAGTTCGCCCGATATCACGTCACGGACGTCCCCACGTTCTTCAACAACGGGAAGCGGTGGGCGCTCCCGCCGGGCCTCCCCGATGCTGTGAACGGCAAGGCTGAGGGAACGCTTCGTCCGTACTACGTGCTCATCAAACTGCCTACCGACACGACGGAGCAGTTCGTGCTGTTCGAGCCGTTCACGCCGTTCCGACGACAGAACATGGTCGCCTACATCACGGCCGGATCCGATCCCGGCAAGTACGGCCAGCTCCAGGCGTTCCAGTTCCCGACCGGGGAGAACGTCGACGGCCCCACCCAGGTTCGAAGCCTCATCAACCAGGACCCCACCGTGTCGCAGCAGCTCACGTTGCTCTCCCAGAAGGGCTCGGACGTCATCTTCGGCGACCTCCTGATCGTGCCCATCGAGGACTCAGCCGGTGTTCGTGACGGCCGCCAGTGACACCCCGATCCCTGAGCTGAAGCGGGTGGTGGTGGTCCACGGCGGGAACGTGTCGGTGGAAAACGGGCTGGCCGAGGCCATCGACGCGTCCTTCGGGCAGCCCACCACCCAGCCGACCCCCGGACAACCGGGCGCGACCGTGTCGGACCTGCTGGCCCTGGCTCTCCAGCACTTCCAGAAGGCCCAGCAGTTCCTCCAGCAGGGCAACCTGTCCGGCTATCAGGCGGAGATCAACGCGGCCCAGAACGCCATCCAGCAAGCGAACGCTTTGGTGAAGGGTGGTCCCACTCCTTCGCCGTCGCCTTCCGGGTGATGGCTCAGGCACCGTTGCCCTGTTGCTGTTTGCGTTGACCAGTTGGTAGCATCCAGGTGCGGGGTGGAGCAGTCTGGTAGCTCGCTGGGCTCATAACCCAGAGGTCACAGGTTCAAATCCTGTCCCCGCGACGAGACGAGGCCGCAGGTCAAAGACCTGCGGCCTCTTTCACGAGAGCACAAGCCAGCTCCGATTCGACCGAAACTGCAAACGGATTGCAAACGGAGCTGCCGAGTCCCCGAATGTGATGTCCGGATACATGCCTGACAGATCGTTCCGGACACCTACCTGACAGATGTTCCGGACAGATCTCTGACACGACCCACACTGGTCCCGCCTTCCCCAGCACCGGGGGGAGGTGGGCATGAGCCTGAGGGTGGTGACCATGTCGGAGCTCAGGTTGGAGGTCCTGCTCGAGCCGGAGAGGACCGGTCAGTCGGTGGCGGAGGTGTGTCGGCGGCGAGGGATCTCCAGGGAGACCTTCTACGCCTACAAACGGCGCTACGACCTGGAGGGAGCCGCCGGGCTCGAACCGAGATCCAGGCAGCCCACCCGATCCCCGGCCCAGATCGACGACGTCCTCGAAGTGAAGATCTGCGAGCTGCGCAAGGACCATCCTCGGTGGGGAGCCCGCCGGATCCGTGCCGAGCTGCGCAAGGCCGGGTTCGACCCGCCGGCCATCTCCACCATCCACCAGGTCCTTCGACGCAACCACCTGGTCGCCCAGCCGAGGAAGCGACCCAAGGCCACCAAGCGCTTCGAGCGGGAGGTCCCCAACGACCTGTGGCAGATCGACGCCACAAGGGTCCATCTTCAAGACGGCACCGAGGTTTGGGTGGTGGACGCCCTGGACGACCACGCCCGG